>OBLV0100000453.1_pt1 | contig 12675 bp, 7 predicted proteins | sample 1520071 | NCBI WGS metagenome assembly OBLV01 (sample SAMEA3888446, study PRJEB22518) | metagenome | reverse complement strand
CATCGTCCCCTTGCTCGTCGTGACGATCGCGGGGCTAGATGTGCTCCAACTGGCGATCGCGCCATGGCTCGCCCCGCCAATCGCGGTGTTCGTGGTTGTCACCGCCTGGCGAGCGCGACTTTACGTCCGACACGTCTCGACGCGCCGCCTCGCCGTCATCGGGGCGGGCACCTTGCTCGTTACCGCCGCCCTTGCCGGTGCGATCATCTCCCGGGCGTCGACGTTCCTCAGCGTCGCCACCAACGTGCTGACACAAAAGGGCGATCTCGGTAACCTGGCCGCGCCCCTCCAGGGATGGCAGATCCTCGGCATCTGGCCGAGCGGCGACTTCAGATTTCCGGTCGTGACGCACGTCCGCTTCACGTACGTGCTGATCGGGTTGGCGCTTGCGAGTGCGGTGCTCGGTGCGATGTGGCTGGTGCGACGGCGCGCCTGGCCGCCGCTCCTGCTCCTGGTTGGGAACGGGATCGCTGCGGCATATCTGCTGAGCCGAGCTTCGCCATACGCGGCAGCGAAGGTGATGATGATCTTTTCGCTGACTGCGGTGCTGATGGCGATGTTGGGAGCCGCGGCGCTGCACGATGGAAGGCGCCGAGTTGAGGCCTGGCTTCTCGCGCTGGCGATAGGCGGGGGTGTCCTGTGGACCAATGCGCTCGGTTACCACAACGCTGCCATCGCGCCACGGGCGCGCTTCGCCGAATTGGCCTCGATCGACAGTCGTTTCAGCGGGCAGGGTCCCACCTTCTACAACCTCTCCGACGAGTATGCGCTCCACTTCCTCCGCGACGCTGCGCCGGTCGATCCCGCCGTCTCAGCGCCGGATCCGCGACCCGGGGCGCCGCCTCGGATCGCAAGCGGAACACGCCTTCCATGGGATCCCGATGACCTCTCGCTCGCCTATGTGGAGAGCTTCCGGCTCCTCGTGTTGGGCCGGTCGCCGCGTACTTCGCGGCCTCCGGCAAACTTCCGGCTCGTCTACCAGGGCCGCTATTACGACGTGTGGAAGCGAGCCGCGAGCCCTCAGGTTCTCGAGCACATCCCGCTAGGTACCGGGCTCGAACCGGCATCCGTCCCGAAGTGTCAGGTGGTGATCTCGGCAGCCGCGCGTGCCACGCGTGAGCACGCCCATCTCGCCTACGCGGCTCTCGCACCCAATCCGGCGTTCATACCAACGAAGGCTGGTTATCCGCCCGACTGGGGGCTCGTCGACGGAGATCCGTACTCCCTGCTCCCGCGGCAGCAGGCCGGCGCCGTGTCCGGTTACGTCAATGTCGACCGACCGGGCCGGTACGAGGTCTGGCTCCAGGCCTCGTTTATCCAGCCTTTCCAGGTCTGGGTAGGACCCCGCCGGATCGGCTCGGTCTCCAACGTGTTGGGGCCGGCCGGCCAGTTCGTTCACGTCGGGTCGGTCACACTGGCTGCGGGCCGCCAGCCGGTTCTCATTCTCAGGCCAGGAAACAACCTGATGCCCGGAGACGCTGGCTACGGATGGCTGCTCGGCCCGCTGATCCTGGTACCGGAGGGAGCTCGCGAGACAGTCGGTGAGATCTCGCCTCAGGACGCACGATCGCTATGCGGTCAGTCGCTGGACTGGCTCGAGATCGTCCGCTGATCCTCGTCTAGGTCGATGTAGGGACGGGCGGAATAAGCACGGGGATGGGCGTAGCCCGACTGGAAGTAGTTGGGCGCGCCGCGTAGAGCGACGTCAACCGGGTCGGGGAACGCGTCCGGGGCGAGGTCGGCGCGAACGAAGAAGGCGTTGACGCCGGACAGCTCGGCGTGCACCAACCGGTAACCCTTGCTGTCGGCGAGCGCCTGCAGCGCTCCAAGCGAGGCACCGAAGTAGTCCGTACCGTCCCACCCGACATTCCGCTCGTACGGCTGCACGAGACGCCGGCGGGGATCGAGAGCGCTGTTGTACTCGATCACGACCACGCGCGGTCGGAAGCTCGCGATCGCCCGCCAGATCCAGTAGTCCTGCCCGTCGATGTCGATCGAGAGAACGTCGAAGTCGGCCGGCACGCCAGCCTGACGAAACAGGTCCTCGACGTTCTCCGGGGTGACCTCGGCCTTGTCCGTCCGCACCGCGGATTGCCCCGCGTACTTGCGCTCGAGCATCTGGTACAGGTCGGCGTCCGCCTCCATGAACAGGCCGCGCCAGCCGACGACGTCGGCGAGGTAGACGCAGTTGCCCTCGCGCCCCGATTCCACCCCGAACTCGACGAAGAAGCGCTCCGGAGCTCCCGTCCGTCTAAGGATCTCGGCCAGCGCGCCGTCCTCGCCATTTTGGGAGAACACTCGCAGCTCGAACGGTGTCAGCGGCAAGGTGTCGGGCCGATCTCCGGGCGCGGCTGCGACAACGGCATGCCGCCGTCGCAGCTCCGACAGGCTCAGGTACAGCCCACGGTCGGCCTGAAGTTTGATCATCCGCTTGATCTCGGCGACATCGCCGCCGGACTCGATCCACCCGGCGTCGATCCCGCGCAACTCGCTCAGCAGTCGCGCCCTCGCCTCCAGCTCGCGGTCGCGCACGTTGACGATCGCGTCGGCAACGTCCTTGAGCCCCGCCAGCAACCGGTGGTTCACCGTGTCCTGGTAGCCGGTGAACGGGCGCGCCAGCCGAACCGCGGCCCAGCGCATCAGCTCTCGCGCGTCCGTCGCGGTGGCCCGTGGGACCAAGGGACGATGGCGGAGTTGGAGCGAAAGCGCCGACAGACTGCGAGGCCTGCGGCGCACCGGATCAGCCGCGCGTCGCACCCGCCCTGTGGCGCGAATCGACTCCAGCCGCCGCAGCATGACGGCGCCGGCTGCTTCTGGTGAATGTGTGCGCCGGATTTCGTTTGCCGCTGTTTCCCCGAGCGCGGTGGCGGCAGTCCGATCGTCGAACACCCCGCGCATCAGCGTTGCGGCGTGCTCCACGTTGGGTTCGGCCCACACGCCCTCCGACGGGTACGGTCCGGCGTCGTCGCCGATCGGTACCAATTGGTGCTCGACAAGCAGGCTGTTCGCCGGCGTCATGAAATCCAGGTTGCCGGAATATCCCGTGGCGATCACCGGCTTGCCGTGCCACATCGCCTCCGCCAGCCCTAGGCCAAACCCCTCGGCACGGTGAAGCGACACATAACAATCACATACAGCGGTCAGGCTGCCGTTGTCATTCGGAGACAGGTAGCGGTCGATCACTTCGATATCGCGGTGCCTCCCGGCAGCCGCCATAAGCTGTGTGTGCGACTCGGGATCGCGATCACCGTTTATGCACTTGAGGACGAGCGCGGCCCCATCGCCAGGTGAGAACGCCCGTTTGAAGGCGTCGACGATCGCCAACGGATTCTTGCGCCTGAACACGCTGAGGTAATCGAAGGTGAACAGGAAGACGAACTTGTCCTCCGGCAGACCCAGATCGGCACGCGAGCGCGGCTCAAGCTCTGGCACATGCACAGGAATGCGAACCGTGCTGACCGGCACCGTCGCGATCGGCTCAAGTGCCGCCCCCACATGAGCGGTCGGCGCCCATACCTCCTCGAGCAGTGAGAACGAGTTCCGCCACCGATCCGGGAAGCGGCTGATCTCCCAGAACCACAGTCCGATCGAGTAGCGACCGGCGAAGAAGTCCTGGCCGACCTGCCCGGCGAACTCCGGCAGCATGTCGGCGTTCATACAGATCAGGTTCACCGGGTAACAGGCATCCTCGGGAGCCGCGGTGACATAGGAATGTCCCTGTCGGTTGAGCGGAATCGTCTGTCCGTGAATCGGCAGGGACGGAATCCCGCGCGCATCCAGCGCGCGGATCACCTGGCGTGCGGCCTCCCCGGTTCCGAGCTCCGATCGGAAGTAACCGACTACGTTGACACCCCATGGCGCGTCGCGTAGCGGCGCTTGAGCGTCGGGCGCGCTCACGGCGGAGATGGTTCCTCCTCCGGGTAGGGTCGCGGCGGAAACAGATGTCGTCGATGCAGCGGTCGACGGTTCGGCTGCCGCATCGTTACCGTTCACCACCTCGGCGCCGAGCAGCGGGCTCTCGTCGCGACCGTACTCGTGCGCCCAGCGGAGCAGGCCGTCCCGGTCGGCCCCGGTCAAGTCTGGGAAGACACCCCGCAGGTCGTCGCGGTCGTTGTAGATGCGAGCTAGCAGGCGGCTCACGCCCGGCGGCGCTCCCGGCGCCTGCGCGGTCATCCAGCTCTTGAAGGCGCTTGCCCCCACCGCGGTGAACGGCGATGGCGCCTCCCCATCTGCCTCGATCCGGGCCTGTGCGAAGTCCTCGTACAGCGCTCCGATTGGCACACGCGGCGAGTGCTCGACCCGCGAACCGTCTCCCAGCGCATCGAAGGTGTAAGACCATTTGCGACTCTCCGCGTGGCCTGAACCATTCACCTCCGCGGCGTATTCGGCCAGTAGTCGTTCGAGCGCCGTGTGCCCCAGAACGTCGATTCGATCCTGGTAGCGGCTCAGTACCAAGGGATGGTCGGGATCGAATCCACTGAAGTGAAAGAACGCGAGCGGTCGCCCATTGACGAGATAGCGCGAACCATCGAGCTGCACATCTCGACTGAGCAGGTTCCAATACGCGACGTTGTATTCGGGGTCGCGGAGGATCGCCAGATCGGACATGAAGCCGGGGGCGAGGTCGAACCATCGTTGGTCGACGAAGTACCCCCACACCGGGTCGACGCGACAGTCGCGCCGGAGCCGATCAGCCCACCAGCCGAGCAGTTGATCCACCTCGGGACCGGGCGCGAGGGTCACGCATCCCAGGTTGTAGATCCCGGCGATCATGATGTCGACCTGACTCGGCCTCCGCCCGTCCGGCGGAATCGGTTCCAGATTGTGGGGCGTCAGGACCACGCCGTGGCGCTTGGCAAGCTCGTCCATCCGCTCCAGCGACCCATAGAGCTTGATGTCCGGGTCGAGATACGTGACCGGTCCTCCGGTCTCTCTTAGTAGATACTGGAGCAGCCACGGCTTCACCGCCGTCGACAGTTCGAGCACCGTGTATCCGAGCGCCATCTGCGTGAATGGCTCGCAGCCGATTTCGGCCGGCGCAAGGACCTCAAATGGCTCCTGGGCCGGGTCTATGTGACCCGAGAAGTCGTCGACGATCAGCGTCCACAACCGGCTACCGGGATGATGCTCGGCGATGGAGCGGGACAGGACCCGCGCGTACGCGACATAGTTCTTCGCGATGATCGTGCAGACGTTCAAGGTGTGGCAAGCTAGCACCTGCTCCTGGCCGTTCCCGTTGCTACCGTCTGGCCGGTGAGCGCGATGTTGCAGGAGAAGCCTCGCGCCGACCGTCCCGCTGCTTCGCGCTCGGCTGACGCCTCCATTTCGATCCGGGACGTCAGCAAGACGTTCCGCTTGCCCCACCAGCAATACAACACGTTAAAGGAGCGGGCCCTACATCCGTTTCGCGCGCGATCGTTCGAGACCCTCACCGCCCTGCAGAAGGTCAGCGTCGAGATCGCGTCGGGAGAGTTCTTCGGAATCGTGGGGAGGAACGGCAGCGGCAAGAGCACCTTGCTCAAGTGCCTCGCCGGCATCTATGACATCGACGAAGGCGAGATTGAGGTGCAAGGACGGCTGTCGCCGTTCATCGAGCTGGGGGTGGGCTTCAACCCGGAGCTGACGGCCCGCGACAACGTGATCATCAACGCGATCATGCTCGGCCTTTCCCGTCGGGAGGCTCGCGAGCGCTTCGACGACATCCTGGCCTTCGCCGAGCTCGAGGAATTCGTGGACCTCAAGTTGAAGAACTACTCGTCAGGGATGCACGTCCGCCTGGCGTTCGCCACGGCGGTCCAGGCGGACGCCGACGTCCTGCTGATCGATGAGGTCCTCGCCGTCGGTGATGCGGCGTTCCAGCAGAAGTGTTTCGACGAGTTCACCCGGCTCCGCGAGGCCGGGCGCACGATGCTCCTCGTGACGCATGACATGGGCGCGGTGGTGCGATTTTGCGATCGCGCAATGCTGCTCGAGAGCGGCCGGGTGGTGGATATCGACGAGCCAACGTCGATCGCGCGGCAATACAACCTGCTGAACTTCCCCGCGGTCGTCGGCGGGCGAGAGACGGAAGCGGCGGACGGACGTGCTGCTGGCGGTGCCGTCGCCCAGGTAATCGGCGCCTGGTTCGAGTCCGGCGACGGCGAGGTCATCGTGTCCGTGGAGAGCGGTCAGCGCTGCGATGTACGGATCGACACTCAATTTCTTGCCGCTGTAGATGATCCGATCTTCACGATCCGGCTACAGAACGAGGCGGGTCATTTCGTGTTCGCGGCGAACACTGAGGCGCCACATATCGCGACCGGTCACTTCGCGGCTGGCGACGCGGCCCAGGTGCGCATGCGATTCGAGAACTGGCTCGCGCCCGGGCATTACAGATTAATCGTGACCGTCGCCCGCGCGGGGCCTGGCGCCGACGTGTACGCCTCCCACACGAGCAGCTCGATCATCGTGCTGGCGGATCGAACCGGCGGCGGAATGACCGATCTCCCGCACGCGTTCGAGATCGACCGCCGATCATGAGCGTGCATGCGATCAGGTCGCATGGCCCATCCGCCCTTGGGGGTGGCGTCCGTCGGTTCGTCGAGCTAACGACCACGCTCGCGCGGACCGAGTTCAAGCTCCGCTACTACGGCTCGGTGCTCGGCTACTTCTGGTCGCTGATGCGGCCGCTGCTGTTCTTCGGCGTGCTCTATGTGTTCTTCGTCAAGATCGTCGATATAGCGCGCGGCCCTTATTACGGCGCGTATCTGCTGACCGGAATCGTGCTCTGGAACTACTTGGCCGAGGCGACGGGGAGGTCCGTCACCTGCCTCGTCGAGCGCGAGGCGATGCTCAGGAAGATCCGCTTCCCGCGGATGGTGGTGCCGCTGTCAGTGTCGCTGACGTCGACGTTCAACCTCGCGACGAACTTCATTGCCGTGCTCGTGTTCGCGTTCGCCACCGGGGTCACGCCGACCATCTTGTGGCTCGAGATGATCCCGATCGTCCTCGGGTTCATCGTGCTCGCCACCGGCATCGCAATGCTGCTGTCGGCGCTGTACGTGCGCTTCCGCGATGTGCAACCGATCTGGGACGTGTTCCTGCAGGTCTGGTTCTACGGCTCGCCGATCATGTATCCGGCGACCGCATACGTGTCGCACAAGCTCCCCTCGGGCTTCGAGAAGATCGCGATGATCAACCCGATCGCGACGCTGCTGGCACAGATGGCGCATTCCTTCATCGACCCGAACGGCTATCCGACGGCGACCGGCGCGGCGCACGCGGTCTGGCCGGTGGTCCTCGCGATCGCGCTGATTCCGGGCGTGTTCGCCCTCGGCTGGTGGGTGTTCACCAGGGAAGCACCGCGCCTGGCAGAGAACCTCTAGCGGTACTCCGGGGCTCGAGATTTAGGGCTACAGCTCGGAGAGGATCCGACGGAGCCCGTCGCGCAGCTCGACCTGCGCGGTCCATCCGAGCTCCGCTCGCACACGGCTCACGTCGAGGCAACTGCGGCTGACTTCGCCGGGCCGCTCCGGCGCGAACTCGGGTTCCCCCAGAGTCCCGTTGGTCGAGACGTCATTGAGGGCATCGATCAGGTCGAGCACGGACGTCTCCTCGCCCCGCCCGATGTTGAACGGCCCGGTCACGTCGGCTTCCGCCGCCATCAGGTTCGCCCGGGCGACATCACCGACCTCGACCCAGTCGCGCGTCTGCCTCCCGTCCCCGAACACGGTCGGCCGGCGCCCGTCGATCAGCGCGCCGCAGAAGATCGCGACGACGCCCGCCTCGCCGTGGACGTCCTGGCGAGGGCCGTAGACGTTGCCATAGCGGAGCGACACGGTCGCCAGCCCGTGCAGCCGCGTGTACAGCTCGCAATAGCCCTCGGCCGCGTACTTGCCTTGACCATAAGGTGCCAGCGGCTTAATCGGGTAGTCCTCGGGGGTCGGCAAGACTCCGGCATCGCCGTACAGCCCTCCCCCCGTCGAGGTATTGACGACCTTTCGTGCGCCCACGGCCAATGCAGCCTCCAGCACGCCGATCGTGCCGAGCACATTCGAGGTCGCGTCGTCAGCCGGCTTCTCCACCGAGTGGCGCACGTCGATCTGCGCGGCCAGGTGAAACACGACCTCGGGCTGAGCGGCGGCAAAGATATCTGCCACTGCACTGGAATCCCGTACATCGGCTACGACGAGCCTTGCCCCGCCCTGAACCGCGCGCTCCAAGTTTGACCGCTTTCCGGTAGAAAGGTTGTCGATCACGGTAACGCGGTCTCCGCGGGCGATCAACGCGTCCGCGACGTTTGATCCAATGAATCCGGCGCCACCGGTCACAATGCAGTTCATGGTCCGCGCAGGTTAGACGCTGGGCCCGAGGGATCCGCACCTCAAGGGGTGGCGGGCCCGTACCGCGAACGCGGTACGGGCCCGACCAAAGGACGACCCTGGTAGGGCTGGGGGCCGTCCGAAGACCCGCGAGAAAGGGGGCGATGCTCGCGGGCCCGTGTGACCTCCGTGTCAGCGCCTAGCATAGCGCTGCCAGGACGGAGGACGTCAAGCATCATGGACATAAGTTGGACACGTCTTCGTGCCGGATGACCAACCGCCCCGGCGGATACATTCGACTGGAAACGAGCCGATAACACGCAACCTGCGTGCCCGGGCCTCGTTTCCGTTCTGAGACCGCGGACCGTTTCCGCTTACCGCAAAGCGGTTACCAGCAAGCAATGCGCCAGGACACGCCCGTTCAGCCCCGCCCGGATCCGATCCCGAGCACCACAACCGACCAGATTCTGGGGGTTCCGCTCGGCCTGATCGATTACGAGCGGACGCTCGACTGGATTGATGCGATGGCGGCAGCGGGCGAGCAGGGGTACGTCTGCGTATGCAACGTCCACACCGTGATGGCCTCGCAGGAGGACCCCGAGCTCCGGCTGGCGCTGCTCGGCGCTTCGCTCAACGTGCCCGACGGCCAGCCGCTCGTGTGGGCCCTGAATGCGCTCGGTCATTCGCTCCCGGACCGCGTGTACGGCCCGGAGCTGATGGCTCGTGCGTGCGCGCGAGCCGCGTCGAGCGGCCGGCGCTTCTACCTGTACGGCGGCCGCGACCAGGAAGCGCTCGTGCAGCTCGCTCTCAATCTCCGCCGGCGCTACCCCGGGGTCCGGATCGTCGGCGGTTACTCGCCACCGCACCGCCCCCTCACCGATGATGAGCAGTCCGCAGTCGTCGCCGAGATCAACGATGCGAGGCCCGACGTCGTGTGGGTCGGAATCGGCGTCCCCAAGCAGGAGAAGTGGATGGCGAAGCTGCGGCCGGTTCTCGACGCGCCGCTACTGATCGGGGTCGGCGCGGCCTTTGACTTTCATGCCGGGCTGGTTCCGCAAGCCCCGCCCTGGCTACAGCGTGCCGGCTTGGAATGGGCGTACCGTCTTGCACACGAACCGCGCCGACTCTGGCGCCGATACCTGCGGTACAACCCCCGTTTCGTGGGCGCGTTCGCGCGGCAACTGGCCGAGCACCGCAGCAACGGCAAGAAATCCTGAAACCATCACCGGTGAGGCTGCCCGGCCGTGACCTCAAAGAGATGCTCGGCGACGCCGTGCCGCAGGATCACGCTTGCCAAACGCTCGCCGACTGGTACATCGAACGTGAGATCGGACGGCGCGACGGACGGCCGTGGCGGGTCCTCGATCTGGGGTGCGGCACCGGGAGCTCGGTCGACGTCTTTCGCGCCCGCGATCCACAAGTCGAATGGGTGGGCATCGACGTTCCAGAGTCGCCCGAGGCGCAGTCCCGGACGCGAACCGACGCGCGGTTCGAGACCTTCGACGGGCTGTCGATGCCTTTCGACGACGGCGCCTTCGACCTCGTCTACTGCAAACAGGTTCTCGAGCACGTGCGCCATCCGGAGCCGCTGCTCGCCGAGGTCCGCCGGGTGCTGGTCCCCGGGGGCTGGTTCGCCGGTTCGACCTCCCAGCTCGAGACGTATCACTCGCTGAGCATGTGGAATTACACGCCGGTCGGCATGGTCACGCTCCTCGAGCAAGCCGGACTGCGGCCGGTCGAGCTGCGACCCGGCATCGATGGATTTACGCTGATCGCGTGGCGCCTGTCGGGCTTTCATCGGTGCTTTCACAAGTGGTGGGGGCGAGAATCGCCGTTCAATCGCGCGCTGAACGCGTGCGGACGCGTGCTTCGGGCGGATGTCCGAACGCTCAACACGACGAAGCTGCTGTTCTGCGGACAGTTCGCGTTCCTCGCTCAGCGCGACGGTGCACTGACATGATCGACTCCGAATACGCACGGGCCGCCCCGCACGACCCGGAGAACCTCCTGGACCGGCTGAGTCGGCCATCGACGCTGGGTGTCAACTACGAGCAGATAATGCAGCGCGAGCGGCTGCTGTTAGACGGACGGCTTGGCATCGCGAGTGGTGACGTTCTCTCGGTCGGGTGCGGTTGGTATCCCGGTCGCCACCTGTTTCCGGCCCCGAAGTTCAGGCTCGTCGCGGTCGACTCCAACCCGGAGTGCGTCGTGGCCGTTGTGGAGACCGGCCAAGCCGACGAGGCGCGTGTCGGATACGCCGGCGAGCTCGGGCTGACGCCCTCGTCGTTCGACGTCGTCCTCTACCGGCTTGTGCTTCACCACGTTGCCTACCAGGGCCCGCTCGAACCCTGCTTCGCCGAGGCTGCGGACCTCTTGCGTCCCGGCGGCGCCATGGTCGCGGTCGAGCCGGGACTCTGGCATCCGGTAGGCCTCGGCCTCGCGGTGGCCAACTGGGCCGGCGCCGCGACCGCGATTCACGGCACCCCCGACGACATTCCGCTGTCGCCTCGGCAGCTGCTCGCCCAGGCGCGGGCGGTGGGTCTGGTCCCAGAGCTTCACGCGGTGACGTTTAGCTGGCGGCGACTGCCCGCGGCGCTGCAACGCGGCCTCGCACCCCTCGACGCGCTCGGCTCGAGGCCGCGCGTGGCACCGTTCGGGCACACGCTGATGCTGATCGCCCGGAGGAAACGCTGACGCCGGCGCTCGACCTCGAACGGGGCGCCGTGGCCGTTTGCATTCGCCCCGGCGGGGATGAGCAGTTGCGGACGCGGACGCTCGACAGCGTCCGCGCCGGCACCGCGCGCGAGGTGCCGGTTCTGACGGTGGAACCGGGGGAGGACCCGTTCGCGCATACCGCGGCGGCCGACGTGGTCCTGCTCGAGCCCGGATGTGTCGTCGCGGCGGGATGGCTGGACGGTCTACGTCAGGCGGCGCTCGCCGGTAGCACCACCGCCACAGCCGCCGCAGTCACCCAGCTCGATCTCGACCCGCAGCTCCGACTGGACGCCGGGCGCTTCGAAGAAGCTGCCGCCGAGGTCCGATCAGGCTCGCTCCGGCTGCGTCCCCGGCTCGTCGATCATGTAGCCGCCTGCCTGTACGTACGCCGCAGCGCGATCGAGCTGGTCGGGTGGGGCGAGGACTTCCCACGGCGCTGCCTCGAGATTGGGCTCGTTCATGTGCTCGCCGACGACGTGCTCGTGCTGGACGCACGCTTCGCGGGCGACCGACCGCCGGTACTCGATGACGGGCGTGGGCCGGTGGCGCGGAGTCTTGGTGCGGCCCGACGTGCGCTGAGCGGGCTCTCTGCCGTGATCGACGCGCGGATCCTGTACGGCCCCACGACCGGGAGTGCGGTGCACGTTCTGGAGCTGATCGCGGGACTTGCTCGCACCAGAAAAGTGAGACTGACCGTAATCGTGCCCGATCGTCCAAGCCAGTACGCCGTCAGCCGCCTGCAATCCCTCCCGGACGTTTCGCTCATCACCTACGGCGAGGCTTCGAACCGGTTGGGCCCACCGGTCGACGTCGTCCATCGACCAGTTCAGCTCACCAACGCGGGCGATCTGACATTCCTGGCCTCGCTGGGTCAGCGACTGGTCCTCACCCACCAGGATCTGATCGCGTTCCACAACCCCGCCTACTTCCCGAGCGCCGAGGCGTGGCACGGATATCGGCAACTGACGCGGCTGGCGCTCCAGGCGATCGATCGGGTCGTGTTCTTCTCCGCCTTCGCTCGCCACGACGCGTTGGCCGAGGAATTGGTGGCGCCTGAGCGCGCGAGCGTCGTTCGGTTGGGGGTCGATCACCCGCTCTCGCCCTGGGACAGCCCCCCGACCCCAGTCGCCCCGGCCGCTGCCGAGGCGCTGGGGAGCGGCGCCGAGATGATCCTGTGCCTGGGAACAGACCTTCTGCACAAGAACCGTATGTTTGCGCTGCGGATGCTCGAGCAGTTGAAAGCCCGGCACGGATGGGATGGAGTGCTTGTGTTTGCTGGACCTGAGATCCGCCAGGGCTCGTCTCGACCGCGGGAGGCGCTTCTGCTCGAGGCTCGCCCGGGCCTTGCCGCGTCCGTGCTCGATTTGGGGACGGTCAGCGAGGCAGAGAAGGCGTGGTTGTACGAGCGCTCGGCGCTGGCGATCTACCCGTCGGTCGTCGAGGGATTCGGGCTGGTGCCGTTCGAGGCGGCCGCCCACCGCGTTCCGTGCATGTGGGCCTCTGGGAGCTCGTTGAGCGAGCTGCTGCCGGACGCCGCAGCGGAGATCATCCCCTGGGATGCCGAGCCGAGCGCCGCGCGAGCGATCGCGCTGATGCGTGAACCCGACGCGCGTGAGCGAGATCGGAAGAGCACACGTCTGAACTCCAGTCACATCACGAT
>OBLV0100000452.1_pt1 | contig 12683 bp, 16 predicted proteins | sample 1520071 | NCBI WGS metagenome assembly OBLV01 (sample SAMEA3888446, study PRJEB22518) | metagenome | reverse complement strand
AAACGGCCGACACGATGACGGGTCATGTAGTCGACATGCAGGCTCATCACGAAAAGTGCGCTGAGCAGCATAAGGCGATGGCAGCCCATCACGATGAGCATATCCAGATCCACAAAGCCATCCATGAGCATTTCAAGAAGGCTGCGGAGGATGGCGGGGAGATGGCCGAGCATCACTCGATGCACGCGGACGCGCACAAAGCGCACATGGACCATCACACCGCAAAGTCGGCTCACCACAAGGCGATGGGCGAGATGCACGAAGCCATGGGCGTGTCCTGCGGGAAGATGGCAGAGGCCTTTGCCGACACACCGGAGAAGGCTCAGAAGGTGAAGGATCTGCAGAAGGCCGCACGCGAGAAACTGCCGACTGTCAAGAAGGGAGCACCCGCACCAGTGAACATCGATACCAGCACCATGAGCGCATCGGAAGTCGAAGCATTTGAAGCGGTCAAGAAAGAGTACTACGCATCGCCTGAATACAAGGCGAAGGTGCGTGCCTCGCTTGATGCGCAGACCACAGCGAAGTTGAACATCGCCGCTAGCACCAAGGCGGCAGTCGCCATCGGCGTCGACTCTGACGAAGGTGTTGAGCAGAACATCTACGCAGTCCCGCGTGCCGGCCAAGTCGATAAGAGCCAGCGCAGCATGCAGGACGTAGACGACCTGAAGCCCGAACAGATCTTCAGCTTTCTGAAGTAAGCAATAAGGCACGTACCGTACCAAAGGCGCGCAACCCCCTGTAGGCCGCCTGCTAAACGCAAGCCACGAAATGGAGGAACTCAAATGTTTGGCGGACAATCCTACACAGGACCTTATCAGCCCGGAATGGGAACAATCATTCTCAGGGATGACGCGTATGATGCCTGCACTGCTGCGCAGAAGGCTGCGCTCCAAACCTGGACAAAAAACCTCAACAAGAGTTTCAAAAAGTCTCTTTTTGAGATGACGCGTCCTGCGGGAACCGTCGCTTCGCTTCGCGTGCCGGCATATGGCCAGTCGCGCAGCGATCTCGAGGCGCGGGAAAAGAAGTATGAGGACTGCAGTCTCGCAGCGAAGCATATGATCTGCGAGATCGCGAAGAACTCGGTCAAGATGAAGAAGACCGGTGTCACTTCCGCACTGGGATTCAACTTCTACGACCTTCGCGGGCCGGTGGAACTCATCTTCCCGTTCTACACGCCGTTCCGCAACATGACCCCGCGGCCTCCGCGCACCAATGCCGGCGTCGGCACGGCCGCTCACTGGCAGCGCATCACGCAGCCTGGATATGCATACCCCGGTGTTCCGGAAGCGCAGCGTGCCCAGATCACCACGCCGAACGAAGTCCCGGCGATCGCGACCTACAAAGAGTTCGGCAAGGAAAATCAGGTCACGTACACCGCGGAGTTTGCCGGCGAAGGCTTCAACGACAACCTGGCGACTGAGCGGCTGGACGGCCTGTTGGCGTTGTTCCTCTCCGAAGAGGCGCAGATCCTCAACGGCAACGGCGGCAACGGCGTTGGATCGAACGGCTTCCAACTCGGGACTTGCCCGACGCCGGTCCTGAATCTGAACACTGCGACGAGCACCATTCCCACCAGCACGAAGTTCACCGTCTATTGCGTGGCGCTCACGGCCATGGCGAACCCGCAGAACGCGCAGTACGGCTACTACAACGCGCCTCTGACGGTGGCCGGTGGGTTGACTCCAACCTTCAGCTACAATGCCCCTGGCACGGGACAATCCATCACCATCAACGGCGGGACTTCCATCATCTCGGCCGCGTCGAATTCGGTCACCACGACCGGAAGCGATACGCAGACGGTCACGGCGACCGTGGCTCCCGTTGTTGGAGCGATGGGCGGTTATGCGTGGTATGTCTCAACGAATGCCTCTCCGACCACTGCCAACTCTTATCTCGCAGCCATCACGCCTTACAACAGTGTGACGTTTACTTCCGTCCCGGGAACGTCGACGCAAGCCGCTTCCGCCTTCGTCAGTGCGGGCGGCAACGTCGACTACTCGGCGAACCCATATGACATGGACGGCCTGTTCGCCTGGGCTGCCCAGTTCGGTCAATGGGTGAACCTGCAAGGTCAGTCGCTGACCTCGCTCGGCAACGGCAAGGTGCTTGAAGCTGAGAACATGCTGCAGACGCTGTTCTCCATCTTTCAGACCGGCATTGACGAGATCTGGGGCGACTTGATCGCGGTCGAGTGCTTGGATAACGCCGTTCGCTACGGCGGGACCTCAGCAACCGGCTACCAGATTATCCTGCAGCGGGACAACCAGAACAACATCTTGGGCGGCTTCGTGGTATCGGGCTATCAGAGCCGGTATGCAGTCGGCAATCCCACGGGCGCCAATGCGATCCCGATTCGCATCCATCCGATGATCCCGCCCGGGACGCTGCTGTTCAATATCCGCACGGTGCCGCCTGGCTACTCGCACTCGCGGTTGCCGTATATCTACGGGATGCTCGTGCAGCGCGACTACTACGGCATCGAATGGCCGCCGCTGTTCCGCGCCTGGAATTTCGGCACGTACGTGCACGAGGTGCTCGCGCATAAGTTCCCTGGATTGTTGGGTGTCATCACAGGCATCGGCCCGTTTGTCGCTCCTTAAGCTTTGGAGGACTCAGGGGGGTTCTCTGATGAGGCAAAGGCTCAATGCTTCGGCGTTGGGCCTTTATCTTTCCAGAGCAATTATGCGTGGTCAGCTTCTATATCCGTACTACAATGACGGCATGGCTCTCCCCTACTTCCCGCTGAAGCCGCGTGTCATGAAGGCGCATGGGTTCTGGCGTGTGTTTCTGCCGAACCAAGTGTTCGCGGAATCGAGTGTCGGAACTTATCATGGACCGTTTGAGTCGTGGGGAGAGGCTCTGCATGGGGCGCTGGGTATCTCTTCGGCACTCAATGTGAATATGCGGATGAGGCACTCTGAGCCGTTTCAGATTGGGATGGTGGACTGATGAGACAGAAGGTGTCAATCAAGCTTACCGATGCGGCGAATCGAATCGGCATGGACGAGTTAGAGCTGTGCTTTGAAACTCCCAATGAGTTTGACGGTGTTCATGGGATACATCTCGTGCTCACCAAACAGCAAGCCATCTCTCTCGGTAAAGTCATTCGCGCCAAGTACGGAGATGCTGAATGATCGGCCCTACCAGCCTCGACTTGACCACGACCGCACAGGCTGTGGAGTGGATCTTTGGAGCTCCGCAGAATGCCGGCCAGAATACCAGCGTCCTGCAGTCGCTGATTTCCTCCCTCTCCTTAGACTTCCTGCGCAGGACTGGTAGAGCTTCTCAGAATGGATCCGTTCCAAGTCAGAGTCCGTTCAACCAAGCTGTGAGTTATTCCGAGTCCTACTCAGGTAACGGAAATTCCATGCTGCAGTTGAGAAACTGGCCTATCCTCTCAGTCTCTGAGGTACTCGTCTTTTCTCAGCCAGTCCCCCAATCAAGCGGTCCCACACAGTGGGGATGGTTTGTGGATGACTCAGGACGATTCCTATGCATTCGGCTCGGACCGTACATGACTGCCGGCTACGGCGGCAGTTGGATGGGTGGCTGGAGTGGCTTGCAGCCAGGGACAGCAAACGGCCGCGGCGGATGGCCGAAGGCGATTGACTGCATCCAGGTAACCTATTCGGCTGGCTTTACCGCGCAGGATGTATATGGCGAACTGCAACGGATTCCAGTCCTGCCAGCGCTTTGGACTGCCGGCGCCACTTACGGAAATAGCTCCGTTGTCTTCGACGGGATCAATGTCCAGGTGGCGGCGATCATCGCTGGCACATCTCCCACAGCGAAAGCACAAACGACCTCTCCTGCATGGTCTCCAAACAAAGGCGGAATCACTCCCGATGGCGCCTACATCGCCTGGACGAATCAGGGAGTTCCCTATGTGCTGACAGTGAATCAGTTGCCGTGGCTTGCCGATGCGGGGATCACCTACTTCTCGACAGGCGATCCGTTGACGGCGGTCCAAACCGCCCCGGCCGCTGGACAATACTACGTGATGGGTCAAGGCTCCTATCTCTTCAACTCAGCCGACGCGGGAAGCCAAATCCAGATTTCCTATTCGACCGCTGGAACGCCTGCTGATGTTCAGGAAGCGGTCCTGCGCTGGGTGAATCTCATCTACAAACGGCGGGGCTGGGAAGGTATCCGGAGCCTGATGCAGAAGGATGCCGGCTCAACCGTCTACACTGCCTTTGAGATTGATCCATCGATTGAGAAGACGATCAGGTACTACCGCAGGAGAGCGTAGTGGCTACAGTTCGTCCTGGTCCATACCGCGAAGCTGTTGGGGTGACGATCGACACCTCTGCAGTGGGACCGTACCTTGAAAGCAAGACGTCAGCGGTAAAAGATGCGTTAGCCGCGAAGATGGATTTCACAACACTGCGGCTCCAAAAGATCATCGTCGACGATAAGTTGCAAGGGCAACTGCTCAACCACCGTACAGGCAATCTTGGTGGATCTGTGCGTCCTACGGAGACGACTGTTACCGAAACGGAGATCGATGGAGGAGTTGTTGCCGGTGGGACTGGCGCACCATACGCCCGGCCACTCGAATATGGAGCTCGCGCTCATCTCATCCAGGCGGTGAACGCCAAGGCGCTTCATTTCTCGATTAACGGGAAAGAGGTGTTTGCTAAGAGTGTGCGGCATCCTGGCAACCGCGCCTACGCCTTCATGCGCGGGACGCTGGACGAAGAGGCTTCTAATATTACCGCAGGATTCCAGGATGCGGTTACGGAGGCGGCTCGATCGTGAGAAAGACTTCAGCCAAAGAAGCGCTATCCCTCGAGACGATAACCATCGAGGGTACGGTCTACTTGCCGGTCATTGAGTACGACCTACCGAACCTCTCATTCTGGAAACGGTTTTACCTGCGCCATTTCTCGAGCGATGTGAAGGTTTATCTGTTCCCGCAGTTGAATGTCAAGGATATCTGATGAAGATCCCGGCCGAGACCATCTATCAAGCTGTGTTCGATGTGGCGTGCTCTATCAACGCTCCACAGGCTAATGGACAGCCATCTCTCACGCCATTTACGACCATGACTCGTAGATGGGTGAAGTGGGATCAGGTAGGCGATGAGGCGATGCCGTGGCTAGGGCAAATGCAGCCACCTGGCGGGATTAAGGTTTCTGAAGTTCGGCAGTTCGGACCTAGGAAATATCTGCTGAGCACGGATATCTACATCTACCTTGCGGTTGATTCTGGCAATCTCAATGTCCCGAATTCGCCGCGGTTGAATGCCTACTTCAATGCGATGGATGCCGCTTTCCAGCCATCGATCCTCGCATGGAACGGGACACCTAATCAGTCTGGAAGGCAGCAACTCGGCCTTGGACCTGGAATTGAGCACGCTTGGATCGATGGAACGGTCGTCTTTGACGAAGGTCTCTTGGAGCCTCCGGCCATTCTGAAGTTTCCCATCTCCATTCTCTGCGGCTAACTGGCTTGCCTGCTTTGACTACCCGATATAGAGTGCAGTCAGAATTTCAGCGCGTCCCCCTGCCCGCGCGAAGGGAGCCTCTCCGTGAGCGACACTCAACTTCAGACGCTAGGGTTCGGGTCGGGCATTATCTGGGCTTATCCAAGCGGTGCGCAGACGGGGAGCAATGTGACTCCCGTTGAAATCGGGACGCTGCAAAACGCGAAAATCGACATCTCCGCTGAAATCAAATCGCTCTTTGGCCTGTACAGTTTCCCTGTCGATTCGGCGATTGGCAAGCGTACCATCAAGGGCTCTGCCGCCTTCGCTCAGTTCGAAGGCGAGGCATGGAATTCCCTCATGTGGGGATCTGCGGGATCGGTAACAGCCGGCGCCGCGCAGATTACCAGCTACCGTGAGGCGTGGAGTATTCCCACTTCCCCGTACACCGTAACGGTCGCCAATTCTGCTCACTTCGTACAGGATGGCGGTGTGCGCTTTGCGTCGACGGGGCAGATCTTGGATGTCATCACATCGGGAACTCCCACGACTGGACAATACAGCGTCTCGAATGGCGTCTATACCTTCGCCGCGGCCGATACCGGCAAGGCGGTGGTGATTACCTACTCTTACTCAAGCACGACCGATGGGCAGACCTTCACTATCACGAATACGGCCATGGGATCCGGTCCTATCGTGAGTCTGCAGTTGCTGCTCCCGTACGAGTCGGCTAGTTTCGGATCTCTCGATCGCGGCATCTTCCTGCCCAACGTCCGGTTCGGCAACCTCTCCCTGGCAACTAAACTCGATGACTACACCGAAGAGAACACAACGTTTGAAGCGTTCGCGAACCTCGCAACGGGCGTGGTCATGCAGAACTATCTACCCTGGTAAGCAGCAGCAGGACTCAAGAAAGGAAACCCCCTGGAATGCGCTCAGACTCAATCATCATCGGCGGGAAGCCTTATCCCGTAGTCGGCCTCTCCGTTCTCCAGTCCATCAAAGAAGACATCCTCGCAGCAGAAGCTAACCGTGGCGATGATATTGACAAGCGCGCAGAGGCTCGAATCCGCCGCATGGCAATCTCACTCCAAAACGGAGGCGCATTCCTTCCTGATCCTGCGAATCCTAATGGCGAGATTGGCGCCAGTGGACTCAAGGTTGAGGCGATAGTCGCAATGCTGGGCGGCTTCACGATGTTCTCTGATTCGGCTGAATTCTACGAAGCTGAGCGCAAGATCATGGGACTGACCGGCTTCCTTAAGGACACTCCCCAGAAGGACGGTACGGAGGCTTCGGGGGAATCTCACGCGACGGAATAATTGACTGGTACGAACGACAGTTCCGTCGCCTGATTCGCGAGACCGGCTGGACCTACGAATACATTGAGGCGATGGATATCGCCCGGTTCATGGAGATGGTTGAAGAGTTCAAGACGCTTCCGCCGATGCATGAGATTGCCAGGACACAAGTCCTGCTGCCAGGAGACAAGGGATATCCGAAGCGGGACACAAAGACAGCCAAGAAGATCGTCGAAGACGCCATCAAACCCGCCGGCAAAGAACCTGTATGGATGCGTGAGCGGCGCCTAAAGGAAGAACGCAAGAGGCAGCGGAATGGCCGATGATAGTCAGATTCGGATAGGACTCTCCATTGACACGAGCGGCCTATCTGCCGCTCAAAGCGCCGCTAGTTCCTCTGCGAATCAAATCAGCCAGGCCTATGAGCGCGTAGCTGCGGCGGCGCTCGAAGTGCAGAATGCACAGTCCCGCCATCGGGACATCCTCAAGCAGTACCAGACAGAGGTCTTCGATGCTGCCACCTCGACAAAACTTCTCGCCGAAAATCTAGCCGAAAACGCCGCCGCATCGCTCGCTCTGTCGAATGCGAAACGGACACTCACGGCGATCGTCAACCAGGAAGGGCTCGCACTTAAGGCCTCTGCAAACGCGGCCCTTGAAGATTCCGTAGCCCAAAATGCAGATGCAGATGCGACGATTCGCGCAATCTCCGGGAGGCAGGCAGGAGCTGCATCAATCGGTATCCTGGAAGGCCGGATGATGAGCGGTAATCGTGCCGCGGCGGCGTTTCTAAGTACTACCCTTGGCCTAGGCCCAGCGCTAGAAGCGGCGTTTCCGGTTATCGGCCTAATTGCCCTTGGGGATGTGGCTGTTCAAGTTGGGAAATCGCTGTATGACGCCTTCGATATGGGCGGTGAAAGGGCGCGGAGGGCCGCTGAAGACTTCAGGGAAGCGACAAACTCTCTGAATTCAATGAACGATGAAATCAACGTTGAGATTGATCGTCTTGCGATAGCTAACGAGAAGTTGGAACACAAGCCAACCAACGGGATGAAATTGGCGATAGATGAAGCTATCCTCGACGCTGATCGACTCGACCAAAAACTAGATAGCGTCCTGAAAAAGATTGAGGAGTCAGTGAAAGGGTTGTCTGGCAGTGTCCCTCAGCAGGCGCTTGGCCTAAGAGGCGGTACCGGATATGAGCATACGATGGTATCCGAGCACGCCCGTCATCTCTCGGAACAAGCCAGCATTCAAGGGCAACTGAACGAGTCTATAAGTTATGGAAATTCTCTCCTTATCCGCAAAAATGAGTTGCAGGAGAAGATCGCTGACCGAGGGACTTCGCCAGCAGTCGTAAATGATTATCGGACAGAACTGGATGCAGTCCAGAGATTGATGGCTGCGCAGCAACAAGAAAAGCAGTTTATCCAGTCCACGATCGATCTACAGAAGGCGCAGGACTCACATCAGAAGATTGCAGATCAAGCAGATGCCGCAGCGCTCCAAAAGAAGGCCGCTGAGGCTCAGGCTAAGGTTGTTGGCGAATTTGTGAGCGAATCCATCGCAAGCTATCGCGATATGGAGAGAGAGCAAAAACGCATCTCCCAAGAGGTTCACGATTATGGTTCGGAATTGTTGCGGACCGAACTTCAGGACCAAGTTGACGCGATCCGGCATGGAGAAGAGGCGGACCGCCGCGCGGCCGAAGAGTGGAAGAAAGACCACGAACTGAAACTGAAGCAACTGCAGGACGAGACAGAAGCGACACTCAAAGCGGCAACGGTCCAGGAGGATTCGGCGAAGCGCCGGATCGAGTACGAAGAGAAACTCGGGGTCCTGCGCCCGAAACAGGGCTTCCAGCAGCAAATCTCCGCAGTCAACACCGCCGAGTCGACGCAGGTCGGAGCGCTCAAAAATCAGCAGGCCGCCTACACGCCTGGCCTGAGTGAAGCTGACACCACCAAGTACAAGGAAATTCAGGACAAGATTACCCAAATCCAGCAGCAAGCGGCCGCACAGAGAGAACAGATCACCCAACAGGAGACCCTTCAGGAAGTATCAGCGTGGCAGCATGCGATGCAGCAGATGACCTCAGCAATCGTTTCTGCTACGAATACCTGGCTGACCACCCACAAGAGTTTTGGCAACTCTTTCGTGGATGCAGGAAAGAAACTTGCAGTCAGTTTCATTGACGATCTCCTGCAAATGGGGCTCAAGTGGGCTGAGAACGAGGCCTTAATGACGGCGCTCCATATCGCAGGTATCGCTCAACGGAACTCGGCTGACGCCGCTGGCACTGCAACGGCTACGGCTACCAAGGCTGCTCAATCCGCGGCGGCAGTTGGTGCGAACGCGATCGTTGCGGAAAGCGATGCTGGAGTAGCAGCGGCGACTGCGGCGGCGATGGCTGCGGTTGGTGGTCCCGCAGCAGCCGCGGCGGCCGGTGCGGCAATGCTTGGAATCATGCAACCTTTCGTCCTGGCTGCCTCAATGGACACGGGTGGCGTTGTCCCGGGCAGGACTGGCGCAGGGGTCCCGATTCTCGCTCACGGCGGCGAAGAAGTTGTGCAGGGTCCTATCGCCTCCGCTGTTGCTTCCGCCCTACAGGGTGGCAACGGAAAAGGCGGCGGCGGTCACACCTTCAATAGCACCTACGCGCCGCAAATATCCGTTCTCGATGGGCGAGGTTTGGATTCCTTCGCGCAGAGAGCTGGGGACGTGCATGCCGCTGAAATGAAGCGCCAAGCACGGAGAGCCAATCACACTCTATAAATATTCGGCTATACTTAAGCCGTGGCCACCCTGCCAACCCTACCTCTTCCGATAGGTGTCTCGTGGGACTCGCGTAGAAGTCCGCGATTCTCAACAGTGACCCAGTATCCTGTTTCCGGCGCCTCCCCGCTATCCTTCAGCACCTCTCCATATCCAAGCTACGAGTGGGAGCTGTCATGGGAACGGTTGCGAGATCAGGGACTCTGGCCTGAGAGTGAAGGCGTACCAGCCGGGATCAATAGCGCTTCGGAACTGAGTCCTGACCTGTTCGCGCTCGAGGATTTCTTCCTGGCAATGAATGGCAGCAATGGGCGGTTCATCTATGATCCTGCGGCGAACCCGATTCCACTGCATGATACCTATGTGAATCCGGTAATCTCCGGAACGCTCGTCAATGGCTATAGCGCCACGACAAACGGTGTCCAGAGCGTCTTCCAGCTCTACAGGACCAGCAAGGTGACGGGGGAGTTGATTCCCGTCGAAGCGATCGATGCCCTATCTGCAATCTCCTCCGCAACAGGACTCAACCCCTTCGGGCTCTATCTGAATGGATCTCTGGTCAATCCGACCCTCTACACACTGTCTCAGTATCCGCTGAAGGTGACGTTCGGAACAGCGCCATCTTCTGGACAAGCGCTCAGCTGGAATGGCAACTACGCTTATGTTGCAAAGTTCCAGGAAGACAAGATCGATCTGAATCAGTTTGTCCAGAACCTCTACAACCTCCAATCGCTCAAGTTGGAACAAGTTCCCTTAGGGTTCTGATATGGCCCAGCAGTACAGTGCCGACCTTCTTGCGTTGTATGCCGCAGCCGCATACACGAAGATCTATCGAGTCCACCTATTCAAGATCGGACCGTGTCGCAACGGCCAGACACTCTATGCGACAGACGGCCGGGGTTCTGTAACCTACGGCGGGAATACCTATCAGCCCTGGCTCTATGGGTTCTGGAAGCGTGGCCAGCAGACAATCAAGATCGGATTCGAATCAAACTCCATCGATCTGACCGTCTACTCAACAGAACAGTTCCAGCCGATCTACTTCCCGGGCACGAACGATCTGGTCTATCTCATGGACGGGATCTATGCAGGACTCCTTGCTGCTGCGCCAGTGACTATCTATAGAGCGACCATGAGCACTTATGGGACGGTAGTGGGTCCTACTGGCGGCTCGCTTGTTTCTACGCGGTTTGTGGGAGAAGTAGGACCCATTTCAAATCTCGGTCCTACCAAAGCCTCCGTCAAGGTCAATGACCTGATGTACCGGCTGAATGAGGATTGTCCGCAGCAACTCATCCAGGCCAACTGTAGATGGGTTCTGTACTCAGAGGGATGCACCCTGAACCAAGCCTCATTCACGCGCAGTGGAATAGTCGTTTCCGCGATTGTGGATCCGCGCACAATCCAGCCATCCTCGCATCTGAGCACCATCAGTGCCGCTGGCACCTTCTCCAAAGGCCAAGTAACCTTCACTTCAGGACGCAATAACGGAATCACATATGCCTGTGCAGTCTGGACGCCAGGGAGCGGATCCACTCCAGACCAGATTCAGTTGGATACCCCGCCGCTGTTTGATTTCACTGTAGGCGACACATTCAATATTTCCGAAGGCTGCAATCACACGTATCCGTCCTGCTTGAATCTTCAGGGGAGCGCTAATTCGCTGCTTAATTTCGGCGGAGATCCGTTTGTTCCAGTGCCAGAGACTGCGGTCTGAGTGATAGCAAACAAAGGAGTTACATGACAGTCTATACCGATTACGAGAGTGTTAATCTTTCTACGGGCACCCGCACGCGCTATGTGATTAGCAGCGGAGAGCGGATGACTGTGGAACATCACAAGTCTCGCGAAGCCTTTGAGCGTGTCCGTGAACTATTCTTGAATTCATTCCCGCGTGGCGACGACGGTAGAGCGCGCGACTGACAAGTTGTCAGTCGGAGGGTCTATGGACGATTTCTCGTTTATTTCTTCTAGAGATGCGGACGAGGATGAAAGCATCGCCTTCCAGTGTCGTTTATACGACGCTAGGCTCGAGGCGAACATCTGTCCGAATGGCTGCGGGTCAATGACGTTTCACGATCCGTACAACAGGATGTGTCCCGCATGTGGCTTCGTGCAGACCTCCAATATCCCCTTCGATATGAAGGCGGGACACGCGTAAGCGAAGACTAAACCCTGAAACTATTGGAGACGATACAGATGAGCACACTGGAAATAGCAATGAACAAACTCGCAAAATGGCGCACGGTATTCGCCGGCTGGCAACTTGGCACTCGCGCCAAGGATGATCCCGAGTGCGATGCTGTTCGGGACCATAGAGAGGTAACGATTATCCTTCGCGCCGAAAACAATGCGCTCGTCAACCTGCTCATCCAAAAGAAAGTGTTCACGGCGCAGGAGTGGGCGGAAGCGCTGGAGAAGGAGGCAATCTTTCTCGACCAAGCCTACGAATCAAAGTTCCCAGGATTCAAGACTAGCAGGAACGGCGTAGAGATGGATGTGAAGGTGGCTGTCGAGACAACGAAAGGGTGGCGTCCATGACCTACGACAAAGAAATTGAAGAACTCAAACGACGCGTCTCTTACTTGGAATCGCTGACCGTTCACTTGATACCACTAGGTCCGAGTCCTAAACAAGGCGAGGAGTTAGAGTTGGACTGCAAACAAATCGTTGAGTCTATCCTTGCAACCGTTCCGCCCGAAGTTGATCGCAGCCAGCGCGTACTCACCGATGGTTCACAGGTCCCTTACGATCAGAGTCACACTGAATTGCGTGAGGATGGCCAGCAGAAGGGTTATGTTGTCCTGACCGTTGAGGAGCGCGGCAAGGGCTTTGTGCGGCCGTACCGGGACGCCTATAAGCACGTAGGACCTCCAGGGCCGAAGTTTCCTTTGCGTGATCTGACGGAAGAGGAGCAGGAGCGCTATATGGGTTGCGACTACGTAAAGTTCGAGCGCTATCCTGAGTCCTACAAAGGCAGCAGTACTACCGGCCGGTTCTGGACGCAGGAGCAACTAGACAAGGTTGGCAACGGCTGCGGGAAGATCACAACAATGGGACGCTCCATTGCTGAAACTTACTCGAGAGATCCTCACTTCTATTCCGGTACATTCTGCTCTACTTGCCGGAGATCGGAAGAGCGTCGTGTAGGGAAAGAGTGTAGATCTCGGTGG
>OBLV0100000451.1_pt1 | contig 12715 bp, 11 predicted proteins | sample 1520071 | NCBI WGS metagenome assembly OBLV01 (sample SAMEA3888446, study PRJEB22518) | metagenome | reverse complement strand
CAACGCGGCCACGGCCTCTCCCAGGCGGTCGAGGCTGCTCTTGATCCAGGGAAGCCCCGCCGGGTCCTCGGCGGCGAGCGCCTGCCGGCGCTGATCGTCGGTCTGGCCGTACAGCAGGCTCGTCGCCATGCGACAGCGCAGAGCATCCCGCTCATCGCCGAACGCGACGCCGCTGAGAACACCGATCCCGAACCGCTCGAGCAGGTGGGTCGCCAGCGCATCGCCACCGTCGACCCGGTGGGCGGCCAACTGCGAACGCGCCGGCTCGAAGTCCGGGTACAGGTAGAAGCCGCCGGTCGGAGGTCTGCAGCGAATGCCGGCGGAGACGAGCCGGCCGTGGGCGGCGAGTGTGATCGCGCGGTGCAGGCGACGGCTCCGGTCGATGTGCGCGACGACCTCGGGCGGCTCGTTCAGCACGTGAGCGGCGACGTGCTGCATCGGCGCGGGGGCGCTCGACCAGACCTCGCTGGCGAGCCCGACCAGTCCCTCGCGCGCCGCACTGCCGGCCGCGCCCTCCGGCACACGGACGAAGCCGATCCGCCAGCCCCCGAGCGCCATGTTCTTGCTCAGCCCGCTAGTGATGTAAGTCCGTTCGGGGAGGTACTCGGCGGGGCTTGAGACGGCGCTGGGCTCGTGCGCGAGATCGCGGTAGATCTCGTCGGAGATGATGCTTAGCTCGTGCTCCTGTGCGACCTCGACGGTTCGGCGCACGTGATCGACGTCGGGCACGGTACCGGTCGGGTTGTCGGGCAGCGTGAGCACGATCACCCCAGGGCGGGCACCCTGCCGAGCCGCCTCGCGTAGCGTCTCCTCGAGGGCGGCCGGGTCGGGAACCCCGCCGGGTCCGTCGGCGGCGATCGGGACGCTCCAGATGCGCTTGCCGGCCAGCGCCGCCTGCGCCGCGTAGCTGACCCACGACGGCTGCGGGAGGACTACGTCCCCCGGGAGCACCGCGAGCAGTGCCCATAGCAGTGCCTTGCTGCCCGGGGCGATCACGATCTGCTCGGGATCGGTGGGCAGGCGGCGGCGGTCGAACCAGCCGGCCGCGGCGGTGCGCGCGCGAGGCGATCCCGCCACGGGGCCGTAACCGTTGTCCGGGGCGCCGCGCGTGAGCGCATCGACGACCTCCTCGGGGACGGGCAACCCGGCTTCGCCGAAGGCGAGGTGCAGGATCGGCTCGCCCGCTTCGATCAGGCGGCGGATGCGTTCGTTGACCGCCAGCGTGGCCGACGGCGGGACAAGGTTGGTTATCGACATACCCCAACCATGCCACGCCTGCTTCCCTCACGTTGGCCCGCCTAAAAGCCGATTAAAGCTGGACAGTGCTCGCGGTGCTCAACGAACGGCCTGCGCTGCGACGCTTCTTCGCGGCGTTCTTCCAATCGCAGGTCGGCACCGGGGCGGCCTACGTCGCGCTGCTGCTCGTCGCCTACGAGCGGCTCCACTCGGGATGGGCGATCGCGCTGGTGCTGCTCGGCGAGTTCCTCCCCGGGATCGTGCTCTCGCCCCTGTTCGGCTCACTCGCCGACCGCATGTCGCGCCGGCGCCTCGCGGTCTGCGCCGACCTGGTGCGCGCGGTCTGCTTCGTCGCACTCGCGATCGTCCCCTCGTTCGCCGCCACGGTCGGGTTCGCGCTTCTCGCCGGCGTGGGGACCGCCCTGTTCCGCCCGGCGATCAACGCCGCGCTGCCCGGGATGGTGCCGCCGGAGCGCCGTTCGCAGCTGACGGCGATGTTCTACGCGAGCATCAACACGGGGCTGATGCTGGGTCCGGCGATCGCCGCCGGGCTGCTTCTGATTACTACAGCGCCGGTGGTGCTCGTGCTCGACGCGGTCAGCTTCGTAGTGTCCGCCATCCTGCTCAGCGGCGTCGACCTCGGGCCGGCGACGGCTGTCGCGGACCAGGTCGACGCGGCTGAACGCGAGAGCCTCCCCAGCTCGGTGTGGGCTGACACCCGTGCGGGCGCACACGCCGCGCTCTCGTCGCCGGGAGTACCGGTGCTGATGGGCGTAGGCGCGTTGGTGGTGCTGACGGGCGCCATGTTCAATGTGGTCGCGCCGCTGCTCGCCACCGGTCCACTCCACGCCGGTGGTTCGGGATACGGCGTCCTGATGGCCGTGTACGGCCTCGGGATGGTCGCCGGTTCCTGGACGAACGCGCGAGCCGGCTCGAATATCGACGGTCTACGCCGGCGCTGGTTGTTCGGCATCGCGGTGTCCGGCATCGCGATGGCGGTCGCAGCGCTCGCCCCCAACCTCCCGCTCGCGCTCGTCGCGTTCACGTTCGTTGGCCTCGGAGAGAACCTGCTGGTCGGACCCGAGACGCGCCTGATGCAGGAGATGGTCTCGGAGCGCATCCTCGGCCGCGTGTTCGGGCTCAAAGACGTGCTCGAGAACATCGCATTCGTCGCGGCCTTCCTCGGCGCCGGCGCGCTGCTGAGCCTGACCGGCGTGCGCGCGGTATTCGTGGGCGCCGGCCTTGTGACCGTGGCGCTGGCGGCGGTCGGCGCGGTCGCTTTCCGGACGCGCCGGGTCGTCGCTGCACCAGCGGGTCGGCCGGCGCTCGAGACCGGCGAGTAATCGGCTCGCTACTCGCTATAGGTTAAACGGGGTGCGCATGTCCGCGGCGGTGGCGGCGCTCCCGAGCAGCGGCGCCACGTTCAGCATCTGCTGGGTGGCGCGGAGCATCGAGTAGTGGTTGAGCGTCGCCGAGACCAGCGTTCCCGGGGCGACCGACGGCGCGATCACGAATGTCGGGATGTGGTTCCCGCTCAGGTCGTCGTCCTCGTCCCAGGTGATGAACAGCGCCGTGCGACCCGCGGCGTACTCGGCGCTCGCCAGTAGCTTCGGCACGAACGTCGACAGCCACGTGTCACCGTCGGCCACGGTGCCGTCGTGCATGTCGTTGATCAGGTTCGGAGTGACAAACGTGAACCGCGCCGAAAGGTCGGGCGGGTCGGCCAGGGGGACGTTGTAGCGAGCGCAGTCACCCCCGAGGTTTGTGTAATACGCCTGCGGGTTGTGCCGGACGGCATAGTTGCCGGAGTCGGCTTGGCCGCAGTTTGCCGGCATCGATTCCTCCAGCGACCGGGACCCGCCGCCGGGCAGGAGGCTGAAGATGCTCGAGACGCTCAACGGATGGTCCGCGGGCGGGTTGTCGTCGGTTATGCCGTGGGTCGAGCCCGAGGTCATCGCGATGTAGTTAGGCAGGCTGGGATGCGCCTCCGCGAAGAAGTTCGTGGCGAGGCCTGCCTGCCCCGCGAGCTTGTTGAGGTACGGCGCATCGGAGGATCCGATGATCTGGCCGTAGGCGTGGTTCTCCATCACGATCCAGACGACGTGGTCGTAGACCGATGGTGGCTCGGGCACGAAGCGAACCGTACTTTGCCGGCACCCGCGATGAGTTCCTTGTCGCGGCGCGGTCTAACGTGGTAGCAATATCGTTGTTCAGGCGCCGTCCCGCGCCCAAACCCCGATTCCGGTGCTCACGCCGCCGGCGCAAGCGGGGGCAAAGGGGGCTCGTGCCCTCGGGACGCCGGCGAGTCGTTGCCCTTTCCGGCGGGGCGCCGCGAGCGTGAGTTGCGGGGCCGCGCCTATGTGAAGGGAGAACAGCGATGACTGAGCACAAGTCGTTCAAGCGCCTTGTCCGGGCACGGATGGAGAAGACGGGCGAGAGCTACACGACCGCGCGCGTGATGCTGCTCCGCGCCGAGGACGACGATCCCTCGAGGAGCGTGAAGCTCGCCACTTCCGATGAGTCGATCCGCCGACGAACTGGGCGCGGCTGGGAGGAGTGGTTCGAGATGCTCGATGATTGGGGCGCGGCGAACCGGACACACCGCGAGACCGCCCGCTGGCTCGCCGAGCAACAGGACCTCCACCCCTTGGCGTGGAACGTCCAGGCGATCGCCGCCAGCTATGAGCGCGCGCGCGGCCTGCGCGTCGTCGGCGAGAAGGACGACGGGTTCGTGATCACCGCGTCGCGGACGGTGGCCGTGCCCGTCGAAGCGCTGTTCGACGCGTTCGTCGACGAGCGCGAACGCTCGCGCTGGCTGCCCGACGGCCAGCTGCGCGAGCGAACCGCCGCGAGGCCGCGTTCGGCCCGCTTCGACTGGGGCGACGGTGGCACGCGGGTCAACGTCACGTTTCTCGCGAAGGGCGAGACGCGGAGCACCGCGGCGCTCGAGCACAGGCGGCTCGCCGACGACGGCGAGGCGCAGCACATGAAGTCCTATTGGCGAGCGCGGCTGGCGGCGCTCAAGAGCGCGTTCGAGCAATGACAGGCAACGGACAGGAGATCGACATGAACGACCAGACACCCATCACCGACGTTCTGACCATTGGAGTCCCCGTTACGGACCAGGGCCGTGCCCTCGATTTCTACACCGGGAAGCTCGGGTTCGAGACTCGCCGTGACGCACCGCTCCCGCATCCCGGCAGCCGCTGGATCGAGGTGGCTCCTCCGGGCGCGAGGATCACGCTCGCGCTCGTTCCGAGCGACGAGGGCGTCCCGGCCGGCGTGCAGACGGGCATCCGGCTCGGGACGGGCGACGCTGCCGCGCTTCACGCGGACCTGGAAGCAAATGACGTCGACGTCGATGAGCTGATGCATTGGCCCGGCATCCCGCCGATGTTCGCCCTCCGCGACCAGGACGGGAACCGCCTCACGATCGTCGAAGCCGCTTAAGCGACCGATACGCCGCCGCGGCGTCGCCGCCGCGGTGGCGTACTCACGCATCACATGAGCGGCGACGAAGCCTGAACCAGGCTGGCCTGGCAGGAGATCGCCGGAGCTGGCCGAACAGGCGGAGCACATCTTCTACGTGCTGTCCATCGATCCGATCCTCCAGGTACCACTTGCGGTCGTGCCGCTCCGGCCATTCGCGCACCACGTCGCTCACGCGCGGGCGCTTAACCTCGATCAGCCGCGCAATCTCGCGAAGGCCGTAACCGTTGAATGAGCATGTCGACGACAGCGCGCGTTGCGGTGCTCGGAGGTGGCCATGGCGTCGCCGCGGTCCTCGCTGCCCTGCGGGACGCCCCGGTTGAGCTGACGGCGATCGTCACGACCGCCGACGACGGCGGCTCCTCGGGAGACCTCCGGCGGCGTTTCGGCGGCCCGGCCGTGGGCGATCTGCGGCGCTCGCTGATCGCGATGAGCGACGGCACCAACCTGCTTGCGACCGTGATGTCTCGGCCGCTGGAGACGCGCTACGGCCGGCATCCCGTCGGCAACCTCCTGATCCAGTCGCTCATGGATTCGCTCGGCGATCTCGAATCATCCAGTCGGTGGCTCGGACAGTGGCTGGGCATCCCGGGCTGCGTGCTGCCGGCGAGCGTCGAGCCGGTCAGGCTGCTCGCCGACACCGGCGACCGGCTGATCGCCGGCGAATCCGCGATCGGCAGTACCGCCGACCGCATCGTCCGGCTGCGCTTCGATCCACAATGGCCCCGCACTCCGTTAGCCGCGGTGCAAGCGATCCAGGGCGCGGACTGGGTCCTCCTCGCCCCCGGGTCGCTATATACGAGCACGCTCGCGACCAGCGCGCTCCCACAGATCGTCTCGGCGCTCGCCCGCACCCCGGCCCAGATCCTGTGGCTCTGCAATCTCGATCCCGGACGTGCTGAGACCGCAGGGATGACCGCGGAGGACCACCTGACCGCGCTGCGCGCGCACGGGGTTCGGGTGGATGGCGTCCTCTATGACCCCGACGCCAAGCTGCACTTCGCTGCCCCGACGCTGGCGCGTAACCGGCTTGCCGGGTTCGCCCACACGCTCCAGGCCGGTCGCCTTCCCGTCCACGACGCGGACCTGCTCGGCGCAGTACTCGGGTCACTGTTCAGGGCGGAAGAAAACGCGGTGGAGGCGGTCGCCGGAAGCGGGTGAGCGGCTCACGACCAGCACGACGTGCGGGTCCTGTCCAAGCCCAGTGTCTTGTGGGTCGCCATCATCCCGGCGGCGTTGGCGCGCGCGCAGAACCGGCTCGGCGCCAGGTTGTACTCAACCTCGAATACCGCCTTGTGGGCGGCCAGGAACGGCCGCAGTGCCGAGCACTCCGCGTACTGGAAGCACTGCTCGTCGACCGCGAAGTCGAAATCCGGCTCGAGCGCCCGGACCTGCCCGAGGTCATTCTTGAGGGCGATCGACAGGCCTAGCTCGTGCGCGGTCCGCGCCAGCCACCGGTTGTAGGCCAGCTGCTGCGCGAACGTGATCGGAAAGCCCGTGTCGTTCGCGTACCCGTCGACGTTGTCGGCTTCCACGCCGTCGAAGCCCTTGTTCGCGCACAGCGTCAGCCGTTTGCGCATGATCGGCTCCAGCGCGCCAAGCTGCCGGATGTTGAGCCAACGCTCGCCCGGCCATCCATTCGGCTTGCCGAGCAGTGATCGCGGGAACGCTCCGCGATCCGGGCGGAAGTTCTCATACGTGCCGGCGTCGATGTAGCAGATCACCTTGCGGCCGCGGTGGTGAAGCGCCACGACCACGGACGCCGAATTGTCGAATAGGTCGATCTCGAACATCTGAGCGGACACGGACAGATCGACCGGCGTCGTAAGCTGCCACTGCCAGGTGGTGTGCTGCCGGGGAATCCAGATGCGATGCTCAACCGCTTCGCGCGAGCTCGTCGCGGCCACCGCCCCGATCACGACGGCTGCGGAAACGATCGCGATTCCCCACCTCAATCGACCGCCCTTCACCGGCCGAGCACCTCGACCTCGGTGCCGCCCCCGGCGCCGGCCCTGATGCTGAGGTTCGCGCCCAGCCTCCCGGCACGCGCCCGCATCATGGTCAGCCCGAACCCGATCCCAGCCGTGTCCATCGACCCGTTGATCCCGCATCCATCGTCGGTTACGACGAGGCGGAACGGCCGCGACCGATCCAGAAGCACCGTGATGGTTTGTGCTCTCCCGTGGCGGGCTGCGTTGACGATCGCCTCGCGCGCGATCCTGACGAGCTGTTCGCGGTCGGCCCCGGCGAAATCATTCCCGTCCGCGCCGGTCCCATCGCCGGCGCGCACGACCACCCGGACCCCGAAGCGCGCGGACAGCTCCGTCGCGACCTGGCGGAGCGCCGCCTCCGCCGTCGGCTGCTCAGCGGCCGCGAGGTCCGCGATCACCCCGCGTGAGGCCGCGAGCGCGCCGCGCGAGGCCAGCGCCAGCGGGTGCTCCACTCCGAGCTCGGTTTCGAGCCGCAGGGCGTGAACCGCGATGATCGCCAGGTCCTGAGCGAGCGAATCGTGGAGGTCGGACGCGACCCGCTCGCGCTCGGCCAGGACCGCGGCTCGCTGGTCCTCGCGCCGCGCCCGCCAATAGCCGCACACGCCGAACGCGAGGAGCACTGCGCCGGCGCCGAGTCTCAGCACGTCGGCGGGCACGACCGCGTCGGCGGGCATCGCCGGGTGGACGACGAACCCGAACCACGCCCCGAGGAGCAGGGCCGCAACCGCCGCGAGCTGCGCAGCCTCCAGGTCACCGGCGCGAGCGGCGATCGCGAACCGGACCGCAGCGACGCTCAGCACAGCGCACGCCCCCACTTCGACGAGGACGACCACCGGGTCGCGCGCGATCGCGGCGATCCGCTCCGCTCGCAGCGAATCCCTGATGGTGCCGCCGGCGAGAATCACGTCGAACGCCGCGGCGGCGACGATGGTGACGAGCACGAGCACACCGGCTTGCACGAGCCGCCATCGCAGATTTCCGTTCAGCGCGACCGGCGGCACGAACGCCGCGCCCAGTAATGCGATGGCGATCAGGGACACCATCGCCAGCCGAATCCCGATCGCCGCAATCGGGTCGTGCAGCCCACCGAGCACCGGCACCACGTGAATGGTGAACGCCATCAGCAGGAGCAGCGATGCGGCGATGACGAGGAGCGCGTCTCGCGCGCTCCGGTCGCGTCGCAGCCGCGCGATCAGCGTCACCAGCCCGAGCAAAGCGCATAGCACCGCCGCGGTCTCGAACCCGCCCTTCGCTCCCGGCGCCCTGAGCTCGAGGCCAAACACCATCCCAAACAGCACTGCCGATCACCCCCCGGTGCTCAGCTCTCCGAGCTGAGTTCGTGTCGCCCCACCGGCTCATGTCATCCGTGGCAACGAATCCATGCGCCCTGTGCTTGGCCTTCCGGTGCTTCTTGGCGGATGGTGCGGGCCGTCCTGGGTCCGGGCAATGGGGGCTCGACCTCATTCGGCCCGGAAGCGCCTCCCCGGGATGTTTCGCCGCCGACCTGAGCGGAGGTTTATGACCGAGGGTCGGCGGCCAGTCCGGTGCGGCTCATGGCCCTGCGGTAAGCAACGGCGACCGCGTCGAACTTCAGATGCATCTCGTCGGCCAGGTCGAACGGGACCTTCCATGGTCGCTGGGATTCGACCATCCGTCGGTCCTGTTCGAAGATCGTGTCCTCGAACTCTTGGAGCACTGCGACGGGCTGGTCACGGTCGTAGTTGCGGCCGATTATCAGGTAGCCGGTACAGGCTTCCTCGCCGGTCGGCTGCGACGAGAAGAAGTAGACCATCCCTCGATCGCCGCCCCAGCCGAGCCGCAGCAGGATCGTGTACGGAAGGTGGAGCTCGTAGCGACTGCGACGCTCGGGAGCCGTGGTCTGCTCGTTGGCGAAAACCGGAAACTCTTCGCTGTTCGGTGCCTCCGGACGAACGACCTCGTAGCGAAGGACGTGGCCGTCGGTCTTGACGGTGTGACGAGGAACGACGGGACGGGACGGATCTCCGAGGAGCCCCGGATGGACCCATGGGAAATGCCCGAAGTCGGTGAAGTTCTCGACCTGCCGGGAGGCGTCCGATCGCCACGAGTACGGCCCACACGGGACGACCTGCCATTCCCCGGGTGACTCGAGCTCGGGAACCTCCGGCAGTGGCCAGCGCGGCTCGCCGAGCGTAACCCACACGATCCCGTAGCGAGACGTGCATTCGTAGGCGGCAACGCGCGCTTTGCCGGGCACCTTCGTCGGGTCGGCGAGTTGTGGAATCGCCTTGCATCTCCCGTCCGCCCCGTAGCGCCAGCCGTGGTACGGACACATCAGCTGATCGCCGATGACCCGGCCGAGAGACAGCGCGGTCCCACGATGAATGCACACGTCGTTCAGCGCATGCGGCTGCCCGCAAGAGTCGCGCCACAGCACCACCGGCTCGCCGAGCAGCGCCACCCGCAGCGGCTCGGGCCCCAGCGCGTCAGCGTATGCAACCGGGTGCCAGCACTCGCGTAACGCGCGAACATCGGGGATCGATGCAGGCGGATTGCCGACGCTGGGGGGCAATCAGACCGTCGCTCCGACCGGCTCGTATTCCGACAGCCACGGGGTCCTGTACCCGTCGAGCCACAGAATCGGGAAGAACGCCTCGTCGAGCTCGGTCTCGCCGGGTCGGCGGTAGCGAGAGTAGATCGGGTGAGGATGCTTGGGGTTCCACCGCGTGTCCGTGGAGATCATGTGGCTGATGATCGACCGGCGTTGTGCGTCGGCTCGCTCATTCGGTGGACTGCCGTGGAAGGTCCACCCATCGTGAAAAGCCGCGCCGCCGGCAGGCACCTCGATCGGTATCAGCTCGAGTTCCGCGTCGGGTGGAAGCGAGGTGCGCACGTGCCCGAGCCAGTCCTCCGGGGCGTGGAACGTTCCAGCCAGCGGTGCGTGCGGCCACCGATGAGACCCGCGCACGTAATAGATCGTCCCGGTGTCCGCCGCGGTGTCGTCCAGCGCCATCCAGCAGGTCGTCATGTTCGGCGGATCGAGGTGGTCCAGATACGCGGCATCCTGATGGCACAGCAACGCCTTTCCCGAGGGGGGCTTCCAGATCGCGTTGTCCTGCGCCAGGCGAACCCCGGGCAGCCCCGCCAGCCGCGCCGCGAACTCGCCCACCTTCGCCGCCAGCGTCACGCCGGCGAGCACCCGGTCCGCCTTCCACACGTTGCACAACTGGCGGGTCAGGTCCGGGGCGGTCACACCCGGCACGTAGTTGACCTCGTCGGGCGCAAGACCGGTCTCCCACTCGTGATCGAACGCGCTCATGAAGTGCCCGCGAATGCGCTCGAGGTCGGCCGTGTCAAGAAACCGCTCGACGATCAGAAACCCGTCACGCCGGTAGCTGTCGATCTGCCCCGCGGTCGGTTGGCCCACGCGCGCCAGTCTAACTGCGCGTTGTCCCGACGCCGTCCCCCAGTGGGCGATCCTGGACTCGAACCAGGGACCTCTTCCTTATCAGAGAAGCGCTCTAACCGACTGAGCTAATCGCCCGTCTCGGGCGATTCTACCCACGGGCCATGGGCGCGGGGCGGAGCGAGCGTGGCCTGATCGCCGGCGGTCAGGAGACGGCCCGCACGCGGAGGCGGCGGGCAACGTCGAGCGCGTCGTCGAGCGACTCGAAGCTGAGCTGGACGCGGTAGCCGGCGCCCTTGGCGGGGGCGACGTCGACGTCGCGCCCCAGCGCGGCGGTGAGGGCATCGGAGATCAACTCGATCGCCGCGGCCTGGTCGGGGTGGAGGGCCGGGCGGGAGCGGGGGCGGCGCCGCTTGCCGGCGGAGTCGGCGGCGCGCGCGCGGGACTCCAGCTCGCGCACCGACCAGCGGTGGTGGGCGGCGTCACGGGCGAGCGTGCGGCGCGCGCCGTGATCGCCGGCGAGCAGTAGGGCGCGCCCGTGCCCCTCGGTCAGGTCGCCGCGCTCGATGAGCTCGAGCGCGTCGTCCGGCAGGTCCAGCAGGCGGATCAGGTTGGAGACGGCGACGCGACTGCGACCGACGCGCAGGCCGACGTCCTCGCGCGTCAAGCCGAGCTCCTCGACGAGCGCGGCGCAGGCGCGGGCCTCCTCCACGGGATTGAGGTCCTCGCGCGCCATGTTCTCGATCAGCGCCACCTCGAGCGAGGCGGCGTCGTCGTGCCGACGCACCACCGCCGGGATCGCGGTGAGCTCGGCAAGCTTGGCGGCCCGCCACCGGCGCTCACCCGCGATCAGCTCGTAGCGGCCGCTCACGAGCGGACGGACGAGCACGGGCTGGAGGACGCCACGGGCGCGGATCGACCCGGCGAGGGCCAGCAGCGAGTCCTCGTCGAAGTTGCGGCGCGGTTGGTTGGGGCTCGGGTCGATCATGTCGACCGGGACCGGGCGCAGCTCCTGGAGCTCGTCGCGCGGCGCCACGGACAGGATCGCCGCGAGGCCGCGGCCCATCCCCTTAGGTCGGTCAGCCACGAGCGGCCACCTCCTTAGCGAGCTCGAAATACGCGTCCGCGCCGGCGCAGTGCGGATCGTGGTGGATGACGGGCTTCCCGAAGCTCGGCGCCTCGCCGATCCGGACGTTGCGCGGGATCACCGTATCGAACACCAGTTCGGGGAAGTGCTCGCGGACCTCGCGCTCCACGTCTTGCGCCAGCCGCGTGCGCCCGTCGTGCATCGTCAGCAGCATCCCGGCCACAGTAAGCCATGGATTGAGCTCGCGCTGGACCAGCGAGAGCGTGTCGAGCAGGCCGGCGAGGCCCTCGAGCGCGAAGTACTCGGCCTGTACCGGGACGATCACTCGATCGGCCGCCACGAGCGCGTTCACGGTCAGCGGCCCCAGAGAGGGAGGACAGTCGAGCAGCGTAAACGCGTAGCGATCGCGCACGCCCGAGAGCGCCTCGCGCAGGAGCATCTCGGAACCAGCGGTGCGCGGGAGCTCAACGTTGGCGCCGGCGAGATCGGGGCCGGACGGGACGATCGAGAGGCGGTCGATCCCGGTCGGCCGGACGACGTCCTCGAGCGAGGCTGAGCCGACCAGCACGTCGTAGATGGTTCCCGGGTCCTCCTTGCTCATCCCGAGCCCGATCGTCGCGTTGGCCTGCGGATCGATGTCGACGAGGAGCGCTTCGTAGCCCGCCTCCGCCACGCACGCAGCGAGGTTCACCGCGGTCGTCGTCTTACCCACTCCGCCCTTCTGATTGGCGATCGCGTAGACGGTCCCCATGGACAGCTGAAGCTACCGATGGGGGCGGTCAGATACCGGGTGGTTTGTTGCGACCTAGCTCGTCCCGAGCGGGCGCTTCAGCGCCATGCCGGGCCGGCGTGGGAAGCCTAAAGGTGTCTCCGTAACCTTCGACATGAGGTGTAGATATCTGTGTTCCGCGCCGGGAAATGGCTGCATATGGCGAATTTCGATCGGCTCAAGGCCGGTCTGTGCCGCGGCGCGCACGGCCGCGTCCTCATCGCGCGGATTCCGCTTGCCTCTCCAGGCGACCAGCACACCTCCGACCAGGAGGAGCGGCGCGGCGTACTCGACGACGACCGGCAGCGGCGCCAACGCCCGGGCCGTGACCACATCGAAAGCCGCGATGCCCTCCGGCCATGCCTCGGCGCGCGCGTTGACGACGACGGCGTTCGTCGCCTCGGTGGCGGCCACCGCCCGCTCGAGAAACGCGCTTCTGCGCGAGGCGCTCTCGACGAGCGCGACTCGCGCCTCGGGTAGGGCGATCGCCAGTGGCAGCCCCGGCAGACCGGCGCCCGATCCGATGTCGGCTACACGCCTGGCGTCGCGGACCGCCTCGAACTCGAGCCCAACCAGTGAGTCCGCGAGGTGGTCGTCGATGGCTTTAAGCGGATCTCGGATCGCCGTAGGCGCGAGCGGATCCTCGACGAGCAGGCGATGCAACGCCAGAAGCTGCGCGACCGCGCGGCGCGGGAGCCCGTATCGCTCCGCCAGAGCCGCCACCCGTGCCTCGGGGGTACCGCCCGATTCAGCGTTTC
>OBLV0100000450.1_pt1 | contig 12719 bp, 10 predicted proteins | sample 1520071 | NCBI WGS metagenome assembly OBLV01 (sample SAMEA3888446, study PRJEB22518) | metagenome | reverse complement strand
GTTGAATCTGCATCGGCATAGACATTTTGATGGCGGGAGGCGCCGTAAAATAGGCTGGCTCCGCCAACGCGTGCGTCGGCGCAGAGCCACCTTGAATGGACCCAGAACCGCCGCAGAATTCCGTGCAAAGCATGGTGCCGGTGGGGTCGCTGTTGTTGGCCGGGTTATAGATGACAAACCCACCTTTGGTACGACGCTCTGAGGGCGTGGCCGGTTTTGCAGGTATCTCGGCTTCATCTTGTATTGCGTTTAGCCCGGAGACCTAGTATCAGTGGCGCTGGAAGGCTGCGAAAACTATGGCGATGAAGGAAATCACACCGAGAATTGTTAGTCCCACGAACATGGGCGTGCCTACCTGGGTACCGAAAGCGAGAATGCTGAGGTACCCGGAGACAACGAACAGCAGCAATGCCCCGGTCCCGCGGGCGAGGAGGGCGGACGTCGACATCTCGGTCTGAGAGTTCAAACGTCCAGGCCTCCGAACGGGTTTATTCCAGGCCCGGTACTTACCGTACATTACTGCAAGGCTGACAATGATCGCAGCGAAAAGACCAAGGAGTTTCATGGCGATATTAGTCGGCTACCAACCGAAGAAGGTAACAACATGGCTGACGAGGTTCGCACCGTCGTAAGCGGCTTGGGCGGTGGTCGCGTTAAATGCCTCAAGGCGGGTAAATATGTGCGAATTCTCGAGCACGTTGAAGAACGCGGAGCCGGCGCATCCGAGAGCGACCGCTCCGGCGCCCAGTTCAGGGCCACCCACAGCGCTGATCACAACTCCGGTTCCAAATGATTCCGCAGCTCCCACAGCACAGGAGGTTAGGATGCCGGTGACAATCTTGCGACCGACAGAACTCCCGTGGCTGGCCGCCGGCGAGTCAAACGAGATTGGCGTCGACGCCGGCAAGATGGCGTCAGGAACGAGATTAGCGGTTATCGGGGCTGGGCTGAGGCAGTCGCAGAGCATGGTGCCGGTGGGGTCGCCGTTGTTGACTGGGTTGTCGCCGGCATAGGCGTAGAGGTTGCCGCTGGTCGCATCGGCGGTGGGGTCGGGCTGGGTGAAGCGGCCGGTGGTGGGGTCGTAGTAGCGGGCTCCGAGGTGGTAGAGGCCGCTGGGGTCGAGGTAACCGCTGTCGTAGCGCCACGGGTTGGTGGGCAGGGTGCCGTTGAGGGCGGTGGCGGTGGACCCGTACGGGTCGTAGGTGTAGGCGGCGCGTTGGGTGTCGATGAGGGCGATGAGGGCGCCTTGGCCGTCGAAGGCATAGTAGTACTCGCCGCCGGCAGTTATCTCGGACACGAGGGTGGCTTGGGGGTCATGTTCGTAGTAGGTGGCGGCCCCGTCGGTGGAGTCGACCTGGACGCCGAGCAGGCCGTTGGTTTGGGTGGTAGCGCCGACCGTGACGCTGTCGTTTTGGGTGGCGCCGGCGTAGGCCAGGTTGGTGCCGTTGGCGGTGGTGGTCTGGTTGATGCTGTTGTACGCCACGGCGGGGTCGGCGGCGCTGGCGGTGAGGTTGCCGTTGGCGTCAAAGGTGGTGCCGGTGTCGGTGAGCTGGTCGGCGCTGTTGAAGCTGTGGCTGCCCACCGCGTCGCTGGTGCGGTTGCCGTCGCCATCGTAACCGTAGCTGTAGGTGGGTCCGCCGCCGGTCGTGGCCGCCTGGGTGAGCTCGCCGTCTTGGTTGTAGCAGTAACTGGTGGTCTGCCCGGCCACCTGGTCGGTCGACGTTTGCCGCATACCCGTGATCACGCCTGATGTTGCGCCGGTGCAGCTGGTCGAGGTGGGCACAGTGTGGCTGTAGGCCAGGTCGGCGACGGTGGTGGCTTCGGAGGACGCCCGGGTGGTTTTGACCTCGGTGAGTTCGTCGGCGGTGTTGTAGGTGTCGTGGATGTGCACCGCGAAGATGGCCGGGGCGACGACGGTGTTGCCGCTGTAGGTGACCGCGCTGGTGGTGTCGTCCCAGGTATCGGTGCGGTCGTGGTCGGCGTTGTAGGCGAAGATGTCGATGTGGCCGTTCGGTTCGGTCATCTGGTCGACCTCGTCCACCTTGTTGTAATGGTAGGCGGTGAGACCGATTTGGCCGTCGCCGGCGGCGCTGACCAGGTTGCCGGCCGGGTCATAGCCGTACGTGAGGGTCGGGCCGCCCGGGATGGCGTCGGACACGAGATCGTTGGCGGCGTCGTACACAGTGGTCGTGGTCCCGGTGCCGTCGGTCAGCTGGTACGGGTTGCCGTCGGAGTCGTAGCTGTAGCTGATCGCGTGGGAGCCGTCGCTCAACAAACGTCTCGCTCTGCAGGCGGTCCAGGTTGTCGTAGGTGTAGGTGGTGGTCATCCCCTTCCCGCTGGTCGCGGTGAGGAGTTCTTCCGAAACCGTCGTAGGTGAAACTCTGGGCGCCGAGGCTGTTGCCGGTGGGCGGGGTGATCGAGGTGAGCTGGTGGACGGTGATGTAGCCGTAGGCGGTGTAGTTGCCGAGACCGGTCCCCGATTCGTTGTTCGGCTCGGTCGAGGTGGCGATGGTGCCGTCGGAGTTGTAGCTGTACTTGGTGATGTTGCCGATCGCATCCGCGACCATGGTGCCCAGGGTGTTGTGGTACGCCTCGTCGCTGGCCGCGGCCGCTTCCAAACAAGGTCCCGGCAGATGACCGGATACGCGACCTCATCCTGCCCTCGGCCAGTCGTCGGTCACCGGCTAATCAGGATCCGGGCATCGATTGATTGGACCGGGCGTCGGTCGTGCTTGGCCAGCTGACGACCACGCTCGGTCCGAAGGGCGAACAGTTGTTCGTCTCTCGGTTATACTGGACCTACGCCCGTTCGAGATGGCCAGACGTATTTCTCCGCCCTCTCCAGTGTCATAATCCCGGGCCTCACCGGGGTCAGACTGTCACGAGGGAGGCAACATGGCAATCATTCCCCGGACCCGCAAGGGAGACGGGCGGCGAGTGTACGACGTTCGACTTCGAGACGCTGCCGGGGTCGGGTATTCGCCCACGTTCGAGACCAAACGCTAGGCCCAAGCGTTCGAGGCGGCCGAACGGATTGACAAGGCCCGGGGCCGATGGCTCGATCCCCGCAAGGCGTCGACCCCATTTGAGTCGGTCGCCGCATCCTGGCTCGCCGCCGGGGTCGCGAAGCGACCTTTTTCCAAGAGCCGGGACGAAAGCATCATCTCCAGTCACCTGGCCCAGGCACTGCAGGGCCGAGCGGTTCGATCACGCCGAGCGACGTTCAGACCCTCGTGAATACCTGGACCGCTCGGCATGCACCGTCGACGGTCGTTCGGAACTACGCCACGCTTCGGGCGATCATGGCCTTCGCCGTCAACTCGGACCTTATCGGCCGGTCGCCGTGCCCGGGAATCAAGCTCCCCCGGATCTCCCCCCGTGACGCACAACTCATCACCGCGCTGAACCTGGAGGCGTTGGCCGAGGCCATGGACGACTACGGCCCGATGGTCTACCTCGGTGCGGTGATGGGCCTTCGCGGGCCGAGATCGCCGGACTGCGGCGCAGCCGTCTCGACTTCGAGCACCTCACCGTCACCGTTGCCGGGCAACTCACTCGGGGCGAGAAGGGGCGGATGATCGAACAGGCCCCGAAGTCCGCCGCCGGCCGGAGGACTCTGGCGGTCCCAGGGTGGCTCATGGCGATGCTCGACACTCACTTGTCATCGCAAGACCGAGTGGTCGAACGGGAAGGCTTGGTATTCGTGAGTCCGGAGGGTGCCGCCCTTCACTACTCGAACTGGCGTCGGCGAGTCTGGCTACCGGCGGTGGCGGCTGCAGGACTTGACGGCCTCCACTTTCATGATCTCAGGCACACTGCTACAACGACGTTAGTGACCGAGGGTGTCGACATCAAGACGGCGCAATCCCGCCTCGGGCACTCGACGCCCCATCTGACCCTTCACGTGTACGCCCAAGCGACGGAGCAGGCTGACCCGAGCGGCGGCCGAGAAGGTGGGCAACCTCTTCAAACCGTGCAATGGATGTGAGATGGAAACCTCGGAGGCCGCGCCCGCTAATCCACAAAGTGCCCCTGACCTGCGCAGGGCGTTTCCGGTGGGGCTAGATGGACTCGAACCATCGACCTCAGCATTATCAGTGCTGCGCTCTAACCAGCTGAGCTATAGCCCCAGGTCCTAGCGGCCGGGATCGGGAGCATAGCCCGCCGGCTCCGTGGATCCTCCTGTTGGCGCACCCGGACCTACGTCGCCGGGGGAAACTGCATCCTCGAGGACGATGAACTGGACCCCCCCAACCACGTCACTGATCAGGTTGTAGAGGAGAGCTGCCAGGACGTTGGCGCCGGTCCCGAGCAGGACCAGGACGCCGCCGGCGGCGGCCGAGGACTCCAGCACCACCGTCGGACGGAACGTGAATGAGGCCAGGTCGAACAGGGAAGCTACGAACTTCTCCACGCTCGTGATGACGTTGAAGAATTCGGCGATGTTCCACAGCAGCACGCCGGCGATGAGGAAGACGGTCAGCACGCACACGTAGAAGATGAGCGACATCTTTAGGACGGTCCACACGTCGATCTTGCGCACAACCCGGCGGGTCCGACGGGCGGTGACGACAACGGGCGCCCGGTCGGAGCGCGGGCGCGGGCCACGGCGCCGGCGGGAGCCACGGCGCGGCGGTGGCGCAGCCCGGCCCACTGTCGGCAGCGGCGCACCATGCGACCCGGGCGCGGGACCGGATCCGGGACCGGGAGTAGGAGTGGGAGCGGCAACAGGACGAGGACCCGAACGAGGAGCCGGACCGGGGCCGGGGGCCCGGCGGGGGGGCGGCGCACCAGTGCGGGTCAGCGGCTCGCTGCGAACGGGGTATCCGATGGACTGGCTGCCGTTGGCAACCTGAGCCGGTGAGACGGGTGAGACCGGGCGGGGCGGGGCCGGCGGGGCTACGGGCTCCGGTGGCGGCGGGGCCCGAGGCGGCTCGTTCGATCCCGAACTGACGGCAGGCTGGGGCCCCGAGGCCATCAGGTGGCCTCGTCGGCCAAGACCGGTGCGACCGACGTCACCGCCTGGCCGCGGTCGAGGCTGACAACTCTCACACCGGTGGCATCGCGGCCTTGGCTGGCGATCTGACGAACAGGCATCCGGGCCATCACTCCTGAGGACGAGATCACCAGGATTTCATCTTCCAGGCCCACCATGAAGGCAGCCACCACTTTTCCTCGCTGGGCCGTGATCCTGATGCCTCGGACTCCGATGCCGCCGCGGTTCTGACGGTTGAAGTGATAGAGCTGGGTGCGCTTGCCGAAACCGCCGTCGGTGACCATCAAGATGCTCGCATCGTCGCGCGCCGGGTCGAGTGAAACCAGTTCGTCGCCGTCACGCAGCGCCATCCCGCGAACGCCGGCGGCGTCGCGACCCATGGGACGAACGTCGTCCTCGCTGAAGCGGATGGTCATGCCGCTTCGCGACACCATGAAGATGTCGTCGCTCCCCGAGGTCTGAATGACACCGACCAGCTCGTCGCCGTCACGGAGGTTGATGGCGATGAACCCTTCCCGGCGGGACTTGTCGTACTCGGCGAAGTTGGTCTTCTTGACCTGGCCGGCCTTGGTGGCGAAGAACAGGTAACGGTCGGCCGGAAAGTCTCGCGTGTCGATGACCGCCTGAACCCGCTCGCCCGGCTCGAGCGGCAAAAGGTTGACGACCGCCGTCCCGCGAGCAGTGCGCTCCTTGACAGGGACCTCGTAGGCCCGCAGGCGGTACACCTTGCCCTGGTTGGAAAAGAACAGAAGATGGGCGTGGGCCGACGTGGAGACGACGTCGGTGACCAGGTCCTCTTCCTTGAGGTTGGCGCCGCGGACTCCCCTCCCCCCGCGTCCCTGGGTCCGGAAGGTGCTGGCCAGGACGGCCTTGATGTAGCCCGCCCGGGTCATGGTGATGACGATCTCCTCGTCATCGATCAGGTCCTCGACGCTCATCTCGCCGGCGTCGAAGGTGATGACCGCCCGCCGCGGCGTGGCGAACTTGGCCCGGATGGCGCCAAGCTCGTCGGTGATGACACCTCGGAGCACGCCCTCGTCGGCGAGGATGGCCTCGAGCGCCGTGATGATCTGACGGAACTTGGCCAGGTCTGCCTCGAGCTCGATCCGGGCCAGCCGGGTGAGGCGGCCGAGGGTCATGTCGAGGATGTGCTCGGCCTGGATCTCGCTGAACTCGAACGGCGCCGCCATCAGGCCCGCCTTGGCCGCGGCTCGGTCCTCCGACGCCCGGATCAGGGCGATGATGGCGTCGATCACGTTGATCGCCTTAAGCAAGCCCTCGACGCGGTGCTCGTCGCGGCGAGCCTTGTCGAGGCGGAACTGCGAGCGGCGCCGGATCACCTCGACCTGGTGGGCGACGTAGGCCTGCAGCATCTGGACCAGGTTGAGGGTCCGGGGGACGCCGTCGACCAGGGCAACCATGTTGACCCCGAAGCTGGTCTGCAACGGCGTCTGCTTGAACAGGTTGTTGAGGACCACGCTGGCGTTGGCGTCGCGCTTCAGGCCGATGACGATCCGGGTGTCGACGCCGGCCGAGTAGTTCTCGACGCTGCGAATCCCATCGAGCTCCCGGCTCGTCACCAGCTCGGCGATCTTCTGCTCGATCGCCATCGGGCTGGCCTGGTAGGGCAACTCGGTGATCACGATCTGGGTGCCGCCCTTGGCCTCGTCGATCTCGGTCTTGGCCCGCATGCGGATCGATCCCCGACCGGTCCGGTAGGCGTCCATGATCCCGCCCCGGCCCAAGATAAGGGCGCCGGTCGGGAAATCAGGACCCTTGACGAAGCGCATCAGGTCGTCGACGGTGGCGTCGGGGTGCTCGATCAGGTGGATGGTGGCGTCGATGACCTCGCCCAGGTTGTGGGGCGGGATGTTGGTGGCCATACCGACGGCGATGCCCTGGCTGCCATTGACCAGCAAGTTGGGAAAGCGGGCCGGGAGAACGGTCGGCTCGTCCTCTTCGTTGGTGTAGTTGCGGCCCATGTCGACGGTGTTCTCGTCGATGCCTTCGAGCATGTGCATGGCCAGCTGCGACAGCCGGCACTCGGTGTAGCGCTCGGCCGCCGGAGCGTAGTCCTGGTGGCCATAGTTGCCATGGAAGTCAATGAGCGGGTCGCGAAGGCTGAAAGGCTGGGCCATGCGGGCCAATGCGTCGTAGATCGCCTGGCTGTTGTGCGGGTGGAACCGGCTCATGGTGTCGCCGGTGACCTTGGCGCACTTCACATGAGGCCGGTCCGGCCGGTAGCCCTGAATGTGCATGTCGTAGAGGATCCGGCGGTGGACCGGCTTCAGCCCGTCGCGGGCATCGGGAAGCGCCCGCGAGATGATGACCGACATGGCGTACTCCAGGAAGGAGCGCTCCATCTCGTCTTGGATCTCGATGGGCTCGATCGACCCGAAGTCGGTGCCAGGGCCGCCGCCATCGGAGGGGCCGCCGCCGTCGGAAGGCGGGGGAGGGGGGAGGTCGGCCATCAGATGTCGAGGAACCGCACGTCGCCGGCGTTGGTCGTGATGAAGTGCTTGCGCAGCTCGACGTCGTCACCCATGAGGATCGAACAGGTGTCGTCGGCGATGGCGGCCTGCTCCACGTCGATGCGCAGGAGCGTCCGCCTGGCCCGGTCCATGGTGGTTTCCCCGAGCTCGCTCCAGTCCATCTCGCCGAGGCCCTTCAAGCGGTTGAACTCGTTCTTGTGGTTGGGCCGCTCGGCCAGGAAGCGCTGCCGGGCTGGCTCGTCCTTCAGGTAGACCTTCTCCTTGCCCACCACGGTGGAAAACAGCGGCGGTTGGGCGGCGTACACCCGCCCGTCCTCGATGAGCGGTCGCGTCTGGCGGAAGAAGAACGTCAGGAGCAGGGTCCGGATGTGACTGCCGTCGACGTCGGCGTCGGCCAGGATGATGATCTTGCCGTAACGGGCCTTGGTGATGTCGAACTCGTCACCGATGCTGGCCCCGATGGCGGCGACCAGGGCCTGGATCTCGTTGTTCTTGAGCATCCGGTCGATGCGGGCCCGCTCGACATTCAAGATCTTGCCCCGGATCGGCAGGATGGCCTGGTACTCGGGGTTGCGGGCCCGGATGGCCGAACCGCCAGCCGAGTCCCCCTCCACGATGAACAGCTCGGCTTCGTGGATGTTCTTGGTGCGGCAGTCGGTCAGCTTGCCCGGCAGGCCGGCACCTTCCAGCGCCGACTTGCGCCGGGTGGCGTCGCGGGCCTGGCGGGCCGCCATGCGGGCCCGGGCCGCCGTGACCGACTTGGCGACCACTTGCTTCGCTTCGGTCGGATGCTCCTCCAACCATTCGGCCAGCTTGTCGTTGGTGGCCCGCTCGACCAGGGAACGCATCGGCACGTTGCCCAGCTTGGCCTTGGTCTGACCTTCGAACTGCGGATCCCGCAGCTTGACCGACACGATCGCGGTCAGGCCCTCGCGGATGTCCTCACCGAGGAGGTTGTCGTCCTTGTCCTTCAGCGCGCCCTTGGCCCGGGCGTACTTGTTGACGACCGCGGTGAGGGCCTTCTTGAATCCCTCCTCGTGCATCCCGCCCTCGCTGGTCGAGATGCCGTTGGCGAAGCTGTGGATGCCCTCGTAGTACCCGTTGTTCCATTGCAGCGCGACGGCCACCTCGCCGTCATCCTCGGCAACCTCGTAATAGGCGACCCGCTTGAACAGCGCTTCCTTGGACGCGTTGAGGTGTCCGACGAAATCGATGATGCCGCCGGCGTACTTGTAGGTGACCATGCCGTGCTCGCGGCTCTCACGCTGGTCGGTGAAGTGGATCTCGAGGCCGGCGTTGAGGAAGGCGTAGACCTGCAGGCGGTCAAGGATCGTCTGCGCCTTGAACTCGGTGTCCTCGAAGACCTTGGCGTCGGGCCAGAACGTGACCGATGTACCCCGCCGACCTTTCGGCGCCGGCCCAACCACGGCAAGCTTCGAGGTGACCTTGCCCCCCTTGGCGAACTCCATCCGGTGGCGCTGGCCCTCGAGGTCGACCTCGACGATGAGCTTGCTCGACAGGGCATTGACGACGGAGACCCCGACGCCATGCAGGCCGCCGGAGACCTTGTAGCCCTTGCCACCGAACTTGCCGCCTCCGTGGAGCTTGGTGAGCGCGATCTCCACCCCGGACATCTTGAGTTTGGGGTTGATGTCGGTCGGGATCCCCCGTCCGTTGTCGATGACCCGACATCCGCCATCGGCGAGCAGGGTGACATCGATGCGGTCGCAATAACCGGCCATCGCCTCGTCGACCGAGTTGTCCACGACCTCCCAGACCAGATGGTGCAGACCGGACAAACCGGTCGAGCCGATGTACATGCCGGGCCGCTTGCGGACCGGGTCAAGGCCCTCGAGGACCGTCATATCACTGGCTGTGTACGACTCGGTGACGCGGCGCGGATCCTCGTCGTCGAAGCTTGCTTGCAGCGCCATGAACGCGACCTCGTATTACCTCGGGGATGGGGGCGTCTCAGCCATGAAACCGCAGGTCAAGGCCCAGAAACGCGACGCTTGTAGTTTACCAGACAGGGTGTGACTGGCGGTCACTTTCGACGCTGCCCGACCACTTTCACCTCGACGGTGACAATGGTCGTCTCACCCGTCGCCGCCACCACCTTGCGCAGCAAGTCGGGGCCGAGGAAGCCGAGCTGGGTGGCCCATGCGGGCTGGTCGACACCGAGGCGCAGCACGCCGTCGCGAACGCTCAGCGGCCAGGCGTGAGCGGCGATCGTCGAGCCTACGATCTCCTCCCAACGGGCGAAGATCGCGGTCAACAGCGCCGGCGCCGGCGCCCCCAACGACTTGGCCAGCCGGGGTAGCGAGTCCCGCACCGGCCGAGGTTCGGGGCCATCGCCGGGCAACGGCTTCCACGGGCTCACGCGCGACACCCATGCGAGAGGGCCCGAATGGGCAGGCGGGACGTGGGGAGGATCACGTGAGAATTTTCCCAGCTTCGACGCGAACAACCAGATCGGGGTGGGCTTGACTCGGTAACGGAAGCGCCGTGGTGACCAGGCCCTGCCCCGCCGGCAGCGCCTCCAGCAGGGCGGCCGAGCGGTCCGGGTCGAGTTCGGAGAAAACGTCGTCGAGCAGCAAGAGCGGCGGGGTGCCGAGCTCGGTGGCCAGGAGGAAGTGGCCGGCCAGTCGCAGCGCCAGCGCCAGGGAGCGCTGCTCGCCCTGGGAGGCATGGGTCCGCGACGGCAGGCCGCCCAGTGCCAGGAGCAGGTCGTCGCGCTGGGGGCCGACGGTGGTGACCCCCCGGCGCAGGTCGTCGACCCGGGCGGCGGCCAGCGCCGAGGCGAGGGGGCCGTCCCAGCTTCGCTGGTAGGTGGCGGTGACGTTGGCCGCCCGCTCCGCCACCCGGTCATAGACCGATGAGAGGGCAGGTGCGAGCAGGGAGAGGAGCGAAGCACGGGCGACGGCCACGGAGGTGCCGGTGTCAGCCAGTTTCTGGTCCCACACGTCGAGGGTCGTGATGATGCCCTGATCGGGGCGGGGGTTACCCCCGGCCTGCTTCAGCAGGGCGTTGCGCTGGCGGAGGATGCGGTCGAGATCGCTGCACAGCAGGTCGTGGCGGGGGTGGAGGGCCACGAGGAGATCGTCCAGGTACTCCCGCCGGCCCTGCGGACCGGCCTTGACGAGGGCGAGGTCGTCGGGCGCGAACACCGTCGTCTGGAGGGCGCCGAGCAGGTCGCGGGCCCGGCGCAACGGCTGGCGGTTGACCTGGATGCGATCCCGTCCGGCGGTGTTGATTTCCGCCTCGATCAGCAGGCGGCGGCCGTCCCGATCGGCTTCGGCCCGCACGATGGCGCTGGTCGCGCCCATCCGGACCAGGGCCTCGGTCGGTGAGCCCCGGAAGGACTTCAACGTCGCCAGGTAGCCGATGGCCTCGAGCAGGTTGGTCTTGCCCTCGCCGTTGTTACCGATGATGGCGGTGAGCCCGGGCGCCGGCGCCAGTTCCGCCGACTGGTAGTTGCGGAAGTCGGTGATCCAGAGCCGATCGAGGCGCACCCGGGAGACGAGGTGAAGGCGACGAGGTGGCTAAGAGACCCGCACCGGCATCAGCAGGTACAGGTAGTCCGAACCCTCGGTCGGCTTGAGCGTCGCCGGCTTGAGGGCGTCGAGGGTCTCGAGCTGGACCTCGTCGCTGGTGATCGCCTCGACGCCGTCGATCAGGTAGTTCGGGTTGAAGGCGACGACCATCTCGGCGCCCTCGTACTTGGCATCGACCTCCTCGGTCGCCTGGCCCCAGTCCTGGGTGATGACGGTCAGCTCGATCCCGTCGGATCGCAGGGCGATGCGCACTGGCGTGTTGGGGTCGCGCACCATGAGCTTCACCCTGCGGACCGCGTCGAGCAGCGCCTCGCGCCCGACGATCAGGCTATTGGGATAGTTGGCCGGGATGAGCTGGCGATAGTTGGGGAAGTCGCCCTCGATCAACCGGGTGGTCAACTTGACCGCACCCAACTCGAAGGTGGCGTCGTGGTCGCCCAATCGCAGCACCGCCGCCGGGCCGTCGTCGACCGAGGCGACCGACGCTCCGGTGCCGGCTGACTCGGATTCGCTGTCGCCGTGGCCATCATCGTCGCCGTCGCCGGAGGAAAAGGCAACGGACGCAGCCGGCGGGGCCACGGCCACCACGGGCGCAGAACCGGGACCAGCCTTGGCCGCCGAGCTCAGGAGCCGCTGCAACTCGGCCAGCGCCCGGGAGGGGACCAACACCCGCTGATCCTCTCGGAGGATCCCGATCCCGGGGAGGTCCCGCACCGCAAGGCGGTACGAATCGGTGGCCACTAGTCGCAGCCCGCCCTGCTCCGCCGCCATCAGGACCCCCGTAAGGATGGGCCGGGAGTCCTCGTTGGACGCCGCCCGCACGACCTGGCGCAAAGCCTCGGTCAGCCCGGTCGCGGGGAGCCGGACGGCATCGCCGGTGATGGGTGGCAACCGGGGAAAATCGCCGGCGGGGTGGGTCCGCACCGAGAAGTTGGACCGCCCGGAGCTGATGCGCAGCTCGTCATTGTCCTCATCGGACTCCACCGTGACGGCGCCAGCATCGAGGGCCCGGACGATGTCGGTGACCAACCGTCCCGGAGCGACCACGACGCCGGGGCGGGCGACGGCCACGCCCACCACGACCTGGATGGTCAGGTCGAGATCGGTCCCGACGACCCGGAGCTCGTGCCCCATGGCTTCGAGTCGTACCCCGGACAACACCGGCAGGGCCCCGCCGCGGCTGGCAATGGCTCGGCCCGCGGTCGTGAGGGCATCGAGCAAAACGTCACGTTCGCAGCGGAACTTCACCGGCCACCTTCCTTTAAGCATTGAATTACAAATTCAGTCAGTAGCAGTAGTAGGTCCTGTGGATTGTGGACAACTACCTGTCCGGGCTGGTCAGGATAGGTTCCGTCATCCAGCCGATGTCCACAGGATCTCACAGGCGTGTGACCAGAACTGGGACCGCGGGTGGACGACCGCCGGGCCGTCCCCCGAAATCACAAGACCCCGACACAACGACATCCCCACTCATCCCACTCCCACCCGGGTTCGTACTCGACGTCGGGCGGAGGCTCACTGCTCGCTCCGTATCATCTGGATGAGCTGCGTGACCTGGTCGTAGACCTGCTTCTTCTCCTTCATGAGACCCGAGATCTTCTCGACCGCATGGATCACCGTCGTGTGATCGCGACCACCGAACTCGCGGGCGATGGCCGGGTAACTAAAGTCCGTCA
>OBLV0100000449.1_pt1 | contig 12722 bp, 11 predicted proteins | sample 1520071 | NCBI WGS metagenome assembly OBLV01 (sample SAMEA3888446, study PRJEB22518) | metagenome | reverse complement strand
GCCGCGCCAGTTCGAGCGCGAGTAACACGAGGTAGGTGGGCTGGCCGATCGAGTACCCCGGCACCTTCTTGCCCGTCTTGGCCCCGCTCATGAACTCCCTGAACCCGTTTTCGGATTCGCCGGCGGTCGGCGGGAGGGGACGTCCGGCGGCCAGGAAGGCCTTGAGGATGCCGTCGGTGCCTCCCTGCGCCCAGATGCCATCGATCTTGGGCAGCGAGGGGAGCACGGCTGCCGTGTTGGTCTGGGCGACGCTCGAGTCCCACATCCCGGCGTACTTGTTGACCACCTTGATCTCGGGGTGGCGCGAGAACACCGACATTCCGCCGGCCGTTCGTTCGGTGTCGACGAACGTGCCCGGCACGCCGGTGACCATGATCACGTTCCCCTTGCCACCGATCCGGCGGACGAGCCACTGTGCGAGATCATGTCCAAACGCGAACTGATTGGTGTTCACCTGCAAGGCGCGCGGCTCGGTCACTATGTTGTCGAACGACACGACCAGGATGCCGCGATCGATCGCCTGGCCCACCACGCCGTTGAGGCCGGTGGGCGAGGCAGCATCGATCACAATCGCGTCGACCTTCGCGGCGATCAGGTTCGAAAGCTGCTGCGCCTGATCGGACATGTCGTTACTCGCGTTGTAGACCTCGCCGTACACCTGCGAGCGATACGGCTCGGCGCCGAGCGCGGCCTTGTAGGTGTTCTCCATCTCCAGGCGCCAGGTGTTGCCGATCGAGGAGTTGGCCAGCGGGATCTTCAGCTTGTCTTTGACCCGTGCCCCGGCCGCGCCGGCGCATCCGGCTGCGCCGAGGGCACTCAGGCCTGCCGCCGCGCGCGTGGCGGTGGCAATGAAGCGACGGCGCGTCAGCACCGCCGCTGAGGGCATGTGCTCTCCTCCACAATCTCTTGGCTTACCCCTGCCGACACCTAGCAAACAGGAGATGTCGCGCGCCGTCATACTGACCAGCTCGGATGTCAGAGTGCGTACCCGTGGTGATAGCCGGGCCGCTCCAGCCGGAGCTCGTGGAACAGATCCGGGTCGTCGATTCTCGGGTGAAAGTCACCTACGAGCCCGACCTCCTGCCACCCATGCGGTACCCGAACGACCACCGGGGCGTCGATGACTTCCGGCGCCCACCCGAGGGCGAGCGGCGCTGGTGGGAGATCATCGCCGGCGCCGAAGTGCTGTTCGGGATCCCCGGCGACTCTCCTACCGGGTTGGCCGACGCAGTCCGCGCCGGCAAGATGCTCCGCTGGATTCAGGCGACCTCGGCGGGTGCCGGCGAGCAGGTGGGTGCCGCCGGGCTGTCCGAGGGTGAGCTGAGCCGCGTCACCGTGACGAGCGCCGCGGGCGTTCATGCCGGACCGCTCGCGGAGTTCGCGCTGCTGGGACTGCTCGCGTTCGCCAAGGGGCTGCCGCGCCTGCTCGCCGACCAACGAGCCCGTCGGTGGGGCCACTATCCGGTAGACGAGCTGTCGGGCCGGACGCTGTTGATCGTCGGGCTCGGCCAGATCGGCGCCGAGGTGGCACGGCTGGCCGCGGCCTTCGGTATGCGGGTGATCGGCCTGACCCGCACGGGCGCCGGCGACTGGCCACACGTCGATGAGCTGGCGCGCGTCGAGACATTGCACGACTGGCTCCCGCGGGCCGACGCGGTCGTGATCTGCGTGCCGCTCACCGACGCGACCCGGGGCCTGATAGACGCGAAAGCCGTCTCGCTCATCAAGCCGGGCGCAACCCTAGTCAACGTCGGCCGTGGCGCCGTGATCGACGAGGACGCGCTCGTCGCGGCACTGCGAGAGCAGCGGATCGCCGGCGCCGCGCTCGACGTATTCGCCTCAGAGCCGCTGAATGAGGACAGCCCGCTGTGGGAGCTCCCCAACGTGCTGATGAGTCCGCACACCGCCGGGCTGTCACTGCGCGAAAACGAGCGCATCCTCGCTCTGTTCCTCGAAAACCTGCGGCGTTACCTGCGCGGGGAAGCGCTTCTCAACCAGGTCGATTCCGCGTTGCTGTACTGATCACCATCAGCACAGTGCGACCGGTCTCACCATCGAGCCGGTGGCACCTCGGATCGCGAGCGGCAGGCATATGAAACAGAACTCGCACACCCCATCGCGTGCGAGCTCCTCGCAGTCGACCATCTCGATGATGAAGATCCCGCGCTCGTTCAGCAGCGCGATGTGAACCGGGTGCGGGTTGCCGGGAACGATCGACGGGAGCACCTCGAGCGCCTCGGTGTCGGCGCCCACGGCGATCACACCCTGCTCGGCGAGCCACAGCGCGGCGTCGCGGTCGATGCCCGCCTGTTCGTGGGCGACGATGAAGTCGGCGTCCGGCCAGCCCGACAGGTAGCCGGTACGGATCAGCGCCACGTCGCCGCGGCGCAGCTGAAGCCCTTGGCCCGCGAGCACGTCACGCAGTTCGTCGGCACCAATGGCCTCGTGGGCTTCGAGGGCGTCGACGCCACGGGCGCCGGCGACGTCGATCAGCACGCCGCGGGCGATCAGCGGAGGGATCTCGGTTGCGTCCCCGCGCAGCGGACCGAAGTCGCCGAGGTCCCGGTTCGCGGATCCGCCGCCGAACCACTCGTGTTCGGCGCCGCAGGTGATGTGCGAGAACGCGTCGACGTGGGTGCCCGAGTGCACGGTGCCCATGACCATCTCGGTGTTCCAGTGGTAGTTGACCTCGTTGTCGCCGAGCCAGTCCTGGTCGCCCTGATTGACAATCCCTCGCGGCGACCGGTAGCTCAGAACCTGAAACGGCGGATGAGCGGGGAAGATCGGCATGCCAGGGAAACGCCCGCAGTCGAGGCTGTACACCCGCCCTTCCTTCACGTGGGTCAGCGCTCCGAGCACGTTGCCTGTAAATGCCGACCCCTCCACGTGGTTCGGCGTACCCACCGCCGCGGGCGGAAAAACACTGCATGTGCGACGCCCCGCGGTTGTGGGTAAGGGATAGCAGAGTGGAGGATTGCCGGATCACCGGAATCGACGTGCGCGACGTGCGCTTCCCGACTTCGCGCACGCTGGCCGGTTCGGATGCCATGAACCAGGCGCCCGACTACTCGGCGGCGTACGTGATCCTCGAGACCGACTGTGAGCTTCGCGGCCACGGCATGACGTTCACGATCGGCCGGGGTACCGAGATCGTGGTGGCGGCCATCCAGGCGCTGGTGCCGCTGATCAGGGGGCGGCGGCTAGGTGACATCGCCGAGGACCCGCGCGGCTTCTGGCGCGAGGTCACCGGCGACTCGCATCTGCGCTGGATCGGGCCCGAGAAGGGCGTCATCCACCTCGCCACGGCGGCGGTCGTGAACGCGGTCTGGGACCTGTGGGCCCGGTCCGAGGGGAAGCCGGTGTGGAAGCTCGTGGCCGACATGACCCCGGCGGAGCTCGTCGGGTGCATTGACTTTCGCTACATGACGGACGTGCTGACGTCCGAGCAGGCGATCGAGCTGCTCGAGTCGCGAGCTCGCGGTAAGGATGAACGCGAGGCAACGGCACGTCGTGACGGGCTTCGCGCTTACACCACGTCCGTGGGATGGCTGGGATTCAGTGATGAAGAGGTTCGTCGGCGTACCCAGGTTGCCATCGCGCAGGGGTGGACGCACATGAAGATGAAGGTCGGCGGCGATCTCGCGAGCGACGTACGCCGGGCCGCGCTGATCCGCGAGGAGATCGGTTCGGAGCGGTTCCTGATGATGGACGCCAACCAGGTGTGGGAGGTTCAGGAGGCAATCACGGCCACGCGACGCCTGGCCGAGTTCGACCCGTGGTGGATGGAGGAGCCGACGAGCCCCGACGACATCCTCGGCCACGCGCGGATCGCGCGCGAGGTGGCCCCGGTTCGAATCGCCACCGGCGAGCACTGCCACAACCGCACGATGTTCAAGCAGCTGATGCAGGCCGGCGGGCTCGGCGTGTGCCAGCTCGATGCCTGTCGCCTGGGCGGCGTCAACGAGGTCCTCGCGGTGCTGCTCCTGGCCGCCCGATTCGACATCCCTGTCTGTCCTCACGCGGGCGGAGTGGGGCTGTCCGAGTACGTTCAGCATCTGTCGCTGGTCGACTACATCGCGATCGGCGGCGACCTGAGCGATCGCGTGATCGAGTACGTCGACGAGCTGCACGAGCACTTTGTCGCGCCGGTCGAGATCCGCGGCGGTCGGTACGTCACGCCCGAGATGCCGGGCTACAGCATCGAGATGCATCCCGAATCGCTCGAGGAGTATGCGTTCCCCGGAGGCGACGCGTGGAGCTAGTCACGCTGATCGGATCGCGGCTCGTGCGGGTGCGCGACGGAGACGGGGAGGTGCACGTCGGCGTCGTCCGCGACGCCGAGCTGACCGTGCTGAACGACGACGACATGCTCGGGATGCTCGAGCGCGACTCGCCCGCGCATGCACTCGAGACCGTCCCGCTCCTCGACGACGAGACGATTGAGCTGCCCGAGCCGTGGGAGCTGCTGGTTCCGGTGCTCGCGCCCGAAACCTGGGCGGCGGGTGTGACCTACGAACGCAGCCGCTCCGCTCGCATGCACGAGAGCAAGGTCGTCGACGTGTACGAGCTCGTGTACGACGCGGAGCGGCCGGAGCTCTTCTTGAAGGACGCCGCCGGGCGGCGCACGGTCGGACCCGGCGAGCCGATCGCCGCGCGCAGCGACGCGTCATGGACGGTGCCCGAGCCCGAGCTTGCTGTGGTCGTGGGTGCCCAGGGTCCGCTCGCCGTGACGATCGGAAACGACGTGTCCTCGCGCGACATCGAGGGCGCGAACCCTCTGTATCTGCCCCAGGCCAAGATCTACGACCGGGCCTGCGCACTCGGCCCGGCGCTGCTCGTGCCCGAATCGTGGGACGCTCACTACCAGATTGTTTGCCGGATCCTCGACTCCGACGGCGCGGAGCTGTTCGCAGAGGAGACTTCGACCGAGAACATGTGCCGCTCAATCGACGAGCTGATCGAGTACCTGCGGCGCGACAATCCGGTGCCCGCGGGCAGCGTGCTCCTGACCGGCACTGGGCTCGTTCCGTCCGACGATGTCACGCTAACCCCCGGATACACGGTCGAGATACGCATTCCCGAGATCGGACTGCTGCGCAACCCGGTTGCCGCAGCCAGAGTCACAGGAGGCTGAAAGCTATGTCTGACACGATCACCGCTCCAGGCGCCGCCAACTTCGTCGCCGGCAAATGGACCGCCGGCAGCGCCGGCCGGACCTACGAGCGCCACAACCCCTGGCGGCCGTCCGAGACGGTCGGCGAGTTCCCGAGCTCGACCGCCGAGGACGTTGACGCGGCGGTCGCCGCCGCGTCGGAGGCGTTTCCGGAGTGGTCGTCGTTGCCCGCCGCCAAGCGCGGGGCGATCCTCTCTCGCGCCGCCGCTGCGATCGAGTCCCGGGTCGAAGAGATAGCCCAGGACATGACCCGCGAGATGGGCAAGCCGCTGCGGGAGTCGCGGCTCGAGGCAGCCCGTGCCGCCCAGATCTTCCGGTTCTTTGCTGGGGAAGGTTGGCGCCCGGTCGGGGAGATGTTCGAGCAGTCCGCGACCGGCTCGACGGTGTTCACGCGGCGGCGACCGCTCGGAGTGGTCGGGCTGATCACGCCGTGGAACTTCCCGGCGGCCATTCCGGCGTGGAAGGCCGCGCCGGCGCTCGCGTACGGGAACACGGTCGTGTTGAAGCTCGCGCAGGACTCGCCGTTGACCGGGCTCCATCTCGCTCGCGCGCTCGAGGAGGCCGAGCTTCCAGAGGGCGTGTTGAACGTCGTGATCGGTCGCGGAAGCGAAATAGGTGAGCCGCTGGTGGCCGACCCGCGCGTGCCCGCGATCTCCTTCACCGGCTCGGTGCCGGTCGGCCACGGCGTCCGCGATCGCGCCGCGTCGCTCGGAAAGCGTGTCCAGCTCGAGCTAGGCGGACACAATCCTCTGATCGTGGCCAAGGACGCGAAGCTCGACGCCGCGGTGACAGCGGCGTACGTGGGCGCGTTCTGGTCGGCGGGCCAGAAGTGCACGGCCACACGCCGGATCTACGTCCAGGACTCGGTCTACGACTCGTTCCGCGAGCGCTTCCTGGAGCGCATCGGCGACGGTAAGGTCGGCGACCCGTCCGATCCGGAAACCGAGGTCGGGCCGATCGTGAACGAGGCACAGTTCGAGAGCGTCCTTGACGGAATCGGCCGGGGACGGGAGGAAGGCGGGAGCATCCTGGCCGGCGGCGATCGAGCCGACCCGGACGCCTACCTGATCGCGCCGACGGTATTCGAGAACGTCGCCGACGACGCCTTCCTGTCGTGCGAGGAGGTGTTCGGACCGGTCACCACGCTATACCGCTTCGGCACACTCGCGGAGGCCATCACGCGCGCCAACGGCGTCCGCTTCGGCCTCTCAGCGGCGGTGTTCACAACCAACCTCGCCACCGCGACCCGCTGCGTGGACGAGCTCCAGGCGGGGATCATCCACGTCAACTCCCAGACCGCCGGCGCCGACGTGCATGTCCCGTTCGGCGGAACGAAGGAATCGGGGTTCGGGCCGCATGAGCAGGGAGTCGCGGCAAAGCAGTTCTACACCGAGGAGATCACCGTCTATCAAGATGCCTGACGAGCAATCGGTCCCTCGCCGCCTGACCGGCCGGCGGGCGATCGTCACCGGCGCCGGCGCGGGAATCGGCCGGGCGATCGCCACTCGGCTGGCCGCCGAGGGCGCGCGAGTCATGGTCGCGGACGTTGACGCAGACGCGGCCGAGTCAGTCGCTCGCGAGCTCGGGTCGCCCGCGGTTGCACACGTCGTGGACGTGAGCGATGAGGAGAGTGTGGGCGCGATGATGCGCCGCGCGAGTGAGGAATGGGGAGGATTGGACGTGATGGTCAACAACGCCGGGATCGGTGTCGCGGCCACCACCCCCGACACCGATGCATCCGACTGGCGGCGGGTGCTCGACGTGTGCCTGACCGGAACGTTCTTCGGTATGAAGCACGCGATCCCGGTGATCCGCGACAGCGGCGGCGGCGCGATCATCAACATGTCGTCCGTAGCCGCGCTGGTCGGCGTGGCGGATCGCGCGGCGTATTGCGCGGCGAAGGGCGGGATTCTCGCGCTCACGCGCGCAGCAGCGATCGATCACGTGGCCGAGGGCGTCCGCGTCAACTGCATTGCCCCGGGCACGGTCGACACGCCGTGGGTGGAGCGGATCACGAGCGGATACGACGATCCCGAGGCGGCGCGGAGCGCGATGGAGGAGCGCCAACCCCACGGCCGGCTCGTGTCACCCGAGGAGATTGCCGCGATGGCCGCGTATCTCGCCTCGGACGAAGCGGCGTCGGTAATCGGTGCGGCCATGGTGGTCGACGGCGGCATGACCGCGCGCTGACACTGATCAGTCACTCTCGGCCAAAAGTCTTTGACATTTGACGTTTCACGTTCGTCGCGACGGGAAGCGTGAGTTGGGAGGTAATGAAGGTGGAGAGTGCCACAGGTAACGGTGCTGTGGTTGAAATCCGCAGCGTGAGCAAGCGCTACCCCGGCGTGCAGGCGCTTGAGGAAGTGAGCATCGACATCCGCTCTGGCGAGGTTCATGCCGTCGCCGGTGAAAACGGAGCGGGCAAGTCAACGCTGATGAAGCTGCTATCGCAGCTCGAGCGGCCCAGCGACGGCACCATCGAAGTCGGCGGCAAGCCGGTGCGGTTCCGCAATCCGCGGCATGCGCAGCGACTCGGCATCGCGATGGTGCACCAGGAGTTTGCGCTCGCTCCCCACCTCACGATCGCCGACAACATCGCGCTGGGGCGCGAGCGTTCCCACGCCGGGTTGATCGTCCGGGGCTCAGAGAAGCGGCGCGCGCGAGAGCTGCTCGAGCGCGTGAAGCTCGATATCGACCCGGGACGGCGAGTGGCCACGCTGTCAGTGGCCGACCAGCAGCGGGTCGAGATCGCTAAGGCGCTCGCGATCGACGCCAAGGTCCTGATTCTCGACGAACCGACGGCCACGCTCACCGAGCCCGAGATCGACGATCTGTTCGCGCTGATCGAAGAGCTCAAGTCGGACGGCATCGCGATCTTCTACATCTCGCATCGCCTCGAAGAGGTGGTGCGGATCGCCGACCGCGTCACGGTGATGCGCGACGGCCAGGTCGTGGAGACACTCGACAAGGGTGACTTCGACGAGTCGCGGCTGGTGAGCCTGATGGTGGGCCGCGAGATCGACAACCTATATCCAAAGCAGGAGTGCGAGATCGGGGACGTGGTACTTCATGTCGAGGGGATCACGCGGCCGGGCATACTGCAGGACTGCTCGTTCGACGTGCGAGCCGGTGAGATCGTTGGGCTCGCGGGTTTGATCGGGACCGGACGCACGGAGCTCGCCCGCGCCGTGTTCGCTGCCGATCCGATCAGCGAAGGTCGGATCGAGCTCGACGGCGAGGAGCTGGAGCTGAGTTCCCCAAGCGACGCGATCGCCGCCGGGATCGGCTACCTGACCGAGGACCGCAAGGGTGACGGGCTCGCGATGCAGCTGTCGGTCGAGCACAACATCACTCTCGCCCGCATACCGGGTTCCGGCGTCTGGATCGACCGCCGCCACGAGCACGAGGCGGCGGAGCGCCGGGTCGAGCAGCTCGACATCCGGACCCCATCGCTTCGCACGCCTGTAGAGGCGTTGTCCGGCGGCACCCAGCAGAAGGTGGTCGTGGCCAGGTCGCTCGAGACCGAGGCGCGCGTCCTGTTCTTCGACGAGCCCACGCGCGGGATCGACGTCGGGGCCAAGGCAGAGCTGTTCAAGCTAATCGGTGAACTGGCGGCGGACGGAAAGGCGATCGTGCTGATCAGCTCCTATTTGCCCGAGCTCACCAACATGTGCGACCGGATCGTCGTGATGCGCGACGGCCGGACCGTGGGGGACATGAGCCGCAACGAGTTCGACGAGGAGCGGATTATGGCGCTCGCGTCGGGCGTGGAAAGGGAGGCCGCATGAGTACTCACGCTGGAGCGCCGCGGACGCCGGTGACGCTCGGTCTGTCCGACCGGGCACGCGAAAGAATGCAGGATGTCGCCTCGCAGTTGGCCGCCGCGGGAAGCCTGATCCTCGTCGCGGTCCTGCTGACGATCGCCTCTCCCTACTTCCTGACCGCCAACAACCTTTTCAACATCGGCGTCCAGGTCTCGATTGTGGCGATCATTGCCGTCGGTGAGACGTTCGTGATTCTCACCGGCGGAATCGATCTGTCCGTCGGCGCGGTGGCCGGGCTCGGCGGAATCCTCGGCACGATGGCGATCGCGAAGGCCGGCATGCCGATCCCGATCGGAATCCTGATCGCCGTCCTCGCCGGTGCCTTCATTGGGTTCATCAATGGGGTGCTCGTCACCAAGATGAAGCTGCCGCCGTTCATCGCCACGCTCGGCATGCTGAGCGTGGTCAGCGGATTGCCGTTCATCGTCGGAGGCGAGAACGCGGTGTACGGCCTGCCGGCCAGCTTCCGGCTGTTCGGCGAGGGCCAGATCGGCCCGGTCCCGATGCCGATCATCTACCTGATTGTGATCGCCGGGGCCGGCGGCCTAATCCTGAAGCGGACGAAGCTGGGACGCTATTCGTACGCGATCGGGTCAAACCAGGAAGCCGCGCGGCTATCCGGCATCCCGCTCAACCGCTACCTGATCGTTATTTACATGATTCCGGCGGCGTTGGCCGGATTCGGCGGCATGATCGCCGCGTCGCTCGTGCACTCGGGGCAACCGAACTACGGCGTCGGGCTCGAGCTCAACGTGATCGCCGCCTGCGTGATCGGCGGCGCCAGCCTGTTCGGCGGCGTTGGGACGATCGGCGGAACGATGATCGGAGCATTCCTGATCGCGGTGGTCACCAACGGCGCGGTGCTGCTCAACATCACGGAATACTGGCAGCAGGTGATCATCGGCGTGATCATCTGGCTCGCGGTGTGGTGGGACCAGGTCCGTCGTCGGCGCCTGTCCGCGGGATCGGAGCAGATGGAGCGGCGCAAGACGGACGGGGATGGGCCGCGAGGGGGCGCGCGGGCGGAGCCTGGGAGCGCCCATGCTGCGTAAACGACTTTTCAGCGCAGCGATTGCCGCGGTCGCGCTCATGGCGTCTGGATGCGCGGTGGTCAAGGACCACAAGGTCAAGGTCACTCTGCAGAAGACGCCGCCGATCCACCTCGCGGTGATCCCCAAGTCCGTCGGCCTGGACTACTGGACGAAGGTGCATGAGGGCGCGATGTGCGCGGCGCGTCAGCTTCCCGGCGTGCAAGTCACCTGGAACGGGGTGACCGACGAGACGGACGTGGTCGGGCAGCTCAACCTGCTCAACAACTACATCGGCGAAGGTGTCAACGGGTTGGTGTACGCAGCCACCGACGCAACCGCGATGAACGAGGTATCGAACGACGCCACCAAGGCCGGCATCAAGGTCGTCTCGATCGACTCGGGCACGACGCCCCAGCCGTCCAATGTGCCGCTGATCGCGACGAACAACATCAGCGGTGCGAAGCTCGCCGCCAAGCAGCTGGCCAAGGCGATCGGGCCGGGCGGCGGCAAGGTCGCGATCATCGCGTTCCACGCCGGCAGCCAGACCAACGACCAGCGGGTGCAGGGGTTCGAGGAGGAGCTCAAGAAGTACCCGAAGCTGCACCTCATCGGCACCCAATACAGCCAGAACGATTACAACACAGCGCTGACCGTCACCGCCAACGTTCTGACCGCCAACCCCGACCTGAAGGGGCTATTCGCGGCCAACGAGGCCAGTGACGTCGGGGCGGTCGAGGCTGTGCGCATCGCGCATCGGGTGGGCAAGGTGAAGATCGTCGGCTGGGACACCTCGCCGGACGAGGTCGATGGCGTCAAGCAGGGTGTCGTGGCCGGGCTGATCTCACAGGACCCGTTCCGGATGGGTTACGACGGCGTCCGCGCCGCGGTCGATCTGCTGCGCCGTCAGGGCCGGCCCCAGAACGAGAACACGGGCGCGGTGTTCGTCACCCGGCACGACCTCAACAATCCACTCGTGCGTCAGTTCGTCACGCCGAAGTGCGGATCGCCGCGTCAGGTGGACGTTGGCTGAAACGGCGCGAGTCGACGCCCATCAGCACTTCTGGAACCTCGGCGAGGTCGAGTACGGGTGGTTGATGGGCTCGGAGTACGGGCCGATCCAGCGCGATTTCGAACCCGGCGACCTCGAGCCGCTGCTCCGCCGGGCGGGGATCGGTCACTGCGTAACCGTGCAGGCCGCCAACTCGTTCGCGGAGACAGACGCGATGCTGGCGCGGGCGCACGAGCACGCGTGGATCGCCGGCGTGGTCGGCTGGGTACCGCTGCTCGATCCGACCGCAACCGAGCGCGCGCTCGAGCGCTACTGCCGTGATCCGGCCTTCCGCGGAGTTCGCCATCTCGTCCACGATGAGCGCGACCCGGACTGGCTCGTGCGCTCGCCGGTTCGCCGGAGCCTGGCGCTCCTAGCGGAGCGTGGACTGGTCTTCGAGATCCCGGCAGTGTTCCCGAGGCACCTGGTGCACATACCGCGGTTGGCGGCGGAGCTCCCGGGCTTGCGGATCGTGATCGACCATCTCGGTAAGCCGCCGATCGCGTCGGGGGCTGTCGGGGCATGGGCGAGCGAGGTGTCGGCGGCGGCGAAGCATCCGAACGTGTACGCCAAGGTGTCCGGGCTGAACACCGTCGCACCTGACGGCTGGTCGGCCGACGATCTCCGTCCGTTCGTGGACGTGGCGATCGATGCGTTCGGGCCTGAGCGGCTCATGTTCGGATCTGATTGGCCGGTGTGTCTGATGGCCGGGGACTACTTGCGCGTCTGGGATGAGACCGTGGGGGCCCTCGACGGCACCTCAGCGGCGGCCCGTGACTCGGTGCTGGGCGGGACCGCGGTCGAGGCGTACGGGCTGGGGCTGTGAGCACGGGGATCGTCACCGGCGCCGCCAACGGGATTGGCGCCGCCTGCGCCAGGGCATTCGCCGGCGCCGGCTGGGATCTGGTGCTGGTCGATCGAGACGAAGGGCAGCTGGTGCAGGCCGCCTCGGCGTGCGGGGCGGGCGTCGAGATACTCGCCGGCGATGTCACCGATCGCTCGGTGAATGCTGCTGCGGTCACCCGAGCCGAGGATCGCTTCGGAGGGGTCGACGCGGTGGTTGCCAACGCCGGCGTTAACCTGGCCCGGTCGATCGACGACACGGGGGATGAGGACATCGAGCGGTTGTTCGCCGTGAACGTGCGCGCCGTGATCTACCTGGCGCAGGCTGCGCATCGCGCGCTCTCACGGACGGCCGGCAGTCTGGTGATCATGGCGTCCAAGACCGGGCTCGTGGCCCAACGAGATTCTCCGATCTATTGCGCGACCAAGGGCGCGGCGATTCAACTGGCGCGCGCGCTCGCGCTCGATTGGGCCCCGGAGGGCATCCGCGTCAACGCCGTGTGTCCCGGAATCGTCGACACCCCGATGCTCGAGAGCTTCTTCGACCAGCTGCCCGACCCGGAGCGTGCGCGGGCGGAGTCCGCGACCGCCCAGCCGCTCGGGCGGCTCGCGCGGCCCGAGGAATGCGCGGCGGCGGCACTGTTCCTGGTCTCGGAGGGCGCATCGTTCATCACTGGGGTGGCGCTCCCGGTCGACGGCGGCTTCACCGCGGAATGAGAGCGGGACATAACCGCCAGCTCGCCGGCGTGTCGCCGAGGCCCTCGGCGTGCGGGGGCCGTGCACTGTGCAGGTTTTCCGGGATC
>OBLV0100000448.1_pt1 | contig 12725 bp, 17 predicted proteins | sample 1520071 | NCBI WGS metagenome assembly OBLV01 (sample SAMEA3888446, study PRJEB22518) | metagenome | reverse complement strand
CGAGCTGGCCGGTGTCGAGTTGCCCGGTGTCACGGTGCATGGTGCCAGTTGGTTTGGGCGCACGGTCGCGAACGCGACGGCGCTGGGAGCTGCTCACTCCACCCGGGCGACCTGGATGGCCGCCTCGCCACCATCCTCGTTGGCGATCCGGATGTCGTTGATCGCGATGTTGACCTCGATGACCTCCAGGCCGGTCATCTGCTCGACCGCACCGATGACGTTGCGGCGCACCGCCCTGGCCAGATCCACGATGGACGCGCCGTACTCGACAATCAGGTCCAGGTCGATGGCGGCCTGCTTCTCGCCGACCTCGACGGTCACCCCGGAGGTGTGCGAGGCGCCGGTGCTACCCGGGATGCGCTCGCGGATCTCGCCGAAGGCGCGGGAGATCCCACCGCCCAGCGCGTGCACCCCGGAGACCTCGCGAGCCGCCATTCCGGCGATCTTCTGCACCACCGATGACGCGATGGTGGTCTTGCCCTGCGCGGTGTCCTCGGCCAGCCGGGCGGGAGCCGAGCTGGAGCTGGTGGGGCGAGCAGGGGTAGCCGAGAGCCCGGCCGGGGACCCGGACGGTCGGGCGGGGTTGCTGGTGCTGTCTGCCATGACCAGAGTTCTCCTTGTTATCGGTTGAGTGTCTCGGTGGTCTCGTAAGGTCAGATGCGCCGCGCCCGCGGAACTCACGGCCCCGATCGAGTGGTCTCCGTCACAGATCACCAGCGCTTGCCCTGACTGTGCGGGCGGTGCGGAGGGCCCGCTGTGCTCGCCGCCCGCGTGGCACAATTAGGACAGGGCGGTTGCTGCGTCGTAGCTCGCCATAGCTTATCGGGGGAGGGAGTACCCGATGCCGACTACTGCATGCGACCACCGATCTTGACCGGTACCGGGATGGGAGTTGGGACGCCCGCTGCCGTGGACCTCGCGGTGGGGACGTTCGACGATGTCACCTTGGTGGTCCGGGCGCAGGAGGGCGACGTGCGCGCCTTCGAGGTGCTGGTGCGCCGCTACCAGCGCAGGTTCTACCGGTTGGCGGTGCGATTACTCGGTAACCGCAGCGACGCTGAGGAAGCCGTGCAGGAAGCGTTCGTCGCCGCCTGGCGGCGGTTACCCGGGTTCCGCGGTGAGGCGACGTTCTCCTCGTGGATGTACCGGATCGTCACCAACCGTTGCCTGATGCTGTTGCGCAAGCGGCGATCCGTCACCACGCTGGATGAGCTCCGGGACCTACCCAGCCCGGACAACGCCTCACCCGAATACGCCGCGGAGAGCAAGGATCGTGCTACTGCGTTGCAGCGTGCCTTGCTGAATCTTCCGACCGATCAGCGGACTTGTTGGATACTGCGGGAGTTGCACGGGCTGGGCTACGAGGACATCGCGATCATCGTGGCCGCCGGCCCGGACGCGGTGCGGGGCCGGTTGCACCGGGCCCGCCGCACACTGGCGGAGGTGATGGCGCCATGGCGGTGAACGGATCTCCTGTGCCGCCGGAGCACGCCGTGCTGGCCTGCGGCCGCGATGCGGCCGTGGTGTGGGATGCGGCCGCGGCGGGGCGCCGCGATGCGCACGAACGGGCGTGCCCGCACTGCCAGGCGGTCGCCGAGGACCAGCGCCTGCTGGCCTCCGCCGTTGCCGCGCTGCACGAGGAGGCCCTGGAACCACCTGCATCCCTGGTCGAGCGGGTGATGGGGGCGGTCTTCGCGGAGGTCCGGCCTGCCGGGTACATACCGCTACCCACCCGGCATGGCCGGGCTCGCATCGACCGGGTCGCCGCCGCCGGAGTGCTGCGCCACGCCGTGGACCGGATGCCGGCAGTGCGGGTGCGCAGCTGCCAGATCCACCTCGTCGACCCGGCCGACCCTGACGACGCCACCCAGGGCACTCCGCCGGTCCGGGTCCGGATCAGCGTGACCGCCCGGTTCGGTCTCGACCTGATCAGTGCCACCGCCCGCGTCCGGCAGATGATCCTCGCCGCAGCCGCGGACCTCCTCGGCCTGAGCGTCACGGCCGTCGATATCGACGTCATGGACGTTTTCGGTGTCGTCCACGAGGACGATGATGTCCATGACGAGGACCCGAGCCGGGCACCTGCTGGTGCCGACGCACCGAGCTGAGGGCTGGACCGCGATGACCCCCGAGGAGCACGCTGCCACCCACCGGGACCGCGTGCCGGCCCAGTCCCGGCTGCATGTCAGTGACACCGTCGTCGCGCGGGTCGCGGCCTATCATGCCTGCCGGGTACCCGGGGTGCTCCGGCTGCGGCCCAACCTTGCGCAGAGCATGACCGGCATCGCCAGCCGGCTGTTCGCCCCTCGGGACGGGGAGCACCGGATCTCCACCGACGGCGTCACCGCCGTGGTCGAGGGTGGCCGGGCCGAGATCAGCGTCTCCGTGATCACCCGGTGGGGATGCAACTGCCGCGATCTCGCCGAGCAGATCCAACATCAGGTGGCCGGGCAGGTGCAGTCCTACACCGGCCTCCCGGCAACCGTGAGCGTCACGATCATCGACGTCGACTACCGGTCCTGAGCCGAGCCGCCCACGGCGCGGCGCGCCGCGGTGAGTGCCCCGGGTGGCAGGGCCGGGAGGGCGGCCCCGATGGTGGTGCGCCAGGCATCGACGAGTTCGGCTCCGTAGTGGTGACCGTGGCCTGCAGGTGCGTCGAGCGCGGTCACCAGGTTGCCAGTGACCTGCCAGAATGACACCACGGGCAACCACGGACCGAGCCAACCGGCCGGACGCCGGATCAGCAGCCGGGGGGACCACCAGCCGATCGGATCGTCGGCGTGCAGTAGAGCGGTGGTGCGGGGCTGCGTCGGAGCGCTCCCAGCCCCGCCTGGTGGTCCGACGAGCAGCGAATGTTCCGCCAGTGTGGCCGCGGAGCGGGCGCCGATCGCGCCGAGGCTCTCGCCGTAGACCAGCAGCTGTGGCCGGTGCGGAACCGGGATCGGGTCCAACCGCCGGTGCAACGCGGAGACGAGCGCGCTCGCGCTGCCGGTGGCCCGGCCGCGGCCGAGCACGTACTCCAGCCAACTGGGTCGCTCGGCGTACTGCACGGCGACGGTGGCCACGTTGCCTGCACTCAGGTACTCCAATGCCGCCACCGCGGCCGGATCGACCCAGCCCGAACCGGTGGGCACCACCACCAGGATGGTCGAGCGGGCGAGGGCCCCGTCCCGTTCCAGCTCTGCGACGGCGAGCGGGATCTGTTGCCCGGTGCCGCGGGCACTGCGCAGGCCGACATAAGCCCGCACCGGCTCCAGCGCCGGCCGGCCGGTGACCCGCTCGATCTGCTCCCGGTCTGGACCGGACCGCACGAACGCCTGTCCCTGGACGCCCAGCGATCCCCAGGAGACGAGCGATCCCGCACCTCCGGACCGCAACGCTCCGAGCGGCCTGGTGCCTGCGGCGAGGGTCTGGTAGCCGATGGTGACCGGTGAGCCGGCCGGGAGGAGGCATGCGGTGATCAGGAGGCTGAGCGCGGCGGTAGCGGTGACTTTCCGGGGTCGCGGCGGTCTTCTCGACACAGCGGTGGTGACCGGTCGGTGCCCAGAACGGCCGGACAGCCGCCGCCAGGCGGCCCGGACCAGGGCGCCGGCGGCGTAGCCCTGCACGGCGAGGATCGCCAGCACTGCTACCAGCACTGCCGGTGGGGGTGGCAGGAGCCACGGCAGCGGCAGGCACGGCACTACGGCACCGGCGGCACCCAGCAGCCCGGCGAGCGTCAGGACGGGCCGCCGCAGCGCCCTCATCATCGCAGCACCGCCGGGGACCCGGCGGTCACCGGATCCCGGCCCGGCGGGCGGATGACGCGGGCCAATCCGGCCAGCGCGGCGGAACCCGGGCGGAAGTAGCCGCTGTGCCCGGATGTCCCACCGACCGGCAGCAGGCGGGCGCCGAAGGCAGCTGAGGTCGGGTCGGTCCCGTGCCCGAGGTCGCCGATCCGCAGATGGGGGATCAGCCGCGTCCAGTCGCCCGCGGTGCGAGCTGCCCACACCCTGGCCGAGGTGTCCAGCTCACGGACCGAGCGGGCCCGGGCACCAGGGCTGCCCAGCAGCACCAGGTCGTCCGCCGCGAGCCGGGACGCCGCGATCGTGACCACGACCGCGCCGTAGCTGTGCCCGATCACGGTGAGGTGCAGCGGTGGGCCGGTGCGCGCGCTGCGCAGGTGGCTGACGAACGCGGTGAGCGCGGCCGCCCCGTCCCGCGCCAACCGCCCGAGCGCGGCGTCGATCCCGATGCCTTCCGGTGTCGGGTAGCCGACCCACAGCACGACAGCCGTATCCGGGCCCGCGGCGTCGTGCAGTGCCCGCGCCCAGCCGAGCGGGCGGTGTGGCCGCGCGGGGCCGTCCAGGGAGTGCAGATCGGTATCCGACCCGGGTACCAGGACGGCGACATTCCGCGCGATCGCCGGGTCGCCCAGCGCCAGCACCACCAGACCCCGCCCCCGGGAGTCGCAACCCAGCACCCGAACCTCGTTACTTTTCGTGAGCGACGGGGGCGGCGCTGAGAGCACCGCTGCCACGCACGCCGGCTCCCTCCGGAGAGGTCCGGGCACCGCCACCCGGGCCGGTCGCGTGCCGTAGACCAGGCTCACGAGCAGGGCGTAAGCCAGTACCGGCAGCAGCCAACGGGTAATCACAGTGGCTGACGCTAGAAAGTGTCGAGGCGAGAATCGTCACAGTACGGAACCGTTTGCGAGCCCCTACTGGAGTAGTAGACCCCTCTTCTGGCTTAGTACCCGGGTCGCACGAGGCCGCATTCGTAGGCGAGCACTACGGCCTGCGTCCGGTCCCGCAGACCGAGCTTGGTGAGCACCCGGCTCACGTGGGTCTTCACCGTCTGCTCGGCCACCACGAGACGGCCGGCGATCTCGGTGTTGGACAGCCCGCGAGCCACCAAGGCGAGTACCTCGACCTCCCGCGCGGTCAGCGCCGCGAGCCGGACCGAGCGGCTGGCCCCATCCAGCGCTGCGGGGCGTGCCGCGACGAAATCTGCGATCAGCCGCCGCGTGATGCCCGGCGCGAGCAGCGCATCACCGCCGGCCACCACCCGGACCGCGTGCAGCAACTCGATCGCCGGTGCGTGCTTGAGCAGGAAGCCGCTGGCCCCGGCCCGCAATGCCTCGTAGACGTAGTCATCCAGGTCGAAGGTGGTCAGCACGAGCACCCGCGGTCCGGCCGTGCCCGCCACCTCAGGGCGACCGGTCAGCAGCGCCCGGGTCGCCTCGAGCCCGTCCATGTCCGGCATCCGCACGTCCATCAGGACGACGTCCGGTCCCCGGCCCGCTGCGGCGAGCTCCCCGGCGACGCGGAGCGCGGCCCGCCCGTCACCCGCGGTCCCGACGACCTCGATGTCCGGCTGGGCGCCCAGCAGCGCGGCGAAGCCCTCCCGCACCATGGCCTGGTCGTCGGCGACCAGTACCCGGATCACCCGGACGTCCCTGAACCGCGGGCGTCGAGCGGTAGCTCGGCGCTCACCACGAATCCGCCGCCGGCCGGTCCGGTGCTGATCCGGCCCCCGTGCAGCTCGACCCGTTCCCGCATGCCGGGCAGCCCCGCGCCACTGCCGGGTCTACCTGGCCCGCGGCCCGGCCCGTTGCGCACCTCCAGCCGTAACAGCTCGCCGTCGCGAGCCACCCGGATTCGCACGGGGGCGCCGGCGGCGTGCTGGCCGGCGTTGGCGAGTGCTTGCTGCACCACCCGGAATACGGTCACCCCGACCGCCTCCGGTACCTCACCGGCGTCGACGTCCCAGCTCAGGTCGGCTCCGGCGGTGCGGGCCTCGACCAGCAGCAGCTCCAGCGCCGCGAGCCCGGGCTGCGGAGCCCGTTCGAGCGGCTGGTCCTCGCTCCGCAGCACCCCGAGCAGGTTCTGCATCTCAGTCAGCGCCTGGCGGGCCGCGCCCGCCACCTCGATCAGCTCAGCGCGGGCAGGATCAGGCAGCTCCGGCAAGCGGTAGGGCGCGGTCTCGCACCGCACCGCGATCATCGACATGTGATGCGCGATGACGTCATGCATCTCCCGGGCGATGCGGGTGCGCTCGGTCAGCGCTCCTCGCTCGGCCTGCGCCGCCGCCACCCTGGCCTGCTCCGCCGCCAGCGCTCGGCGCGCGTTCCACCGGGCTCCCAGGCTGGCCCCGATCACCAGCGGCACGGCGATCCCCAGCACTGACACCGGCAGCAACGCGGCATCCACCGGCCACGGCGTGAGCCAGGCCAGCACCACCAGCACCAGCCCGACGGCGATCCCCAGACCAGCCGTGATCTGTCCGGGACCGGCCCATGCGGCGAGCAGCACGACCGGAACCCACAGGCACCACTGCCACGGCTCCAGGGGCGGTACCTCCCCGGGAGGAGGCGCGATCACGAAGGGGATGACCAGCAGCCACAGCGTGACGAGCTGCCACCCGTCCACGGGGCGTCGCCCAGCCAGGGCCAACCCGGCGACACAGGGCAGCAACAGCAGGAACGCCACGCCGCCCGGCATCCCGGCCCGGTCGTTGAGCACCGACCCCGACGCCGCGATCACCACGATCAGGCCGTACAAGCCGGTCAGCACCGGTAGGAACCGCAGCAGCCGCCACGGTGCCATTGGCCCCACCGGCAACCGGGACCCGCGACCGCCGGGTGGGAATCCCGGCCACACCACCGCGACGAGCAACCGCGCCAGGGCCCGCAGCCACCGCAGGGTCGGGATTCCCACCCGGCCGTGGAGCTTTGCCACCCGTGTCGCCATCGAATCCGACACTAGACACATTCCCGGCGTGTCGCGGGAATCCTCGACAGCGGCGAAAGGCGGCCACGGCGTGGGAAGATGCGGTCGTGATCGCCGGATTGCTGCTGGCGGCCGGTGCCGGGCGGCGTTACGGCATGCCCAAGGCGCTGGTCGAGGGGGGTGCCTGGTTGCGCCGGGCCGTGGCAACGCTGGCCGAGGGTGGGTGCGAGCCGGTGCTCGTCGTCATCGGGGCCGAGGCGGATCGGGTGCTACCGCTGGTGCCGGAGGGAGCCGGCACGGTGCTGGCCGCGGACTGGGCGGAGGGCATGGGTGCCTCGCTGCGGACCGGCCTTGCCGAGCTGATCCGCACCGCGCCGCCGCAGGTGCAGGCCGCGCTGGTGCACCTGGTCGATCTGCCCGACGTGGACGCCTCGGTGGTCCGCCGGCTCGTTGCGGTGGCCGACCCGGCGGTGGTCGCCCGGGCGGGTTTCGAGAGCCAGCCCGGCCATCCGGTGCTGCTCGGCCGGCAGCACTGGGGCGCCGTCGTGGCCTCGGCACAGGGCGATCGGGGGGCCCGGGACTGGCTGGCGCGGCGTCCGGATCTGGTCGTGGTGGACTGCTCCGACCTCGCCAGCGGTATCGACGTGGACCGCCCATCTCCGCCTGCCGGCGAGCGCGCAGCGGAATAGACGCACCGGTCCTGACGTCCTTTCAGATCAGTCAGTGTGGGTGAACCGCTACACCGGCCGCCACGAATACTCTCTAATAGGGCTAGGGCGAGAGATAGCTGAAGCTCTGGGACGAGGAGGTCCACCGTGCGTGAGGTACTCGACGAACTGGTGGCGGAGTGGAAAGAGGGCAAGTCGACCGCGGTGGGCACGGTGGTCTCCACCTACCGCTCGGCTCCCCGGCCGGCCGGAGCGTCGATGCTGGTGACCACCGATGAGCGGGCAGTCGGCAGTGTCTCCGGTGGCTGCGTCGAGGGTGCGGTCTTCGAGCTGGGCCAGCAGGTGCTCGCCGAGGACACCCCGGTCCTGCAGCGCTACGGCGTCTCCGACGACGACGCCTTCACCGTGGGCTTGACCTGCGGCGGCATCATCGACGTGTTCGTGGAGAAGGTGGATCCCGTTCACTTCCCCGAGCTGGACGAGGTGGCCGCCTCGGTAGCCAAGAAGGAGGCGGTCGCGGTGGTCACCGTGGTCGCGCATCCCGACCCGGAGCGCGTGGGCCTGCGCATGGTGGTCTGGCCGGACCGGCACTCCGGCTCGATGGGATCGACGCATGCTGACGAGGCGATCCTGGAGGACGTACGCGGGGCGCTCGCCGCCGGCCGGACGGTCACCCTGCACTACGGCCCCGAGGGGGAACGCCGCGGAGAGGGCATGAACGTCTTCGTCAACTCCATGCAGCCGCCGCCCCGGATGCTGGTCTTCGGCGCGATCGACTTCGCTGCCGCGATGGCCCGGATGGGAGTGTTGCTCGGCTACCACGTGACGGTGTGCGACGCCCGCCCGGTGTTCGCCACCAAGAGCCGCTTCCCCGACGCACACGAGGTCGTCGTCAACTGGCCGCACCGGTACCTCAAGGAGGAGGCGGAGGCGGGCCGGATCGACCAGCGAACCGTGATCACCGTGCTGACCCATGACCCGAAGTTCGACGTCCCGGTGATCATCGAGGCGCTGAAGCTGGACCTCGCCTACCTGGGCGCGATGGGATCGCGCAAGACCCACAAGAATCGCGAGGACCGGTTGCGCGAGGCGGGCGTCAGCGACGACGACCTGAAGAAGATCGCTTCGCCGATCGGGCTCGACCTCGGTGCCCGCACCCCGGAGGAGACCGCGGTGTCCATCGCCGCCGAGGTCATCTCACTGCGCTGGGGCGGCGGGGCTACCCAGACCCGGCTGGCCGACGCCGAGGGCCCCATCCACGGTGCCAACCCCATCGCGGAGCCCGAACCGGTCAAGGCCTGAAGTTCTGGATGGCACGCCAGCTCGTTGCCTCCGGATCGCCGTTCGAGAAGGCGATCGGGTTCTCCCGGGCCATCCGGGTCGGGGAGCGAGTGCTGGTCTCGGGTACTGCCCCGGTGTGGGCCGACGGGAGCTGCCCGGACGATCCGGCTCTGCAGGCACGGCGGTGCTTCGAGATCATCGCTGACGCGCTCGCCGAGGCCGGAGCCACTCTGGCTGACGTGGTGCGTACCCGGATGTTCCTGGTCGATGCGGCGGACGCAGACACCGTCGGCGGGGTGCACGGGCAGCTGTTCGCCGAGGTTCGTCCCGCCGCCACCATGGTGATCGTCGCCGGCCTACTCGACCCACGCTGGAAAGTCGAGATCGAAGCCGAGGCCGTAGTTCCCCGCTGACGCCCCCTGCCGGATGGGAAGGGCGACAGCGCCTCCTCGATTCACACTTGCGTGTGGATTCGATAACGATGTTATAGTTCTCGACGAGGAGCTAACGGAGGTGTCCGTGGACGCGATAGCGGGCAGGATGGACATCGTGGACAACCCGACCCCACGGGAGCGGATGCGAGCTGCGGACAGCGATCGAGAACGGATAGCCGAGCAGCTGCGGGTGGCGCACGCAGAGGGCCGCCTGGATCTCGCCGAGTATGACGAGCGGGTCCAGCAGGCGTGGGCGGCCCGGACCTACGGTGAGCTGGACGTGCTCACCGGGGACCTACCGGGGATTCAGGCGGTCCCGGCAGTGGCCGTTCCGGCACCGCAAGACCAGGACAGGGAACCGCAAGGACACCACTGGCATGGGCGCGGCGGCCGCGCGGCGGTCCGGGCCTGGGCTAGTGCGAGCGCCATCAACCTGGTGATCTGGGCCATCGTGTGCCTGAGCACGCTGAGCTGGATCTATCCCTGGTGGGTCTGGGTTGCCGGCCCGTGGGGCGCGATGCTGCTGGCGGGCCGGCTGTCCAGGCGGGGTGATCCTCGACGCTTGCCCGGGTAAACTCGTGGCGGCGGCGGGGACGTGCGTGGGCTTGCGCGGCCCCTGGGTGGGGTCGGTGTGGAGCTGGGCCTGAGCTCGACGTAAACTGTGCTGTCGGCGCGTGCACCGCGCTGGTTCCCAGCGTGTTTGCAGGTATCTGCGCAGGCCTTTCTGCTCAGCAGTGCGCTTCTCGCACACTTGCCTTCCGCACGTCGTGGGGCTGGGGTGCGTCCGCGTCGCGACAGATGCTGCTGCTCGGTGGCATCACGAGGTGAGCAGGAACGCGGAGGACATGGGCAAAAAAGACGGGGCGATCGAGGTCGAGGGCCGGGTAGTCGAGCCGCTTCCCAACGCGATGTTTCGGGTCGAGTTGGAGAACGGGCACCGGGTTCTCGCACACATCAGCGGCAAGATGCGCCAGCACTATATCCGCATCCTGCCCGAGGATCGGGTGGTCGTGGAGCTGTCGCCCTACGACCTGTCCCGGGGTCGCATCGTTTACCGCTACAAGTAAGAACTGAACCCACGATACGAACTGTTAGTGAGGCCCGGGGCCGTTGCCCGGCCCCGTGACCAGGAGAGATGACGTGAAGGTAAAGCCGAGCGTCAAAAGGATCTGCGACAAGTGCAAAGTGATCCGCCGGCACGGCGTGGTCATGGTGATCTGCGAGAACCTGCGCCACAAGCAGCGCCAGGGTTGAGTAGAGCACAGTTGAGCAGCGCACGACGTCGCTGAGCTGACGGCGCGAGAAGACCTTCCCGCACCAGCCGATCTATAGGGATTCGACGGTTCGACCGTCGATGAGGGATCGGTAGTACCCCCGGACGCCAGGCCGGGGCCCGTGGACGACGAGTCCGCTCACGGGACGGGCGGGAAGCAGACCTGGCACGATGAGACAGGAGACCCCGCCGCATGGCACGACTCGCCGGCGTCGACCTACCCCGCGAGAAGCGGATGGAGATCGCGCTGACCTATATCTACGGTATTGGCCGTACCCGCTCGCACGAGATCCTCGACGCCACCGGGGTGAGCCCGGACCTGCGCTCCAAGGATCTGTCGGACGACGACCTCGTCAAGCTGCGGGACTACATCGAAGAAAACTGCAAAGTCGAGGGTGACCTCCGCCGGGAGGTCCAGGCAGACATCCGCCGGAAGATCGAGATCGGCTGCTACGAGGGCCTGCGGTGGCGCCGCGGGTTGCCTGTGCGTGGTCAGCGGACCAAGACCAACGCCCGCACCCGCAAGGGTCCCAAGAAGACAGTCGCCGGCAAGAAGAAGGCCGGGAAGAAGTAGCGCCACAACATCGGCTACCCCATGACTTTGTAGGAGTGCAACCGCATGCCACCCAGAGCACGGACCGGCGCGGGCACCAAGAAGGTGCGGCGCAAGGAGAAGAAAAACGTCGCGCATGGCCATGCGCACATCAAGTCGACGTTCAACAACACCATCGTCTCGATCACCGATCCCACCGGAGCGGTGATCGCGTGGGCATCCGCGGGTCACGTCGGCTTCAAGGGCTCCCGTAAGTCCACCCCCTTCGCCGCGCAGATGGCCGCGGAGAACGCCGCTCGCAAGGCCGCCGAGCACGGCATGAAGAAGGTCGATGTCTTCGTCAAGGGTCCGGGTTCGGGTCGGGAGACGGCGATCCGGTCGCTGCAGGCCGCCGGCCTTGAGGTCGGCACCATCCAGGACGTGACCCCGCAGCCGCACAACGGCTGCCGGCCGCCGAAGCGGCGCCGGGTCTGAAGCGCGCGGAGAGGAGCAGCTAACACATGGCTCGGTACACCGGACCCGTTACCCGCAAGTCCCGCCGGTTCAAGACGGACCTGGTCGGCGGCGACCAGGCCTTCGAGCGTCGGCCCTATCCCCCTGGTCAGCACGGTCGGTCGCGGATCAAGGAGAGCGAGTACCTCCTGCAGATGCAGGAGAAGCAGAAGGCTCGCTTCACCTACGGCGTCATGGAAAAGCAGTTCCACCGGTACTACGAGGAGGCCAACCGCCGCCCCGGTAAGACCGGTGACACGTTGATGCAGATCCTGGAGTCTCGGCTGGACAACGTGATCTACCGCGTCGGCCTGGCTCGTACCCGGCGCCAGGCCCGCCAGCTGGTGACCCACGGGCATTTCCTGGTCAACGGCGGCAAGGTGGACGTTCCCAGCTTCCGGGTGTCCAAGTTCGACATCATCGACGTCAAACCGAAGTCACTCCAGACGCTCCCGTTCATCATCGCCAAGGAGACGCTGGGAGATCGCCCGGTGCCCGGCTGGTTGCAGGTGGTCCCGGCGACTCTGCGCGTGCTGGTGCACCGGCTGCCGGAACGCGCCCAGATCGACGTCCCCCTGCAAGAGCAACTCATCGTCGAGTTCTATTCGAAGTAAGCTGGACCCCACCCCGATATGGAGACATAACGGGGTGGGTAACCCCTCTGCGACCCCGATATGTCTCCATGTCGGGGAGCGGAAGCGACGGGCGTCAAATAGTGGGCGCCTTTGGGAGGAATGTGAACCATGCTGATCACCCAGCGACCTAATCTCAGTGAAGACCCGGTTGGCTACACCCGTTCCCGGTTCGTCATCGAACCTCTGGAGCCGGGCTTCGGCTACACCCTCGGCAACTCGCTGCGCCGGACCCTGCTCTCGTCCATCCCGGGAGCCGCGGTCACCAGCATCCGCATCGACGGGGTGCTGCACGAGTTCACCACGGTGCCGGGGGTGAAAGAAGACGTCACCGACATCATTCTCAACCTCAAAGAGCTCGTGGTGGGTTCGGAGGAAGACGAGCCGGTGACGATGTACCTGCGCAAGCAGGGTCCGGGTGACGTGACCGCCGGGGACATCGTGCCCCCCGCCGGTGTCACCGTGTACAACCCCGACCTGCACATCGCCACCCTGAACGGCAAGGGCAAGCTGGAGATCGAGCTCGTCGTCGAGCGCGGTCGCGGCTACGTCCCGGCGGTGCAGAACAAGCAGGCCGGCGCCGAGATCGGCCGGATCCCGGTCGACTCGATCTACTCGCCGGTGCTGAAGGTGACCTACAAGGTCGAGGCCACCCGTGTCGAGCAGCGCACCGACTTCGACA
>OBLV0100000447.1_pt1 | contig 12740 bp, 12 predicted proteins | sample 1520071 | NCBI WGS metagenome assembly OBLV01 (sample SAMEA3888446, study PRJEB22518) | metagenome | reverse complement strand
CCACCGAGATCTACACTCTTTCCCTACACGACGCTCTTCCGATCTCTGATTTCCGCGATCATGGACTCGGTGTCGATCCCGGTGATGGCCAAGGCTCGAATCGGCCACTTCGTCGAGGCCCAGGTGCTGCAGGCCCTCGGCGTGGATTACGTGGACGAATCGGAGGTGTTGACCCCGGCCGATGAGGCACACCACATCGACAAGTTCGCCTTCACCGTGCCCTTCGTGTGCGGCGCCACCAACCTCGGCGAGGCTTTGCGGCGGATCTCCGAGGGCGCTGCCATGATCCGGTCCAAAGGGGAAGCCGGGACCGGCAATGTCGTCGAGGCCACCCGGCACATGCGCTCCATCCGCACCGCCATCCGCTCGCTGGCCACGATGCGCTCCGATGAGCTGCCCGCGGCGGCCAAGGATCTCGGCGCCCCGCTGGAACTGGTCCGCGAGGTCGCAGCGGCCGGCTCGTTACCGGTGGTGTTGTTCACCGCAGGTGGCATCGCTACTCCCGCCGATGCGGCGATGATGATGCAGCTCGGTGCCGAAGGGCTATTCGTCGGCTCGGGCATCTTCAAATCGGGTGACCCAGCCAAGCGGGCGGAGGCGATCGTCAAGGCCACGACGTTCCACGACGACCCGGAGATGGTGGCCAAGATGTCCCGCGGCTTGGGTGAGCCGATGGTGGGGATCAACCTCGGTGATCTGCCCGCCGGAGCGCGGCTGGCCCAGCGCGGCTGGTGACCACCGGCGAAGGGATTGTCGAGGCGGCCGCGCTGCTGCTCTCCGCGGCGGCGGGTACCCAGCTGGGCACCCCAGGACCGGAAGGTGGTGCCGACCGGCGCTCCCGGATCGGCCGCGGCACCCTGCTGGTCCACGCCGATCTGCACAACCACACGCTGCTCTCCGATGGTGCCGGCGATCCGGAAGCGGCGTTCCCCTCGATGCGCAAGGCCGGGCTCGACGTTGCGGCGCTCACCGATCACGCGATCCGCGGCGCTTCGGTGGAGGGCACCGGTCTGGGCGGCACCCCGTGGATCGGGCTGGACCGGGCCGGGTGGCGGCGTGCAGGTGAGATCGCCGACGCCCACGACCGTCCTGGCGAGTTCACCGCGATCCGCGGCTTCGAGTGGTCGCATCCGCAGCTGGGCCACGTCAACGCGTGGTTCACCGACGAGTTCACCGACGTCGCGACGCAAGGGGGGATCAGCGAGTTCTACCGCTGGTTGACCCGGTCCAGCGGCACTCCCGCCGGCGGCCTCGCCGGTTTCAATCACCCGGGCCGGGAGCGGGGCTGCTTCGACGGCTTCCACCACATCCCGGCGGTTACCGAGCAGATGGTCAGCCTGGAGATGTTCAACCGCGATGACGACTACCTGTTCGTGGGGGTCTCGGCGGGGGGAACCTCCCCCCTGGTGGCCTGCCTGGCGGCCGGCTGGCGGCCCGGGCTGCTGGGAGTCAGTGATGAGCACGGGGCGGAGTGGGGTTTCCCGGAGGGCCGGGGCCGGGCCGGGCTCTGGGTGCGCGAGCACAGCCGGATCGGGGTCGCCGAGGCGCTGCGGGCTCGGCGTTTTTTCGCCACCCGGGTTGCCGGACTGCGCTTGGATGCCACCCTCGGCGGGGTGCGGATGGGCTCGGCGCTGCGGCATCGCCAGGGACCTGTCGAGTTCGTCCTCGACCTCGCCTGCGGGCCGTCCTGGGTAGGGCGCACCATGCAGGTCCAGGTGTTGCGCCCGGACACGCCGGTACCCGCGGTAGCGGCGGTGATCGAGGTGCGCTGCGGTGAGCTGTCCCGGTTCACGGTTCCGGTCAGCATCGCCGACGGCAGCTGGATCGTGCTGCGGGTGGCCGATCCGGACAGCCCCAACACCAAACCCGGCCCCGAGGGCCACCCCGCCAACAACCACGCGATCGCCTACACCAGCCCCTGGTTCCTCCACCCCTGACCGCCCCACATTTCCCGACATGGAGACATATCGGGGTTCGGAGGGCCGTTGTGAGCCCGATATGTCTCCATGTCGGGAGGGGTGTGCCGGGTTAGGGTTTCCTGTGGCGGAGAGGGAGCTGGTTGTCGGGGTGCTCGCCCTGCAGGGTGATGTGCGGGAGCACCTGCGGGCGCTGGCCGAGTGCGGGATGCGCAGTGCGCCGGTCCGCCGCCGTGCGGAGCTCGCTGGGGTGGACGCCCTCATCGTGCCGGGCGGCGAGTCCACCACGATGAGCCGGTTGCTGGTCGCCTTCGACCTGATGGAGCCACTGCAGGCCCGGCTGACCGGGGGCATGCCGGCCTACGGATCGTGTGCCGGGATGATCCTGCTGAGCCGGGAAGTCCTGGATGGTCGTGCTGATCAGCGGCAACTGCCGGTGCTGGACGCGGTGGTGCGACGTAACGCGTTCGGCCGGCAGCCGGCATCCTTCGAGGCTGATCTCGACATTGCCGGGGTGGCCGGTGGTCCCGTCCGGGCCGTGTTCATCCGTGCTCCGTGGGTGGAGCAGGTTGGGCCTGGTGTTGAGGTGCTGGCGCGCGTGCCCGGTACGGCGGGTGCCGGCGCGGGCGCAGGTAGGATCGTAGCGATTCGGCAGGGGTGCGTGCTGGCTACCGCGTTCCATCCGGAGCTGACTGGCGACCGGCGGGTACACCAGCTCTTCTGCGAGATGGTCCGGCAGTCGGGTGGGGCCCGGGTGCCCGGGTGAGACCGGCAAGCGAGCAAGAGGAGCGCAGGTAGGGATGAGCGGCCATTCGAAATGGGCAACGACAAAGCACAAGAAGGCAGTGGTCGACGCCAAGCGCGGTAAGCTCTTCGCGAAGTTGATCAAAAATATCGAGGTGGCGGCGCGCACCGGTGGTGGCGATCCGGACGGCAACCCGACGCTCTATGACGCGATCCAGAAGGCCCGCAAGACCTCGGTGCCCACCGACAACATCGACCGTGCGGTCAAGCGTGGTTCTGGTGCCGGCGCCGACAGTGTCGACTATCAAACGATCATGTACGAGGGATACGGGCCCGGTGGCGTGGCGCTGCTCATCGAGTGCCTCACCGACAACCGCAACCGGGCCGCCTCCGAGGTCCGAACCGCGATGACCCGCAACGGCGGCACGATGGCCGATCCCGGATCGGTGTCCTTCCTGTTCAGCCGCAAAGGCCTGGTGATCGTGCCCCAGCAGGGGGGCATCTCGGAAGACGACGTGCTCGCCGCCGTGCTCGATGCCGGTGCCGAGGAGGTCAACGACCTGGGGGAGTCCTTCGAGGTGGTCTCCGAGGCCACCGACCTCGTCGCGGTGCGTACCGCGCTGCAGCAGGCCGGCATCGACTACGACTCCGCCGAGGCGAGCTTCGTGCCCTCGGCGAGCACGGCACTCGACGCCGACACCGCCCGCAAGATGTTCAAGCTGATCGACGCCCTCGAAGACTGCGACGACGTCCAGAACGTCTTCGCCAATGCCGACATCCCCGACGAGGTGCTAGCCGAGGTCGGCTGATCTGGCGGTGGGGTGAGGTAGGGTTCGAACGGGTGTTCGGCCAGTAGGGGAGGCGCCGGTGCGCGTGCTGGGAGTGGATCCGGGGCTCACCCGATGCGGGCTCGGCGTGGTCGATGGCGGCGCCGGGCGAACGGTCGGCTGCGTGGCGGTGGACGTGGTGCGCACCGCCGCCGAGATGGAGTTGGGTAGCCGCCTGATCGCGGTGGCCGACGTCGTGGAGCACTGGATCAGCGAGCACCAGCCCGATGTCGTTGCGGTGGAGCGAGTGTTCAGCCAGCACAATGTACGCACCGCGATGGGCACCGCCCAGGTTGGTGGGGTGGTGGCACTGATCGCGGCCCGGCGCGGGCTGGCAGTCGCCTTCCACACCCCGAGCGAGGTCAAGGCCGCGGTCACCGGTTCTGGCCGGGCCGGCAAGGAGCAGGTCACCACCATGATCACCCGATTGCTCGCGTTACCCGCCAAGCCCCGGCCCGCCGACGCGGCGGACGCGCTGGCGCTGGCGATATGCCACCTGTGGCGGGCCCCGATGACGCACCGGCTCGCGCAGGCGCGTGCCCAGTCGGCCCAGTTGGCCCACGCCCACCGCGCGCGGCTGGCCGCTGCCGCCCGCCAAGCCGGAGGCACCAGGTGATCTCTTCGGTGCGCGGCCCGGTGCTCTCCGTGGAGTTGGATCACGCAGTGGTCGAGGTCGGTGGGGTCGGGTTGGCGGTGCACGCGGTGCCCGCCACCCTGGCCACCCTGCGGCGCGGGGAGCAGGCTCGCCTGGCCACCTCGCTGGTGGTCCGCGAGGACTCGCTGACCTTGTACGGCTTCGCCGATACCGCTGCCCGAGAGCTGTTCGTGCTGCTGCAGACCGTCGCCGGGGTGGGGCCGCGGCTCGCGCTGGCGACCCTGGCAGTGCTTGAGCCGGACACCCTGCGTACCGCGCTCGCCGAGGGTGACCTCGCGGTGCTCACCCGGGTGCCCGGCATCGGGCGCAAAGGCGCGGAGCGGCTGGTCGTGGAGCTGCGCGACAAGGTCGGAACCCTCGCGAGCCCGCCGGCGGGACCGGCGGCCAACGGTGCGGGCGGGCTCGGTAAGCCAGTGCGGACCCAGGTGGCGGAGGCGCTGGTGGGGCTCGGGTTCCCGGCGCGGCAGGCAGAACAGGCCGTGGACGCGGTGCTGGCGGAGGCGAACCCCGACTCGGTACCCGGTGCGCTCTCTCCCGACACCACTGACACCTCCAACGTGCTGCGCAGCGCGCTGACCCGGCTCGGTCGGAATCGGTGAGCGCCCAGCGCCCGGTCTCGGCCGTGGCAGATCCGGCCGACGTCGAGTTGGAGACCACCCTGCGGCCACGCCGCCTTCCCGAGTTCATCGGGCAGGCCCGGGTACGGGAGCAGCTGGAGCTGGTCCTGGAGGGTGCGCGGCGGCGCGGCGCGGCACCGGATCACGTCTTGCTGTCCGGCCCCCCGGGGCTGGGGAAGACGAGCCTAGCGATGATCATCGCGGCCGAGCTGGGCAGCGCGATCCGGGTGACCTCGGGACCGGCGTTGGAGCGGGCCGGAGATCTCGCCGCGATGCTGTCCAATCTCGTCGAAGGGGACGTGCTGTTCATCGACGAGATCCACCGGGTGGCCCGGCCCGCCGAGGAGATGCTCTACCTCGCGATGGAGGACTTCCGGGTTGACGTGGTGGTCGGCAAGGGTCCCGGAGCCACCTCCATCCCACTCGAGATCGCGCCGTTCACCCTGGTCGGGGCCACTACCCGGTCCGGTGCGCTGACCAGCCCGCTGCGGGACCGGTTCGGGTTCACCGCGCACATGGAGTTCTACGAACCGCAGGAGTTGGAGCTGGTGCTACACCGCTCGGCGGGCATCCTCGGGGTGGATCTGCGGCCTGACGGCGCGACCGAGATCGCGGCCCGCTCCCGTGGCACCCCCCGGATCGCCAATCGGCTGTTGCGCCGGGTCCGGGACTACGCTGAGGTCCGGGCCGATGGCGCGATCACCTTGGAGACGGCCAAGGCCGGGCTCGCGGTGTATGACGTCGACCATCTCGGGTTGGACCGGCTGGACCGCGCCGTGCTCACCGCGCTGGTGCGCACTTTCGGGGGTGGCCCGGTGGGGGTGTCCACCATCGCCGTGGCGGTGGGGGAGGAACCGGCGACCGTCGAGGAGGTGTGTGAGCCCTTCCTGGTCCGCGCCGGCATGCTCGCTCGCACCCCCCGCGGCCGAGTGGCCACCGCGGCGGCCTGGCGGCACCTGCGGCTGCAACCGCCCGCCGATGCTCCGGCAGATCTCACCCCGACACTGTTCGACTCGTGAGTGGGCCGCAGCATTACAGGCCGCCCAGCCATAGCCCGACACCGACGATGAGGATGCCGCCGAAGACCACCTGGATGAGCGAGCAGCGCAGCGAGACATCCAGGTAGCGCTTGCGAATCGCGGCGATCGCGCCGAGCTCGATGGCGACCACGACAGCTGCCAGAGTCAGGGCGGCCGTGCGGTCGGAGATCAAGAATGGCAAGGCGTGGAAGACTCCCCCGACGGTCGTCATCAGCCCGGTGATCGAGCCGCGGCTGATGGCAGAGCCTCGCCCGGTCTGGCCGCCGTCGTCGGAGAGTGCCTCGGATAAGCCCATGCTGATGCCCGCACCCAGTGCGGTGGCCAGACCGACCAGGAGCGCAGCATGCGATGTCGAGAGCAAGGCCACGGCGAAGATGGGTGCCAGCGTCGACAGCGTTCCGTCGATGAGCCCGACCAGCCCCGGCTGGACGTAACGCAGGACAAAGGCGCGCTCGTCCATCGCGATGCGGCCCATCAGAGTGCCGGCGAAGTCGGGGGCAATGCGTGGTGCCGGGACCGATGGGACCATTGTCGCGGTGGCGCCGGCTGGGGCGAGCATCATTCCGGTAGCAGCGGTACTGCCCGCTGAGACCAGCAATGGGGAGCGGTCGGTTCGAGGATCCAGAACGTGGGCGTTGGTTCTGTGGCGAGGTCTGGAGTGGCGGTGCGACGGCACGCGTCCGTCCTTTCGTCAGCGGCCTCGGACAGGGCGGGTTGACTCCGATGGTGGATCCGGCTCGGGATCGCTGGCGGAACCCTAGGGAATCGATCTTTAACTCTCCGGAACCTGAGAGTCCCCGTAACGTTGCAGCGCCCACAGGTCCGCGCCAGGAGACGAGAGACGTGGTGGTTGCGCCGATTGGCCCAGCCTCGGCCGCCATTCGGACGGATCCCGGTTCAGGACGCTGGGCCCGCGCCGGTCAGCGTGGGAAGCCGCCCGGCCGGGGGATCCGGCAAGGCTGCGAGGCTGCCCAGGCTAAGGCCTGGCACACTCGGCACTGAACACACCGGTGATCGGAGAACCATGGACCCCCTGTTCCTGCCGCTACTGATCATCGCGGCCCTCGCGCTTCCGTTGATCATGAATGTCCGACGGCAGAAGCGTTCGATGGCGGAGGCGCAAGCGCTGCAGAGCTCGCTGGCCGACGGCGATCGGGTGGTGACCACCTCTGGACTGTACGGAACTGTCGTGGGCACCGCGGATGACACGACGATCGACCTGGAGATCGCCCCGGGAGTGCGCACCAGGTGGTTGCGCGCCGCGATCCGGGAGCGGGCCACCGAGAGCGGTGGCATTCCGGCGCGCCCCAGCGCCCCGCTGGCCGAGGACGGCGCGAAAGCCGACAACTCCTGAGTGCCCGGATGCGGGGCGGTACGCTCCCGCATCCGATCCCCACTGCCTGGGCCGAACCGCGGCGCTGGCACAGTGGGTACTTCGCCGGCCGTTGTCCTCACGGGTTGGCCGGCGTCATAGCGAAGCTGTGAACAAGGAGAACCACCCACCGTGGCACCACCGGCCGGGCGCTTCCATCCCTGGCGTAACTTGGCGATCTTTGCTGGGATCGTTGCGCTGCTGTACTCGCTGGTGTTCTTCACCGGTGGCGGCGATCCCACTCCGAAGTTGGGCATCGACCTGCAGGGCGGTACCCGGGTCACCCTCACCGCCCGCACCGTCGATGGCCGGCCACCGTCGCGAGAGTCCCTCAACCAGGCTCGGGAGATCATCGAGCAACGGGTCAACGGGATCGGTGTGAGTGGGGCCGAGGTCGTGCTCGACGGAGCCAACCTGATCATCACGGTGCCCGGGGAGAACGGCGACGAGGCTCGCACTCTCGGGCAGACCGCCAGGTTGTACTTCCGCACCGTGATCTCCGAGCAGCCGGCCGGGCCACCCGCGCCGGTTCCGGGAGGCCGCGCTCCCGGCAGCACCGGAGCCTCCACCTCGCCGGCACCGTCGCCCGGCCCCCAGCAGCCGCCGGCTTCCGGGGGCGCCCCGGAGCCGGTTGCGCCCCAGCTGGTGCAGCCGCCTCCCTCAGGGCAACCTCCGACCCCGACCCCGACCCCCCCGGCACCGGCCACCACCTCACCGGCTCCGGTGGGCAGCGCCCCGGCCGACTCGGCCGATCCCCAGGCCGCAGAGCAGATCCGCCAGGCCCGAGCGCGGCTGCAGAGCCAGGACCCAGCGGTACAGCAGCAGGCGCTGGCCGCGCTGAACTGCGCGGCCCCCAACCCGCTGCGCGGCAATGACGACCCGAATCTGCCGCTGGTCACCTGCGATCAGGACCACACCGCCAAGTACCTGCTGGGACCGGCGTTCCTCTCCGGTGAGCAGATCTCCTCGGCCTCGGCGGGTCTCAACCAGGATGGCACCGGCTTCGAGGTGCAACTGAGGTTCAAGCGCCAGGGCGAGGACATCTGGGCCAAGTACACCTCGGCCAACATCGGCAAGCAGGCCGCCTTCGCACTCGATGGTGAGGTGGTCTCGGCGCCCCAGATCCAGGCTGCGATCCTGCCCGGCCAGCAGACCAGCATCACCGGCCGCTTCACCCAGGCCGAAGCCCAGAATCTGGCCAACGTGCTGAAGTACGGGTCGCTGCCGCTGTCGTTCCAGCCTTCGGAGTCCGAGACGGTCTCGGCCACTCTGGGTCTTACCTCGCTGCGTGCGGGACTGATCGCGGGTGCGATCGGACTCGCAGTGGTATTCGTCTACTGCCTGTTCTACTACCGGGCGCTGGGTGTCCTGACGATCTTGTCGCTGGTGCTGTCCGGGCTGATCGTCTACGGGGTACTGGTGCTGCTCGGCCGGTGGATCGGATTCACGCTGGATCTGTCCGGTGTCGCCGGTTTCATCGTTGCGATCGGCATCACAGCGGACTCCTTTGTGATCTTCTTCGAGCGTCTCAAAGACGAGATCCGGGAGGGGCGAACCTTCCGCTCCGCTGTTCCCCGGGGCTGGGTGCGGGCTCGGCGGACCATCTTGCTGGCGGATGCGGTGAGCTTCCTCGCCGCGGCGGTGCTCTACATCCTGGCCGTGGGGCAGGTACGCGGTTTCGCCTTCACTCTCGGGATGTCGACGGTCCTGGACCTGGTCGTGGTCTTCCTGGTAACGCACCCGCTGGTGTCGATGGCTGCGCAGTCACCGCTGCTGTCCCAGCCCAACCTCTCCGGACTCGGTGCCGCTCAGCGGGCCGGTGCGCGGAGCCGAGCGCTGGCATCCGCGGGGAAGGAGGCCTGAGATGGACGGTGTGCTAGGTCGTCTCTACAGCGGGTCCGGTGGCTTCGACATCGTAGGTCGGCGGCGGATCTGGTACATGATCTCCGGCGTCCTCATCGTGGTCTGCCTCCTCTCGATCCTGCTCCGTGGGTTCAACCTCGGGATCGATTTCGAAGGTGGTACGCGGGTGCAGTTGCCTGTGCGAAGCGTGAGCGGTCCGATCACCACCGAGCAGACCGAGCGCGTGTTCACCGGCGCGTTGGGCCGGCCTCCGGAGTCAGTGCAGATCGTCGGCACCGGTTCCGCAGCGAGCATCCTGATCAGTTCCACGACTCTGGACACCCGGCAGTCATTCGAGCTGAAGAAGGCCCTGTACGACCAGCTGCGCCCGGTCGGCACCGACGGGCGGCCCAGCGAGCGCGCGATCAGTGACAGCGCGGTGAGCGCCACCTGGGGCGGCGAGATCAGCCGGCAGGCCCTGGTGGCGCTGCTGGTGTTCCTCGTCCTGGTGAGCGCGTTCCTCGGGGTGTACTTCGAAGCCCGGATGGCGGCGGCCGCCCTGGTGGCTCTGGTGCACGACGTGCTGGTGACCGCGGGGATCTACTCGCTGGTCGGGTTCGAGGTCACGCCGGCCTCCGTCATCGGCCTGCTCACCATTCTCGGGTTCTCCCTCTATGACACCGTGGTGGTCTTCGACAAGGTCCACGAGAACACCCGCGGCCTGCTCGGCCTGACCCGGCGGACCTACTCCGAGGCCGCCAACCTGGCGGTCAACCAGACCCTGATGCGGTCGATCAACACTTCCCTGATCGCGGTTCTGCCAGTGCTGGGACTGCTGGTGATCGGCGTGGGCCTGCTAGGGGTCGGCACCCTCAAGGATCTCGCCCTGGTGCAGATGGTCGGCATCCTGGCCGGGACGGTCTCGTCCATCTTCCTGGCGACACCGCTGATCGTCGACCTCACCATGCGGCGACCGGCTTACCAGCAGCAGGCGGAACGGGTTGCTCAACGCCGGGAGAAGCTCGCCCGCAAGACCGCGGCGGCTGAGCCGGACAGCGATAACGTAGGGGATACCGCCGGGACCGAATCCGCAACGCTCGCAGGGGACACCCTGACCGGCACCGGCGGGTCGACCAGGGCCGGCAAGACCCCGCCGTCAGGACGCCGCGGCAAGCAGCCGACCGGCAAGAGCAGCCGACCGTCCGGTAAGGCCGGCAGGGGGCGCTAACCGCTTCCACCTCGGTCAATTACGCTCAGTGGCGTTAGTTGCAGAGAGTAACCAAGCGTAGTCAGAGGGCTACGCAGTTTCTGGCTTCCCATCACCTATGTGGTGTGTTGTCGCGCTGAGTTCTTGCCTCTTGGCACGTTTAGGAGAACGCTCAGTAGTCAGAGGCCGGAAGTCGCTCCGGGGAGTGAGGGGTACGGGCGGCTCCGTGACAGCGGCCAGGGAGGATCGGGGATGGCGGGGTGGTCCGTTCCGGGTGTCGTGAATCCCCGGGAGGTGGGCGTCGACCCGGTGGGTCGCCGGGTGATTGCCCGCCACCACATCACCCGCAGGACCCTCGCGATCACGTACCTGTCTGAGGAGCTGCTTACCGACTCCGATTTCCGCAGCCGCTTCGCGCGGGAGGCTGCGCAACTGGCCCAGGTCCGGGACCCCCGGCTGGCCCGCCTCCACCGCTACCTGGAATGCCACCATGATGCCGCCGTCATCGGCGATCACGTCAGTGGGACCCGGTTACGCGCCCTCCTGCTTGCGCAAGGCGCTGCCGGTATCGAGGCGTCGCTGGTCGTGCTCACAGACCTGCTGCGGGCACTCGCCACGTGTCACGATGCGGGACTGGCGCACGGCGACATCAAGCCCGAAAGCATCGTCCTCACCTCGGCCGGCCGGGTCCGGCTCGTCGATTTCGGTCTCTGGACTGCCGAAAGCCGGCGGCTGCTCGCCCGGTCGACGCCGTTCTACCTGGCACCCGAGCAGTGGGGCGGTGCCGCGGCCACTGCGGCGGCAGACGTGTACGCCGCCACGGTCACCTTCTTCGAATGCCTGGTGGGAGCACCGCCGTTCTACGCCGATGGCGGGAGTGAGCTATCGGCCCGGCACCAGCAGGACGTTCCCCCCGTCGACGCCGTTCCCGAACCGGTTCGGGAACTGGTGCTGCGTGGCCTTACCAAGAACCCGTGCCACCGGCCGGACCCGCGGAACCTGCTTGCCTTAGCTGTGGAGGTGGCGAATCAGACAGCCGGCTCGGGCTGGCAACGCCGCGGGCGCCGCGAACTGGCGGCGCTGCTCGCCGGCGGCTCGGCGCTCCCCGATGTTGCGGCGCTGGGTACCCGGCGTGGCAGTGCGCGCAAGGGTCACCGCAGACGGTACGGCTGGCTGCCGTGGTGGGCGGGGCGCTGGCGCTGGCCGTTGGCCTGTCCAGCCCACCCCTTGCGGTGATCCTGCCCAGTGGCACTCTTTTCGGCTCCGGCGAGCGGTCGCCGGTGCTGGCATTCCCCGAGCCTGAGCGCGGCAGCACACCAGTACGTGCCGCGACCAATGGTCCGCTGGCGGACCGCGTCCGTACGCCTACTGCGCAGGCTGGGACCGCCGGGCCGGTCGCCAGGGCGCGGCCGCCAGCACCTTCGATCCCGGTGCCGAGAGCTGAGGACGCGCTGGGCGAGCGCCATGTCCTCCAGTCCGGTGGTCACGGTTCGGCCCACCCGGACAGTGCCCGGGACCCGTCCACTCCGGCGCTGTCGGCGTGCGCCCAGTGGATTAGCGGGCACGGGCCCTGCTCGTCCCTGCATCCGGAGCAGCCGAAGCCGGGCCTGGATGGGGTGACACCGGATCCGTCCGGGTCGGTCCCGGTCCAGTTGCCGGTGCCGATCAAGATCCCGGTCGCGTTGCCCGGTCTGGACGAGCTGCCGGATCCGGTTCAACAACCGGCACCTGCTCAGCCGCCGGTTCCGGTCCAGCAACCGGCGCCGGCCCGGCCGCTGCCGGTCCAGGTGCCCAGTCCACGTCGGGCACCAGCGCCCGCGCACCGATCGAGCCAGGTCCCGGCGAGGACCGCTCCTGCGCAGGCCGCCCACCCACCGAAGGCCTCCCGTCCGCACGAGCAGCAAGGATCGCGTCACACGGAGCAGGCCCGCCAGCAAGATCACTCCGGGGGCGCCGGCCACCACCAGGAGCACGATTCCCAGAATGGCGGGAGATCCGGCGGCGGATCGGGTCACTCGGGTCACCATTAGCCGGGTGGACGACCTATCGGCCTTGCTTCCGCGGCTGGTTCGCGAGGTTCCGGACTTCCCGCAACCCGGGGTGCTGTTCCGTGATGTTGCACCGCTGTTCGCCGACGCGGCAGCTCTCCGGGCCGTAGTGGAGGCGTTGATCTCCCCCTTCCCGCACGTCGGGGTCGTGGTCGGGGTGGAGGCTCGCGGATTTCTGCTGGCTGCTGCCGCCGCCTATGCGCTGGGCACCGGAGTGGTCGGGGTCCGCAAACCAGGCAAGCTTCCGGTGGTGTGTGACCGGGAGAGCTACGCTCTGGAGTACGGCGTTACCGTGCTGGAACTGGCCGAGGGCGTCCTGCGGCCCGGCCAGCGGGCCTTGGTGGTCGACGACGTGCTGGCCACCGGGGGCACCGCGGTGGCGACCTGCGCGCTCGTCGAGCGCGCCGGGGCCACCGTGAGCGGCATCTCCACGCTGCTGGAGATCGCTTCGCTGGGGGGCCGGGACCGGCTC
>OBLV0100000446.1_pt1 | contig 12740 bp, 9 predicted proteins | sample 1520071 | NCBI WGS metagenome assembly OBLV01 (sample SAMEA3888446, study PRJEB22518) | metagenome | reverse complement strand
GGGGCACCAGGGATATTTTTAGCAATTGCTAGAATTGGAGTGTTGGGCTGTGTAGTTTGGGCCCATCATATGTTTAGAGTAGGGATGGATATAGACACTCGTTTGTATTTTACAGCTGCTACAATAATTATTGCTGTTCCTACTGGTATTAAGGTTTTTAGTTGGGTTTCTACTTATAGGGGCAGCAGTTTTTACCTAAGCTCTGTTCAACTTTGAGTGTTGGGATTTTTGTTTTTGTTTACTATTGGGGGTTTGACTGGGATTATTTTAGCTAATAGAACTTTGGATTTGGTTTACCACGATACTTATTTTGTAGTAGCTCATTTTCATTATGTTTTAAGAATAGGGGCCGTATTTACCATTATGGTAGGCCTCGTTACATGGTGGCCTATTGTAGTGGGATCGTCCCCAAATGGCCTACTAAGTGAGATTCAATTTTTTTCTTTGTTTATGGGGGTTAATCTTACTTTTTTTCCTATGCACTTTCTTGGTATACAGGGAATGCCTCGACGTTATAGAGAGTATTCTCCGGTGTTTTCATATTGGCACTCTATTGCTTCTTTGGGGAGGGTGCTTAGTATGTTAGCAACTCTTCTCTTGTTTTTTTTGTGGTGGGATTCAATTGTGTCCCATCGAATTGTGCTTTTTACTAATTGAAAAGGTTTAACAGCAGAATTATTTTTTAAACAGCCCAGGTCTTTGCATACTAATTATGAATATCCTCTTGGCTCTTTGTTCTAGAATTGTTGGTGTATGAGCACTTTTCCTTTTCGAGGAATAGGTTGTTTTACTTGCATGACAGCTATCCCATGTGGTGGATAATAGGTGGATGCCTATTATAATAAGGACAGGGAGTTTTTTGATAATGTTGAATATTTTAGTTTGGTTTAAAATGGGATTTTCAGTTATGGTTAGTTTTTATAGACTAGTTTTTGTCCTTTTTTTATTTACTATTTGATTTCGGGATGTTGCTCGAGAAAGAGGGTTCCAAGGCACTCATACTCCTGTAGTTCAGGGCGGACTAAAGTGAGGTTTGATTTGATTTCTATTTAGTGAGGTTTGATTTTTTTTTAGGGTTTTTTGGAGGTTTTTTCATATAAGGTCTTCTCCTTTGACGGGAGCGATTTGAGGGTGGCCTTTTTTTGGGCTGGATTTAATTCCTCCTTTTCAAGTTCCTTTATTAAATACTGTGATTCTTTTAATGAGTGGATTGACGGCGACTTTAGCTCATCAAGAGCTTTTACAAGGAGTTAAAACGCACTGGGTTCTAATTAGAACCTTGTTGGGTGTTTATTTTTTGTCCCTTCAGGGGGTGGAATATTATGCGGCCTCTTTTATACTATCATCTGGAGTGTTTGGTAGAGTTTTTTTCTTTGGGACGGGGTTTCATGGACTTCATGTGTGTTTGGGTAGCATTATGTTAGTAGTGAGGGCTTTTCGTGTGTATAAAGAATATTTAAGGAGAAGGCATCATTTTAGTGTTGAATTTTCTTTATGATATTGGCATTTTGTAGATGTTGTTTGGTTATTTTTGTTTAGTTTTGTATATGCTTGAGGAAGGTTTTTTCTAAGCTAGTTTTAGCTTCGCTCTTGTAAAGCGAGAGGAGGGGGTTGTGATAGCATTTTGAGGGGGGGTTTCTTTTCAAAACTTAATAAGTTTTACTGCAAGACAGCTGGAAAGTTTACATGACTTGGTTATGGTTTGACTTGTGGTTATTCTTCTTGTCGTGCTTTTCATTAGGTTTACTCTATTCTTTGGGATGAAGGGAGTCTTACACTTAGATTCTATTTTGTTAGAACAAGTGTGGACTCTTGTACCAATACTGATTTTGGTTAGAGTGGCTTACCCCAGGTTGCACCTTTTGTGTTTACAAGATGCTTTTTATCTTAAGGCATCTGAGACTTTTCATGTTATTAGTAGGCAGTGGAGATGACAAAGTCAGACTGTGGATATTGTTGATCATTTGTTAGATCAAGATAAATTGGATGAGTTATCTTCTTATGATTCCCCTGTTTTAGTTTATTATGGGGGTTTGGTTCGGTTGTTGGTTTCTAGAACGGATGTATTGCATTCTTTAGGGCTTCCATCTACTGGGGTGAAGTTGGATTCGGTTCCAGGGCGACTTAATTCTACAGTTATGGAGGGTTCTTTAGGTTTGCTTGTAGGGTCTTGTTATGAGCTTTGTGGAAGTGGTCATAGGGCTATGCCTATTTTTTTCTTGTTTTCCAGTGAAGTTTAAAGTAGTGGTTCATTCTAAGTTCTTTTTCTATGTTTTTTTAATGTGGTTAGCTTTTGGAATTAGTAATTTTTTGTTTTTGCTAGTGGTTTTGGAACTTTTGTCTTGAGTGTTTTCTAGAGTTCTTCCGTCTTTTTTGGCTTTAAAGTATTTGTTGGTGCAAAGTTATTTTGTTTTTTTTATGATTATGGTTCTATTAGTAGTTCCTTCTGCTTGTGGTATGGTTTTTATTTTGAAAATGGGTTTACCGCCTATACATTTGTGATTTTTTATACTTTCTTTAGGTATGACTGGGTGAGTTTTTTTGTTTTTTAGTACTTTCCATAAGTTGGTTTCTATGGTTTTTATGTCTAAGGTTTTGGCTCCTTTTAGTGTTGTTTTGATGATTCTGTATGGGGTATCTTCTGTATTATTATTTCAGTTGGCTTTGTTTTATTATATTGTGTTTTGTTCTTCTTTGGTTCATAGGGGTTGAATGCTTTTTTCTATTTGCGTTAGTTTTTATTTGTTTTTTGTTTATTTTTTAGTGTATATGAGAGTATTATGTTGTTTATTAATTAGATTAGATGCTTTTAAGTTAGTCACGGTTGGGGTTAGCCAATCTAGTTTTACTAGTTTTGTTTGGTTGGTCTTATCTGGTATTCCTCCGTTGTCTTTTTTTTGGTTGAAGGCTTTGGTTGTTATCTTTTTATTAGGGAGGTTCTATGGTTTTTATTCTGTTCTTGTTATTGGTTTTGCTGTGTTGGCTTTGGCTTCTTATTTTCGTGGGTTTCATTTAAGACTGGAATTAGGAAATGTTGGCTTTTATTCTGTTTTTTTGTTTTTTAGGGTTTGGTCCATTTTTTTTTTTTGTTAGTTTTAGCAATAAAGCTTTTAAAGCCCTGGGCTTAAGCCCCAGAGAGGGAATTTTTCCTGTTGTTTGGTTCTTAAGAAGAACACTTGGGTGTTTTTAAAAATTAGAAGTTTTTGTTTTCTTCTTTTTATGCTGGCCTTTTGGCTTTTTTGCTCTATCAATGCTAGTGTCAGCAGTTTGGTGTTTAGCATTCGTGATTGTCGTTCATGGGGGTTAATTTAAAATCTTTGAGGTTGGTTTATTTCGTTCTTTTTTGGTTGTTGTTTAGGATTGCTTTTTTTCCGGTTTTCTTCTTTTTGTTGGGTCCTTTTTTTGTTAGGGCTTTTGGGCTTTGTTTTAGGGTTTCTGTTTTTAAGGTGTCCTTTTGGTTTTTTGTTTCCGTTTGTATTATTTCTTTTTTGGTTGTTGCTTGGAGATTTTATTATATAGGGGGGGGGTTTAATTTGTTTTTTTTTTATTTTTTTTTGGGGCTGTTTGTTTTGTCTATATTAATGTTAGTAGTGAGGGAAAGGTTTTTAGTTTTGTTTTTGGGGTGGGAGGGTTTGGGAGTTACTTCTTTTTTGTTGGTTATTTTTTATCAAAATTGGGTTAGATATGGAGGAGGGCTTTTAACTATGCTAACCAATCGGTTAGGTGATGGTCTTCTTTTGATTAGATTGAGTTATTGGTCTCTTTTGGATCTTTTTTTTTTTCAGTTTCAGGTTTCTAGTATGTTTCTATTTCTTGTTTTTTGCGTTCTCTCTTTTACAAAGAGTGCTCAAGTTCCTTTTATTAGGTGATTGCCTGCAGCTATAGCAGCTCCAACTCCTGTTAGTTCGTTGGTGCATAGCTCTACACTGGTTACTGCTGGGGTCTGGCTTATAGTTCGGTTTGGACAGAAGTTTCTGTTAAGTTCTTTTTTTTGGGGGTTTTTTGGTATCTCTACTCTTCTAGTTGCTAGTTTTGCTGCTATGAAAGAGGTAGATGGAAAGAAGGTAGTAGCTTTGTCCACTTTGAGGCAGTTGGGGCTTATGTTTTTATCTCTTTCTTTGGGGGGTAAGTTTGTTTGTTTGATGCACGTTCTTATGCATGCGTTTGCTAAGGCTAATTTATTTTTGAGGGTAGGGAGGGTTTTGTATTTTCGTTTTTCTCAGCAGGATTCTCGGTTTTTATTAAGTGGTTTGGAGGAATTTTCTTTGTTTTCTTCTTTTTTTATTAGAGTTCTTAGGTTGAGTGGGTTGGCTTTTTATTCTGGGTTTTTTTCTAAGGAGATTATTTTACTGGGGGAAGTTACTTTGGTTTCTGGGGTTTTTGTAATTTTTTTATTATTAGGAGTTGTTGTTCTTACTTTGTCTTATTGTATGCTACTATTTTTTTATTTTTCTGTTGGGACTTTTTTTGGTTCTTTATTTATAGTATACAAAAGTAAGTTTTATAGTTTACCTATTTTTTTTATAAGAGTTCTTACTGTTTTTTTGGGATTTTTTGTTAGTTTTAATGTGTTTTTTAGGGTTTTGTTTTTAGGAAGGTTTTCCGGTTTTTATTGAATTTTTTTGTTGTTAAGGGTAGTTGTTCTTGTTTTTAATTTTGTTTTTTTATTGAGATTTTTTTCTCTTCAGAAAAAAGCTATTTTTAGTTCGGTGTTGTGATTTGGAGGTTTTAATAAGATCTTAGATGGTTTTTTTTGTTCTTTATTGGAGCCTTTTTATCTATTGGTTGGTGTTTTTAGTGGCTCCTTGTTGTTTTCTCAATTTTTTCGTCTTAGAGTGTTATTGCTTTTTTTGGGGGTTATTGGATTTTTTTTTTAAGAGTATATAGAGAGAGGTTTTTTATTGGTTTTTTATTTTTGGTTTTGTCTCAGAGTTCTTCTTTGTGGGCTAGGTTGTTTATTGTTCCTTTGAGGGTTTTTTTAGTTTTTTTAGTTGGGAATTTTTTTTTATCTTTGGTTTTTTATCTTTATGTAATGGTTTTTATTAGTGGTTTACTGATTTTTTTAGTCAGAGTAGCATCTCTTGCTGTCCAAGATCAAAGGAGGTTTTTTGTTGCTTATTTTTTGGGGTTTGTTGTGTCGTTATTTTTTTATTTTTCTTTTTTCGAGTTTGGTTGGTTTTGTTGTTCTCAAATAAGATTTGTTCTGTGGGTTGAGTCTGAGGGAGTTGTTTTATTTGTTCTTTTGGTTTTTTTATTAGGAGCTTTGGTTGTTATGAGTACTTTTTTTCTTAGGGTTAAGGGATTTGTTCGTCCTATTTAGTTGTAAGGATTACTACTCTTTTTAATTTGTTTTGTCCTTTTAGGTTTTGTTTTAGTATGGGCGGGTCGTTGTTTTTTATGATTGTTGTTAGAATTGGTTTTAGGGTTTTGTTAGTGGTATTGTTTTTTTATGTTTTTAGAGGTAGGGAATTAGTCGGATCTTTGTCTTTATTGTTCCCTGGGCTTTTTTTAAGTACTGTTTTGTTTTTTGGGTCTTTTATTTTTTTGTTTTTATTAAATGTTATTAGATTGATTTGTTTTAGGTACCCGGTTACTACTACTCTTTCTTTTAATTTTTCTTTAGCTTTTAGGTTTTGGTTGTCTACTATTTTAATTCTTTTTATTAAGCCTGTGTCTGTTTCTAGACTTCTTCCTTTGGGTTCTCCGTGGTATTTGGTGTCTTTTCTCAGTGTTGTGGAGGTTGTTAGGCTTGTTGTTCGTCCTGTTACTTTATGCTTCCGGCTGTTAGCTAATATGAGTGCAGGGCATATTATGCTTGGATTAATGTGTAAGCTGCCTTTTGGAGTTTGGTTGTTGGGTAGATTGTTTGGGATTTTGGAGCTAATGGTAGCTGCTGTTCAAGCATTTGTGTTTACTATGCTTGTTAGGGTATACTTTATGGAAAGTTTATCTCATTAGCTTTAAAGGATCAGTTTTTGAAATTCAATCTTGAAGAGATTGAGAGTTTTTTTTATTAATCAGCATGAGGGTCTTTTATTCGTTTCTATTTTTCTTTTATTGCTGGGTTCTGTTTGAAAGTGGGGTAAGATTTTGGTAGTTTTGGTTTTTTTTGAGATGATTTCTTCTTTATTATTATTTTTGCTTGTTATTTCTTCTGTTTTTTATTTTTTGTTGTTAATGTTATTTCTTTTTTTTGTTAGAGAGGCTTTAATTCTTATTTCTTCTCTTTATGGTTCTGTTCGGGTAGTGGGTTCTGTGTATAGTTCTTTCTTGATTTTTTAAGTAGTAATAACAATTTTTAATAATTTTAGACTTATTTTGGTTTTAGTGTGGTTTTTATTGATATTTAATCTTGTGTTAATTTTTAAGTAGTGATAATTATTTTAGTTTTAATTTTGTTTGCTTTAAGGGCTGTTTTGGGATTTGTTTGTTTGTTCTTTTCTTCGGATTTCTTTAAAGATAGTCAGCTTACTGTTCTGGAAGCTGGATATGAGGGTCTTCAGTTAGGCTTACCTATGAGGTCTTCCTTTTTTTCTTTGGTGGCTTTGTTTGTTCTTTTCGATTTGGAATTGGTTTTTTTATTTCCTGGAATTTTATTTGGGCTTTTTTCTGATGCTATTATTATTTGAATTTTAGTTGTGTTTGTTGTGATTATTACTTTAGTTTTGGAGTGGGTTTGATATGGTTTAAAGTGGCAAATTTAAATTTTAATTTGGGGATTTCTTGTAGGTTTAATTCTTCTTTTAGGTTTTGGAGCAGTGGCTTTTGTGACTTTATTGGAACGTAAGTTATTGGGCTTAAGTCAAATTCGTTTGGGGCCTAATAAGGTTATTTTTTTTGGTTTGTTGCAACCGGTAGCGGATGGAGTTAAGCTACTGTTTAAGCAGTTTCTATTTGTAGTTTTAGGGCAACGTATTATTTTTATTTTTGCTCCTGTTTTGTTAATTATTTTGTTTTTGCTGGTGTGGAGTTGAGTTGTTCCTTGGAGGTTTTCTGTTTTATTTTATTGGTATAGGGGCCTTTTATTTTTTTGTCTTCTTGGGATTGGGGCTTATTCAGTTATATTAGTTGGTTGGAGTAGGGTTAGTATGTTTTCTAAGTTAGGTTGTATGCGTGGGATTTTACAGAGGTTATCTTTTGAGGTAACTTTAATTTTTCTTTTTATGGTAGTTTTGAGAACTTTTAGTTCTTTAAGAGTGTATTTTAGTGTTAAGAGGATTAATTTTTTAAGGTTCTGAGCATTTATATGGATTATAATCTCTCTTATGGAAAGAAATCGGGCCCCATTTGATTTATTGGAAGGAGAGAGAGAGCTAATTAGGGGGTTTAATATTGAGATGGGAAGTATTGGATTTGTTTATATTTTTTTAAGAGAATACGGAATGTTATTGTCGCTGGCTTTAATTTTGTCTGTTGTTTTGTTTAATGAGATTTTTTTTATAAGTTTTTTGCTTATTAGGATTTTATTATTTTTGCGAAGTTGTTTTCCTCGTGTTCGATGAGATTTTATGATAACTTTTATGTGACAAAGGTATCTCCCTGTGGTTATTTACTTATTTTTATTAAGGTCTATTTTTTCTTAGTGTAAAATAAAGCTTATTGAAGGTTTTCAGGCCTGGCTTCGAACCAGGTTATTAAGATAGCAAGATCTTTTTTAAAAAGTCTTTTTAGTTCAGTGTGAGAGCTCTCGAGTCCTAAGAACTTAACCTATTTATGAGGATTTGGTAGATTTTTAGGTATTGTTATAGTCATTCAAGTACTTTCTGGGGTTTTTTTGGCTTTTTTTTATGTGAGGGGATTAGAAGCTTGAGAATCGGTGGTAATTCTGACTCGAGAGGTTAGAGGGGGATGACTTCTTCGTTTGTTACATGCGAATTTAGCTTCTTATGTGTTTCTAGTTTTATTTGTTCATTTTTTTCGAGGGCTGATGCAAAGATCTTTTTATTTAGTTTTCCCCTGGGTGAGAGGATGGCTAATTAAAGTTTTAACTATAATAGCAGCGTTTTTAGGGTATGTTCTTCCTTGGGGGCAGATATCTTTTTGGGGAGCCACAGTTATTATTAATCTTTTAAGAGTTTTACCAAAGGGTAAACTCCTTGTGATTTGATTGTGAGGAGGGTTTTATGTGTCTTCTTATACTTGTAGATTTTTTTTTGCTGTTCATTATATTGTTCCTTTTTTAGTTTTACTACTTGCGGCTATCCATTTGCTTTTACTTCACGCTACTGGTAGTAGGGTCCCGGGGGGATTGAGGCGCAAGGGATTAATAATAAAGTTTGGCTTTTTTTTTAGATACAAGGACTTAGTTAACATCAGAGTTCTATGAGGGATGCTAATCTGATGTTTCTGGTCTCCTGATTGGTCTGCTGATCCTGTTAACTTTGTTGTTTCGGATTTGTCGAATTCCCCTTTACATATTCAACCAGAGTGGTATTTTCTTCATCTTTATGCTATTTTGCGCTCTATTCCCAATAAAGTTGGGGGATTAATTGGATTTGGTATGGCTTTAGTAGTTTTATTGTTTTTATCTTTAGTGGGATCTTACTGATCTTTGTCTCAATTTAAAATTTTTAATTTTATTTCCTGAGGATTTTTAAGTAGGAACTTTCTTCTGCTCTGGCTAGGCATGCAGCCAGTAGAAGATCCTTTTATCTTTATAGGACAAACTTTAACGGGGATTTATTTCATTTTTCTACTGGTTATGTTAGTAACGGATTGGTTTTCCTTATTTTTTAATTGTTAGAAAATAAGATTCAGATTGCAAATCTGAAATGAAGAATTTAAAAGAATAGTGTAATTTTGCACTGCTAATTTCCAATTAGAGAGTTTGTGTGGAAGACTCTTTTTATTTGTAAAATAAGAAAAAAGTTTTTTGAACAGGTTCCTTACAAGAACAAGGCTAAATCCTTTACTGTGCAAAAGTAATGTTCATAAAACTAAAACCCTTTAGTATTTGTGACTCTGGATTGTGGTTCCAGCAACGTTAAAAAAAGTTTAATCACAACAGAGAGAAAATGGAGAGAACTATTAGTTGAAACAAAGTAAAATTTTCTACGTACATTATTTTTCTACACAAGATTTCCTGCGGGGCTTTATGCCTAATATTTATATAGAGCAAACAATTAAAATAACACACTAAAATCCTTAATAGGACAAAAGCTCCCACCACAAGAGTGAGGGAAATCTTAGAGAGTCTTATTACAATAAAAAGTTCTGGAAAAAAAGAAGGTATTGGTGGAATAGAAGCATTTATTATTAACATCCCGCCTACTAACATGTTAAATAGATGTATTTTTCTTGAAGAAAATACTATAAGATTTAGGCGAGAGCTAGAAGCTTGCCTCACTACCCCAGCCATAAGAAATAACCCTATTGCAGCCCATCCATGGGCTAAAGACAATAAAGCAATTCTTATGTAAAGCAAGACTCCATCCGAAGAGGCCCCCACTAGTATAAAGGTTATATGTCTTACTCTTCTGTAGGCCACTAATTTTTTTAAGTCAGATTGAACGCATGTTACAATACTTCTAAAAATTGATCTGAAAAACCAAAAGGACACCCACGTTGTCACCAAAGGAGAAATAAAAATACTTATAATTTGAAATACTCCAAAACTTCCTAATTTCAAAAGTAGCCCTGCTAGAACTATAGAGCCTCTTGTACTTGCTTCTACATGAGCTTTTGGTAGCCAAAAATGTAATCCAAACACTGGCATTTTAACCAAAAATGGCAATAATAATAAAAAAGAGAAAATTCTTCTTCCTATAAAACCTCTAAAAGAAAATTCATTCCCCCTAGGAAATAAAAACAATAAAAAAAATAGATAAGGAATAGAGACCATACCAGTATAGAGTAAGAAATAAAGTCCTGCTGACAGCCGTTCTGGCTGTCTTCCTCAGAACATAATTATTAAGAGAATAGGAACTAGGCTAAATTCAAACAAAACATAAAAAAAAAATAGATTAGAGGAACTAAAAGCAAACAAGATAACAAAAAAAACTCCTCATCATAAAAAAGGCTTAGTTAGTTTTGACATTAGCAAACAGAGAACCAATCTACCGAACAACAATCAAATCAAAACTAAGGATACGACAGGTTTCAAAAAAAACCAGTCAATGATAGGTAGACTTCCTACCCTGCCTAATCCTATCATTAAAAAAGAGCATCACCAAATTAAACATCTAATGCCCCCATAGTTCTTTAGCTTTGAAGGCTAATGGATTTTACCTTAGATAATACCAATTTTAATGATTTGAAATCATTTTTTAGAATTTCCTATTGGAGCTTTTTAGGTTAAAAAAACCGTGGGATTCATGCTCCCAAAATTGTGCATGCGCGGGGAACTTTAAAAGGTGCCTTCTGGATCAGGAGAGCTCAAAAAACGCTTAATAAGAATAAAAGAGTTATTTTTAACTAGTCTAGAATGCCTAATAAAAACAGCTGAAAAAAGACTTTTATAAGACAAAACAACAAAATAAGGTATCTTTTAATAAAAACTTCAGCAGTTTGTTATTTAAGAATATTACATTAACTTTAAACTAAGTTCAAAAGTACCTTTGAAAAAAAAATACAAGCTTAGCTTTTCAAGAACTGTTTTACAAAAACATTGTTATACAAATGTATAGCAATAACTACTCCCTGAACTGAAAAGTAGAAATTCTCTAAGGTAGCATAATAATTTGACTATTTATTGTAGTCTAGTATAAAAGAGATAATCTTAATAGGCTTCGTACTTATAATCAATAAAAAGAACCTTTAGTTAAAATTCTAAAAAACTTAGTACTACGATAAGACCCTAAAATCTATAATTCTCTGGGGCATAGTTCTTAAGAAAAAAAACTTCCCATTTTAATTTTAGAAGATACTTTAGGGATAACAGCAGAATTAAGTTGGTTAAAGAAAACTCCAATTAAACTGACCTCGATGTTGGATCATAAGACCAAAATAAAAAACCAAAGCTTGTTCATCTTCCAATATTATACGTGATCTGAGTTCAGAACGTCGTGAGACAGTTCAGTTTTTCTAGACTTTTGAAAAAACCTTTTTTTAGTACGAAAGGATTAAAAAAGGTTTAACTATTTTGGAGGATAAGCTCTACAGACTTAGGATCTGGAAAAGTCAAGCGACAGATAGAAAACTAAATGTCAACTAAGGTGAATCCGCACGTAAAGTTTTGACCTTTAAGGAAAAGTACATCCTCCTAAGCTTGAGCTGTTACCTCTTAGCTAAAGTTTATCATAAACATGAGGTTTGGAGCCTCAAAACATCAATATCTAAAGTCACCCGAGAGAGAAAAGTAATTTGATTTAAGTTTAACCGGTACCTACTTTTCAAATTAGTTATACAGCTAAAAGCTGACTTAAGGATTGCCAGCTGTCGCGGTTAGAATCCCAGCTAAATTTCCAAAATGAATTTGGTGATCAAAAAGCCTATCGTGAAAAATAGCTTCTTTTTAGAAATAAATTCCTTTAATTAACACAGATTAGAGACCTGTCTACTAGGAAAACCTTATCTGAAGCATTACAGAAGATGAAACTGCCAGCACGTCTAAACAAAGGGATTTGAAGATTAATATGACAACCCTCATTTTATCCTATGCTATCAAAGCCTTTAAATCGCTGTCACCTAAAGTAGAACTTCACAAGTCAAGTGAGATAAAGTATTAGCATGATCCTTTTAATCACAATAGAACCACTAAAAAGAAGGATTTGTTAGTAATTTTAAAAAAATCCTATAAACTCCAATTACGTGGGGACAAATAGCTCGGTGATCCTGAAAAGGATAAGCCGCAACAAGGTAAAGGTATTGGAAGATGCCTTTAATAAAAAAGTGTGCAGGCACGTAGGGCTTTTACCCCTAACATAAAAAATTTCTCTTTGGACTTTACACTTTGGGGGGGTAGTGCCTCCCAGCTAGTCAGTAGCTCTGATGCTACGTGCCCGAAAGGGATTAGTTTCTCTATTAAAGAGAAAGTAGGAAATCGGAAAGAAAAGGCTCAGGAAATCCCCCCCCCCTCCCCCAAACATTTCATGACTAACCAGATGTAACCACAAAGAAATTGGATTCTTATACTTATTATTAGCGTTTAGAATAGGAATTCTTGGAGCTTCCCTCAGAATTTTAATACGTTGAACTTTAATTGTTTCTGGAGGAACGTGATGAAGAGCCGCCGCTAATTTCAGAGCCTATTATAATAGAGTAGTCACGCTTCATGCGTTTTTGATAATTTTCTTTATAGTAATGCCTATCTTAATTGGAGGCTTCGGAAACATACTTCTACCACTACTTTTAAGCGCGCAAGATATGTGTTTCCCACGCTTAAATAATCTTAGATTTTGGCTTCTACCCTTTAGGGGAGTATTTATGCTTGGGTCCCTGTCTATTGGAAGAGGGCCAGGTACGGGGTGGACTATTTACCCTCCCTTAAGAAGGATTCTTGGTCACTCTAGTAACTCCATAGATATAGTTATTTTCAGGCTACATCTAGCAGGATTAAGTTCTATCGCTGGGTCAATTAACTTTCTTTGCACTATAAACAACTTAAAAAGGGCGGTCTTTAGATGATTTAATATGCCCTTGTTTCTCATCAGGGTTTGGGTCACAGCTTTTTTATTGGTATTAAGTTTACCCGTTTTAGCGGGGGGTATTACCATATTGTTGTTTGATCGAAATATTAACACGTCGTTTTTCGATCCTTTAGGAGGGGGGGACCCTATTCTATTCCAACATTTATTTTGGTT
>OBLV0100000445.1_pt1 | contig 12740 bp, 7 predicted proteins | sample 1520071 | NCBI WGS metagenome assembly OBLV01 (sample SAMEA3888446, study PRJEB22518) | metagenome | reverse complement strand
CCAGCCCTCGCCACCACCAAATTCTACCACATAGGTGCCTAACTTAGTGGTATTGTGATATAGCCAGCTAGCTCCTCGCCGAAGTGCGCCGCCAGCAGGTTGGCGGAGTGGTGGGCCAGCGCGCTGGGGCCGATCGGAATCTTGGCCGGAAACAGCAGGTCCATTGCGACACCGAGGATGAAGTACACCACGGCACCGGTCAGGCCGGCCCACCCGCCGGTAGTCAGCCCGTCTTCGAACCGTCCGGTACGGTGCGCGGTCAGCGCGGCGGCCGCGGCGGGTGCGCCGAGGACCACCGCGACCAGCAAGGCGCGGTAGGCCACCGCCAGCACGGAGTTGGGAAGGTGCCAACTCTGGTCAAAGGGACGGCCGATGATGATCAGGCCGCCGGCGGCAGGCCCCAACACAGTCCCGTACCGCAGGCACACGGTGGCGGCCGGTGCGGTCTGCAACACCAACAGCAGACTCAGGAAAGCCGGCGTACCAACCTCATCAGCAAGGGCGGGATAGCGCACCCAGCCGTAGATCACCAGCAGCAGGCAGACCGTCAGTCCGGCCAGGCAGCCGGCGCGAACCAGCCGGGCCGACCGCCTCGCGGCCACCGGTACGCCGCGGCGCAGGGGAGCTGCCCGCAGCCACCGCACCGCCATCACGCCAGCGCCAATCGTTGCGGTCACGGCGGCCGCCCGGACCTCGACGACCCAGATCACCAAGACCACGGCAAGAGCCGACACCGAAGCCAGCAGGTAGCCGATCATGCGGGCCAGCGGAGCCGCTCGAAGCACCAGCCACAGCCCGCTGATCAGCGAGTCAAGCTGATGCCTGCCCGGCGGCGGCGCGCGCAACTCGGTCAGCAGCCACTCGCCCCAGCCGCGGCGCTGCACCGGCAGCAACACCACCGCCCGGCCCAGCAGCATGACAACCAACCGGGTCAGCCCGGCCACCATTACACCTCACCCGCCAGTACGCCCCGGGCACCGCGACTAGCAGGACGATCGGCAGCCCGGCGGGCAGCGGCCCGGCGGCCGATCGCCTCAAGCGCCTGCGTCAAGCCCTCGTTGGTCAGCCGGTACAGATGTCGACGCGGCCGGCCGACCGGCTGCTCGGCCTCCCACCGGGCTTCCAGGAGCCCCCGGTCGGCCAACCGCATCAAAATCGGATATAACGTCCCGGACTTCAGCCCGGTCTCTTTTGCGATGTCGTAGCCGTGTCGCCAACCCGCGGGCTCCGCGGATAAGATCGCGAAGACCGCCAGGGTCTGCGGCGAGTGATCGATTCGAGGAGCCACCCGAATGACTCTACCTAGATAGCACCCAAGATGTCTACCTAGGTAGTGTATCCTCGCTGGTCACCTAGGCATCCGGTCGACGTACTCCATCCCCACGACCAGGTGGCGTCTACTGCTCACCGCCCCGACCACCTCCAACCCCAGCCGTACGCCGAGACAATCGAGCGGGCAGATCCGTACAGGTTAGACATTGACCTCCAAGGCAACACGGACCGCGGACTCGACCGCGCCTTCGACCCAGGCGTGCTTGAGGGAGGTGTGCTCGCCGGCGAAGTGCACAGGTCCTTCCGGGGTGGGGATCGACGGGTGCAGGTACGTGAACTGGCCAGGAGTGAACACGGCGGCCTCGCCGAGTGCGTACCGGTTACGGAGCCAACTCTGGGTTTGCCCGCGGCCGGTGTAGAATTCCTTGATGCGCTCACCGTGCAGATCCTGCATGCCGCGTAGCGCATAGTCGTAGCGTTCGTTGTCGTCCAGGGAGTCCCAGCGGGATGCGTCGTCGGACCACGTGTAGCTGGCCAGAATGACACCACCGTCGCTGCCGGGCACCGGGTGCGACGGATAGTACATGAATCGGTTGGGGTTGTCGGTGACCGAGCCGCCACCGAAAATGTAGTCGGCGGCGCGCGCTGGGTCGCGATACTGGTCGTACAGTCCGGGTTTGATTGCGTTCAGCTCGCGTTTCCAGTCGGCTTCACTAAACTCCCACCAGCGCTTGTTGAACTCCAGCAGCACCTTGGTGGCCGAGTCGTAGTGCAGCTCGACGACGGCCCGGCGTTTGGGGTAGGAGAACAGCGGCTCCACGTCGACGTGACGTAGGCTGGAGAATGGCACAGTGATGATCGCAACGTCCCCGGTGAACGTGTAGGTCTGCGGCGAGGTGGTACCGGAGTGCTCGTCGTCGCCGCCGGACTCGGTGGTGGTCTCGATCCACACCTTCGGCCCGTTCGGGCCGACATGCGTGCAGCTCGAGCAGTCGCGGTTGGGGTCCCAGTACTCCAGGCGGGTCATCCGGCGGTTCATCTGGATCTCATGACGCAGTAGCGGTTCGAACGCGTACGGCAACGCCCAGTTGCCGCCTGGGATCTCCCAGTAGGTGACCTGCGGGTTGATGATCGCCTGATCGACGAAGCTGTGCATGAACGACAGGAACAACCTGGAGGTCAGGTTGCCCAACGTGCCCATCTCGTCGATCTGATCCTGGCTCAGTCCGGCCCGCTCCGCCAGGAACCGCTCCATCGAGTACAGATCGAGATCATAGATCAGCTTCGCCCATCCCTCGATCCACTGCGGCACCGGCTTGTTGCGCCGCGTGCCGTCTGGGTTCGGGGTGGAGTAGTAGTCGTAGACCGGCTGCAACACCGCATCGAGCGCGGCGCCCGAGGTCTGGCGGGCCGCCGCCCCGGACAGCAGGAACCCGCTGTTGATCAGGGTCGGATCCTTGGCGTAGTCCACCCGGCGGCGCTGCTGGCCATTCGTCCGGATCCAGGTCCGGTTGGCTTGCGCCGGAGCCTTGAAGGTCGTGCTACCCGGACCCCGGCGCCACACCTGGCCGGTGAAGGACTCGTAGCTGACCGCGGGCACCGGCGCGCCCTGGTTGCCGGTACCAGGCACCACGTCAACGTTGTAGAACAACTGACGCCGTAGCCCCATCTTGTCGATCAGTGCCAGCGTGAGCGGATGGAAGTTGGGGATACGCATCCCGCCTGCCTCCGCGTACTGCTTCGTATCCTCAAACGGAGCTGGCATGCCGCGCGCGGGATCGGTACGGAAGGTCTTCAACCGGCCGCCGATCCGGTTGCCGTTCGCCTCGACGATCGTGACGTGGTGGCCAGCCTGCTTCAACAGGTAGCCGGACACCAAGCCAGCCATGCCGGCGCCCACCACCAGCACCTTCTTGGGCCGGCGGGTCTTGGGTAGACCGTCGTCGATCAGGACCTTCAAGTACTCCAGCGTCAGGTCCTGCCCGGCCGGGCCCACCAGCAAAAGATTCCGCGCCAGCCGCAAGCATGCCTGCCACCGCTCCTCATCCCGACCCGGCGCTCCCAGGTCAGGCTGCGGCAACGCCTCGGCTACCCCAGGCCACGCTATCGACCCCACCGCCGGCACGGCCGCCAACACCCCAGCGGCCTTCAACAACGCCCGGCGGCCAACCATATCCTCCATTGATTCCCCCTGCATGAATCAGTCCAGCTCCTGACTATGCGCGACTGCGCGCACCGAGCCCGAAACCTTCGGCCCACACCGAAGTGACGGACCCGGTGGGTATGCGTGGCGTGAGAAGCGCCGTTATCCTACGGGGCTTGGCTATGACTTGGCTATCACTCGACCGTCGCCATTTATGCCATCGACTCGAACGGATTGGCGAAGCGCTGGTCTCGCGGACGACCCTTAGGTCGCGGCACTCCAGAGTGTGTGCGTAGCAGCGGTACGTTGCGTCAGCCGGTGGCCGGTGGCGTCGTCCACACCACCCGGGGTCGGCGGCCCAGTGCGTCGAGACCGCGTACGTCCTGCCCTTCGTGCAGGGTGATGGTGACCTTCTTCCCGGCCAGCGGGCTAAGGTCGAGCCCTGGCCGGGCACCTTCCAGATGTAGCTCGCGGAGACTTGGAAGGGTGCCAAGTGGACTGAGGTCACCCAACTTCTGACAACCATTGAGCCAGAGAGTGGCGAGTGCGGGTTTTCCGGCCAGCGGGTCGAGGGAACACACATTCGGGCAGTTTTGCAGCATAAGGAAAAAGAGCGTGGGATGCGCTGCGAGAGGAGCTAGGTCGCCGACCGGCGTGCCTGTAAGGGCCAGCTCCTGAAGCGGGAACGTCGCGAGAGGCGTTAGGTCGTCGATCCACGGGCAGTCATAGAGGTGGAGCGTCGTCAGGTTCGAGCAGGTGTGGACGAGTTCGTCAAGAGACAGGTCGAGTGAAGATGCCCAAAGCCAGAGGGCCGTCAATCTGGGGAGCCTACGGAGTACCGCCGCAGGTGGGACGTGTTCGCCGTACGCCATCAGATAGCGAAGTTGGGGAAGTTCGGTGAGAACAGTGAAGTCGGCGCATTCGAGCAGGGAGTCGAACCCAAATTGCCTTAGTTCAAGCAGGTTATCGAGGACCTGGAGATCTCCAGTCAGGCCGCCCGACAAGAGCGTGAGCCGGGTAAGGCTGGTCAGGTACCGCACCTAGTTGAGGTCGAGGCCCTCACCGGTGCTGACCCACAACCGTTGGAGCTCGCTGTGGTCGGCGAGGCCGTTGAGGTCACCCAAACTCGGTGCGTTGAGGTGGAGATCGTGGAGGTGGGGGACGTCGCGCAGCCAGGTCAGGTCGGTGATGTGTTCGTCGTCCACGTCGAGGGTAAGTTCGCGGAGGTGGCGGAGGTAGCCGACACCAGGTAGGACCGCACGGCTGGTCAGGGTGAGTTTGCCGTCGTCGAGGGGTGAGTCGGCAAGGACTCGGCGGGCGTACTCCTGGGGGTCGAAGTACTCCCAGGCGCGGATCAGTTCCTGCTGGACCCGGCGCCGAGGGTCGGTGCCGTAGCGGGCGAGGACGCCGAGCGCGTCGGGACCGTGGATAAGCGCGGCAGTGCGTACGGTGGCCGCTGCGGCAGCCTCGCTAAGGTCGTCCAGGGTGGCTGGTAGGCGGTGCAGCACATGCGGTCCGGCTGCGGCCAGCGCGCGGGCCTCGGTGATCCGACGCGGCGGCAGGAGTTCGGTGAGCCGGGCGTCGATGGTCGCGAGCAGTTCACCGGCCACGGCGGATACCGCCTCCAGGCACGAGGCGGCGAGCAGGCGGAGCTGGCGGGCATACCGAGGCTCGCCTTCGGCCCGCTCCAGCAGGCCGCTCAGCAGCTCCTCGCGGAAGCGCTTGTGGCCGTGACCGGCAGCCATCACGATCGTCTCGCGCCACTGATCCAGGTGCGCCCGGCCCACCAGCAGCCCGCTGTGACCCTGGTCGGCGGCCTCCTGGGCGGCCAGGTACTCCTGGAACGTACGGTGCACGAAGTCCACCCGGCCCTCGGCCGGCTCGCGAACCACCCCGCTTCGGGTGAGCAAGTGCGCCAGCACCGCCTCCGGTGCGGCGGTGACCGCGGGCATGGTGGCCAGTGTGCCGAGCAGCAACTCATACGCCCGGGGTTTCGGCAGGTCGACCCGACCCTCCAGGGACAGCCACCACGCCAGCGCGCGCAACACGGTGGCCTTGGCGCGGGCGTCCATCGCGATGTCGGCGTCCACCGGGATCTCGCGCTCGGCGTCGCGGCGCTCCAGCAGCATGTCCAGTGCGGCGTCGTACAGGCCCATCCGGTCCCGCGGGAGCTGGGTGTTGCGGTCCAGGTTCAGCGCGCAGAGCAACGCGCACAGCAGCGGGCTGGCGGCCAGCGTGCGCAAGTGCGGCTTGGCATCCAACTGCGACAGCAGCGCGCCCTCGTAGCGGGCCAGCTCGGCCGGTGGGCAGGGCAGCGCCTCGGCGGCCCCGGCTCCGGCCGCGTCGGCGGCGGCGCGGTGCCAGCGGTGCACGAACGCGCGCACGTCGTTGGGGGTCATGTTCTCCACGGTGGCCGAGGAGAAGCCGAACTCCCGCAGCCAGTCGCGGCCCGCGGCGGCCGGCCGGGAGGTGACCACGACCCGGGCCCGCGGGAACTCCCGCACCAGTTGGCGCAGCCAGTCCCGCACCGCGGCCCGGCGGGACTCGGCCAGCTCGTCCACCCCATCGACGAGCAGCAGCGCCCGGCCCTCGGCCAGCTCGCGGTGCGCCCAAGCGGTCGGCATCACACCGGCGACCATGGGCGCGGTCTCCGCTGGCAACCGCTCCGGCGGCGGCAGCGGCTGCTCGGCGTACCGGCGCAACGTCACCAGGAACGGCACGCACCCGTTCCAGTCCCGCAGGTCGCCGTCGAACGCGCCGCGCGCCGCGGTTACTGCCAACCACGCCAGCAGCGTGGTCTTGCCCGATCCCGGTGCGCCCCGGATGAGCATCCGCGACGAGCCGGCCAGCGCCGTCTCCGCCCGCACCGCGCCGCCCCGGTCCTCCTCCCCGGCCGGCGGGCCGGCGACGGCCCGGACCCACGACTCGGGGTCGAGGCGCTCCCAACCAGCGCGCCGCCGCCGGGCCCGGGTCGCGTCGCGAGCGGTGACGCTCAAGCTCAGATAGGCGACGGTCAGGGTGGTACGTGGCCGGTACCGGCGGGTCGTCAATCCCGGCATCTCCAGTACGTCCAGCTCGGCGCTGACCTGCCGCAGGTAACGGCGGCGAAAGTCGTCGTCGAGCCCGGTACCGGTCAGGGCGTCCAGGCTGGGCCGGGGAAGCCGGGCCAGCACCTGGCTCACCGTACCGTCAAGAGCCGACAGCCGGCGCAGGATCTCCACCGACGCCCGGGCGTCAAACGGCGGCAGCGCCACCACCACTACCAGCAGGCAGGCGGCGCAGTCGGCCAACACGAGATCAAAGAATCTGGCGCCTGCTTCACCCAGCCCCGCACCGGCCAGCGCCGGGCCGGCGATCCCGCGCAGGTGCCCGGTCAGCTTCGCCGGGTCGGCATCGACCGCGAAAATCCCCTCGTCGGTAAGGTCCGCCGCCTCCAGGGTGCGCACGACCGCGTCCAGCGCGGCGTTCTTCTCGCCCTCCGGTAGGTCGCGGAACTCCGCCTCGCACATCGGCGCCAGCCGCTTGGCCACCTCGTCGGCGATCCCCTCCAACTGCCGCTCCAGCGTCCGCCGCCCAAACATGTCGGTGACCCGCCGCCCGATAAGTGCGGTTAAGTCCGCGCCCCGCTGCCGGTCCGCCGACCGATCCGACAACCAGGCGGTGGCCGCTTTCGTCACGACCGCCCGCCCGACCGGCACCAGCGCGCCCTCCCACACGGCACCAATTCTGCGACACCCTGGCGGCCGACGCGACGGGCCATGCCGCCAGCGGGACCGAGGTATGACTGGGTCAGACCTCACAGCAGGTCTACCGACACGTCCGGGTCGATTCTGTACAGCCGTCCCGGATCGGCGCTCAACACCGGCCACGCCCGCTGGCGGCACACGTGCACTACCCACGCCGCCATGACATCGAACGTACCAACCTGGGCCAGCAGATCCTCTACGGCACTGGCGTCATCCGGTTCAAGCCGCCCGACCACTACGTGCGGGGAACTGGTCAGGTCCGCAAGGAGCACCGCGGCCGCCGGCCGCAGGGTCTCGACTTCGGTGCAGGCCAGGGATGGTACGTACAGCGTCAGACCGAGGTCGGCTGCGACGGTCACCCAGGACTGGATGGCCAACCTGCCACTGGTCCACGCTGCGACCGCACTGGCGTCGAGAACCTTCCCGCCGACCAGCAAGTTCTAACTGCCGTCAGCAACGGGATAACGGGTCCGGATCTCCTCATCACCAGGCCACGGTTGCCGCAACGCTTCGTAGACCCGCCGGTAGTGCTCCAGCGTGGGAGCACCAAAACGAGCGGCCATGCGCGTCGCCCGCTGCTTGACCGCCGACCACGCCTCCTCTGAGCCACGCCAGTAAGATCCGGCCGGCACCACGTCGGCGATCGGCTGTCCATCGCGCACGAGGTGCACTACTTCACCGCCGGCGGCCCGGAGGATCGCATCAGCAACGGCCTGCGGATCGTCGGCGGGGACCTCGTAGGCAGCGCTCACAAACGCATACTACCGTCAAGCTTAAAGATGCCCCGGCGGCTCGCGGATACGATCACGATTAGGGCTACCAGACAGATACGGAGGGTCACCGGAAAGGCACAGAAAGGTGCTTCCGCCTCAGATCTGACAGCAGTACCGGCGAACTCCACCGTACGCATCCTATTCTTCTCTCAGGTTTAGTCAGCGTCGGGCTTGACGTTGCGTTACCTCGGCAATAGCGACCATCGTCCAGGTTGCGGCAAGCCTCGACGGCGGGGATCGGTTACGGGACTGCCGGCAGGGGCAGCAGGCGGACCGGGCGGGGGTCGGAGGCGGCGGGTACGACAGCGAGCGCGTCAGCGCTGGCGACCCCGCGGAGCATCGCGCTGCCGGCGTGGCCGACCGAGGTGGCCACGCCGTCGTGGACCCGGACCGGGACCAGCCGGGTACAGGTCGGATGGGCGGTCAGCGTTGGCGCGGCAATGGGCAGCAGTACCGCCGGCGCCAGGCCGCGCAGCGCGGTGCAGGCCGGCTCGGCCAGGGTGAGGAACGCCACCAGCGCGGCCAGCGGGTTGCCTGGCAGACCGACGACCAGCCGGCCGTCTGGCAGCCGGGCCAGGTTCTGCGGATGGCCCGGCCGGCAGGCCACCCCATCAACCAGCATCGTCGCGCCCACCGCAGCCAGGCCGGTACGCAGGTGGTCGGCCCGGCCCACCGAGGACGAGCCAGACACCAGCACCACATCACCCGCGGCGCAGCGCAGCGCCCGGGTCAGCGCTCCGGGCCGGTCCGGGACGGGGTGGCTGACGAGCAACCGGCCGCCGACCGCGCCGACCCACCCGGGCAGCGCTGGCCCGATCACGTCCCGAACCAGGCCATCACCCGGTAGTCCGAAATGCACTAGCTCGTCCCCGGTGACCAGCGCGGTGACCGCTGGCGCCGGCCGGACCAGCAGCCGGTCGTACCCCACCGCAGCCGCCAGCCCGAGTAGCTGCGGGCTGACCCGGACCCCGGCCGGCAGCAGCTCCTCCCCCAGCCCGCACTCCTCGCCAGCCCGGCGGATGTGGTCCCCCGCCGCCACCCGGCCAGAGACCTCCGCCGCCTGCCGGCTAGCCCGCTCGAGCGGTAGCACCGCGGTCGCGCCGCTGGGCAGCGGTGATCCGGTGGCCACCTCGCATGCCTGGCCCGGCCGCAGCGCCAGCGCCGCCAGCTCCCCCGCCAGCATCCGACCAACTACCGTCCACGGCGGTTCGCCGCAGACTGCGTACCCATCCATCGCGCAGCGGTCGAACGGCGGCAGATCGACCAGCGCGAGCAGCGGCTTGGCCAGCACCGCACCCACCGCGGCGGCTAACGGTACGTTGACCGGCGCCAGCGGCAGCACGGCCCGGGTCGCCCACTCGCGGGCGGCGTCCCAGGGCAGCAGTGAGCCGCCGCGCCGGCCAGCCACCGCCGCGGGTGCCGCGTCGCCTGCCCGGATGTCTACCGGTACCAGGCTATCGGAGCCGCTCAGGGGCAGCAGGGACGGTACGAATGTGGGACCACCGTGACCGCGCTCAGCGCTGATACCAGTGCGTTATCGCGGTAAACGAGCAGGCAACAGGAGACGGGCCAGCGGTGAACAGGCATACTGCCGAGATGGACTTGGCAGACGCCGAGTGGGAGTACGCACCGCTGCGGATCCCGTCCGACACTGATCGGCAGACCGCAGCGGTGCAACTGACCCTGCACGCCGAGTACGGCGACTGGGAGCTGGCCCGAGTCCGGCTACACCCCGACGGCACCAGGCGGGTGTGGCTGCGTCGCAGGCGCTCTGGTCACCGGCTCCCTGGCCCGCCGGTGTGAGCCGACCGGCAGCCGGCCGCGTCCCGATGGCGCGGCCGGCTGTAGCCTGCCCGGCTGCCGATCCGACCCACGGTCAGCTCAGCCCAGTCAGATCAGCGGAAGGGAAAGGATGCCGCGGCTGATCATGCTGACCCGCCAGTCGATATGCGCCCGCTCCTTGGCTGTCGCCTCCTGGTCGTCCCGTATCTCCCACAGTTGCACGGCCCGCCGCCAGGCCATATCCCGAGACACCACGACGGTGAGGTCTCCGGCGTCGTCGGCCAGGTCGGCAACCATCCAGTCGTCGATTTCGGTCTCGAACTTATTCTCGAAGTGCTTGCGCAGCTCCCGCATGTGGATCGAAAAGATCTCGTTGATCCGCTGGTAATCGTAGTGCTGGCTGTCCTCCCCGAGAGTACGGCCAAGGATTTGGCAGGTACTCACCAAGGCAAACGCCAGGTCGTAGTCGACGTGGGCGTTCACCCCGGCGATCGCGTACTGTATCGTTCTGATCGAGTCGTTACCACGGTGGTCAAACAGCACGCTCCAGGAGCGTGGCGTCAAGAGCTTTGCCGCGTAGCAGCCCACCGCGCTGAGGTACCGCTTGGCGAACTCGACGTCGAGGGTGGTAAGGAAGTCGGAGTCCTTGAAGTAGCCGCCCTGCTGAAGTTTCTCCTGGACATCCTTGGTGATTATGGTGTACAGGTAGTTGAAGCTGGCAATGCCGTCTTCCTTGAAGCGAGGCGCCTGGGACTCCGCGTTTTGCTGTACCGCCTCCAACCGGTCCACCACATCGGCAATACTATGCGGTGTGGCGCTGGTGATCTCGACCAGGGTCCTATCGAGGTTCTTTGTGCTGTTCACTGCCCCTCCTGGGCTAGGCATGGCGTTGTTCATGCCGCGTCCGGATCCCATTCGCATGCCGGGGGGCCTCCGGGATGCCGAGATGTGCGATACCTGCACGACACACGTTAACTACGGAGGCTGCTTCCCAACGATCTGATACCTGCCGCCCGGTTTTCCGCCGGCACCGGTCGGTGCAACCGGCTCAGAAGCTGACCCGTGCTGACTAGGTGCGGTGCCCCGGCCTAAGCCGGGCCTAGACCGGCATCCCACCGTCTTTCTGGGTGGCGGCCCGGGCCCGGTGCAGCAGTCCGCTGGCCTGCACCCGAGTCCGCACGCCGATCTTGGCCAGAATGTGCGAGACGTGCACGCCCACGGTCTTCTCGCTGATGAACAGCCGCTCGCCGATCTCACGGTTGGTCCGACCTTCGGCGACCTCGGCCAAGACCTCCAACTCGCGGTCGGTGAGCTCGGACAGCTCCGGGGGCGGGCCGGCTGGCGGCTGCGGTGACCTGGCGGCTGGCACCGTGGCTGGCTCGGGTGAGGGTGGTACGGGCACCGGCGCAACGACCAGCGTCGGCTCGCTGTCAGGCAGGGTGATCCGGGCTCGGGTCGCCAGATCGCGGATCTGGGCCAGGAAGGGACGCGCTTTGAGTCGGCGGGCAGCGTCGTAGGCGCTGCGCAGCGCCTCGACCGCCGTGCTGGAGCGGGTCCGCTGGGCGAGCAGAGCCTCGGCCTGCCGCAACCGAGCGTAAGCAGCGGGGTACGGTTGATCGAGTCGCTGCCAGGACATCCCGCACTGGTCCCAGGCGTCTGGATCGGAATGGCCGGCCGCCCGGGTCTCCTCTGCCTGGCAGAGTTCCAGGTAGGCGGTGACAGTGGCCTGGACGGCGGTGACGGCTTGCGCCGCGCGCCGCTTGAGGTCCTGCATGTGCGCCCGCAGCCGTTGCATCTGTTCCTCGCGCGGCGCACCCATCCGACCAGCCAGGGCGGCCGACTCGGCCTCTGCCCGCAGCCCGTGCCAGACCAAGGGCGCCATGACCCAGATGTCGTCGGAGCCCTGCTGCTGCATCGCGTCGAGCCCCTCCCGGACGAGGTGCCGGGCCCGGTCAGGCTGGTTCCGCCACATCTCCAGCCCGGCGCGCAGCGTCAGCAACGGCACCCGGTAGCGGGGGCCAAGCGTACCGGCAGACAGCACGTCGACCGCCTCAAGCTCCTTGTCGGCCTGCTCGAAGTCGCCCCGCCCGACCAGCAGCTTGCAGCGAGCCAGCCGGACCCGCAGCGACTCCAGACCGGTCGGCCGCAGGGTCAACGCCTCATCCACCACAGCCTCGGCCTGGTCCCAATGGCCGAGGCGAAACAGCCCATCGGCAGCGATCGCCTGCAGCGCTGCCCCGTAGGTACGGCGCAGCCCCAGCTCAGCAAGCCGCGCGACACCGCGCTGGGCGACCTGCACGCCCCGCGCGGGCTGGTTCAGCGGCCCGGACAGCAGCTCCGCCAGGTGGATGAATGCCTGGCCGACGTCTTCTGGCCGCAGCGACTCCTCGGCCACCCGCAGGCCCTCGGTCATCGCGGCCAGCCCAGCGTCCGGGTCATCGAGGTAGGCCAGGCTGAAGCCCAGCGTGGCCAGGACCTGCGCCGACGCAGTGCCGGCTCCCGCGCGGTGGACCAGCTCGAGGGCCCGCTCCGCCTCCGACCGGGACCGGGAGTAGTCGCCGATTTGGAGCAGGGCCTCGGCGTGCCCGGCCAGCACGTCGGCCCGCTCGGTGAGCGAGACCTCGGCCGGCAGCAGCGCGCTGGCCTGCCGGTATGCGTCGACCGCCTCGCGGCTGCGGCCAGCCGCGAGCAGCTTGCGACCGAGCCGGGCCCGCAGCCGGGCCGGTTCCAGGCCGGTCGCCGGCGCCAGCCGCAGCCGGTTGTGCAGCGCGGCAACCGCCAAGTCGTACTCCCCCGCCAGGTGGGCAGCCTCGCCGGCCCGCTCCAGCAACTCTCCAAGATCGACATCGGCGGCCAGCGACGGCTTCGACTCCAGCAGCTCCACGGCGCGGTGCCAGTGCCGGCTCGCTTCGGCGAAGCCAAACAACCGCTCCGCATCCGAGGCGGCCTCCATGGTGGCCGACAACGCGCGGGTGACATCGCCAGCCAGATCCCAATGATGCGCCAGCCGCGCGGCCAGCCGCG
>OBLV0100000444.1_pt1 | contig 12763 bp, 11 predicted proteins | sample 1520071 | NCBI WGS metagenome assembly OBLV01 (sample SAMEA3888446, study PRJEB22518) | metagenome | reverse complement strand
AGCTCAGGCTGGCACGAGCAGCAGTCGCGCCGGACCGGCGACCCTTGCCACCGCGCCCCGAAGCCCGAGCACCGGCTGCGCCGCATCTTCACGAAGGCAGAAGCCGACGATCCCGCACATTCGGGCGCCCGAAGCTCTCGAATCGGACGATCTGGGGAACTGCTTCGAGGCGGAGCCGGGCCTCTCCTCATCACGTTTTCGGGAGTTCCATCGCCGTCCTCCGCCAGCACCGAGTCCCGATGTGTGCGATCCGTACACCCGCACGACCCGAATCGACACGGCCAGTCGCTTGCTCTGGACGAGACCAGAGAGCGCGCCGACCCCGAAGGCAGGCTTCGGCCGTCTCGGGACGATGCGGAAGCTGGCTAGGCAAGAGACCTCGTTTCGGTCGGCCGCGGTAATGGCGACCCTCCGAACGGCGCACCTGAGTTGCGCAGAAAGCGTGTTCGACGCCGGCGGGCGCCCGACCGCCGATCTCGGCGGCGTCCGGTGCTAGGCAGGGATCTGGCGGTCGCAAGCATCAGAGCAGCAGCCACCCCGCCGGCGGTCGCGCTGCCGCTATCGGACAGGACCAGCGACGTCGAACCCGTCGGCGATGACCCCGACCGTCGCATCGACCGAGGCGCCGCAGGTGGGGCTACTCCTTGACGCCTGGACCGGAAGTGTGTGCTCGCTGTCTCTTTCGACCTCATGACCGGTCGTCTGGCGCTCGGCCGCGAGGCCGCTCCTTCCGCGCTTGCTGCGTTTCTCCCTGAGCCCTAGCACCTGAGGGCCGACATGATGGCTGCCTCAGACGCTCGGTTCGCCCCGGCGGTGCGAAAGTCTCGGCCGATGGGGCCGGCGTGCTCCTGCTCGTTCGGAGGGGAAGCGACCTCGCCCTGGCGTTCGCGAGCGTCCGGTATGAACAGATCGCACACAGCGGGAAGGTCAATGCTGCCAGAGGGCGGGCTGATCGAGCGGGACTTCCGCAAACGTGAGGAGGAGAAGTGCTCCGACGCCGCGTCGTAGTTCCCCAGCGCGTCCAAAGCGCTATGACGTGCTAGCCCGACACGCATGAGCACCCGTCCCGCGCCCACTGCGCCTCGCGTGTGAATGCAGTCACAGGCGGTCGTACCCGCCACGGCGACTGAGCGGAAGCGTTGTGACGCTACCTAACTAAAACGCTCCGCTGTATTGGGCCGGGGGGATTACTACCTGAGTGCGTGCAGTCTAGGTCGCCCGTGATTTCCCCGAATCCGAGTTCATCGTCGCTGTATTGATTGCCAACATTCGTTCCACACTTGCCGCTGAGCGTGATGTGTACCGGAGCGGATAGAAGCACCGTGACACCCAACGCTGTGACAACTGTCCCTCAAAGCGAGTAACTGTTGCCGTTGACCGACCCGTCGGTCACCTCTCCGAGCGAAATACCGGGGCCAATGAGCTCGTAGCCTCAGCTAACGCCCGCCGGCCGGCCACCCGTGTGCTTCGACACACCGAACTCGATGGTCGAGCCGGGCACGCTTGTAGCCGAGTCGCATCCGGCCGTCCCCGAACCACTTCCGTGCGCGAACGTGTTGTTGATGTCTGCGTCCGCAGAGCTCGCCACGGCAAGCAACATTCAATGCCACCATCAGATTCAACGATAAACGTGCGATCAATGGCATCGCGTGTGCCCTTCCTTTCCCGGGTGCTCCAAGGAGCCTCCGCACCGACTGGGTAGGCGCTGTGCTAGTTAGACATCCTCGATCGTCCCTATCGTGCGCGATCCCGCCGGCGGTCCAGAACGGATGAACCCCAGCTCGTGAAGCAAAGGAGACTTACGCATAGACATACCTGGTGTCGTCGAGGTGTCGCCGTGATCGTCTGTGGCGACGGTCCTCCGATGGTCACCTCCTACGTGCGGTCAGGGTTCTGCGGCCCTCCCCCGTCCAAAGCCCGGCTCAACGTCACAACCGGTCTCCATAGTCACCCACATCATCCCGGAGCCTTCAAATCGCTACACAAGCCCCCCGACGCGGACTATTCACCAGGCAGTTGCCTTGGCACCCCGGCTCGTCTGTTCCGCGGACTTCCCAACCGCTAAGAGGCAGCGCCAGTCGCCGGTGAGGCCAGAAGGCCAACGGCGGCAAAAAACCGAGCGACGTCATAATAAATAGTCTCCACCAGGATCTTGCCATCCTGATCAACTTCGGTCACGGTCGCGCCGAGGTTGTCATCGTTGTGACCGTCGCCTGGCACGCCAAGGAACACGCCGTCGTGAGTGCCGCTGAAGCGCCACTCCGAGCAGACCCGGTTGCCGTCGACACTTATTGAGATGATCTCGAGCTTCGCGTCCGAGAACCCGCCGAGAATCATCCGCACGCGCTCGACGATCGCGTCCGGGCCGATCGCGGGGTTGTCGCGGAATGCCGCGTCGCGCACGGTCGCCCCGTCCGCATAGAACCGCGCAAGTCCTGGCGCATCGTGTGCGTTCCACAGACCGAAAATCTCCTGGGTCTGCGCTACCAACTCGTCCTTCGTCATGATGACACTCCCCACATCTGACACCGACGCAGTGGTGTGGGCGCAGAAGCGCGCGCGTAATGACTCCCAGACACGCCCCGGTGTCGCGTGATCGCGGAACTCCAGTTTCCGTATCCGCTCCGTGCTAGCCGAGCATAACCACGATTCCCTCGCGATGTCAAGTCGTGACCTACCTACCCTAGGAGCCGCGACGCGGAAGACAAGTGCCACCGCATGCCGGTTCACGTGGATCAGGTAAGAGGATGAGGGTGTGACGGTCACGTACCCTCCTGCAAGGGTGTCGCCGACCCTCGCGCACACGACAAGAGCGGCGTCCTCCTGCCGGTCGCTACGCTGCCGCTCGCTACCCGCAGCTAGGAAGCAACAGGCGCGTGCCCATGGGGTGGTGACTCAGAACCTGGACCTTGTCAGGTACCGGGCGACACTCTCGAGAGCACGAGAGGATTGCTGCCTCGGTCTAGTCGCAGCAGTCACGGGGCGTCCCACGAGACTGCTGCTGCCACGAATGTGCAGGCGTCTGACCATACCGCCGAAAGCGCCCCGGCGGCAGCCCCTTCTCCACGCCAGCCGCAGTCGGCCCCATTTTGCGTGAATGCACACGTGAGCGGATCGGCGTGGGCTGTCTCGTGCCAACGCTCAGCGTTTGCGGGCGATCGCCGCACTCGTGCTCTGCATAAAGGAGCAGTAACGCCAGACCGCTCGTGCCCGTCGGCGCCACAATTCTGACGTGGCAGCGTGGGCTGCTCGGGACGCGCGAGGTCCTCGGGAAGCGCCAGCCGCGTGCGCTTGCCGAGATGCGTTCGGAGGGGGTCAGCTAGCGATTCACCGGATACCGGCGACTTCCGATCGAACTGGCGAGGCAGTTGTCGTGTCCGGGCGTTACGGAGCGAAGCGGGGGAAGTTGGCTGTGTGTGGCGGATTGGTGTCTGGTCGGGAGGGACGTCCGGACGGGGGTGGGTCGGGGTGGGCCCTGTGTCCGGGAGGGCCCGGGTGGGCCTTCCCGGACAGATGATGACCCCGGGGTTCAGCGATGGCCGAGGCCCCGTGCTCCCGCGGAACGGTCCGGGGTACCGAGGGCAACGAGCGGGCCGGTGACCTGGTAGCGGGACGTCCCGGTGGGCACATCCGAGACCGGCGCGGGCATCGGCTGCGTCGCCGGGTGCGACTGCGTCGCGCTGAGCGGAGCCGGTTGAGCGCTCTGGCGGCCGGCGGTGGTGGCGGTGCTCGAGATGGCGATCGTGACGAGGACGGCGATCAGGCCGATGGCCAGGAGCAGTCCGCCAACGAGGTGGCGGGGCTGCACGCGCCGGAGGGAGGAGCGCCGGTCGGTTGCTGACGAGATGGACATTTCTGCTCCTTGAGGGGGGTCGCGCGAGGCGTGACGTGGTGTGGTGATGGTCTGTGGCAGTGACGTCGCTGTGTCTGAAACGGTCTCACCGCCGGGCCGGGCCGCCCACGTCTCTGGACCCACCCCGAGTGAGTCGTTTTCCTCGTTTCTCGGCGGCTGCGGCGTCCGCCGTGTGGTTTACGCCAGCGATGCGCGCTTGCCGGTGTCGCGGAGCAACCTGGCGGCAAACTCATCTTCGACTCCCGCGAGTGCCGAGGGCGGTAACGGCGGGCCGCGCAGTTGGTCGTCGTCGGCAGTACGGAGCGAGCATCGGGCGCAGCGTCTCGGGTTGGACAATGCGCCGAACGAGGCCTCGCTCGGGGGGGCGTGGCGCCGCTGATCGTGGCGATCGATGCGGTTTTCGCTGCGTTTGAGGTGGGGGCTACCACCGTCAGACAAGACCTGTGCACTGTGCTGGACCGGCGGTAGGATTGCCGACTACGATGAACTGCCGGGGTCCGGTAAGGAGAACCCTGCCGGATGCAGGCTGGTCACTTTCCAGGGCCAGAAGCGTGAGCTGCCTAAGTCGCGACGTGCTCGATCATGGGCGTAGGTAGAGCGTCGGCCGAAGCCGGCGCCGGGCCGCGGGGAATGGTGCTTTGCGATGCGCGGCGCACACGGGCCGGATTCGATCGATCCCCAGGGCGGGCTTATCGGGCGGGACTTCCGCAAATGTGACGAGGAGAAGTTCGCCGACTCCGTGTCGTAGTTCCCCAGCTCGTCCCAAGCGACTGCGAGGAGCTTTTACGAGAGCGTTCACCTGGTTAGCGGAAGTCGTGCCGGGCAACCAGGTCTCCCGCTGAGCCTTGGGCGATGGGCTCGCTCTAACCGGACAGGATCCAGCCGCCATCCACGTGAATTACCTGACCGGTGATGTAGCCGGCCCCGTCCGAAGCCAAGAACAGGACAGTTTCGGCGATCTCCTCAGGCTTGCCGAAGCGTTTCATCGGGTTCATCGCGATTGCCTCCTCGATGTGCTCGGGCGAGACGCCCCACTCTGTCTCCCATTCACCCGAGATCGGGCCAGGGGCAAGCGCGTTCACGCGGATTTCCGGAGCCAAGTCCCGGGCCAAGGTAGCGGTAAAGCCGCGGATCGCTCCCTTTGCCGTCGAATAAGTGACGGGAACGAAGTTGATCGCGTTCTCGGCGTTCGTCCCGTTCCCATATGTGCTCGAGAAGTTGACGATCGCGCCGCCGTCACTTTCGAGCATCAACGGCCTCACCGCGTGACACATCCGCATGGTTCCGATCACATCAACCTGAAGCAGTGCAGTCGCCGCAGCTGTGTCCAGTTCGCTGAACCTCGCCGTGTCCACCTCGTCGAGACGGCCAGCGGCATTGACGAGGACGTCCAGGCGGCCGTAGCGCTCCGCGACGCCTGCGACGAAGGCGTCCACCGAGTCCTGATCCGTGACATCGAGCTGGCCGGTGTGAGCCCGGGCACCTAGCCCCTCCAGCTCCGCCACAACTTCCTCGGCCTGGGAATGAGAGGAGCGATAGCCGAGGGCCACCGAAGCGCCCTCCGCACCGAAGCCTCTGGCAACGGCTCCGCCAAGCGTCCCCCCGCCCCCGCTAACCACTGCCACCCTTCCCACGAACCGCCTGCCATCATTCCACTGAGCGCCCATGCTTTCTCCCTCGGTCGGTGGCCCCTCCGGGCCAGGCGATTAGATCAACGCGACGAGCTACGTACGGTTGGTCGCGGACGAAGGGTACCGCGGTGTTAGGCCCTCGCCTAACAGGCGCTCGGTGCCCGCGGAGCCAGCGTCCGGTAGTACCTAATCATCGCCATCGACGCTCTCGAATAGAGGATCACGTGCGCGTGGTTGCAGTGCGCTTTCTCGTGACTGGTCGTTCCTCATGACCCCCAGGTGCCTGCAATCCTTCGCAGGCACCCTTCCTCGAGATCTGAGGCCGGCTACCGATCCGGCCTGGTCGGTGTGAAGTGATAGTTGTAGGAGTATGTGTTGCCCGCGGGGCCGCCCTGGAACGGACCGCCGCCGTGCAGGCCAACGAGTCCACCTGATGCGCTGACGAAAATCTCCCTTCCAGCGATCCCGTTGGCGGATCCGTGGAACGCGAACACGGCAATGAACGATCCGGTTTTGCCTCCGATCGTGCACGAGAGACAGGTTTCGGTTCCGTAGGCGTTCAGCGAGCCGTCGCTGTGGACCACGATGGTGTCGTTGGCGTCGGCGATTCCGGTGAGGTCACCGGTGTATGAGATCGACGCGACCTCGTGAATGAAGAGGTCACCGCCGGCCTGACCTATGGGCGTCTGGGTGTCGCTTAGAAATGTGAAAGCCCCTACAGCCGTCGCTTCACGGTGGGCGGCGGCAGGCATGGCCAGCACCGCCGGGACCGCCAAGGCCATCGCTGTGGCTGTGAGAATCCGGCGCATGCCGGTTGTCGGGAGTCTCATTCGACCCTCCTAGATTGAGGTTGGCTAATCTCAGTCGACGCCTGCGTTTGGTGGCTGTCCTCCGGTCTGAGTGGGCCGGGACGGCCTGCGGCACGTTGGTGATGCGGCGAACGTGCAATCCGCCAGCAGTCATCGACGCGGCCGCTCTTTGTGCCCGGTGACGTGAAGAAGGTGAGGACAGGGGCCAACGTCCCCTGCGCCGCTTGCACGGTCCTATGGCTGATCTGCTTGGAGTCGCTGTTCGACCCGGTCTTCCCTCCGGTGATTCTTGGCGTGGTCACTTATGTCGCGGGGATCGCTAGTGCGAGCTTGTGTCCGTTCAGCGTGCCGGTGATCGTGAGCTGGTTAGCACCGGCCGTCAGCCAAGGGCCGTGGACTGTGAGTTGCCCTGCTACATCGGCGGGACCACGGACTGTAAGCTTGGCTGTCACCACAGCGGTTTTGAACAACACGACCGCCCGGCCGGTGATCTTGACGTCGTTGGTGAGCTGGACCGCGTGGAGCCGGAGGTCGAGGTTTGAGTTGGTGAACTTTGCCCGGTAGCTCCCGCCGCGCAGCCCGACGCCGCCGGAGTTGGTCAGTGGGGCGTGGTCCAGGACATCCTTCAGCGCATCGCCGGCGACTGCGGCGACCCTGCGGTCGAGGACGGTGGAGTGATCGGACGCGCGCGAGGCCAGTGTGGCCGGTCTGGCGTGCGCGGCGATTTGGGGAAATCGACCGACGGCGGGGAACACGAACGCGGTGCTGTGAGCGCAGGCCGCGTTGCCTACGGTGCCCGTCCTCAAGAAGCGCTGGACCAGAGCGGTCGAGCACTTCGCGCGCCAGCTGAACACGGTGTGATGACCGGAATCCGCCAGTTCCACGAGCCTCGATTGCGGGAATAGCTTGGCCACATCACGGGCGTCGGCGGTCGGTGAGTTGACGCTGTCGAGGTCGCCGCTCAGCACCAGGGCGGGAATCGACGGGAATTGCGCGCCCGCAGGGACCGGCACGGGTACGGCTGGACGTGGTGCCGGCCAGGTCAGGCAGAGGTCTGGCCCGATCGGACTGCGGGGCGCGGGTGCCAACCATGCATCGATCGAAAACGGCGCGAAGGTGCCCGGCGCAAGCGCGATTCGCGCCGCGTCGAACTGCTGGCGCCGGACAGGAATGGGTGCGTCCTTTTGCCACGGAAGCGTGAGGTCCGTGCACTGTCGCGCGGCGTTGTCCCCACCCGAGAACTCGTTCGGCGCGGCTGTCGTGTTGCCCGTGAACGGGCCGATCAGCGGCGCATCGCTATCGGCGGCGAGCCGCAGCAACGGAACCTCGTCGCCCGCACGGAGGGCCCTGGCCGCGGCGGCGATCTCCGCGTCGACGAGGAACGGCCCACCGGTGTTCTGCATGATCCGCCAGGCCAGGAACCATTCGGTCACGCGGAGGTGATGGCGCTTGCCGGTGCTGTCGATCCCGATCCCGATGACTGGATGACTGCGTAGTCGCGCGGCCAGCCAGCCGAGTTCGTGTCCGGCTGCGCGGTGATCGGCAGAGCAGCTAACCGAGCGCTGGCACACGAGCGTCACGGCGCGGACGATGGCTGGTGGCCCGGAACGGAAGAAGTCGTCAAAGCCGACGATCTTTGTCGGCGAGTCCAGGACCACGGCAGCCAGATGCTGTCCGAACCGGGTCGCGTAGGCCTGGATGTCGACCGCCGCGTATGAGCCCCCGTAGAAGTCGAACCGGTCTATGCCCAGGGCTGCCCGCACGGCGTCGATGTCGAACGCGACGTCCCCGCTGCCGTAGTCATCCGCGGTTTGGCCGAGGGAGGACGCACACGCGGTGTATGCCGCGAAGACGTTTCCGTTGATCCCATTCTGGAGCGAGGGGCAGTCGATCGGGAGCGACCGTCCGGCGCCTCGCTGGTCGATGAACACGAGGTCGTGTCTGGCACGCAGCGGCCCGAAGACGACGTCTCGGTACTGCTTCCAGTCGTTCTCGTTGACGGCGTAACCGGGGCCGCCCTCGGTGGTGAAGATCGGCTCCTTTGCGGGTCCTGAGCCGGTGTGGCGAACCACCCGGAAGAAGATCGGGATCGTGCCGAGTGCCGGGCTGGCTCGGTCCAGCGGGACCGCGACCATCCCGCACAACGCGGTCGGTGCGTCGCCGCACGAACGGAGCGCAGTGTTCGCCGCAGCGCCGGTTGGCACGTTCAGGCAGACGGCGCAGATCAAGACGATTGACAGACGGATCGCTTTCATGTGCTTCTCCTGAGCTGTGGAGAACGTCGCCCGGGTGCCCGCTCGGCGTTCTGCGGCGGGCAGGCGGAATACCAGATCGACTCCATGATTCGTTCGGCGGGGACGCGCGCCCGCTCCGTGGCCCGCCTGACGTCTGAAGCGGACGAGCTCTCGAACAGGCACAGAACGAGGTCGTCGGCCGCGAATACGATTGAGCCCAGGTAATGCGTGGCGCTATCGTCGCTGCCAAGTTGACGGCTGGTCAGCTGGAGCAGGGCGGTGCGCTCGAACTCGCTGGGGGTGATTCCCGGCCAGTAGCACTTGGCTGCGTAGAGCATCGGCCCGCAACGATCGCCCGGGGACGTTTCAGACTTGTCTCAGACTTGTCTCAGACGCGCCTGACCGGGGAGAATCGACGCTGAACGTGGGCGACGTCAGGATCGAGTTCGGGATACTCGGCCCGCTTGAAGTTCGGATCGAGGGCGATCCGGTCCGAGTTGGTGGGCCAAAGCAGCGTGCGCTGCTGGGAATCCTGTTGTTAAACGCAAACCGGGCGGTCCCTCGCGACCGTTTGATCGGCGAGCTGTTCAGCGATACGCCGGCCGATACCGCCGATCGCGTGCTGCGCGTGCAGGTCTCTCGCCTGCGCAAGACCCTCGCCCCGAAGGGCGGAGGAACGCCTCGCATCACAGCCGTGGCGCCCGGGTACCGCCTGCGGGTCGAGCCGGGCGAATTGGACCTGGAGCGATTCGAGTCGCTGCTGGCGCAGGCGCAGATCGCATCCGACGAGCGGAATCTCGAACTCGCCGAACAATCGCTAAAGGAGGCGGAATCTTTGTGGCGCGGGCGACCGCTGGCTGATCTCGAATTCGAACCGTTCGCACGGATCGAGATCGAGCGTCTGGATGAGCTGCGGTTAGTGGCGGCGGAGGAGCGGATCGATGCCGAGCTCGCGCTCGGTCACCAAGTAATGCTCGTCCCAGAGCTTGAGGCCCGCGTGGCCGAGCATCCGCTCCGCGAGCGGCTTGCCAGCCAGCTGATGCTGGCGCTGTATCGCTGCGGAAGACAGGCCGAGGCGCTCGAGGTGTACCGGGCCGCCCGTTCGGTGATGAGCGACGAGCTCGGGCTGGAACCAGGTCCTGCGCTGAGGAAGCTTGAAGCTTCGATCCTGCGCCAAGACGTTGTGCTCGACGCTCCCGAGCCGCAAACCGCGACGGGCGGAATCGCGACCCAAGCTCCGCCGACACCACAACCGCGCCTGCCGGGCGGCGAGGGCGACAGCATCAAACCTCGCTCCGTTCGCGAACCCAATCTGCGTCGCCGTGTCGGCATGCTGGCAGTCTCAATGCTGATCGTCGTCGCCGTCGTCACCGCGGCACTGATTACGGCTTCGAGAGGTTCACGGGCCCCCCACGCGACCGCAAACACCATCGCCGTGATCGATTCGCGTCACGCCGCGGTCAGCGGGGTCCTCAACGCCGGCGGGCCACCAGGTGCCATCGCGGCCGGGGCGGGCGCCATTTGGGAGACCGATACCGCCGACGGCCTTTTACTTCAAATTGATCCCGCTCGTCACGAAATCGAGCGGATTCCCGTGGGGCGAAACCCCACAGGCGTCGCCGTTGGAGGTGGCGAGGTCTGGGTTGTCAACCAGCTCGATCGGACGCTCTCCGAAGTCAATGGACGAGCATTTCGACAGGTAGCCACGTTCCGGGTTGGCACCGGCGCCGCGGCGGTCGCGTACGGCTACGGCTCGGTATGGGTAGCCAATGCCGTCGACGACACCATTTCTCGGATCGACCCGAACCGCGGGCCGATCGCCACAATCCCTCTGACCGGTCAGCCCGGCGGCATCGCGGTCGGCGTCGAGGGGGTTTGGGTCACCAGCGTCTCGACCGGACAGCTGTTGCTCATCGATCCCCAAGATGACCAGGTCACGCAAGCGATTCAGATCGGGAATGGCCCAACAGGCGTCGCTGTCGGAGGCGGGGGGCTGTGGGTTGCGAACACACCCGACGGGACCGTGTCTCATTTTGACCCTGACACGGGAGCCGTGTCCAAGATCAACGTAGGCTCCTCGCCCGTCGCAGTCGCGTACGGCGCGGGTGGAGTGTGGGCGGCAAACAGCGTCGGCGGGACAGTCGCGCGCATCGATCCGAGCTCGGGTGTCGTGCGGACGATCCGCGTTGGAGGGGAACCATCGGGACTCGCGGTCACTGGCACCAACGTGTGGACGACCGTACTCCCGACACCCGCGTCCCACCGCGGGGGAACGCTCCGGATCGTGGAAGGACCACCATACGACTCCGTCGGTGACTCCGCGGACCCGGCCGGGTTCGGCGGGATTAGCCAGTGGCAGATGCTCGGCCTGACGAACGACGGTCTCGTGACCTACCGGCGCGTCGCGGGGCTTCAAGGGAGCACACTTGTCCCTGACCTCGCTACGTCCCTCCCGGCGCCTACGGATGGCGGCTTGAACTACACATTCCGGGTTCGCAGCGGAATTCGATACTCCACCGGCGCGCTGGTGCGACCGCAAGATTTCCGGCGCGCGATCGAACGCGTGTTCATGCAGGGCGGTGAGTACCCGCGGGTTTTCTACACCGGAATCGTCGGCGCGCGGGCATGCGTCCGAGTGCCTAAGGACTGCTCCCTCGCCCGTGGCATAACCACTGACGACGCCTCGAACACGGTCACGTTTCACCTGACCTCACCGGATCCGGACTTTCTGTACAAACTCGCATTCCCGGCGGCCGACGCCGTCCCAGCAGGAACGCCCCGCCACGACACCGGCCGTTCGCCGCTCCCGGCGACAGGTCCCTACAAGACCCAATCAATCTCGCCGTCTCGCGAAGCCCTGGAGGGTTACCGGCTCTCGTTCGCGACCTGGACACTCGTTCGCAACCCCCGCTTCCGCGAATGGTCCCGCGACGCACAGCCAGACGGCTCTCCCGACCGCATCGTCCTCACCGAGCAAACGAACCTGGCGCGTGCCGTCGAAGCCCTCGGGCGCGGCAGCGTAGACGCGGTGCTTCCGGCCCCCGTGAGCGCCGTTGGGCGCCTCGCGGTCCGGTACGCAAACCAGCTGCACCTTGAGCCTTCGCCGAGCACGTACGGGTTCGTGATGAACACGCACGTGGCTCCGTTCAACCGCGCGTCCGTCCGGCAAGCGCTCAACTACGCCGTCGACCGCAATCGCATCGTCCAGCTCGCCGGCGGCCGCCTCGAGGCGCGACCGACCTGCCAGATCCTGCCGCCCACCCTGGCCGGCTACGAGCCCTACTGTCCCTACACGCGCAGTCCGAACCCCGGCGGTTCTTGGAGCGCGCCGCGGCTGCCTCGCGCGCAGGCGCTCGTCCGGCGCTCGGGAACGCGCGGTTCGCGCGTGACCGTCGTCGCCCAGCCGGCCCAGGAAGCGAACCCCAGTCCGGCAATCAGTCGCTATCTGGTGTCCGTCCTCGATCGCCTCGGATACCGCGCGTCGCTGAGCGTCGTCTCCGACAGCTTCGCGCGTCTCGCGGACTCCCGCAATCGTGCGCAGATCGCCTGGTTCACGTGGTTCCAGGACTATCCGGCACCCTCGGCCTTCATAAATCCGCCGCTGCTATGTCGCTCGTTCGAACCGCGCAACCCTTTGAACATCAATGGTGCCGGGTACTGCAACCCGCGCGTTGACGCTCAAGCCCAGCGCGCCAGCACACTCGAGCCGCTCGCTCCAGGTACCACAAGCGGACTATGGACCAAGATCGACCGGCAAATCACCGATGACGCTCCGTGGCTCTCGCTGTACAACCCGCTTGTCCCGATCGCGCTATCGGCACGCGTGGGGAACTATCAAGACCACCCATTCTGGCTACTCCTGCTCGATCAGCTCTGGGTCCGATGAGCGCGCACCGGCCGCGCCGGCTGCTGCTTCGGCCAGCTAACTCTCGCTGCCTCGAAGGGGCGAGGCGGGGAACGACGCCGAGGGCTTGACGAGCTTCGCCCCGTCGCTCTTACCGAAGTCACGCTCGATGAGACTGACTTCCGCCAGCATCGAGTAGCCGATGTGTGCAATCCGTACATCCCGATCGCGCCGAAACGAGCGCGTCATCCGCTTCCGCTCTGGACGAGCACCAGGCGTGCCGCGTGATGGCTGCTCTCTCGGGGAGCAGCAGCGCGCTGGCCTTGGCCCCGGTACTGAGCTTGCTCGAGATCGGAAGAGCGTCGTGTAGGGAAAGAGTGTAGATCTCGGTG
>OBLV0100000443.1_pt1 | contig 12765 bp, 13 predicted proteins | sample 1520071 | NCBI WGS metagenome assembly OBLV01 (sample SAMEA3888446, study PRJEB22518) | metagenome | reverse complement strand
CCCACTTCCAGCAGGCGACGCCCGGATCGACGAACGGCACGGGCAGCTCTTCGCGCGCTCGCGCACGGAACTCAGGTGAGGTGTGCTCGGCGAGCACCACCACCTCGGCGCCGTCCCGAACGGCGAGCCTCGCCTCCTCGATCACCCGGTCGAGGAACGCATCGTGATCGGCCGAAATCTCAGGAATGCCCATCTCCACCGACCGGAACGACGTCAGCCTTCGGTCGAGGCCGAGAAGGATCGCGTTGTCGGTCATCTTCGGTATCCACTTGCGGCGACCGACGATGATCGAGAATCGGTGCCCCAGGGTGGCGGCCAGCAGCATGCTCGCCTCACCCATGCCGACGATCGGCATCCGCACCAGCTCCCGCGCCTCACGCAGGCCGCCGTCGTAGAAGCAGCCGATCACGCCGGCGCCGCACCCGTCGGCCTCCGCCTGCACGAACAGCTCGAGCATCGGACCGAGCGCTTCGTGTTCGTAGGTGTGGTACTCGAGGTGCGGCGGCCCTTGCTGCAGATGCTCGATCCGCGGGGCGTGGTGAGGAGCGCGAACCGATTCGATCAGGGCCGCGACCTCGGCGTCGAACGCCCCGCCCTGCACCGGATTGACCCAGACGATCTCTGCCATCAGCTCAGCCTTGGACCAACTGCCATGAGCGCAATCCCTGTTCGGTGTCGAGTTCGACGATCGCGCCGCGCAGCACGCCGTCCTGGTAGTCGGAGCCTGGATTGAGACATACCGTGCTCCCCAGCTTGCTGGCACCGGGCGATTCGTGCACGTGACCGTGCAGGCCTACCACCGGCTGAAGGTCCTGGATCAGCTCTCGGACCGCGGTCGAGCCGGCTGATGTCGTCTGGAGGCCGCTGGCGTCGACCACGGGGCGCAGCTCAGCGTCGAGCTTGGGCGCCTGGTCGAGGTGCGTGTCGACCGGCGGGCAGTGGATGTTGAACACGGCACGACCCGGATCCTCGAGCCGGGCCGCCAGGTCTCGCAGCGCGTCGGCGATCTCATCCTCGGTGAGCTCCCGCGGGGTCTCCCAGGGCGTAGGCGTCGAAGGACCGAAAGACAACATTTGCCAGCCGCCGGGAAGCTCGCAGATCCCGTCCTCGGCGTAGTGGACGTAGCTGGCTTCGCGCAGGACATCGGCGAGCGCAGGGTCGTCGTCGTTGCCGAGGATCATGAACGCCGGCACGCCGGCACCACTCAGCCGCTCCTCGGCCAGCTCCGCCCACCGCGAAAGGCTTTCGCGTGTGACGCGCGCGAACGCGGCCGGCACGGCGGCGGGATCCTCGGCCAGCTCGCGCTCCTGCGCAGCGGTCACGAGCAGGTCATAGCGACCCATCATCCGGATCTGCTTGCGCAACTCCGCGAGCGAGTCCTCCGAATCGACGAGAACGCGCTCGTGATGGAGCTCGGCGTGCCATGTGCCGCCGCCGTTGCCGACGATCGGGACGATCACCTTGCCCGTCACGTCGCCCCCGAGGATCAGCACATCGGCGCGGTACGCCGCGGCCCCGTTCAGCCATTTGCGGAAGCACTGCTCCGACCCGTGAACATCGGTGGCGAAGAACAGGCGGGTTCGCTCTGACTTCGCGCGGCGGCGTCCGAACGGGCTCATTCAGGGGGAAGCTCTTGATATGCGAGCCCGAGGTCGACGCCTCTGCGCCGGTTCAGCACCTTAGACACCGGATAGATCAGCACCGCGATGATCGCGATTATGTACGTCGCGCGGATACCGTCGGAACTGTTTGCGCCGAGCGCGTCCGTTGTGCACAGCGACACGAAGAACAGGATGTAGACGGCGAGCGACACGGTGGCGATCACGCTCAGCCCGGGGAGCCCCATGATCTTCTTGCCGACGGACGACGCCTCGTACATCTGCCGCCGGCGGTATGGGAACACGATCCCGGCGATGGCAACCACGAAGAACGTCAGGATCTCGGCGATACCCGCGGTGTACAGGAGCGTCAGGAATCCGCCGCCCGCGAACACGATCACCGCTAGGTATATGAGCGTCACGGCGAGCACGATCATGTTCGCGACGAGCGGCGACCGAGTGCGCTCGTTGACCTCGCTGACCTTGTCGGGGATCACGCGATCGAACGACCAGGCGAACAGACTTCTGGTGGCGATCAGGAACGTCGCCGGCAGCGCCACCACGATCGCCACGATGAACGACAGGTTCAGCAGCACGATGACCACGGTCGAGCTGGTCAGCATCGAGACGAAGAAGAAGAACGACGAGGCGGCGGGGAGCGTGTACGCCTTGCTTCCGGAGTTCGACAGGAACGTGGCGGAGCCGAGGAAGTCGTTGCCGAACGTCCGCGACGACAGTCCCATCAGGATTGCGACCATGACGACGGAGATGCCCAGCGACATCAGCATCACGCGTCTGGCCGATGTCTTCGGAGAGCGAATCTCGCCGCCCGCATACGCGGTGACAATCGCGTAGCCGAACGACGCGAACGCCAACGGCATGGCAAGGATCGTGTTGCCGAGATCGAAATGGGCGCTCCCGGAGAACCCAGCCTTGTGGGCGGCCGCGATGATCCCGGTGTAGCTGCCGCCGTAGGTGGTGACAGCGTGGCTGAAGTCGCTTCGATCGTTGAACAGCAACAGCACGAAGGCGATCGCGACGCCGACGAGTGAGACCGCGAACAGCCACTTGTAGACGGTCAGCGCCCGCCGCAGGCTGAGGCTCATCAGCGCCGCGACGAGGATCAGCACCACCGCACCGATTCCGAACTCCCAGCCCTTCGTGAGCACGTCCGTGGCCCACCGCGTGAAGGTCGCGCTGTGAGCGGTGGCGCCGATCGTCGCGAACGCGGTCGAGACGCCGAACGGCGCCAGCAGATAGCCGAAGTACGCGATTACCAGCAGGTACCAGGCGGTGATGTTGAAGTTCGCGGCGAACCCGGCCCACGGGTGCAGGGTCCGGCTGACGAAAACGTAGTCGCCGCCGGCGCGAGGCATCACCGCCGTGAATGTCGCGTACAGCAGCGTCGGGAAGATGCACAGCACGCCGGCGAACACCGTGACCCAGAACGGGCTCGCGCCCGGGAACGCCGACGGTGCCTGGGTGGCGATCAGCACCGCCAGCGGGATCGAGATGAACGAGACATTCAAGGCGATTCCCGCGCCGGGCGAGATGTCCCTGACCAGTCCCGAGGCCTGACGGGTGTAGAGCCCTGCCCCGGCCTGAACCGGAGCCGTGGCCGGCGATGAACCCGCGGATGTAGCGCTCATCCGGATCTCCTGACAGCTAGATGCAAAGGGCTTTGTATCGAGCGAGACCTTAACGCCGTCCCAGGCGGAGCGCAACCCCTGGGACGGCCGTATCGCCGCCTGGGTCGCCGCTACCGTCGGGTGGTGGACTGGCGCACGATCAGCTCGGTCGGCAGCGGATCGGGAGGATCCGGCTGCTCGCCGCTCGCGAGCAGGGTCTCGATCAGCTCGAGCAGCAACGTGCCCGCGCGTTCGGGGAACACGCGCAGCGAGCTCAGCGGGATCGCGGCCTCGCGAGCCCGCGCGCTGTCGCCGACCCCGACGATCCCCAGCTCGTCCGGGATCGCCACACCCAAATCCCAAGCCGCGCGCGCCGCGCCGGTCGCGAGGATGTCGTTGACGCAAAAGATCGCATCGGGCCGATCGGGCCCCTCGAGCAGCTCCTGCGCGAGCTCGTACCCGCAGCGCTCGGAGAACTCGGCCGCCGACAGAACCGGCGCCCCCGCTGGCGCGAACCGCTCGAACGCCGCGTCCATATCCGCCGCGTACGACATCTCCGCCGCCAGCGACAGCATCGCCGGCCGCTCGTAGCCCTGAATCGCCAGATGCTCGAGCACCCCCTTCAACGCGCGGGCGTGATCGTGATCGACTGACAGCTTCTCCGGGTGGCCCTCGACCCGGCCGAGCGAAACCGCCGGCAACTCCGAGGCGATCACCGCGTCGACGAACGCGTCGCCCGGAACCGGATCGATCAGGATCGCCCCGTCGACCCGCCGCTCGGCGATCAGCGGCGTCACGAACACCTCCGCCGGGGGATCGGCCGGCACGAAGATGAACGAGTACCCCGAGCTGATCGCGGCCTCGCTCATCGACGTGAGCATCGCCGCGAAGAACGGATTCAGCGCGAACTCGGGGCTACTCAGCGAGTGCTGTAGCGCGATCGTCATCGAGCGTCCGGTCGCCAACGCCCGCGCGCTCGCGCGCGGCCTGTATCCGAGCCGGTCCGAGACCGCGAGCACCCGCCGTCGCGTCTCCTCGCTGACGTGGCGCTTGCTCGAGAACACGTGCGAGACCGTCGTGATCGACACCCCGGCCTCCGACGCCACCTCGAAGATGGTCGCTGAGGCAGTCGGACTTGGCGGTGCAACCTTTTCCATTGACACGGACCGGCAGGCTCGGTGGCCCGACGATTCTAGGCAGGGCGCTGAGCCGCGGGCACCTCTCCGCATTTGACGCAACGCGCGCGCCAGCTCATCGGGAGCACCTGGACGACGAGCTTGCGTCCGCAGTTGGTGCAGAAACGCGGCGGGTCCGTCGCCCGCTGTCGCGCCTCACACGCCGCGTGGTTCCCCACGTCGGCAGGCCGGCCGCAACCAGCGCAGTGGTTCACAGCGTGTTCGACAGCTCCTTGACCGGCATCTTCAGCTCGGCGAGCAGATCGAGGTCCTCCTGCGGGGAGCGCCCGAGTGTCGTGAGGTAGTTGCCGACGATCAGCGCGTTGATGCCGCCGAGCACGCCCTGGCGGGTGCCCAGGTCACCGAGCGTGAGCTCGCGCCCGCCGGCGAAGCGCAGCACGGTTCGCGGCAGCGCGAGCCGGAACGCCGCGATCGCCCGCAACGCGTCCATCGTGCTGGGCGCGTCGAGGTCACCGAAGGGTGTCCCGGGCCGGGGGTCCAGGAAGTTCAGCGGCACCTCGTCGGGGTCGAGCTCGGCGAGCTCGGCGGCGAATTCAGCGCGCTGCTCCAGAGACTCCCCCATCCCGATGATGCCGCCGCAGCAGACCTCCATACCCATCTCGCGCACGCGCTGCAGCGTCTCCCGGCGCTCGTCCCACGTGTGCGTGGTGACGACCTGCGGAAAATGCGAGCGAGCGGTCTCGAGATTGTGGTTGTACCGGTGCACGCCGAGGTCGCGGAGCTCCTCGGCCTGCGCGCGCGTGAGGATCCCCAGCGAGCAGGCAACGTTGATCTCGACCGCATCCTTGATGGCCGCCACTCCCTCTCCGACCTGAGCCATGAGCCGCGCGTCGGGTCCCCGCACGGCGGCGACGATGCAGAATTCGGTGGCGCCCGTGGCCGCGGTCTCCCGGGCGGCCTCCACCAGCGAAGGGATGTCCAGACGGGCCGCGCGAACCGGGGTGTCGAACCGCCCGGACTGCGAGCAGAAGTGACAGTCCTCGGGGCAGCCCCCGGTCTTGACCGACACGATCCCCTCGACCTCGACCTCGGGACCGCACCACCGCATCCGTACCTCGTGGGCGAGCGCGAGTGCCTCCGGCACCCGGTCGTCCGGCAGCTCAAGCACGGCCAGGACCTGCTCCCGGCTGAGCCCGACGCCGTGCGCCAGGACCTGCCGGCGCGCCTCGTCGAGGATGTCGTCCGTCACAGATTCACCTCCGGTAGTTCGCCGGGGAAGACTAACTGGCGGCGGCCGACGATCCACTCGCTACTCGTAGGTAGGCGTCGCGGGGCCGTGAACGTCAGCCGGCCACGGCGAGGCCGGGGGTCGCTGGACCGTGAACGTCAGCCGGCCACGGCGAGGCCGGGGGTCGCTGGACCCTTGGTCAGCGTCTGCTCGGCCTCCTCGAGTGCCCTCTCGACCTTGCTGATCTCGAGGGTCAGCGCCATCCGCCGGTCGCGGATCGAGCTCAGATCGGTCGTCTCGCTCGAGACCGCGGTGGTCAGCTCTCCGAGCTGTGCCTGCAGATCCTGGAGTCGACCGCGCAGACGCGAAGGAGCACGCAGGTCGAGCTCATAGATCCCACTCTGGGTGCCGCGACGTACCACCGGCGAGCGGGAAAGCTGGGTCAGGAACACCGCCAGGGGATCCTTACCCGCGACCGAGTAGCCCACTTCCGTGACGAGGTCGAACCACTGCCGGTAGTGGAGAGCCTCAGGCCGGCTCGGATGCGCAAGGAGAACCCGCACAGCTGCGGTGCGGATCGCCGGGCCTCGCAGAATCGACCCGTTTTCGGGAGTGTCGCGGTCAACGCGGAGGGGCGGCGCCTGTCGTGGCGGGACTTCGCCGGCGAGGCGGCCGATGAGCATCAGGCGCTCGTCGAGTTCGGCCATCGAGGCCTCGATCTCGTCGAGCTCTCCCTGCAGGCGACGCCGCCGCTCCAGCAGCCCGTCGCGCCGGCGCTCCAAGTCGCCGCGTTCGGCGGCAACGGCGCGCAGCAGGCGCGCGGACGGTGCTGATGAGCGTCGGGTCATCGGTCGGAGCGGTTCTACACGAGGTGACATTGACGGCGTCAGGATGACCTGTGGAGAGGATGTTCATACGCAGCCGGGCGTTGTTGATAACGGCTACGTGGCTGTGGAAAACGCGCTCGACCGACCACGAAGATTCCGCATCAACCGAGGTTTTTGCCCGCAAAACCGCCAATTTGCGGGGTCGTGCGCCGATCGAAGGCGATCGCCACCCGAAGGCGCTGGAAAGTTCCGTCCGGGCCGTGCGCTCTCATACGCACTGAGCCGTAGGAGACACCGTATGAGGAAAGGAACGCAAATGTCGGGAGCCCCCACACCCCGCGCCGGTCGGGCTTGGCCACCTCCTCCCACAGGATCGAGATCGTGGGCCGACCGAACGGCCAGCCGAGCCCCTGCTGCGCCGCCGAGCGGCGAGTTCGAGGCCGAGCTGGCCCGCGATCTCGCAGTCCTCATCGAGTCCGGCCTGGTCGTGCCGATCTACGACCGCGGGACGATCCGCTACGCGCTCGCCGGAGATGCGGAGGAAGCACCGGCCTGAGCGGGGAGACGGCCACGTGGTCGGTCCGGGCTAAGACCGGTGCGAGACGACTCGGTCGAGCAGCCTCATCAGCTCGCGTTGCTGCTTGGCTGACAGCGGTTCCAGCAACGACCTCTGGGCGGAGTCAACTCGCTCGTCGAGGCGTGCCAGTGTGGCCCGCCCCGCGGGGGTGAGGGTGACGACGTTGCGGCGACGGTCCTGGGCATCGCGGACTCGTGCCACGAGCCCATCGCGCTCCATTTCGCCGAGCAGCGCGTGCAAGTCGCTCCGGTCGATCCAGAGCCGCCGCCCCAGGTCGGCCTGGCTGGCCGCCCCCTGCTCGGCGAGCGAGGTCAGCACGGCGAAGTGCTGCCGGCGCGCGCCCTCCCGCGCCAGCGCTTCTCCGACGAGCGCCTGACCCCGGCGCGCGAGCTCGCTGGCCTGCCAGCTCGGCAGCCGCCGCATCCGCTGCGGCGGGTCGTACTCGGGGCGTCCGTCATCAGCTGCCATCGCGCGGCCGACTATAGCTTGGATAGACCAACGTTGGTAAGCCCAACGACCTCGTGATATCGTTGGCTCTACCAACGTTTATCCAGCCAACGAAAGGACGACGACCATGTCGACCAGCCCCTCATTCAGCACTCAGCTCATCGGCCAGACCGAGAAGACGCTCAACGCGATCCTCGCCCGGCTACTCGCGGGAACCGGCCTGACCGAGCCCGGATGGGTGACGCTCACGCTCGCGGTCAGAAGCGGCGGAACGGCGGACCTCACCGTCGTTGTCAGCCGCGTCGCGGATGCGGTGAAGATCAGCGACGCGGAGGCGCGAGCCCGCGTCGACGAACTGGCCGCGGCACGGCTGCTGGTGGTGCCAGACGTCGCCGGATCGCCGGTTCGCGTCACGGACGCCGGCAGTCAGCTGTACACGCGAATCCGTTCGTCAGTCGTCGAGATCACCGAGCGCATGTGGGGCGATCTGCCGGCCGAGGACCTCGCCGCCGCCGGTCGCGTGCTCACGACCGTCCTCGAGCGAGCCAATGCCGAGCTGGCGAGGTCGTGACCGCGGGAGGCCCCACGCGGGTGGTGCCACAAGGCGGCGCGGCTCGACGACGGTCAGGGCCGCGTCACGGTCAGCCGGGCATGCATGCCCAACTGCAGGTGGCCCGGCATCGAGCAGTAGAGCTCGTACCGGCCTGAGGAGAGATGCCAGGTCGCCTGGCTGATGCGACCCGACAGCGTGATCCTGACCCTGCCCAGCACCGCTCCGATCATGTGGCCGCGGGCGCTCAACCTGCGGATCCGAAGATCGTGCGCGTCCTGGCCCCGGTTCCACAACTCCACGATCACCGTGCCGGCCGGCACCGAAGTGCGCGACGGCCACAGCGACCACTCCTGCGCGTAAACGAGCAGATGGGCCGGCGCCGGGGCGCGCGCGGCAAGCGCGACGCCCCCGGCCGCGAGCATCGCGGCAAATACACACAGCGACGATGCGAGCACGCGTCTCATGCGAGTAGCTGGTAGCGCGGGAAGCCGGACGCGCCGGGGATCACGGCGCCGGCGTCCTGACCGAACCACTGCTCGAGCAGGGAGCAGTAGACGCCCCGGAAGTCGACATTCTCCTGTTGGTTGCCGTTGGCGTCGAGCTGGGTGAGCGGCGCGAACTCGCCGACCATCCCACCGTTCACACGGCTTCCGATCAGCAGCGACGTGCCGGCGGCGCCGTGATCGGTGCCGTCCGAGCCGTTCTCCTCGGCGCGACGGCCGAACTCCGACCATACGTGCACCAGCACGCGGTCATCGACGCCGCGCGCCTCGAGGTCGGCCTGGAAGGCGGCCAACGAGTCGGCGACCAGCATGACGCCGGAATCGAAAGTCTTCTCCTGCCCCGAGTGGGTGTCGAACTGGGTATCCGTCGTGAGCGCGACGCAGCGGAGCGGGATGCCGGCCGCGATCATCGCCGCGAGCCCGGCGAGGCGATCGGGCAGGTCCCCGGTCGAAGGCGTCGGGTAAGTGACGGAGCTGCCGTAGGCGGCGCCTGGATTGTTGCTCGTGGCCGTGTTGCGGCGCACGTTGCCGTTCGAGGGCTGGAACGGCGCGAGCGTTCGGCGGACGGTGCCCACCTCAGACGCCGCCCCCGCGACCTGGGCGATCGCCGGGTCGCGCGAGTGGCGCTGCGCATCGCCAAGCGAGGACGCTGAGTCGAGCGCCCACCCGACCGCATCCCCCCACACACCACTGAGCCAGACGGCAAAGTTGTTGGGTTGATCGATCGCCGCCGTCGGGTTCTTGACGGTGGCGAGCGTCGGGTTGATCTGGCCGTCCATCGATAGGCCCTGGAAGGGGTTGGCGGTGTCGCCGGCCACATCGAGGTAGCGCCCCATCCAGCCCGTCAGCAGCGAAGCGTCGGTGGCGCCCACCTCCCAGTAGTGGCGAGAGGTGAAGTGCGACATGTCGGGATCGGCGTAGCCAATCCCGGGGAACACGGCCACCTTGCCGACGTTGTGCAGCTGGGCGAACGAGGCCGCCGACGGGTGCCAGGTGAGGCTCGGGTCCTCCCTCAGCGGCGTTCCCGAGCCCGCCGTCACCGCCAGCGTCGGGCGCAGCTTCAAGTACAGCGGGTCGCCCGCCGGGGCCAGCAGCGACAGGCCGTCCACCCCGCCCTGCATGAACAGTGACACGAGGATCGGGCTGTCCACGGGCTGCGCCGCGGCAGCCCGCGCGATCCCGTCGCCGAGCATCCGATCGGTCAGGCCGAGCCGTCCGGCGCCATACACGGTCAGCAGGCCGCCGGCGGCTCCGGCCAGGAATCGCCGGCGATCGATCCCGACGCCGGCGGGGAGCGGCATCCGCGGATCCCACTCACGGGCGACCGGCGGCTTGCCGGCGAGCACTCGCCGGATTGCCTGTGCGCGCGAGAACCCATCGCAGTGGCCCTCGGGGGCACGGGGAACGCGGACACCGGATCCGGCCGACACCCGCGGATCGCGACCCCCGCTCATGCGGTCATCCAGTCCGGCGTCATCGGGACCAGGTTCCGCAGCGCGTTCTGCCGTAGCTGCCGGAACGGAACCTGTTCCCAGTCGTGCGTTTGGCCGCGAGCGATTCGCCGTCCCAGCCCGATCAGGTTGCGTCGTGTCGTCCCGGACAGCGAGCGCCCGCCCCAGAAGTCGATCGCGTGCTGGTAGGCGTCGACGGAGTCCTCGGTGATCCCGAACGGATACGTCTTGCCCTGGAGGACGTGGTTCTGCAGCGCCACGTTGACCGCCTCCAACCGCCCCGCCCACCGCGACGTGTCGAGCCATTGAGCGTAGTTCCAGCCAGACACGTTCGGCGGCTGAAACAGCACCTGGCCGGTGAGCTGGGCGATCCAGGCCCAGCTCGTGGTCGTGATCGTCTGGCGGCTCCCGCGCAGCAAACCGGCGGTCCACACGACGGGCGGGATCACCAGTCGGGGCCCCTCGTAGAACAGTGGGTGGCGGAGGATCGCCTCGACCAGCGGCCGGATCGCGTAGCCGCTTCGCATGTACGCCCGCTCGAGTGCGTGAGCGGTCGTGCGGGGGATCTTGGCGCCGACGAAATAGCCCCAGAGCTTGTCGACTAGGAACGATGGATGGTCTGGGTGGGCGACCGCGAGCCGGCAGCTGTCGCGCCAGTCGAACCGGCCACGATGGCCGAAGATCCGCTTGACGCCGTAGTCGTGAAGGCTCGGCTCGAACCGGAAGTTGACCGGGCCCTGATCGTTCCAGTCGTTGGTCCACCCGGTGAGCGCTCGGGCGTTCTGATGGACGTCGTGCTGGTCGTAGCCGCGGTCGGCCCCGAGCGTGAACAGCTCCAGCATCTCGCGACCGTAGTTCTCGTTTGGGCTGTCCTTGTTGTTGGTGTTGCCGTTCTGCCACAGCAACATCGCGGGGTCGACCGTGACGTCAAGCAGCAACTGGTGGAAGTTGCCGAGCGCATGGCGACGCATCATCCAGTTCTGCTTGATCATCAGCTGCGCGTTGGAGGCCTCCTCGGAGGTCGCGAACCAGCTGTGCCAGACCAGCGTCATCCGTTCGATCAGCTGCCGGTTGGAGCGGACCATCCGGTCCAACCACCAGCAGTGATCGTCACCCCAGGTGTTGATCGGGTCGAGCGGCTCGCCGTGATCATCGTGCGGGGCGGCGCCGATCAGCCGGGCGGCTCCGTGGGGCCGAGTCAGCGAGGCGACGGCGGCCTCCATGCCGAGCCTCGCGAGCCGCTCCGCGTCACCCGGACGCGGCCCGAACCCAGCGCGCCACAGAAGTCGAGTGGCGTGCTCGGCTGTGAATTTGCCGCGGTAGACGGCGGTTGGCGACGTATCGAGCACAGGCAAGATCAGCCTCGGTCTGATGTTGCGCGCGGTGGACGGTGCCGATGCCCTACGTGTCGGGCTTCGGGGACGGCGGCAGCTTACCGGGCAGGCGGACGGGAGTACGGCAGTCCCGTTGCGCGCGCCGACCCCTGGTCGGCGCCTCGGCGGAACCAGCGCTCGACCAGGAAATACGAGATCGAGATCCCGGGAGGCAGCACCAGCTCGGAGCTTCGGCCCGCGAGGCCTTCACCAACCTCCTCGCGCGTGAACCATCGGACGTCCTCGAGCTCGCCATCGCGCGGAGCAGGCGTCCCGCCGTCCGAGCGCGCTTCGAAACCGAGCATCACCGACAACGGGAACGGCCACGGTTGCGACCCGACGAATTGCGGGTGATGGACCGCTATTCCCGACTCCTCCCTTACCTCGCGGATGACGGCCTCTTCGAGTGACTCCCCAGGTCCCACGAACCCGGCGAGCACCGAGTACTGCCCGGGCGGCCAGCCCGCCTGGCGTCCCAACAGAGCGTGACCGTCGTGCTCGACGAGCACGATCACAGCCGGGTCCGTCCGCGGAAAATGCTGCACGCTGCAGCCCGGGCACGTCAGCGAGAACCCCGCATCGCTGACCCGCAGAAACGCCCCGCACGCCGGGCAGAACCGGTGGCGCCGATGCCAGTTGAGCAGGGCCACGAGGTAGGCGGCGAGACCGGCCTCCTGCGGCGCAAGCACCCTTCCCGCCTCGCGTAGCGTCGCGATTCGGCCAAGCTCGTTGAGCCGCCGGCGCGCGGCCGGCGGCTGCACGTCGAGGTCGATCGCGAACAGCGCGACGTCGTCCTCGAGCCCGAGCATGACCGGCCAGGCCCCGTCGGCCGGGCTCTCGGCGCGGGCCGTCACGGGCACGCGGACCAGCGACACCGGTCGATCGCCGCTGACCAGAACGCCATCGGCGCTCGCCATCACGGCCCGGCTCGCCGGATCCGCGAGGCGCCCGGTGACCCACACCGGGTCTAACCGCTCCGTCACGGCGCGATCGAGCAACATCCCCGAGAACGTGAGCATCCGGGGACGTTACGGCACCGGACGCCCCGGAATGTCCGATCAGCGGCTACATCGGTTCACGGATTGGCGCCGGCGCACGAGCCGCCGTAGCGGCAGCTGACCAAACTCGGTTGCTCGACCGGGCGGCCGGCGTCGATCGACCAGGCCAGCCGGATGAACTGGGCGTGGGTCCATCCGAGCGGGGTCGCGGATCCCGTGCCGGTCCCCGGGAGGCGACCGTCGGTGCCCGCCGGCGGATTGTCATCCCATACCTGCTCGGGGAGCATCAGCCCGTCGTTTGCCGTGTTCGCCATCGCATCCAGGCGTTTCGTCGCCGCCGCTCGAGCTGCCGCCACGTTCCCGGAGAGCTCGCCCGCGGCGAGTACGAACTCGCCGCAGGCGAGAGATCGGAAGAGCACACGTCTGAACTCCAGTCACATCACGAT
>OBLV0100000442.1_pt1 | contig 12775 bp, 11 predicted proteins | sample 1520071 | NCBI WGS metagenome assembly OBLV01 (sample SAMEA3888446, study PRJEB22518) | metagenome | reverse complement strand
GCCGGATAATACGGCTCCGCTCCACGGCTCGGACCCGTTCGGGAGCCGGGCCCCACCCCGAGGCCCGGAACATGACGATGGCCGCGGCGACAAGCACGGCCCCGATCACCGCCTCGGCCACGCCGGCGCCGGTCGAGCTATACCCGGACGAACGTCCCTGGACGTGGCCGAACAGGTGGATCGCGGACGCCACTGCGAGGGTGGCAGCCTCGAAGACCATCACCGCCGCGACCCGCCGGACAACGGAGACGGTGCGATCATCCACCGACGCACTCGGCGACTGCAATTGGGCTGTCATGAGCCCATTGTCGTGTTCGCCCCTCGATCTGTCGTCACCCGGCGGTGGATTGTGCCGCTACGGCCGGCGCGGTAGCCGGTAGCAGCCCGGGGTACGTCACCGGCGGTAACGAGAATCAGCCGTGGCCCGATGACGCCGGCCACGCAGACATCTACCGTTCTACCGTGAGAAGGCGATGACGACCGAAGCGGTGACCGACCGCTCTTCCAAGCGCGCCTCGCCGGTAATTGTTCCGGTCGATATCGGCCTGGCGGTCGCGATCGGAGTGCTGCAGGTCGGGGTGACGTTTATGGCCGCCCACCATCAGACGGCGCACCACGCGTGGGATGCCGGGGCAGTCGTTCTGCTGGCCGCCGGGCCGGCCGCGCTGGTTGTGCGGCGGCGCTACCCGGTGGCCGTACTGGTGGTGACGTTCTCTACTGCCCTGGCGTACTCGGTCGTCGGCTTCGGGCGCGGCCCGGGGTTCCTGGCCTTGATCGTGGCGTTCTTCACCGCCGCGGCAATGGGCCACCGCCGGGCCGCCATCACGTCGCTGGTGGCCGGCTACGCCGCCTTCTCCGTCCTCGCACCGCTGCTGGGCAACGGGAATTGGCCGACGCTGGGTGGGGCGGTCGGGCTGGCGGCGTGGCTCCTCGTGCTGTTCGCCGCCGGGGAGGCGATCCGGATCCGGCGGGTCCGGAACTACGAGCGAGCCCAGGTCCGCGAGGCGCAGGCGCGGCGACAGGTGAGCGAGGAGCGGCTTCGGATCGCCCGAGAGCTGCACGACGTCCTGGCCCACAACATCTCCTTGATCAACGTCCAGGCCGCCACCGCCCTGCACCGGGCCAAGCGCAGCGAGCAGCAGGCCTACGACGCCCTCGCCGTCATCAAGAAGGTGAGCCAGGACACCCTGACCGAGTTGCGTTCGCTGCTCGGCGCTCTCCGCGAGGTCGACGAGGCGGCGCCTCGCTCCCCCGCCCCCAGCCTGGACCGGATCGACGATCTGCTGGCCTCGGCGGCGGCGGCCGGCGTAGCGGCCCAGGTCGAGGTCCGCGGCGTTGCCGGGCCGCTGCCCGTGGGCGTCGATCTGGCCGCCTACCGCATCATGCAGGAAGCCCTGACCAATGTGGTCCGACACGCCGGAACGGGCCAGGCGGACGTGCTGGTCGTCTATGGCCCCGACGAGGTCGTCGTACAGATCGACGACAACGGTGGGTCCAGCTCTCCCGCTCACGCGGGAACGGGCATCACGGGCATGACGGAACGGGCAGCGGCGTTGGGCGGCCAACTCGAGGCCGGGCCGCGGCCCGGTGGCGGCTTCCGCGTGCGAGCCCGGCTCCCCCTCGGGAGTGCCGAGTGACCCTGCGACGGGAGCTGCGACCGCCGCGGGCAGCCTCATGATCCGGGTGCTTCTGGCCGACGACCAGGCCTTGGTCCGGGCCGGCTTTGCCGCCCTGCTCGGCGACGAGCCCGACATCGAGGTGGTGGGCGAGGCGGCCGACGGGGCGCAGGCCCTGGGCCTGGCCCGTCGGCTCAAGCCCGACGTCGTGCTCATGGACATACGGATGCCCGGAACCGACGGGCTGGCGGCGACCAAGGCGATCACCACCGACGAGCGGCTTGGCTCGGTCCGGATCGTGATCCTCACCACCTTTGACCTCGACGAGTACATCTTCGAGGCGATCCGGGCCGGTGCCAGCGGCTTTCTGGTCAAGGACACCGAGCCGGCCGAGTTGCTCCGGGCGGTGCGGGTCGTCCACTCGGGCGACGCCTTGTTGTCGCCCGGGGTGACCCGCCAACTCATCGCCCAGTTCGCCGCTCGCGCCGCGCCACCGGCCAAGCCCAGCCTTGATCCGCTCACCGAGCGCGAGCGCGAGATCACCGGGCTGGTCGCCGGCGGGATGTCCAACGCCGAGATCGCGGCCCGGCTCTACCTGAGCACGTCGACGGTCAAGACCCACGTCAACCGGGCCATGTCCAAGCTCGGGGCCCACGACCGGGCGCAGCTCGTGGTCATCGCCTACGAGTCGGGCCTCGCCCGCCCCGGCTGGGCCGGCTGACCCCGACGCGGCCCAAGAGCGAGCGATCTTGCGAGCGAGGGGGTCGAGGGGTTCGACGCCGGGCGGTTTCGGGCTTAGGAGCAAGCTTCTGTGGGCTTTGACGCCTTTGTGGGCGTAGATGCGCTATAGCGCGCCCCTTCGCCCACAAGGGCGACAAAGCCCACAAGCTTCGAGCGCCGGCGCCTCAGATCAGGCCGACCGCGGGGCCGACCGCGGGGCCGACCGCGGGGCCGACCGCGGGGCCGACCGCAGGGCCGACCGCGGGGCCGACCGCAGGGCCGACCGCAGGGCCGACCGCGGTGCCGACCGCGGGGCATCATGAGCCGGTCGGTGCCTGTTCCCGTCTCGACGATGCATCCGCCGGCCAGGACCGCCACGGTCAATCCTCACAACTGCCCCAGTGTGGGATGGACGACGACGGGTGAGTCTCGGCCCGATGCTGCCTGGGCCCTCAGAGCGAACTACGCCGCGGCGGGAGCCAGTTCGGTCCACACGACGCTCGAGATGCCTTGGATGGTCGCGATGCCGTAGCTCTCGGTGCTCTCGCCCGTCGTGAGCACGGCCAAGACGTAGTTGCGCCCCTGACCGTCGATCCAGCCAATGCTGTTGACCTGCCAGGTGCTGTTGTTGTCGAGTGGGTCCCACCCGTCCTTGATGGCCAGCGTCACGCCGCTCGGCACCCCACCCGACACGCCCCACCGCTGGTCGGATTCGACGTTCTCCATAAGGTGCAGCTCGTAGTCGCGCGACGCCGGATCGAGGACCCCGTTGGGAAAGACCACCGATTTCAAGACCGCCACCTGATCGGCGGCCGTCGTCGTGGACAGGCCCCAATACCCGAATCGATTGAGGTCGGTATCGGTCGCGCCGATCAACGCGTCGTAGTCTCCGACGCCGACGGAGCCGTCGACCTTGGTCCACAACTCCTGGGCCGAGTTGTCGTTGCTGTTCTCGATCATCGTGGTGGCCAGGTCCGATGTCTCGTCGCTCAGCGGCTCGTCCTCCCCCTGCGCTTTGTGCAAGACGGTGGCGAGGATGTCTACCTTGATGATGCTGGCTGTGGTCTGGGCCACCCCGGGTCGATAGAGATAGGTCTTACCGGTTACAGCGTTGTACAGCGCGATCGAGATGCTCCCGGCGCGGGTCGCGAGGTAGGAGGTGAGCTGGGGCGTCGCCAGCAAGTCGGTCGTCGGAGCGAGGGTGGTGGCCGTAGTCGTGGTCGAGGCGGAGGTCGTGGAGGTCACTGCGGCGTGATGGCCGCTGTGGCCCGAGGAAGATGTCTTGGTCGCGGCCGGGGCCTTGGCCGCCGCCGCCGTCGGGGCCGAAGTCCCGGCGTTGGCCCCGGCGCCAATGGTCGCCACCTGCTCGGCCCCGCTGGCGCCGCCGAAAGGCCCCATGCGTAGTACTACCGGCACGGCCAGGGAGAACAAGGCGAGGATCAAGGTGCCCCGCAGCCAGTAGGCGACCAGCGGTGGGCGGGATCGGGCCAACACACCAGCCGCGAGGCCCAACACCTCGACGTCGGTCGGCCCCGAGAGATGGCGCTGGTGGGACGCACCGCGCCGGTCGAGCACATCGATATCCAGATGCCAACGACCGTCGGCGCCTACGTATGGCGCGGCTGGCGGCACCGCCTACTGCTCCAAGGACGCGAACGGGAAGCGGCTCGGCACCACCGGGCAGAGGCTAACCGGACTAATCCCTCCAACTGGTTCGCCGGAACGGCCAGCTGGGCGGACCTGCGAGGATCAGGCCTTGTTGTTCTTGGGGCGGTGCCGCAACTGCCGGCGCCCTACAACGAGGATCGCCCCGCCGAAGAGGAGGATGCCGCTGACTAGGAACAGGATCGGCGACTTGCTCTCTGGGATCACCGGAGTAGGTGTGGCCGTTGACTGGAAGGTGGTGGGATCAAGATAGAGCGCCGGATTCGGAGCCTGGCTGAAGTTGAACATGTTGGCGATGTCGAAGGTGCTGGTGGCGTTGGTCAGCAGGCGGTCCGCCGAACCCGGGATGCCGGGAAGGCCCCAGTTGTATTCGATGAAGTTGACGACCGAGGCCTGGTCGCTGAGCGTATGGTCGACGAAGTTGGCCTTGGCGTAGGGCGAAATCACCATGAACGGCAGTCGCGGGCCGAAGCCGCAGCGGCCGGACTCGGGCATTCCCGCCGTGTTCGTCAGCGCCGGCGTGGCCGGTGTCGACGTCGCTCCGGCCGTCAGGCCGAGGGTCGCCAGGGCATCCCCGCCCGTGACATCGAGGGCGTGCAAACCGTTGCCGGTGAGGACCAGGTCGCCGGCCGTGTTGGCCTCGGCAGTGATGACACCGCCCGACTTTGAGGAGATGGCCGTGGCCAACGTGCTGGCCGTATACGAACCGGCTGCCAGCGTCAAGGACTGGGTCGCACCGCCCCCAATGGTGTAGGTCACCGTATCGTTGGTCCCAGCCGTGATCGTGACCGACCCGGTCGCGGTCCCGGTGATCGTCGTGCCGCCGCACACGGCCGGGTTCTCGGCGTCGCCGAGAGTCGGCGAACCGCCCGCCGAGGACGGGTTCTGGACTGAACCGGTCGCGGCGCCGGAGTACACATGGTCGTACCAACCGTCGGAGTCGTCGTAGTTGACGATCACCGCGGTGTTGGCCCAGTCCGGAGTCTGCTCCAACTCGTTGATCGTGGTGGTCACGAAGCGCTGGCCGTCCACCGGGTCGGAGTTGGCGGGGTGCTCGTCTTCGTACGCCGGCGCCTTCAGGTAGCTGACGGCGGGCAGGAGCGACGCCGGCTCAGTGCCTTGGGCGATATCGGTCACGAGCGTCGTGAAGTAGCTCATGTCGTACTGGTGGTTGGCGGTGTTGAACTCCGGGGTGCCGTTGCCGTAGCTGCCGCCGGTGAAGGCCTGGGTGTCGGTCCCGATGGCCGACAGGGACGTCGGCGCACGGTGGTAGGGGTTGGCCGTCGTGGCGTAGTACTGGAACGGTTCGTGGTGCTGGATGTAGTCGGCCTTGGTCCCGTACGGCTGGGCCCCGGTGCTGCCGGTCCCGCCGAGGGCGGCACCGATGTTGTGGGCAGCGCCACACACGATGCTGTCGGCATTGGCCGCCGGACCGCCGGCATAACCGTTGAAGGGGCCACTGGTCGCCGGCGGGCTGCCGGCGGCGGTCGGGGTGAAGCCACCCTCGAACCAGCCCCAGCTGATGCCGGCCTGATTGAGCAGGTCACCGACGTTCGGGTTGGTCACGCCGCTCGCGCTGGTGTTGCTCATCCCGAAGTTGCTGGTGGTGCTCGAACAGCTGTCGTAATACGGATCGGAGTCGTTGATGTCGGAGAACCCGCCCTGGCCATCAGCGACGAGCCCCGTGTTCGGCGACGTGGTCGCATTTGCGGTCACGGCACCGTTGTTGACCATGTTGACGTTGCCCGTGTCGCCGGAGACGACGTTGATAGCACCGGGCGTCGAGGGGCCGAAGGTCGTGCCGAAGGAGTTGTCGCTCATGGCGAAGTGCTGGGCGTAGTTCCAGTAGGCGGTGACGGTGTTGCCGTCGAAGTAGTCAAGGTCGAGGTTGGCGTTGCACGCCGCCAAACCGGGCTCCGGCGGGTTGGCCGTGCTGCCGACGCTGCCGGGGAACTTGTCCATGGCCCCGCCGTCCTCGGCCTGCTGCTCGGGCTGATAGTTGTGGTTCTGGCTGCAGGTCAAGATGTTGTCGATCCCGGCATTGGAGCTGTTGCCCGTACCCAGGTTGAGGGTGCCGTTGTAGACGCCGCTGGCGTTGGGACCCGGATCGAGCCGGATGGGATTGGCGCCGTTGGGGTTGGCGGTCAGCAAGGTGCCACTCAGGCCGTTGACCGACGGCGTACCCGCGGCCGCCGTGAACGGGTCTTCGCCCGCGCTGTTGGCGGCGTTGGGGTAGGTGGCGAAGTAGTGGTCGAATGACTCGTTCTCCTGGAAGATGACGACCAGGTGCTGGATCGGGGTCTTCGGGCTCCCTAGCTGCGCCGCCAAGCGGGCGGTCGTCGAAGCGTTCGCCGGGGGTGCGGCGACAGGGCTGGCCACCAGGAGCAGTGCAACTGCTCCCGCACCAAGCCCAGCGATTCCTTTACGCAGGGGCACGTTTTCCCTCTCTGAGCATCATCAATGTGACCACAATTACCGCCGGAGTCTTTCAAGGTGCTGTGACAGTGGCGTGGACCGCGAGGAACATTCGGGTTGCCGTCACGTGAACGTTCGGTTGCCCGTTCGAGGCAAAAAATCCACGTTGGTAGCGTCACCCTGAATCCGCATGTCGAAGAGCCCCTACGCCGGTCGCGGCGCGCTCGTGCCCCTTGTCGGTACCGCGGCGATGCTGCTGGGCTTGCCGGGCTGCAGGGCGGGAAGCGGATCGCATTCCGAGGCCATAACCATCAGCGCCAACCGATGCGCGACGGGATGGCAGGCCCCCACCTCGGGGACCGACAACTTCGAAATTCACAGCACCGCCACGGAAACGCTCGACCTGCAGCTGATGGAGACCGGTGGGCCGTTGGTATTCGCCGAGATCCCCACCCTCGGCTCCGACACCAGCCGGCCATTGACGGTGACGCTCGGCCCCGGGCGTTACACCTGGCAGTGCGCCAGCGTCGCGGGCGACATCTACACCTCCGAACCGGAGGAGGTGCGAGGCCCGAAGGTGGCCGCCACGCCCGGGTACATCCCGGCCCGGCCCGACGACCTGTCCGCCGCGGTCGACGTCTACCGCGACAGCGTGACCAGTGGGCTGATCACCCTCGCCAGCGCGACCGACCAGCTCAGCGCCGCGGTCGACGCCGGCAATCTCGCCGAGTCCAAGACGCTCTGGCTCGTCGCCCACCTCGACTACGAGCGGCTGGGGGCCGCCTACGACACCTTCGGCGAGTTCGACGACGAGATCGACGGGCGCGCCGAGGGGCTGCCTCTCGGCGTGAACGACCCGAGCTTCACCGGTTTCCACCGCTTGGAGTATGGGCTTTGGAACGGCCAACCCGCCCCGGTCCTGGCGGCGGTAGCCAACCAGCTCGACGGCTTCGTCCACGGCCTGGTGGCGGCGTTCCCCCACCAGCTGACGCTGTCGAGCGATATCCCGTTGCGGACCCATGAGATCTTGGAGAACGCCTTGCAATTCGAGCTCACGGGCAAGACCGACTACGGCAGTAGCACGAACCTGGCTACGGTGCGGGCCAACGTCGACGGGACCCAGACGACGCTCGACTCAGTCACCCCCATGCTCGAGTTTCGCAACGCCGCACTGGTTTCGAGGGTGGAAAAGGGGCTGACTCAACTGGCCGACCTGCTTGACACCTATCGCGCCGCGGACGGGACCTGGACGCCCGTCGAGCAGTTGACGATGGCCGAGCGTGAACAGCTCGACGGCACCATCGGCGCCCTGCTCGAACAGTTGTCCGAGATCCCGGGCACCCTGCGGCTCTTCGTCGTGGGGGCCGACTAGTGGCGGCCTCTGAGGGAATCTCGCGGCGGCGCTTCCTCCAAGCCGGGGCGGCGGCGGGGGCGGCGGGCCTCGTGGCGGCCGGTACCGGTACCGCCGTGGCCGCGGGCATGGCGCCGGCGTCGAGCGAACGGCTCTCGACCCTGTACCCCCCTTTTCACAGCACCTATCAAGCCGGCGTCCTTGAGCCAGTGGCGCCGGCGTCGATCATGGTGTCCTTCGACGTCATTGCCACCTCGGCGAACGAACTGCGCGACCTGATGCAGACGTTGACCGAGCGGGCCCGCCTCTTGGTCAACGGTGGCCCGCCGGACAACCTCGGCCCGGCGGTACCGCCCGACGACAACGGGATCGTCGGCCCGACCCTCCCGGCCCGCCAGCTCACGATGACCGTCGGGCTGGGCGCGTCGGTCTTCGACGACCGTTTCGGCCTGGCCGGCCACCGACCGGCCCGGCTCACGACGATGCCCTCTTTCCCCAACGATGATCTCGACCCGGCGCAATGCCAGGGAGACCTCAGCGTCCAGCTCCGGGCAGCAACTGCGGACACCGCCATCCACGCCCTGCGCGACATCACCAAGCACACCCGTGGCGCCATGCAGCCTCGGTGGCGGATCAACGGGTTCGTCAGCCCACCCCGACCGTCAGGGACGCCGCGCAACCTGCTCGGGTTCAAGGACGGCATCGCTACCCCCGACATTTCGAACCAGGCGACGACCGACACCCTCATCTGGGTGATGCCGGGCCATCCCGAGCCGGCTTGGACGGCCGGCGGGACCTACCAGGTGGTACGGATCATTCGCATGCTGGTCGAGTTCTGGGATCGGGTGTCCCTGCAGGAGCAGGAGACCATGTTCGGGCGGCGCAAGGACAGCGGAGCGCCGCTCGACGGCAACAAGGAAACCGACATCCCGGACTACGCCAAGGACCCCCTGGGCAACGTGATCCCGTTATCCGCGCATATCCGCAACGCCAACCCTCGGACACCGGCCACGGCACCATCGCAGATCCTTCGGCGGGGGTTCAACTACGACCGGGGCTTCGATGTCAACGGCAACCTGGACCAGGGCCTCCTTTTCACCTGCTACCAGCAGAACATCGAGCGCCAGTTCGAAGCGGTCCAGACCCGCCTGATCGACGAGCCCCTGGTCGATTACATCAGCCCGATCGGCGGCGGGTACTTCTTCGTCCCGCCGGGGGTGACCGGGCCCTCGGACTACTTCGCCCGGGGCCTGTTCACCTAGTTCACTCGGACTCCCCGCCCGGCGTACACAATGGCCAGTGTGACCAGTCCCCCGTTGGATCGGTGGTCTGCCCGACCTCGATCAGGTATCCGTCGGGATCGCGGATAGAGGAACGGATCTCGTACTGGTGGTGCTTCGGCGGCGTCAGCGGGCGGCGTGAAGGGGGGCGGCCCGCCCGGCACTAGGTCGCTGGCGCGTCGGCCGGCTCGGGCGGTTGGGTCGCTCCAGGCGGTCGGGTGGCTCAGGCGACGAGGAGCGGAGCACGCAGCGCCCGACGCTTATCGTCGAACACCTCGATCGCACCGGCTACCGCGGTCGGCCGTAGCCGGAGCGCTACCTCGCTGATCTGCCAGGTCTCGAGCAGGCTGACCGCCCGCTCGGCCCGCTCGTCGTCGCCGATAAGAAGCACCATGGTCAGGTCCTCGCTCGACCCGGGGTCAGTGGCCCTCGCGGCGCCGGAGCCCGCCTTGACCCGCCAGCTCGGCTTGGTCACGCCCCGCTCGCCGTCGCCGGGAAGGCGCCGGCACGACAGCAGGACCGTGCCATCGAACACGAGGGTCGAGGTGAGAATGAAATCGTCCCAACCGAGGACCGAGGTACAGCCTTGGGCAAAGGGGCGCTCGAGCTGCTGGACGGCGCCGGCCGCGGCTGCACCAACCTGTTGGCCCCGGGTCGACGCCGCGGAGCCCGCGGGGTGCGCCTGGGTAGCGGCGGACAAATCCACGCCGTCGGCCGGTAGACGGTGGACGACTTGGGCGGCGCTGCGTTGGAAGCGAAATGACCACCATGCGGCGGGCACCATGAACATGATCAACAGGGCGAAGATCATCTCGCCCACCTCCATCCCGACGGACTCGGCCACCAGCTGATTTACCGGTACCCAGCGCAGAACAGCCGAAACACCGGTTGTGGCTGACAGTAACGAATATTTGAACCTTCCCGGTTACTCTTTCGGCTCTTTTAGCGCCCAGGTGAAGGCCCAGGCCGCGGGTATCGTGCGCAGGAGTGGCCAGTCGAGCGCAGCGCGCCACCTCGTTCGGGGCGATTGCCGAAGAATACGACCGGCTTCGCCTTGGCCCGCCCGGCGACGCCGTCGACTGGCGCGCCGATCGGTCGGTTACCTGCCCGGGCGCCGGCGGCTAACGGAGCGGGCCACGACCACGGCGAGCGACCCCGGCCCGATCAAGCGGGTCGACGAGGATCTGGCCGCCACCCGTGAGGAGCTACTGAGCGAGGAGCGCGCGGTCCAACGACTTCTGGCACGCCACCCCTGGTCGTCGGCCGTGGCTGGCGTGGCCGGCGGCGTGCTGCGCCAGCAGTCGAACGAGCAGATCGGCTTGGCGGCGTCGGGCGCGGCGTTCTGGCTGGTCATCTCGGCGTTCCCCATCGCCATCGCCGCGGTCAACCTCTTTGGCCTCGTCGTCGCGCCGGAGCAGGTGGCCAAGGACCTCGGGAGCCTGGCGACCGCCGGCCCCGCCTCGTTCGGGTCGTTCGTGACCGCCCAGCTCCATCGGGTGGCGGCAGCCGACCACGCCGGGTTGTCGATCGGGTTGACCGTGTCGCTCATCCTGGCGATATGGAGTGCATCGGCCGGCGTCTACAACCTGAACCGGGCCATCCGCTCCGCCTATGGGCTGGCGCCGGCCAACTACCTGCGGGCGCGGGCTAGGGCCTTCGTCGGGGCCTTCGCCGTCGTCGTGGCCATCGGTGGCACCGGCTTGCTGTCGGCCGTGAATGCGGCGCTGCGCCGCCAGTTCCCCGGCTGGGTGCTCGTCGGCGTGGGGATGCCGCTCCTGGTCGTCGTCGTCGCGGCCGTCATAGCCACCTTCTACCGGTTCGCGCTCGGCCACCGCCAGACCCTGCGGGCGTTGCTTCCCGGCGCGACCGGCGCCGCCATTGGACTATTCGTGCTCGGCGGAGGCTTCGCCGCCTACGTCGAGGTCTCGTCGCACTACACCACCGTCTACGGGGCCCTTGCCGGCGCCGTGATCGGCATGGTGGGCGTCTACCTGGCCGTGTACGTGGTGCTCCTCGGCGCCGTCCTCAACGTGCAGGTGGGCTCGCGCCCGCGCCGACCTAGCGTGGGCGCATGACAGCCGTCCACGGCTATACGAGTGCGATCGGGTGCGGTTTTTGTGGCCGGACCAAGACGGAGTACATGCAGATCATCGCCGGGCCGGGCGTCTACATCTGCGATCGCTGCCTGCTGTCGGCCGACAACCCCTGCCGGCGCGTCGGCACCTGCGCCTTCTGCGCCGAAGCGGGCGACGTGGCGTTGAGCGCGGCAGGCGGCGAAGCCATCTGCCCCGCCTGCGTGGCCATCAGCCGGGGACTCCTGGCAACATAGGCCTAGCTACGCCCGATTTCGTGGGTGAGCTCGCGCTTGCGTGGTGACTTACCGCTTGCGTGGTGACTTACCGCTTGCGTGGTGACTTACCGCTTCCGTGGTGACTTACCGCTTCCGTGGTGACTTACCGCTTCCGTGGTGACTTGCCGCTTCCGTGGTGACTTACCGCTTCCGTGGTGACTTACCGCTGTGGAACAACGAAAAGTCCCCACGGTTACCGAAAATCACCACGAATCGTCAGGTCCTACCCCGAGATTGGCACGGCAGCGCGTCCGACCGGCGGGCCCAACGCCTCAGGTGCCGCCGCCGAGATGCCGCTGCAGGGCGTCCAACCGGCGGTCCCAGCGGTCGCCCACCTCGGCCAGCCAGGCGGCGGCGTCGCCGAGGCCGCCGGACACGACGCGGTAGCGGACGCTTCGCCCGCGCCGTTCTCCTGCCAGCAGGCCGGCATCGGCCAACGCGCTGAGGTGCTTCACGACGGCCTGGCGCGACATCGGGTAGCGGCCGGCCAACTCGGTCGCGGTCAACGGCCCCTGCTGGGCGATCTGGTCCAGGATCTGACGCCGGGTGGGATCGCCCAGGGCGGCGAAGACCGCATCGACGCCGTCCGCGGTCACCCGGGGATCAGGCGCGGGAACGAGCGACCAGCGCCCCGGTCGCCTGAGCCCAGCACGAGAAGAGCCGGCTGTCCCAGCGGCTCCACATCCCCGAAAACGAAGGGTCGACGGACGCACACGCGAGGGCGCCGGCAGCAGGGGGAACGGGGACCGGTTGCTCGGTCACCGTCAGCCGGGTGCCATCGGTATCAGGGTCGAGGGTATAGGTGACCTGTGAGGCGCCCTCCTCGCCGTCGTCGCCGTCGGAGGAACGCCACCAGCGAAAGCTGAGGTGGCGCCCTGGGAGGACCGAGTCGACGATGCCCCGGCGCAGCGAGCCGTCGTCGTCGAGGAAGCGGGCGGCGCCGCCGGGCCGCAGGTCCCACTCGACCTGGGAACCGAACCAACTCGCCAGCGCAGCCGGGTCGGTCAGGGCGTCCCAGAGTTGCGCGGGACTGGTTGGTATGACGATGTGGCGCACGAGCATCTCGGGCCTCCTGGGAACGACGGGAACGACGGGAACGACGGGAACGACGGGAACGACGGGAACGACGGGAACGACTGAGAATCGTTGGTGCGAGCGAAGACTGGTGCAACCTACGGGTTGCGCTTTCCCCAGGGAACAGTAGTAGAGTGCAACCCTGGAGTTGCATCTTAGACGAGGAGGAAGGCAATGAGCTACCTGGTCCCGACGGTGATCGAGCAGTCAACGCGGGGGGAACGGGCCTACGACATCTACTCCCGGCTGCTGAAGGACCGCATCGTGATGCTCAACACCGAGATCAGCGACGGCAGCGCCAGCC
>OBLV0100000441.1_pt1 | contig 12810 bp, 18 predicted proteins | sample 1520071 | NCBI WGS metagenome assembly OBLV01 (sample SAMEA3888446, study PRJEB22518) | metagenome | reverse complement strand
CGCCGCTCGGCGCCGACGTCCCCGAGCTCTGATCGCGTGGACTGGCTGATCCGGGGCGGCTCGAGGACCCCTCGGGCCTCCACATCCGTCGGACCCACATCTAAGGCCGAATGCGCTTCGTGCGAGCGGATGCCATCCATCGCTGCAGCCGTCGCAAGACATGAGGCGATCGATCGGGCGGCGGAATCTCTTGGCTGTGGAAAGTCGGGTGAACGATGTTTCCGTTACGGAGGAGGAGGCCGGCGTCAGTAAGTTCGTTGATCTTCCTAAGGGCCAGTTTGCGGTGGCCGCCGTGCCCGATGTCGTACGAGACTGCATGAGCGAGTTCATCAACGGTCATTTTGTACGGGCCATCGAAATAGGCGTTCCAGACAACACTAGCCTCGACTATGGCGTCCAGGGCAGTTCGCTTCCGGACGTTTGGAAGAACTGAATCTATTCGGGGAACTGGAGGGGCCGCCACTGTCTTCCTAGACCTGAACGTGTTCCGGCGAAAGCGGCGGCCTAGCACCCGCGCATCTCGGATCGCCGCGGGCGCTGGCCGCCGATTCTTCCCGTGGGAAGTAATACACATCTGAGGTTCGGGGCGGCGGAGCTGTGACTCCCAGAAGTGTGTGCTGCCATGATGGCGAAGCCGTGGGTCATCTTGCAGCGGGGGGCTCCGCGTACACGAAGGCCTCTGCTTCCGGACTCCAGGAGAGGCCAGATACAAGTCCATCCAAAGAAATATTCAGCACAGAGACAACCCGAAGCGCTGTACCAATTCTAACCTGGCGCTTTCCGAGCTCTACTAGGGAAATCTCGGTACGGTGTAAGCCGCATAGCGCAGCAAGCTCCTCTTGTGAAATTTCTGCCGCAAGGCGTGCCCGCCGAAGATTTGCGCCAAGTACGCGACACAGCTCGGGCTCCTTTTGGGAAGGGTTTTTCATGACCAGACCGTCATGTCTCATGGTGTTTGGCAACCTGCTGCTCAAGCCAAGCGGAATCGTCCGCTGCTTGAGCGTCCAGGATCATCGTCACCCAATCGATGGAGAGCCCCGGAGCGGTATAGAAGTGTCTTATTGAACCACGTACCTGCTTCGTCTCTACGAGTTCGATAGCGCCAGCCTCCGCTAGCACCCGACAGTGATAGGCAACATTGCTGAGCGGCATATCCAATGCCTCTGCCAGATCCTTCGGTGATTGGGAGGTACCTGAATCGGCCTTTCGAAACCTACGAAGGATGATTCGCCGCAGCTCATGGGCGACGACCTCCGGTGGCATCCCTGCCCCGTCTTGGGCTCCTAACCTGTCAGGTTGCGGGGTGCGCTTGCGAGGCATTGTCAGGCCGCCTTCAGAAGGCTTGAGTAGGAGGCGACCTGATTTGGGCTGCCGGCAGAAAATGCCGCGATGCCGGTCACCACTCGAACGTAGCTATCTTCTACGCTTCGCACTTGCTTCATTTCGGTGCGGGCAGCAGCAGCAGCGATGCAAGTATCAAAATGCCTCGCCGCATCGAGTACCTGATCCCAGCCTTCCCGGTCGACCTCGACCGGGCGCCAGCTTACGACGTCCGGCGGCCCTTGCTCGAGCGCAGCGAGAAGTTGGATCACGAACTCGCGATGGGAGTAAACAGCTAGGGCCTGATCCACCTGATGAGACAGGCCGCCTGAAAGTGTGGGAACCCAAAGCCTCTGGTTCCGGATGGAGTAAACCTTTTCCCTTGCTCCGCGCCGCTGATTTATCTCCACCAGCTCGACGAGGTGGCACTTTTTCGCGAGTACGTCGTTTAAATGATAGGAAATGTCCTGATAGGAAGCGACCGGAGCGGTGGCGTTGATCCTCTGAGAGAGGGTAAGTGCACTTGCAGTTTGAGTCGCCAGGATCCTCAGGATCCAGCGCCGAACAGGATGTCCCAGGGCATAGAAGAGAAGATTCAACTGGGCATCCACTCGACTGGCGGCGTTGTCTTTCTTAGGCATGCGGCCGCCCGAGTGTGCGTGAGGCGCTGGGGCGGCCCTTGAAGGAGGCATGATCGTCTCGCGCCGTGAAAGCCAAGAAGTCCGCGACAGGCACAGAATCGATCAAGCAAGAGGAAAACGCCCGCCCGTGGCTCGTTGATCCTCCCGTGGCCACGATCCGCAAGATTCCGCTTTTAGAGAGGCCCAGGCAGTGATAGCTCACTTCCGATAAGGCTCGATCGGCTCCTGCAGCTTTGTTGATGTCGGCGGGGGTTAGGGGGACCGAAGATCGGTTGAGGGTTCGCAGGATTTCTCGACGAACCGCATGGCCGAGCGGCTCCTGCAGCGCCACAGGGCATCTGGCGAGCAAAAGATCGCTTTGGCGTTTCGGGGGAGAGTTCATGTTTATGGCGCGATATGCCGAGTTCTACTGCTAAGGCGAATTTTGCTCAGTCTATGCACTTGAAGGTGGAATTCCAGTGGCAATCGGCGGGAGTAAAAGCGTCACGAATGCTACATATAAGTCTGTAGACGTGTAAGCGGCATCTGTTCAAAGTGCCTTTTTCAATGGAGGGGCGCCTGCAGAAGCAGCTTGGCCAAAATCTCAAGGCTCATCGCGAAGCCCTGAAATTGAGCCAAGAGGCATTTGCGGCTGAACTCGGCATGCACCGCACTTACGTCGGCGACCTTGAGCGCGGTAATCGGAATCTGTCCCTCCGCGCAGTCGAGCGGTTAGCGGAAAAACTCGATCTGGATCCCCTTCTGCTCTTGGAGGAGAATTAGGCTCGCTCCATTTTCCGACCGGGAGAACGAAATGCCGACAGGCCGACGATAACCGGAATGCGGGACCCATCGGCTATCCGGCTCAGAGCCTCCCGCTCCAGTCCGGGAAGCAGGTCCAGGACCTCATCCAGTCTTCTCACGAGCGTCTTCCATGCCGAGCGGTCCAAATTTGCTGGCGCCCAGGAAAAGTGCCGATCGGCATCTTGGTCGAAGGTGCCGGCGTCAAACGCTTCGGCAAAGCGGGCCAGATAGGAATCGAGGATCGACTCGCTGAATTTTGATCGAATCTGCCAGGGCAAGCGCTCCCACGTCTTCGTGCTCAAATGCGCGCTCGCGAGCTGACGGTACATCTTCTCAACCGATCCTCGCCGCCGGCCTCCCGTACGTTTCTCCGCCAACTCGATAAGCCTCCATTCGGCAAGCTGGTTGAAGCAGCGCGAAATGTTCGACATGGATCCCCCCACGTCGCGGCAAAAGCGGGACGGACTTAGGGGTCGGGTGCTGATCTCCATCAGGATTCGCGACCTCCATTTACTCGCGGCAGCAGTAAGGACTCGCATATCCATTGCATCTGGTCGGGCGTTCGTCGGAACGTGACGGTCAGCCAAGGGGCGAAGAAGCCGTCGGTCCTCGTCAGGAATCTCAGGTATTCGAAAGCTTGCGAGCCCGAGAGTGATGGGTATTGCCGCGGCTTCAGACACCGCCAAACGTCTGCTGGATTCTGCCTCGAGGACCGGCAGCGAATCCAACACTCCGTCCAGAACGTCGTTGAGCTGGCTTAACCCGACTCCATCGAGGGACACTGGAGTCCATGAAAGGTGGCGGTCTAGCTCTGCGTCGAAGGTGCCAGAGATCACCGCCTCGCCTATCCGGGCGGTATACGAATCGAGGATTGAGCCAGAGAAGCCTCGCCGATCAGCGTCGGAAAGACCTTCCCAGGTAGCGGTGTCGATATGGGCGCGATGGACAAGGCGAAATAGCTTCGCGCCGCTCGGGGCAAAGGCGACGAATTCGATCAGGTCCTCGTTCGCAAGCCTCACAAAGCACCGCGCGATCGTCGCCAAATCACCGCCAACCTCCTTCACGAACTGAGAGGCACTCATCTCAGAACGGGACGCCATCTCCATGAGGATCCGTTCGCACCAGGGATTGCCAAGGATCCGAGCCAGCTTGGTGCTGACGACGTGCCGCGGATTGCGGTCGAGATCACTTTGCCTGCCCATTTGGCGTCCCTCCAGAAAGGCCTTCAACAAAAACTGAGCTTATCCGCATTCAATTTATCGCCGTAAAGTGGTCAATTGCCATTTTTTTGGTCGCTTAGGTTGTCATCAGACAAGGCATCTTGTTCATTCGTCCCTCGGACAACGAAGGGAGGTGGACGGGATGAGGCTCAACGCGACTACGGCAACGCTTCCAGCTGCTTCGACCTCAAAGGGCGGCTGATTGGCGAGGAGTCGAGGCCTGGTCCCCTCCTCGCGTTCCCCGCCGGGGCCGGGCCTCAGTTATCGACAACAACTTTCAACGATTGGTTGGTAGGCGATCGAAATGAAACCGAGGATCAAGAGGACGATCGAGACCATCTCTGCGCCCGACGGGGACCTGATTTTCATGCGCTCGAGTGCGGATGACATCCGAGTCGAGAAGCCCAGTCCACAGGACTGCGCCTTGCTCTCGGCCCTCGACGGGTCGTACGGGCTCGGTGATCTTCGGAAGCGATTCGGCAAGGCCAAGGTGGACGGTGTCCTGGCCGAACTGAAGGGGTGCGACCTTCTTGAGGATGCCGAAGAGGAACAGACGCTCCCAGATCACGATCGTCGCCGCTTTGATCGCCAGCTTCGATACTTCAGTGACCTAGCGGTCGACGGCGGGGTATCGGCGGTCGAATGCCAGGAGCGACTTTCCGAAGCCAAAATCGCCATTCTCGGAACGGGCGGATTGGGCGGACGCATCGCGTTGGAGCTTGCGGCTTGCGGTATCGGGGAGCTGCGGCTTATCGATGGCGATCAGGTTGAGCTCAGCAATCTCAATCGGCAGATCCAATTCACGGAAGCGGATATCGGAAGCCCCAAGGTGCGTGCTACCGCGACCCGGCTTCGGTGCTTCAACCGCGACCTCACTTTGTCAACGGTGGCTCGGCACATGGGCGGTGCGGACGACATCATCGAATGTGTTGCCGATGCAGATCTTGTGGTCGACGCGGCGGATTGGCCTCCACACGAAATCGAGTTCTGGGTCAACTCGGCTTGCTTCTGTGTGGGGGTGCCATACGTCGCAATGGGTCATTTTCCGCCCATTGCTCGAGTGGGACCTCTTTACGTTCCGGGAGTTACCGGATGCTTTGCCTGTCAGGACGAGCGTTACCGAGCCGAATTTCCACTCTACGACGTTGCCATAGGTCAGCGGAAGGCAAGGCTGTCTCAAGCTGCGACGCTCGGTCCCGCCTGTGGAGTGATTGGTGGACTCGTATCCAACGACATCATCCATTTCCTGACGAAGATACAGCCCCCCGCGCTTCTCGGCGCTGGCTACATCTTCGATCTTCGGACCATGGAGTTAGAGAAGTACAAAGTCCCGCGAAACGACGGATGCCCAGTTTGTGGTGATTTACGAAAGGAAGCCAAATGTTGACTCAGAAATGGCCAGGAGGAAACACGGCACGGGATGCTTATGACGGAATGGCCGGCGCCTACGATGACTACAACCACGGCTATATGTATGAGCGCTGGACCCAGCGCCTCTTAGATGCAGCTCTGACCAGCGGGCTATCGGGCGATCGTCTCCTAGACGTGGGCTGCGGGACGGGTCTCAGTCTGCTGCCGATGCTTGACCGCGGCTGGACGGCGATTGGATGCGACGTCTCCGAGGGAATGCTCAGACGAGCGAGAGAGAAGATCGGCAACAAGGCAGAACTGCTCACTCTGGACATGCGGGACCTTCCGGTACTTGGGGAGTTCGATCTGGTTTGGGCAGTAAACGATGCGCTGAACTACTTGCTCGGGTTGGAGGAATTGCGGGCAGCGCTTTTCGGAATGCGTCGGAACCTCGCTCTTGGTGGGGCGGTGGTCTTCGACGTCAATGCCCTCCGTTGTATCCGCGATTTCTGGGGCTCAACTCGACCCCTTGAATTCGCTGGTCGACGTTTTGTTTGGACCGGCGAAGCCACGCGCGACGTAGCGCCGGGGGCCACGTATCAGGCTACGTTCCAAGCTGAGGATGAACCTCAAGCTCTGCGCACCCATGTCCAGCGACACTTTCCGGAAGCGGAGATTATTGGAGCGCTTCGAGATGTCGGTTTTCAGGCCATCTCCGTCTTTGGTGAGAAAGATGGCGCGTTGAGCCCCGGTCTTGACGAGGACTTTCACACGAAGGCGGTTTACGTCGCGATGGGCTGACTCCGATCTCCACGGGGAGGGGGTCCCTGAATCTTTGCCTGCTGCGGGGCAAGAACTTCTCGCCCCAAGGGCCGCATTCTTTGGGCAGGCCCCGACACGCGAGACTCGGGGTGGCGCTCGCCATGGCTCCGTCCGTGGTCCTTTTGCCAATGAATTTCAGATCAGCACTATGTAGTTCCGTCAGAGCTGCTGTGTTGCCTGGTCGGTGCGGGGATGCGATCCGTGTCGAAGTTGGCGTCGGAGCGGGTTGAAAGTGGCCGGGGGACATTCGCTGAACATCAAGCAGGGGCCTGGTCCGCGCAGGAGGCACCACCCGGAGCGGATCCGATCAGGCCAGCAGTTCTTCCCGCGATCGGGCGGCAGTCGGCAGCGCTTCACGGTTGGCCGATTCGACGGAGAATGGGTCAGTGTCGACCGCGAGGATGGGAGGAAGGGCCGCGTGTCCCTGGGCAGGCTGCTCGCCAGCGACGCCGAGGGCAACGGCATCCATTTCCGCTTCCACGGCTTCAAGCGACTCCCGCGTGGGTACCGCACGAACTTCGAAGTCGTCAGCGCGGTCGCCAGCAGTTGCAGGATCGTTCTGCCGGAGTGGGACCCAGCGGTCGAGATCGAGGTCCCGCTTGCCCCATTCCCGGTGACGACTCGATTCCTAGGGGCTCAGGGATCTTGTCGGGCCGACTTGTCCTCGACGAGCATCGGCGGGCTCGAACTGCATGGATTCAGTCCAGCGAAGACCAAGGGCCTCTCCCGCACAGCTGACCCAGCCCATCCCCATCTGCTCGCTGTCGGCCAGGAATATCGCCGTCGGAGTGATGGCAGACGCTTCCGGCTCCTCTCCGTCGACCCTGCCCTGCCCACAGTGTCATCCTGGTCAGGCCGCCGAGTTGTCCATCTCGATGTCTCGCGGCTTCTGGCGACGGCGCCTGGCGCGGGAGGCCTCCACTACGCCTACCTCGGCGGAGGCGTCACCGACACTCGGCGCCGGCGGTCCGCGGCCCGCATCCGCGCCTAAGTTCGGTCCGGCTCCCTGTGCGAAAGGGCGCCGCGGGAGATATCAGAGGACGCCGGGCACGATAGTGGCCATCAGGGCTTTGACCGGTCCCGCGAGGGACTTCCCTTTTTGTCCGACCGCGTCGACCTTGATCAACGACGCCGAGCTTCGGACCCACCACAAGTCCCGAAGCTGACGAGCAACTCCAATGGAGCCTTGAAAGCCGATCGAGGCTTCCGCTCCGAAGCGTGGCGGGTTGTAGGCGAAGCCGCTGAGCGGGCCGTTGATGAACCGGGCCTTTGCGTGGCTTCTTAGTGAGCTGAGCTTTTTCGGGAAGTTGGCCAGCCAGACTTCGGCACTGGGGCCCGAGTCGGAGACCCAGGTTTCGATATTGATTTCCGCGCCGGTGCCGGAGCGAACGTTGGCTCGTCGCTCTGCTGAGCTGGTCGGTTTGGCCCCCGTGTAGGCGAAGACCTGGCAGCGCTCGTTGATCACGCCGGCAGCGTTACCGGCATCGCGGAGGACCGTCTTGTGCTCGACCGCTTCGCGAAAGCCGAACGCCTTCGCGATGTCGTGCTGGGTAACCAGACCGCAAGCATCGGAGTTCGCAGCCACCGCAGCGGACGAGCTGCATGCAGCGACCGGAATGGTCGCCACCAGTGAGAGGGCGAAAACGGCGACTCGGTGAAGGGGCTGCATCCTTGGTTGTCCTCCCTGATCTCAGTTGGCATCTGCCCGCGTCCTCATAACCCACCTGAAATCGAGAGGTCGCGGTCATCCGGTCCGCTGACGCAGCGCTTGCAGGTGCGTGAGCGCGTCGAAAGTGCCATGTCCGCCAGGCGAAAAAAGGCGTCCGGCTGGCCCTGAAACACGCCCGTTAGGTGTCCGGCAGGGCCCCTTCGATGTCCTCTGGCCACCAAAGTCAGCGGACCCGACGGCCGCATGTCCGCGGATCATTTGGCTCAGGGATGCCGATTCGCGATCGAGCCGATGACCGAGGATACGACGGGAAAGAGTAGTTCAGGCGTGAGAGCCAAGCCAGGCGGACAGTTGCTTGACACAGCAGCTTGAGGCCCTACCCTCTGCATCCTTATCTCTCAAGCCATTTCACGGCAGTTCCCGCTCCAAGCGGTCCACATAGGCACTCGACTCAGAGTCCACGAGCGATCTTCAAGGCCAGGCTTCTGCTTGCCCTTCGATCCTCTTTCGAGCTCCACGCCATCTCCGTGAAGCCTCACTCACCGGACCTCCTCAGAACGCGAACCTAGAGCCTCTTCTCTGATTGACCGCTTCGAGCCCGGATCGCCCGTGCTCGGAAAATCGATCCTGCGAAGGGGGCCCGCCGCGATCGGCGAGCCGAAGAGAAGCGCCCTGTGGCGCACGCCGACCGGAGTCGCGAATGGGCGCCCGGCGGATACACCCAAATCCAGACAGGGAAGACCGCGATCGCGGTCTTCCCCTAAAGAGATGCGGGGCTGCAACCCCGCGGAAAGGAACAGCGATGAGCTCAATTCACGCTGCCCCTGTACAGACCAAGATAACCGATGGTGATGACCTCACCGAATCGCACACGCTGATGGTGGGCCGCCGCGAGGAAGCGCAGGTGATCCTCGACCGCGCACTGAAGGCCGGGGCGTCGCGGAAGTCCGCGCTGGCGCTCGCCGCTCGCGCGATCAAGGCGGCGAGGCGCGCCCAGATCATGCACCTCGCCGAGTTGCCCTACGCGACCGCCTGATCGGCGGCGCCGGCTCCAAATCTCGGGCTGGGCGTCGCCGACGGCGCTCGCCCACCTTCACCGCGAGGCCTCGTCTCGACGGGGCCACTACGACCTGCTCACCGCCGCTGTCAGAGAAGCGGCGGCGGTGAGAGAGAGGACCACCATGAACAAGGAAGCAATTCGCACCATCATCGCCCGTCTCAGTAACCCCGACGACATCCGGGAGATCCTGAGGATGGCGAAGCTCGAAGCGACCAGGGGCGCGTTCCGCGGGGAACTGTCCCGCTATGACCGGGCGGTGGCGACGTTCGAAGCCGCGCGCGAGGCGCTCGGCAACGCCACGGTGCGCGGCCAACTGCCCCGCTACACCCAGGCGGCCTGAGCCGGCCGAGTCGATCGCCGTCAAAGCGGCCGGGCCTCCGGGCCTCGTCTGCGGAGCGGCCCCAGATGCATCGGTGCCCGGGGCGCTCTCGCCCTGGTCGCGCCGCCAGACAACCCCCGGGCGGGGAGGCCGGCTCGCGTCAGCGAGCGGTGCCTCCTCGCTGCGACCCCGCGCACCGCGCGGAGGAGGACACACATGACCAAGCACACGAACCCCGAGCCCGCCTGGGTCGGGATGGACGTCGACGCCCAGCTCGCCCGCTACGCCGAGGAGGATGGCCGTGGGAAGGCCCTGGCACCGGGCGCTAGCGATCCGAGCGGTCCGCCTCGCCGACGCGGCCTGCGGAGCGCTCTCCCCAATCTGGGGCGCGGCAGCGTGCCGCGGTTCCGGCTGACCGCCTGATGGCCGACGTCGAGGTCGACGTCTCCCACGCCGCGATCTCCCGCGCGCTTGCCTCTTTGGGCGAGCGCGCGGGGGGCGTCGAGGTGGCGAGCGCCCTGCGGGGCGGATGGGAGCCGTTCGAGGCACAGATGCGACGGCGGATGCGTTGCCGGGCACCGGAGAGCCGCGCCGCCTACCACTGTCTGGCCAGCGCTGGCGGGGAGAAGGTCCGCTTCCACCTGGAGGCCACCGGGGTCCTTCCCCGAAGCAAGGTGGCCAAGCGGCGCCGGCCCGGGATCGTCATCCGGGTGCGCGATGGCCGGAGCCAGGAGCGGCTGCTGCGGCGGATCGGCCAGAGATGCGACGGCGGCCAGCAATTGGGGGCCGGCGATGCGTCGGAGGTCTCCCGGTCGCGGAGGCCCGACCGTTGTGGAGGCCGCAGTTGATGCCGACGACGGCGGCCACCGAGGAGCGCGGCCGGCGGATCCTCGCCCACCTGGACGACCGCTACAGCCTCCTGCGCGGCAACTGGGAAGTCGACCACCCCGAGATGGTGGAAGGCGTGCTGGCGATGGCCGCGGGCCGCGAGGCAATAGGCGATCGCTATGCCGCGCTGGCCGGAGACTCCACCTACACCCTGATCGAGCTCGTCGGGTCCGAGGCTCTGGCCCTCGACCGGCTCGCAAGCTGGTGCGAAGACGAGCACTATCCGAAGCGGCCGCTCGCCCTGGCCGACCTTCACGAGGGAGTCGTCCATGAGGTGAGGGTGACGGTCAGCCGAGGAGGACCGCCCGCAGTGGGCGGGGAGGAGCTAGGGCCATGATCTCGAGGCGAGCAGTGGAGGCAATCACCTTCCGTCGCGTTCTCGCAGCGCTTCTCATCGGTGCCTTCTGGCCCGAGATCTCCTTCCTGCTCTCCTGGCTGGGCGGGATCGGCTGGGGGCTCAAGAGCGTCGCTGCGCTGCACTGTGCTGAGATCGCCTCGGCACGGTTGCTGCTGCAGGCTGCGCTGGTCTATCGGCCTCCGCGGCCTTGGCCATCTCCTGCGCCGGCGGGAAAGGAGCTGATCGTGGACGCAACCACGACGGCAGTTGAGAACGCGAGCGCGATGGGGCCTGGGCGCCCGGGTTGCGCCGAGGCACAGAAGAGGGGTGGCACCGCCCCAGTCCTGGGCGTGGGAGGGGCGAGAGCGATGGCCCCACGATGCGAGAGCACGCTGGCGGTGGCAATCGGCGGAGCCCCGGCCGTCGATCTCGAAGGGCTGGCTCTGGAGCACCTGCTGCGTGTCGGGGGCCGCGACCGGCCCATGCCTCTCGCTCGGCTCCGGGTTCCCGACCGCGACCTCGTGATCTGCGACCCGGCCGGGGTCGTCCACTACGTCCTGCTCCTCGCGGGCACGACCGCGGCCTGGGAGCAGCGCACGGTTTCCTATCCGCCGGCACACCTGCTGAGCCCGGTTCGCGAGGAGCCTGGGTGGGACCGGCGCTCGAGGGAGTTGTGCTCCGCCTCGGTCGATGCTCGGCGATGCCGGGTGCCGGTCGGAGTCGTCGCGGCCGAGGCCCGCGCGGCCGAGGAGCTCGGGGACCTCGAAGACGGCGAGGAGACGGTGCTTCGAATGAGCGAAGCAGCCGCCGCTCTGTTGCAGGCGTCTGGGAAGGAGGCGGCAAAGGCGGGCCGGCTTCTGGAGGCCGACGTCGAGCGCGCCCGGCGTCCAAGCCACGTGCCGCTGCATCGATTGCAGGGAGCCCTGGCCGAGGAGGTTTCGCTCGGCCGATCGGTCGGCGCGATCTGCTCGCGCTCACCTGGCTTCAGCCAATCTGCCGACGGGAGCAAGGCGGCGAGCCTGCTCTGCCGTCGGCTCGGCCTGCAGGGGACCCTCGACGCCGACAGGCGCCTGCGCTACGCGCGGGTTGCCAGCGCGGAGACCGCGGTGCTTCTCTGCGAGGCACTCGACCTCGCCCCCGAGCAGGTGGGGCTGTGAGTGTGGCGTCGGTGAGCCGGGAAGGAGTGGTGTCATCCGTTCCGGCCGGTGGGCCACCCGAGCTCGTGGCGATCCGCGATCGCGCCGGGCGCCGTGTCAACCGAGCCCTCGGCTCCGATGGGCACGCTGCTCTTCTCGCCGAGCTACTGCACGTCGGGAGGACGGGCTTCGTCGAGGTCGCTGGCGCCCGGCGGCTGCCCGGCGGCCGCCTTGGGCCGTTCCGGCGAAACGACCTCGCCAACTTCGTGCGGGCAGGTCGGCGGGAGGCGTTCCTCGATCGAGTACGGGCTGAGCGGGCCCGGGAGCGGCGCGAAATCTATTTCACCCCTGCGACCCTTCGGGTGCCGGTCCCCGGCAACGACTCCGTCGATCGCGTCGCAATCGCTTGGGTCGACATCGACGACCCGCGCCGCCTCGGCACCCTGCGCCGCTTTGCCCACCGGCCCCATGCCGTGGTCGCCTCGGGCTCCGGTGGGGCCCACGTCTACTGGCTGCTCTCCGAAGAGCTCGTCGGCGCTCGCTGCGAGGCGCTCAACCGAATGCTTGCGGCGGCGCTCGGAGCCGATCCTGCGTCGACTAACCGCGGCCGCCTCCTGCGGGTTCCCGGGACGCTCAATCACAAGCGCGCAGCCAAGGGAGCGGCCTCACGCTGGTGCCGAGTGGTGATGTGCGACCTGGCGAAGGAGCCCTATCGGCCTGCCAAGCTCGCGGCGGGCCTTCGCGACCCCAAGGCACCGCGCCCCGCGCTGCGGCTCCGACCCCACCACAAGGTGGGGGAAGCGGAGCCATGGCGCGGGATGGAGGCGGCCGACTACTACCGGGCGATCACCGGGGTCGAGCCTGGTCGCGACGGCAAGGTCCGCTGCCCCAGCGCCACCCACAAAGATGAGCACCCCTCCGCCCACCTCTACAGCGGGCCCGAACGCGGTTGGTACTGCTTTGCCTGTGGGGCCGGTGGCGGCGCCGTGGATCTGGTGGCCGCCCTCCGCGGCTATCCCACCGGCCGCCAGCTGCGCAAGGAGCAGTTCAGGGAGTGCCTGGCCGAGCTGCGGCGCATCTTTGGCGTCGAGGCGCCGGCGCGCGGAGGCGGCTCGGGCTGATGGCTACGGCCAGAAAGTCGTCGCCGGCGCCGGGGGGCAAGCCCGGCGGGAAGCGAAGGAAAGGCGAGAAGCCGGCCGCGAAGCCGCGACAGCCGACCGTCGAGGAGAAGCGGGCGGCGTCTCTAGTGATGGCCAGATCGGAAG
>OBLV0100000440.1_pt1 | contig 12831 bp, 9 predicted proteins | sample 1520071 | NCBI WGS metagenome assembly OBLV01 (sample SAMEA3888446, study PRJEB22518) | metagenome | reverse complement strand
ACCGAGATCTACACTCTTTCCCTACACGACGCTCTTCCGATCTCGGAGGTCGCGGTCCAGGAGGTTTCGTTCCAGGAGCATCGCGACCTGCACGAGCGCTACGCCATCGAAGCGGCACCGACCACGGTGATCGCAGACGGCGAGGGCGTGGTGCGCGCCAGTTTCACGACCACGCCGACCGCGACGGACCTTTGGGCGACCATGGCGGAGATCCGCTACCCCGGCAGCACTCCCGCCGGGTGCGACCGTGGCCAAGACGAAGGAGCCGGTCCTCGTTCTGGCACCGAAGTGACCTAGCTCATAAAACGAGCCCTACGTAGAGCGCTATGCCGCCCCCAGCTGGAAGCGGGAGCTACCGCCGCTGCCAGGTCGTGGTGGGAACAGGTGGAGCGCCGGCGGGCGCCTCGGCCGGCGTGGCCTCGGGGTCGTGGCCGTTCTCGCTGACCAGCTCGGCGAAGTGGGGCACATCGATGTACTCCTCGTGCACCGGGCGGCCGTAGGCGTTGTTGACCAGCCGGCCGACCTCGGCGCCGTCGATCGTCTCCTTGTTGAGCAGCGCCTGGGCGACCGCCTCGAGGCCCTTGCTGTGCTCCTTCAGCAATCGGTAGGCCCGGGTCTCCTGCTCCCGCAGGATCCGCTCGACCTCCTCGTCGATGACCCGAGAGGTGACGTCGCTGTAATCCTTGGTGTGCATGAGGTCCTCGCCGAGGAACACCGCGCCCTCCGATCCCCACGCCATCGGCCCGACCCGCTCGCTCATGCCCCACTCGCGCACCATCTTGCGGGTCAGCTCGGTGGCTCGCTGGAGGTCGTTGCTGGCCCCCGTCGACAGGCTCCCGAGCATCGTCTGCTCGGCGCAGCGCCCGCCCATCATCACGCAGAGGGTGTCCTCGATGTACTCGCGGGAGAGGGCGTGGCGCTCCTCGATCGGCAACTGTTGGGTGACGCCGAGGGCCATGCCGGTGGGCAGGATGGTCACCTTGTGGACCGGGTCGGCGTCGGGAAGGACGTAGGCCAAGACGGCGTGGCCGCCCTCGTGGTAGGCGGTGGCGCTCTTCTCCTTGTCGTTCAGGACCGTCGACTCTCGGCGCTGACCCATCAGGACACGGTCGCGGGCGGCCTCGAAGTCGATCATGTGCACGTCGTCGGCATTGCGGCGCACGGCGTGCAGGGCCGCCTCGTTGACCAGGTTGGACAGGTCGGCGCCGCTCATGCCGGGCGTGCCGCGGGCGACGAGCTTGAGGTCGACATCGGGGGCCATGCGCTTGTCCTTGCAGTGGACCTGCAGGATCGGGAGGCGTTCCTCAAGGTCGGGGAGGGGCACCACGATCTGGCGGTCGAACCGGCCGGGCCGCAGGAGGGCCGGGTCAAGGATGTCGGGCCGGTTGGTGGCGGCCATCATGACGATCCCTTCGGTCGTCTCGAAGCCGTCCATCTCGGCCAGCATCTGGTTGAGCGTCTGCTCGCGCTCGTCGTGCCCGCCGCCGAGGCCGGCGCCGCGCTTGCGGCCGATGGAGTCGATCTCGTCCACGAAGATGATCGCCGGCGCCTGCTTGCGGGCGGTCTGGAACAAATCGCGCACTCGAGACGCCCCGACACCCACGAACATCTCCATGAAGTCCGAGCCGGTAACCGAGAGGAACGGCACGCCGGCTTCACCCGCGACCGCCCGGGCCAGCAGGGTCTTGCCGGTGCCGGGGGGACCGACGAGCAGGACGCCCTTGGGAATCCGCGCTCCGATCTCCTTGAACCGGTTGGCCGACCGGAGGAAGTCGACCACCTCACGTATCTCGAGTTTGACGCCCGTGTACCCGGCAACGTCGGCGAAGGTCGTCCTCGGTCGCTCCGTGGTGTACACCTTGGCCTTGGACCGCCCGATCGACATGATGCCGCTCATCTGTCCCTGGGCCCGGCGGCTCATCCAGACGAAGAAGCCGATGATGAGGGCGGCATAAAACAGGTACAGCAGCAGCGTCCCGACCCAGCTGCTGTTGCTGTTGGAGAAGCTGAGGGCCTTGACGTTGGTCCGCAGCTCCTGGGCGATGGTGTCAGGAAGGGGATGGGGGCCGGTGACGCTGTACTTCGTACCGAACAGGTTGGTGTAGGTGATCTTCCCGCTGTCGTTGTTGACCGTCGCCGACCCCACCTGCTTCTGGTTGAGGGCGGTGGAGAAGTCGCTGAAGGTCTGCGCCTTGGTCGAACTGGTCTTGAACGGATCCGAAAGGATGAACGCCAGGATGATCAGCCCGCCGAGCACGAAGATGATCACTCGCCAATTGCGCTCCGGGGAGAGCGGGTTGGACGGGCGTTCGGAACGACCAGGGCGCAAATCGCCCGGCTGACGACTCATAGGCCCCATCGTACGCGGGGCGGCGCCGGTATCAGGGTTCGGTGACGGGATCCGCGTGCAAGGTGAGGAGTCGGGGATACCGTGATAGCGATGGCAGGAACTCCTCGGTGCGCTCGACCTGGTTGCGGTGGTGTCGCGGCCGCGTGGCTCAGCTACGACTATGCCGGCCAACATGTGTGGCTGGATGATCCGGGTGGGGAAAATGGGGCCGGTCACCACAGTGCCCTCTGTGCCACCCACGCCGGACGGCTCCGGCCCCCCCAAGGTTGGTCGTTCCAGGACCGGCGCAGCGGCCATGCGGTGCCATCGGTGCTGCCGCCTCCCCCGGCCCGTTCGCTGCGGCCGCCGGCGGCCGACGATGTCGCCGACGCCTGGCCGGCCGAACCGGCAGGGCCGGGAGGACCGCCCGACGCCAAGGCGGACACGCCGGCTGAGGCCCCCGCGAACGGCGGCACCGACGACGGTTTGACTGCCATCGCCGTCTGACGCTGGTGCCGCCCCCTCCCACCCCGAAGCCTTCGGGGATTGGCGAGGGCGCCATGGCCTTGTTGATCGGAGCATTGGCCTTCCTGGTCGGCACGGTCCTGGGCGGCGTTGGCCTCGCCATCGGTGCCGCCGTGACGGGGTACCGGCAGGGTTCCAACCAGCCGATGCCACTGGCCGTGACGGCCTTCGAGCTGGTGGGGCTGTGGCTGAGCCTGGTCGCGGCCGTGGTCGTGGTCAGCCACTACCTGGGCACCCGGGATGTCCGGGCGGACGTCGGGCTGTCCGTCAGGTGGCGATTCGACCTTCCCATCGGCCTCGTCGCGGGGATCGGAACCCAGTTGGTGATCGTCCCGCTCATGTACCTGCCCTTCGAGCGGTCCAACCCGACCCTGAAGCACCGGCTGGGGACGCCGGCCACCAGCCTTACCGGGGCGGTGCACGGGGCGTGGGAGGATGTCGTCCTCTTCCTCCTCCTGGCGGTCGGCGCGCCGATCGTCGAGGAACTCTTCTTCCGCGGCCTGGTGCTGCGGTCACTCACCAAATGGCTCGGGCCGATCGTCGGCATCGCCGGTTCGGCCGTGCTCTTCGGCTTGGCCCACGGCGAACTCCTGCAGCTCCCGGCCCTGATCGTTTTCGGCCTGATCCTCGGCACGCTGGCCTATCGCACCAACCGACTGGGACCGGGCATGGTCGCCCACGCCGCCTTCAACGCCGTCACCGTCATCAGCCTGGTGCATGGCCACTGACGTTCAGAGGCTCGACGGTTCAAGGCTCGACGAAAGGTTGTCGATACAAGGGGAACCGACGAGGAGGCCACCGTGCAGTGTCCGAAGTGTGAGACCCGTCAGATGGTCGAGATCGTGTTGTCGGTGGCGGGCGAGCGGGTAACGCTGAAAAGTTGCTCGGCGTGCGATCTGCGCTGGTGGGAGGGCTACCACGGCCGGCTCCCATTGTCCGACCTGCTCGAACTGGCGGCTCGCGAGCGCTGACCACCCAAAGGCTCCAGAATCAAGGCAACATAGGGGCGCCATGACCGCGCTCGACCTCAAAGACCGCCCGATCACCGACGACGACGAGGTCGTGGAAGAGGATGTCCCGACCAAGCTCGACGAGAGCGGGCCCCGCCGGCCGCGCTGGCGCCCGCACTTGCCACCGTCGATCAACTGGCCCGAGGCCATCATCACCGGCCTCGTCGTGTTGTTCGTCTGCGGCTTCGTCTTCAAGTACCTGGAGCCCTCCAAGCTCTTCCTGAACACCACGCCGACGGGTGGCGACATGGGCGCCCACGTCTGGCAGCCCGCCTACATGCGCGACCACCTGCTGACCCATTTCCGCCTGACCGGCTGGGCGCCCGACTGGTACGCCGGATTCCCCTCGCTGGTCTTCTACTTCCCGCTGCCGAGCCTGTTCATCGTCATACTCAGCGAGTTCCTCCACTACAACGTGGCCTTCAAGCTGATCACGGTCCTCGGCCTGGTGACGCTGCCGTTCTGCGCCTGGTTCTTCGGCAAGATGGCCCGCTTCAACTTCCCCGGCCCGGCGTGCCTCGCCGTCGCGACCCTGCCCTACCTGTTCTCGACGAACTTCACGATCTACGGCGGCAACATCGCCTCGACGATGGCGGGGGAGTTCGGCTTCTCGATCAGCCTGTCAGTCGGCCTGATCGTCCTGGGATTGGTCGCGAGAGGTTTGGAGACGGGGAAATATCGGGCGTGGGCGTCCCTCGCATTGGTCGTGACGTTCATGTGCCACCTGTTACCCGGCATCTTCGTGGTGGCCGGCGCGCTGGTGCTGACCGTCATGCGATGGGACCGCCGGAGCTGGCGCTGGATGGCGCCGGTCTTCGGCGTCGCCGCCGGCCTGGCCGCCTTCTGGTGGATCCCGTTCTTCGTTCGGTTGCCCTACGCCACCAACATGGGGTACCAGAAGGTCACCCAGTACTGGGCGAATCTGTATGCCAAGCAACTGTGGCTGCTCCTCTTGGCCGTACTCGGAGCCCTGGTTTCGTTCCTGCGGCGGCAGCGGCTCGGGATCTTCCTGACGATCATGGCCGCGCTGTCGGCCCTGGTGTTCCGCTTCGCCCCGCAGGCCCGGCTGTGGAACGCCCGGGTCCTGCCCTTCTGGTTCATCTGCCTCTACCTGCTGGCCGGCGTCGCCGTCGCCGAGGGCGGCGCCGCCCTGCTCGAGCCCCTGAAGGGCGGCGAGGTCCCGAGGTGGTCGCGCCTGTCGACCCTCGCCCTGCCCGTCGTGGTGGCGGTGGCGGCGTGGATCTTCCTCGGATTCCCCTTGCACGGCCTTCCGGGCGGGTCGACCAACGCCAAGACCGGCAAGTACGACTGGTTGGGGTTTAGCTCGTCGGCTTCGTCGTTCATACCGTCGTGGGTGAACTGGAACTACAGCGGCTACCAGTCGGCCGGCAAGACTCGGCGCAACGAGTACTTCGGGCTCGTCGCCACGATGGAGAAGGTCGGCCAGACCGACGGGTGCGGTCGGGCCATGTGGGAGTACGAGCCCGAGGAGAACGACTACGGCACCCCTGACGCCCTCATGCTCCTGCCGTATTGGACGCATAGCTGCATCGGTTCGATGGAAGGGCTGTACTACGAATCCTCGGCCACCACCCCGTACCACTTCCTGAACGCGGCCGAACTGTCGCTGCAGCCGTCGGACCCGGTCCGGGGCCTCGACTACCCGGCAGCGCCCAACGTGGCCGAAGGGGTGCAGCACCTCCAACTGCTCGGCGTCAAGTACTATATGGCGCTCACGCCCCAGACCCAGATGCAGGCCGACGCCGACCCGTCCCTCAAGCTGGTGGCGACCTCGGGGCCCTGGCCGGTCAGCTACTCGTCGGGGCCGGCGGTAGGTGTCACCAGCCGGACCTGGAAGATCTACGAGATCTCCGACTCCGATCTGGTCGCGCCGCTCGTCAACCAACCGGTCGTCATGAAGGGCCTGTCGATCGACGGCACCTTGTCCAAGCTGTACGAGGGCTCGACGGTCGACGGCACCAAGTGGCTTACCGCCTCGGAGGCCTGGTACCTCAACCCGAACGTCGATGATGTGATGTACGCCGCCTCGGGGCCGAAGTCGTGGGCCCGGATCCCGTCGACCTCGACCGACCCGCCCCGCAAGGCCCTACCACCGGTGCAGGTCAGCGACATCGTCGCCACCGATTCGTCGGTCTCGTTCAATGTCGACACCATCGGTGTGCCCGTGCTGGTCAAGGTGTCGTATTTCCCCAACTGGCAGGCCCACGGCGCCACCGGCCCGTACCGGGTCACGCCCAACCTCATGGTCGTGATCCCGACCTCGCACCACGTCTACCTGCACTACGGCAACACGCCGGTCGACTGGTTCGGCTACCTCCTGGGCATCCTCGGCCTGGTGGCCTTGGTGTGGATGGTCCGGGCCGATCCGGTGGTCTATGCCACCGGCCGCCGGGCGCTTGGAGCCCCGGCGCCGATTGCCGTCGGCGCAGCGCCGGCCGGCCCACCACCGAGTTTCTTCCTCGGCCAGCAAGGGCCAATGCCGATGCCGAACGGGCCAGGCGTCGAGGACGCCTACCTCCGGCTCCAGCGAGAATTGGCGGTCCGGCAACAAATGGCCAACGGCGAGATCGACGACTGGCTCGGCTTTCCCGCCGGCCTGGCGGCGCCCGATCCGGCGTCGCCCGGCGTGTTCGCCGCGCCCGAACTGGGACCGCCGGGCCCACTCGCCGTGCCCGAACTGGGACCGCCCGGCGTGTTCGCCGCGCCCGAACTGGGACCGCCGGGCCCACTCGCCGCGCCCGATCCGGCGCCGCCGGGCTTGTTCGCCGCGCCCGATCCTGCGCCGCCCAGCCAACTCGCCGCACCCGATCCTGCGCCGGCGGGCCTCGATGCGTCGCCGGGCGCGGCCGAGGCCGATGGCGCGCCTGACGACGTGGGTCAGAAACCGGTCGGCGCCGACATCGACGTGGCCTGGCTGGGCTCCGAACCGAGCGGTGGGCACGAGGTGGCCACCGACACCACGGGCGGGGCCGATGTCGGCCCGGCGAGCGACGACGTGGATGGGCGAGTCGGCCCGGAGCCGACCGGCTGACCCCTTTCCCCACCCCTACTAAGGTCGAGCCCGCCATGCTCGACAGTCCTACGCTCAACAGCCTCTTCAAGGCCTATGACATCCGCGGCGTCGTGCCCGACCAGCTCGATGCCGCCTTGGTGCGGCGCATCGGCGCAGCCTTCGCCGGCTTCGTGCGGGCGCCCCGTGTTCTGGTCGGCCGGGATATGCGGGCGTCGGGCATCGAGCTGGCCCGGGCCTTCACCGAGGGAGTCACGGCGGCCGGCGTCGATGTGGTCGACCTGGGCCTCATGTCGACCGACGAGATGTACTTCGCCTCCGGGCGACTGGGCGCGCCGGGGGCGATGTTCACCGCCTCGCACAACCCGGCGCGCTACAACGGCATCAAGTTGTGCCTGGCCGGCGCCCGCCCCGTCGGGGAGGACACCGGCTTGGTCGATATCAAGGCGGCGGTGGCCGACGGCTCGGCTTTGGCGCCGGCTGCGGTGCCGGGGACCGTGACCTCGGCCGATGTCCTGTCGGACTTCGCCGACCACGTCCGGTCCTTCGTCGACCGGTCGGTCCTGCGGCCGCTGAAGGTCGTCGCCGATACGGCCAACGGGATGGGCGGCCTGGTTGTACCCCGGGTGTTCGAGGGCCTGCCGTTCGACCTGGAGATCATGTATGGCGACCTTGACGGCACCTTCCCCAACCACCCGGCCGACCCGATCCAGCCGGCCAACCTGGTCGACCTGCAGGCCCGAGTGCTGGAGCGCGGTGCCGACGTCGGGCTGGCCTTTGACGGCGACGCCGATCGGTGCTTCCTCGTGGACAACCTGGCGGAGCCGCTGTCCGGCTCGACCACGACCGCCTTGGTCGCGGCGGCCATGCTGGCCAAGTACCCCGGCTCGACCGTCCTCTACAACCTGATCTGTTCGAAATCGGTTCCCGAAATCATCGCCGAGCGGGGCGGGACACCGGTGCGGACCCGCGTCGGGCACTCGTTCATCAAGTCGGTGATGGCCGAGACCGGTGCGGTCTTCGGCGGCGAGCATTCGGCCCACTACTACTTCCGGGACAACTTCCGGGCCGATTCGGGCTCGATCGCCGCCCTCGTGGTCCTCGAAGTGCTGTCTCGCTCGGACCAGCCCCTCTCCGAGTTGCGCAAACCATTCGAGCGCTACGCCGACTCCGGCGAGATCAACACCTCCGTCGTCGACCCGGCCGGCGTGATCGCCCGCCTGGCGACGATCTTCGACCCCGACCGCCTCGCCGGCCTGACCCAGGAATGGGTGGATGGGCTGACGGTAGATTTCGGCGACTGGTGGTTCAACCTTCGCCCGTCCAATACCGAGCCGCTGTTGCGGCTCAACCTGGAGGCTGCGACGGCTTCGGCGTGTGCCGCGCACACCGCCGAGGTCCTCGCCCTGATCAAGGAGAGCTAGAGGCCATGGCCCTCGACCCCAAGCTGCTCGAAATCCTCGCCTGCCCCGAGGACAAGGGGCCGCTGCTGTACTTTCCCGACGAAGACGCGCTCTATAACCCACGCCTCAAAAGGCGCTATAGCATCGCCGACGACATCCCGATCATGCTGATCGACGAGGCCACTACCGTCGGCGACGACGAGCATGCCCGGCTGCTCGCCAAGGCCGAGGCGGAGGCCATCAAGCCCACGTTCGACCCCACGGTCGCGGGCTGAGTTCAACAGTGTCGAGCGCAACGATGGTCGACACCGAGGGGATCTTCGAGGCAACCGCCAGCCTGCCCGAGCAGATGGAGGCGGCGGTCTCGGCGTCGGGCGGGGCGGCGGCCAGCCTGCCCGATGGCTCCTCGATTGCCCACGTCGTGGTGTTCGGCATGGGCGGCAGCGGTGTGTCCGGTGACATCCTGCTGGCGACGGCCGGTGCGGTGCTGCCGGTACCGGCGGTGGTCGTCAAGTCCTACGAGTGCCCGCCGTTTGTCGGCGAGGCCACGCTGGTCTTCGCCATCTCGGCATCGGGTAACACCGAGGAGACCGTCGAGGCAGCCAGCGAGGCGGCGCTGAACGGTGCCCAGGTCGTCGCCGTTACCGGCGGCGGCGAGTTGGCCCGCCTGGCTTCGAGCTGGGGGGCTCCCGTCGTGCTCGTGCCACCGGTGTTTCCCCAGCCCCGCACGGCAGTGGCGGCCATGTCCATCCCCCCGCTGGCGGTCCTCGAAGACCTCGGGCTGTTCCGGGGGGCTCGGACCTGGATCGCCGATGCCGTCGAGCACCTCAAGGCCCGGCGCGACCAGATAATCGCCTCCGGCGAGGACAGCGAGCCGGCGGTTCTAGCCCGGCGCATCGGTCGCAGCTGGCCGGTCATCCAGGGCGGGGGAGCGGTCGGGGCGGCGGCGGCGCTGCGGTGGAAGACCCAGATCAACGAGAACGCCAAGGCGCCGGCATTTTCGAGCGTTCAGCCCGAACTGTGTCACAACGAGATCTGCGGCTGGGGCCAGGGCGGCGACGTGAGCCGCCAGCTGCTGACCCTGGTCCAGCTGCGCCACGATGGCGAGCACCCGCAGGTAAGCCGGCGCTTCGAGCTGGTGGCCGACATCATGCGAGAGGTGATGGCGGGGATCATCGAGGTGCGGGCGGCGGGCGACGGCGACCTGGCCCAGCTGTTCGACCTGATCCTGACCGGTGATTTCGTGTCGTGGTGGCTGGCGGCGGCCGAAGGGATCGACCCGGGGCCGATCCCCATCCTGACGGACCTGAAGGACCAGCTCCGAGCCCGTTAGGCCCGGCGCCGCGTGGACCGGCGCCGCCCATCACCGCCCCGGCGGGCTGCGGGTCCCTACACTGCTGACCCATGGGCCTCGTGCGGGTCTGTGGTTGCAAGTCGATGCCAGTCGCAGGCGAAACGACCCACGTAAGGCAACCCGTGGTTGCTGAGCATGGTGCGACTTAGGAGTAAGCCCTGCCCGGGCTCGGGTCGATCGTCGCCCCGGACCGGAGACGGCGCCAAACGGGTGCTTGGGGCGATGCTGGGTGGGGTGAAACCGGGGCCTCCGGTGCCACGCCGCCGCCGCCGCCCCGCCCGCCACTGCCGCAGCAGGCGAGTGTGGGGTCAAAGACCAGGTCAGCCGCACAGGCCCATGCCACGAGGGTGCTCGTGCCACGTCCGTGAATCGCGGACATTCCGACGGAGGACCAGCCATGGAGATAGCGTTCGTTGTCCGCGGCGTCGAGGTGCCCGAGCGTCTGCGGCGGTTGACCGAGGCCAAGGTGACGAGGCTGGCCGAGCCGTGTGGGATCGACCGGGCGGTGGTCAGTTTCTCCGAGGAGCGCAACCCGCGCATCGCCGAGCGGGAGGTTTGCGAGATCACCTTGTTCGGCGCCGGCCGGATCTTGCGGGCCCATGCCGCGGCGACGGACCTGTCGGTCGCGGCCGAGCGGGTGGTCGGCAAGTTGGGTCCGCGGGCGGCGCGACTCCGGGGCCGGCAGCTGGGCCGGAGGTCCCGCCACGCCTGCGGTGCTGACCTCGCCCTCGCCGGACGAGGCGACGGCTGGGTACACTTTGCGACCAGTCGGTCTACGGCCAGAAGGGAGCCCGGTGCCGTGGATCTTGTCCTGCTGGCCGCGGAATTGACGGTCGCGGCCGAGATGACGGTGGGTGGCGACACCGCCGATCGGGCGATGACGCCCGAGGAGGCGGCGCTCGAGATGGCGGAGGGGGGCGGCGAGATCCTGTTTTTCGTGAACGCAGAGACCGGCCGGCCGGCCGCTGTCTACTGCCGGCGTGACGGGGACATCGCGCTGTACGACGCCGGGACGCCTCGGTTGGCGCCCGAGGTGGTGAGGTGAGCGAAGGGGCACTGCCGCAGATGCCGCTGGACGACACGGTCCGGGTTCTGATTGCCGACGACCAGGCAGTCTTTCGCCGTGGCCTGTTCGTCGTGCTGTCGACCGAGGACGGCATCGAGGTCGTGGCCGAGGCCGAGAACGGCGAGGAGGCCATCGCCAAGACCGAGGAGCTAGCACCTGACGTCGTCCTCATGGACGTGCGCATGCCCCGGGTCAACGGGATCGAAGCGGCCCGCCAGATCCGCGAGATCAGCCCCAGCACCAAGATCTTGATGCTGACGGTCAGCGACGAGGAAGACGACCTGTATCAGGCGATCAAGGCCGGCGCCAACGGCTACCTGCTGAAGGAGATCTCCGTCGACGAGGTCGCCGAGGCCATCCGGGCGGTCGCCCAGGGCCAGAGCCTCATCTCACCGTCGATGGCGTCGAAGTTGCTCAACGAGTTCAACGCCTTGGCCAAGCGGGCCGAGGAGCGGGACCAGTACCTGGCGCCGCGGCTCACGACGCGCGAGATGGATGTCCTGCGCCATGTCGCCCGCGGCATGAGCAACCGCGAGATCGCCGACACCCTCTATATCTCGGAGAACACGGTGAAGAACCATGTCCGGAACATCCTGGAGAAGCTCCACCTGCACTCGCGCATGGAGGCCGTCATGTACGCCATGCGGGAGCGACTGTTCGACTTTCGAGGTGCCGGCGAGTCACGGCCCGGCAACCGGGGCACCGGCACCTGAACACGGCGAGGACGAACAGCTCGAGACGGAGAGCTGAACGGCTGGAGACTGCGAGCCAACGAGCGCAGGGTCGCCGGTACACTCGATAGCCGCATGGGCATCTTTACGAAGGTCCTCAAAGCCGGCGAAGGCAAGAAGGTACGGGCGTTGCAGAGCATCGTTCCCGAAATCAACGCGCTCGAAGGTGAAATCGAGAGGTTGAGCGACGAGGAGTTGGCCCGGCGGACCGTCGAGTTCCGCGAGCGCCTCGGCAATGGCGAGGACTTGAACGACCTGCTCGTCGAGTCCTTCGCCACCGTGCGGGAAGCAGCCCGGCGCACGATCGGCCAGCGCCACTTCGACGTGCAGCTGATGGGTGGCGCCGCCCTCCACTTCGGTTGGATCGCAGAAATGAAGACCGGTGAAGGCAAGACCCTGGTGTCGACGCTGCCGGTCTACCTCAACGGGTTGGCCGGCAAGGGTGTCCACGTCGTGACCGTGAACGATTACCTGGCTCGCCGCGACGCCGATTGGATGGGCCAGATCCACCGGTTCCTCGGCCTCACCGTGGCCCGGGTGACGCCCGACGTCGACGACTGGGGGGCCAAGAAGGCGGCCTACGGCTGCGACATCACCTACGGGACCAACACCGAGTTCGGTTTCGATTACCTCCGGGACAACATGGCCCGCTCCGTCGAGCACATGGCGCAGCGGGGCCATGCCTTCGCCATCGTGGACGAGGTCGACTCGATCCTGATCGACGAGGCCCGGACCCCCTTGATCATCTCCGGCCCGGCGACGGACTCTGTCCGCCTTTATTACCAGTTCGCCGGGATCGCTCGGACGCTCATCCGTGACGAGGACTACGAGGTCGACGAGGAGAAGCGCCAGGTCGCCCCCACCGAGGACGGCATCGACAAGGTCGAGCGCCAGCTGGGGCTCGACAACCTGTATGACCTGGTGTCGTCCAACCTGGTCCACCAGCTGACCCAGGCGCTGCGGGCCAAGGAGCTGTACCGGCGGGACAAGGACTACATCGTCGCCGACGGCGAGGTCAAGATCGTCGACGAGTTCACCGGCCGCATCCTCGAGGGTCGGCGCTGGTCCGACGGCCTCCACCAAGCGGTCGAGGCCAAGGAGCGGGTCAAGATCAAGGAGGAGAACCACACCTGGGCCACGGTGACGCTCCAGAACTACTTCCGTCTCTACAAGAAGTTGGCCGGTATGACCGGCACGGCGGAGACAGAAGCCTCGGAGTTCGCCAGCACCTACAACCTGCCCGTCGTGCCGATCCCCACCAACCGGCCCCTCGTGCGCATGGACCAGGCGGACCTCATCTACAAGACGGAGCTGGCCAAGTTCGAGGCCGTCATCGACGACCTGGTCGAGCGCTACGACGAGGGCCAACCGGTGCTCGTCGG
>OBLV0100000439.1_pt1 | contig 12840 bp, 13 predicted proteins | sample 1520071 | NCBI WGS metagenome assembly OBLV01 (sample SAMEA3888446, study PRJEB22518) | metagenome | reverse complement strand
CACCGAGATCTACACTCTTTCCCTACACGACGCTCTTCCGATCTCGCTTCGGGCCTATTTCGCCTCCGAGCGCAACGTCTCCTCGGCGGCGGTGGCGCTCGGGGTGAAGCGGCACACGGTGACCAACAGGTTGCGAGCGATAGAGCAGCGCCTGGGCCGGCCGCTCAGCAGTTGCGCCTCAGAGGTCGATACGGCGCTGCGGCTCGAAGCCCTTGGATACCGGTTCCTGCCGCGGGGCGTCCTCTCCTCGACCTGACCTGAGCGGGCCGTGGTGACGGCCACCATGGCCCCAGCGTCGGCCACATCGGCCGCGCCAGGCGCGGCCGATGGTCGCGATGGTTGGTGGACAACATTCCTGCTCTGAAGGGAGAGGTAAGTGTCACCAATCATCGAACGATTCATTCCTCGAACGAGGTCCCTGTTCGCGATCCTGCCCGTCGCCGCGCTGCTGGCGATCGCCGCGATCGCGAGCGCCGCGCCGGTCAACCAGACCCTGCCGCAAGCCCTGCCCTCGGGGCCGCGACAGGGAGTGCTGGAGACCGCCGGAACCGGCACCTGGACGCCTGCGAAAGGCAACACCTACACGTACCAATGGAAGATCTGCTCCGGGCCCGGGCTCTGCGAAAACATCGTCGGCGCCACCCTGAGCAGCTACACGCCGACCAGCGGCAACGTCGGCAGCATGCTCCGCGTCACCGTCACCGCGACCAATAGCGAAGGCTCGACGGAAGCGTCCTCCGAACTCAGCGGCGTAGTCGTCTCGTCCAGCGCTCCCCCGACCTGGCGCGTCGGCGGCAAAACGCTGGCTCAGATGGGCGTCTCCGAAGTCAGCTTCGCTGCCAGCAGCAGCGTGCCCTGGATCTACAAATCGTTCAGCATCGGGCTCGAAATCGAATGCAGCAACAACTCGGCGACGGGGAAAATCTCCGGCACCGGTGGGGGGAGCGCGGTGGTCAGCTCCTCGGGCTGCAAGGTCCCGGGCAACCCAAAATGCTCGGTTGCGGCCAGTCCGTTCAACGCGAAAATCGAACTGGTGCTGATCGGGAGCACGGTGTATGAGAGGTTCCTCTCGACCGGCGAAAGCCCACTCGTATTCAACTTCGGGTCCTGCGGCGAAAAAATAGCGCTTGCGGGAAGCTTCGCAACTCAGGTATCGGGCGAAAACAACGCCTTGCTGCTCAACACCAGCATGAGCCCGAGCATCGAGGAAACGGCGGGAGAGTATTTCCGCTGGGGCTCCAACCCTGTTTTCCTGACCGGGCCATTCAAGCAGAGCATCACCGGCGCCTACGAAGGCAAAAAGCTCGGAGCGTGGTAGCCACGGGCTCGCTTTGAGTAGCGATCGCGGGGTGGGTGGCTGCCACTCACCCCGCGATCGCTACGGCTTCGCCCCCGGCATCGAGGGGTTGACACCAGTAGGTGAATATGTTTATCTTCAAGCAGAGGATCGAATGCGGAGGAGAGCCCTGATAGCCGCCGCGCTTGCGTTGACGGTGCTGATCGCCACGGCCACCGCCTGCGCGATGGTGCTCCGGGCCGGGGATCTTGTCGTCGACGCTGAAGGCGGCTTCACGCCGACGGCGCTGCCGAAGCACGAAGACGCTCCGATCGTTCTCTACGGCAGCGGCAAGGCGACGACCGTCTCGGGAGAACTGCCGCCGATCGTGGAAACGCTGACGATCGAATTCGACCGCCACGGACACCTCGAAACGAACGGCCTCGAAGTCTGCACGGCGCCGAAGCTGCAGGCGACCACGGTCCCGGCCGCCCGCCGTGCCTGCCCCAACGCGATCGTCGGCGAGGGCGCCGGCTCGGCGATCGTCAAGTTCCCCGAACAGGCGCCGATCCCGATCTCCTCGCCGATCACCCTCTTCAACGGACCGAAGAAGCACGGCGACGACACCCTGCTCGCCCATGCCTACACGACGGTCCCGGTCCCGACCACCTTCATCGTCCCGGTCGTGATCGAAAAAATCCACCACGGGGTCTACGGATACCGCACCAAAGCGCGGATCCCGAAAATCGCCGGCGGCGCCGGCCACCCGATCTCCGGGCACCTGCGGGTGGTCCGCAAATGGACCTACAAGGGCCAAAAGCACAGCTACGTCAACGCCCGCTGCGAAACCGGGCGGCTGCAGGCGCGGGTCCAGGTCAGCTTCCAGGACGGCACCTACCTTGCCGGCACCTTCCTGAAACCGTGCACCGTGCGGGGGTGAGGGCCTTCGCGGCGGCGCTCAACGCCGGCCGCCTGGAAGCCGCCACCGCCTGCTTCACCCGCGACGCCTGTTTCGTCACGCCCGGCGCGACCGCGGTCCATGGGCGCGAGGAGATCCGTCTTCTGCTCGCCCAGATGATCGCTCGCGGGATGCAAATCGAGATCGTCTCCGTTGCCGACCTGCAGGTGGGAGAGGTGGCGGTGTGCCGCCAGCGCTGGACCGTTCGCTCGCGTGGCGCGGATGGGGACAGCTGCACCCAGGAGCTCGACGCGACCCTCGTCCTGCGCCGCCTCGAGAGCAGCTGGAAGCTGGCGATCGCCGCCCCATGGCGGCAGCCTTCCAGTGCGGCTTTGGCTTGAAACAATAGGTGAGATTGTTTATCCTCCAGGCGGCTCCAGGCTCTGGTCAAGCAGTGCCCTGGGATGCTGGCGCCCGCCTTTCCCTGTGGGGCGTCATCGCGCAGGGTGGTCCCCGGCCGCCGGCCTTCCCAGCCGGCGCCGGGCCGCCCGCGCTGCGTTCGCCGGTGCCGCTTAGAGAAGCTCTAGGCGCAGGTTGACGACCGCGCCGCGGCCGAGGATGCCGCCGGCGAGCTCGATCGGCAGGGCAACGAGCAGGGCCGGGAGCGCGAGGACGATGCTGGCGAGGGCGTCGATGCGGCGCTGCCAGCGGCGGGACGCCGGCACCGCCTGGGCGCGGCCGAAGGCGCTGAGGGCAACGTCGTGGCCGAAGGTGACGCTGTTGAGCAGGGTCTGCCAGGTGACCGCGAGGCCGGCCAGCGGCGCCCAGCGGCGCGACTTCACGACCTGGTCGCGGCGGGCGACCAGGCGGCGAATCGACTCCACCGTGAACAGGTAGCGGGCACCGGGTTCCAGGCTGGCCCAGCCGCCGCTGCCAAGGGCGGCGGCGAAGCTGGCGCGGTTGGCGATCCGCACCGTCCCACCGCGCTCATGGCGGTCAAGCGCGTGCAGCGCCTCTTCTGCCTCGGCGTCGCCGCCGACCACGCCGAGTCCGCAGCTCTCGCAGCGGCTGACCGGCGCGTCGAGCCCGGGCAGGGCGGAGAGCCAGCCGAACAGCGGCTCGCCGCAGGCCGGGCACGGTGGGTTCTCGGGGCCGGCACCGGCCTCGAGCGGGACGACGGAGGTGGGCTGGGTATCGCTCATGCCGGTAGCGTACGGGCCGTGCGGCTCAGCGAGATCATGACCGCCGGCGTCGTCACCGCCGCGCCGGAGACGAGCGCGGTCGAGGTGGCACGGCTGATGCGCGACAATCGGGTTGGTTCGGTGGTCCTCGTCGATCCGGCCGGCAGCCCCACCGCGATGGTCACCGACCGCGACCTCGCCGTTCGTGTCTTCGCCGAGGGTGTCGATCCCGAAGGGCCGATTGGGGATCACGCTTCGCGCCCGCTGGTCAGCGGCGAGCCCGAGATGGAGCTGGAGGAGGCGGCGGCGCTGATGGTCCAGCACCGGGTGCGGCGGCTGCCGGTCGTCGCCGGCGAGGCGCTGGAGGGCATCGTCACCCTCGACGACATCGCCGTCCGCAGCGGCGACCTCGAGGTCGCCCAGAAGATGACCCAGGACGTGATCGAGGGGGCGCTGCCCCAGTTCTACTTCCACGAGCGTGGCTAGCTTGCGCCAGCGCGGCACGGTTGCCTGGGAGAGCCGCTGGGCGGTCCCGGTGGCGCTGGCGACGTTCGCCGCGGTGGGCCTGCTGGTCGGCTCGAACCTGGCCAGCCAGGTGAGCGGCGAAGGCGATGCCGAAATCCTCCGCTCGGCCCATGAACACGCTGGCTCGGTGCTGCTCACGGGGCTCCTGCAGACCCTCGCCTTCTTTCTCCTGGCGGCGCCGCTGTTCTACCTGTTCCGGGCGGTGCGGGCGCGCAGCGACCGGGTCCGCCAGCAACTGGTCGGCCTTGTCGTCATCGCCCCGATCTTTCTCGCGATCTCCTCCGGGCTGACGATCGGCGCCCGCGACGAAGCGGCGGACCAGTTCGTCGCCGGCGAAGCCAAGTCGACGCTCTCCGCCTCCGAAGCGCAGCAGAAGTGCACGGCCGAACGCAGGGAAGAAGGCGCCAAGGCGTTTGCCGAAGAATTCAAGCCCGCCGCCGGGGAAACGGCCCAGGCGGCCTGCGAAAAGCGCAAGATCGCCGACGACGAAGCCAGGAACGCGATCGGCGAAGCCTCGCTGGCGCCGCTGGTCTCCGGGATCGGCATCGCCGGCGGCCTCGGCTTCGCGGTCGCGCTCTTCTACAGCTGCCTGTGGGCGATGCGGACGGGAGTCCTGACCCGGTTCTGGGCCTCGCTGGGGATGGTCTCCGGCGTCGCTTTCCTGCTTGGGCCCCTCTTCGTCATCAGCCTGATCTGGTTCGTCTACTTCGGCCTGGTGGTGCTCGACCGCCTGCCGGGCGGGCGGCCCCCGGCCTGGGAGGCGGGGGAAGCGATTCCCTGGCCCTCGCCGGGGGAGAAAGCCGCGACCGAACTGGCGGGCCCGGATGGCGAGCTGGAGTACGACCCCGAGGCCGGGGAGTCAGCCCTGCACGAGGCCGAGGCCGGTGGGGATGTGCCCGGCGAGGGTGCCGAACCCCGCAAGCGCAAGCAGCGCGACTAGCCGGTCGCGCTAGCCAAGGGGGTTGAGGCCGGGCGGCGGCGCCTCCGCCCGTTCGGCGGCGCGAACCTGCTTCCGGTGGGTGCGGATCTCGCTCATGATCCGCTCCAGGCGGGGCTCGGCGGAGGTGTCGACGTGGCTCATCGCGGCGGCGACGCCGGGGTGGACGGCGGCGATCCGCTCGTGCATCGCCTGGGCGACGGCGCGATAGGTGGGGTGACCCTCGCGGCCGGAGCGCAGCTCGATCAGGTGCATCGCCTCGCGGGCGTTGAGGTCGAGCACGTAGCGGATCCGGTAGGCGAGGCTGAGCGCGTAGGGCGCCTGCTCGGCGAGGCCGGCGTCGCGCAGCCGCTCGTACTCGCGGCGCGAGATCTCCAGCGCCCGCTCGAACTCGTCGCCGGCGCCCGCTTCGCGCACCTCGTCGGGGACGCCGGCGCCGAGGTCCGGGCCGAGCCGCTGCCACTGGCAGGTCAGCATCCGGTGGCGCTGCAGGTCGCGGAAGGCGCCGTAGTCGGAGACGATCTCGAAGCGGTAGCGAAGCGCCTCGAAGCCGCGGCCGGGCCGGTGGCGGCGGTTGGCCCGCTCGCCGACCATGGCGGCCAGCAGCTGCGCCCGCTCATTGCGGTCGAGCACGTCGATGCGGGCGAGGATCTCGGTCGCCGGCGCGCTCGCCGACTCGAACAGGCAGGAGGCGAGCAGGTCCTCTTCGTTGCCGTCGACGTGGACCAGCTCGACCGAGGGCAGGCCCTCGCCGTCGATGCGGCGGTCGAGGCCGAGTCGGGAGACCCAGCGCTCGGTCTGCTCGCGGCGGTTCTCCAGGTAGGCGATCCACTCACCGCCGCGATCGGGGCGCTCGACCCGGGAGACGAAGCTCGGCATCACCTGCTGCAGCTCGGCGAGGATCATGCCCCCGTACTCGCGTGCCTCCGGCAGGGGCGAGCCGAGCAGGCGCAGGATCAGCTGCTCGTAGGCCTGGCCGGAGGCGTAGATGCCGACGTGGCTCAGGGTCGCCGCCGGCAGCAGCCCGCGCAGCAGATCGAGCGCCTTGGCCCGGATCGAGCGCTGCCAGGCGCCCTCGGGCTCTTCCGCGCCGCGGGGCCAACGTTCGGCCGCCCAGGCCTCGACCTCGGTCAGCGAGCGCGAGTAGATCGAGAAGATCTCGTCCATCGCGGCGGCGAACTCGGGGCCGAGCTGGTCGTCGCGGTAGAAGCGGTAGCCGCCTTCGGGCAGCGGCTTGTCGTAGGGGATGTAGCGGGTCGACTGCTCCAGGTAGGCGGCGAGGCGGCCGCGCTGCAGCTGCTTGGTGAGGACGTTCGAGACCCACTCGCAGGCGACGTGGGCGCCGCCCACCTGGGCGATCGAGTCGTCGCCGTAGCCGACGAAGACCCGCTCGTAGAGGCCCGCGGCCCGCTCGCCCTCGGCGGCGTCGAAGGGACGGCCGCCGGCCGGCGCGTCGGCCGCGAACTCCTCGAGGAAGAGTCGCCGCACGGTCCCGGAATACCGCGAATAGCGGGCAAAAAGCGCCCCCTTGACGGTCTCCGGCAGGTTGACGAGGGCGAACACCGGCCGATCGAGGTTGGTGAAGTGGGGGGCGAGCAGCGCCCGCTCCTCGGGCTCGAAGTGTTCGACCGGGTAGCGCACCGGGCGCATCGTAGTGATGCCTCCCGATCCCTCTCCTGGGTCGGCACGCATTCGCGCGTTTCCCGGCACGAAGATCTTGCGAAGACCTGACACGGCGCAACTTCTTGTCTACGGTGCCAATATGGAGGCGATGAGGGAAGCGTGGACGGACGAGCGGCTCGACGATCTCAACGAGCGCATGGATCGCGGCTTCGACCGGGTCGACCGCGATCTGCGCGATGTGAAGACGGAGATCCGCGATCTCAGGGCGGATATGGACAAGCGCTTCGAGCGAGTCGACGGGCGGTTCGGGCAATTCGAAAAGCGCTTCGACCGGCTTGAGGCGCGGTTTGACTCGATGCAGCGGATGACGCTCGCGGGGTTCCTGACGCTGGTCGGGCTCATCCTGACGAAGTTCTGATGCGTGCAGTCGTCCTCAGGGCGCTTGTCATCACCTCGCTGGTGGCCGCATTCTCCGGAGTGATTCCGATGCCGGCGAGCGCCGAGCCCCGACCGACGGCGATCGTCGCGCTCGGCGACAGCTTCATCTCCGGCGAGGGCGGGCGTTGGCTCGGTAACGGCGGCGAAGCGGGCGGGACTCGCTCGGGCACGGACCGGGCGGCTTACGCCTGCGGTGCTTGGGGCTGCGCCTATGACCCGGCCCGGGTCTACGGTGCGAGCGAGGGGAGCGGCTGCCACCGCTCCGACGTGGCGCCGGTCGAGAGCGCTCCGGTGGCGGTGGACGAGCGCCTCAACCTCGCCTGCTCGGGGGCGCGGCTGGCCAACCTCTGGCCCGCCGCTTCGGCTGGGGAGTCGCATTTCGGCGAGGCGCCGCAAATCGACCGGCTGACGGAGATCGTTCGCCACGCCGACGTGCGGATGGTCGTCGTCACCGCGGGCGCCAGCGACGTCGGCTTCGGCGAGCTGGTCGCCGACTGCGCGCTCGATTGGGCTCGCAGCGACGAGGACGATCCGCTGTTCTGCCGCGGCGACGCGGGAGACGAGCTGCGTGCCGCGCTGCCTCGGGCCGAGCACGGGCTGGAGCGGGCGCTGCGGAGCGTGCGCCAGGTCCTGGCGGCCGCCGGTGTGCGGCGCTCCGAGTACCGGCTGGTGGCGATGGGCTATGCCTCTCCATTCCCTCCCGGCCGCCGCTTCCGCTACCCCGAGTCGGGCTGGAGCCGGCTGCGCGAGGGCGGCTGTCCGGTTTGGGACGCCGACGCCGACTGGGCGGCGACGGATGCGGTCGGGGCGCTGGCGGCGGCGATGCGAAAGGCCGCCTCCGTCACCGGTGCCGAGTTCCTCGATCTTCGCGATGCCCTCGACGGGCACCAGCTCTGCGATCGCCGCGCCCGCCTGGTCGGGCCCGAAGGGCCCTCGCCGCTGAGCGCCGAGTGGGTTCGCCGCCTCTCCTTCCTTCAGGGCTCGGCGCGCGAATCGCTGCACCCCAACGCCTACGGGCAGCGCGCGATCGGCGTCTGTCTCGGCCTCGTCTACGCGGCACCGCGCGGCGACTACGCCTGCCGTGACACCTCTGGCCGCTTCCTCGACGGGATGCGGATCGAGCCGCTCAGCTGGGTCGGGCCGCCATCAGCTCGACCCGGTGCCCCGGCGGCAGGGTGACGCTGGCGCGCGCCGCACCCCAGTGGGGGCGGCGGGACTCGACCTCGAAGCCGTGCTCGCGCAGGCGCTCGATCGTCGCCTCGAAATCGGGAACGACGAGCGCGAAGTGGCCCCGCGGAGCGGCGGTCGGCTGATCCTCCGGCATCAGGTGGATCTGGGTGCCGTCGCGTTCGAGCCAGGTGAACTCGGCCAGGCTCGGCGGCGGCTCGACCCGCGCGAAGCCGAGCAGCCCGAACAACTCCGCCGCGCGCTCGATCTCCGCGGGGGCGATCTCGATCCCGACGTGGTGCAGCATCAGAACAACAGTGACATCAGGGCGGCGAGGATGACGATCGCGGTCGACCAGGTGACCGCCTCGGCGGTGATCTGGTTGTCGAGGCCGTAGGCGTGGGAGACGACCATCGAGTTGAGGCCGGTCGGCATCGCCGACATGAGCCGGTAGGCGGCCGGGAGGTCGATCAGCGGCGCCGCCAGCAGCATCAGCAGCGCCGGCACCATCGCCAGCCGGGCGACCAGCGTCAGCGCCACCGGCCGGGTCAGCGGCGGCGGCAGCGGCAGCTCGCCGTGCTCGGCTCCCTCGGCGAGGGTGGCGCCGACCGCGAAGAAGCCGATCGGCAGGATCGCGACGATCAGCGCCTGCGAGATGTCGACCAGGGCCGTCGGCGCGAAGGAGGCCGGCGCCAGGAGGCCGGCGATCGCCGCGTAGAGGGGCGGGTTGCGGGTGAAGAAGGCCCGTACTCGCTGGCGCGGGCTGTCGCCGGCTTTGGTCCCGAAGGCGGCGCCGACCGCGAAGGCGCCGAGCAGCAGCGAGGGACCGGTGACGAGGACGTCGTAGAGGACCGCGGTCGAGAGCTGGTCCCGTCCCAGCAGGGCCACGGTCAATGGGTAGCCGAGATAGCCGGTGTTGACGCTGAGGACGGCGCAGAGGACGGCGCCGGTCTGGTGCCGTGGCAGCTTCAGGAAGCGGCTGGCGACCAGGTAGGTGAGCAGCGAGGTCAGCGTCACCGCGACCAGCGCCAGCACCAGCCCGACCGCGTGCGAGGAGTCGATGTTCGCCTTCGCCAGGTTGAAGAAGATCACCGGCGGCAGCAGCACGTAGAGCAGGATCAGCAGCGCCCGGCGGGCGGCGTGGGCGGCGCCCAGCGGCCAGCGCCGCTCCGACCAGACGCCGACGGCGACCGCGACCACGATCGCGGCGGTGGTGAGGATCACGCCCATCCCCGATGCCTATCGGTTCGGCGGCGACGGCGCGCCGCGGGCAGGGCTCAGTCCCCGTAGAGGGCCTCGATCTCGGCTTCGTAGGCGCGCTCGATCGGCCGCCGCCGCAGCTTCATCGTCGGCGTCAGCTCGACCCCGCCCGGCGCCCATTCGCCCTCGAGCACGTGGAAGCGCTTGATCTGCTCGATCCGCGACATGCGCTCGTTGGCGACGGCGACGGCGGCCTCGACCTCGGCGACGATCTCGGCGTCGCCGTGGCTGGCGCCGCGCGCAGCCAGGTATTCGAGGTCGAGCGTCAGCAGGGCGACGTTGTAGGGGCGGCGGTCGCCGATCGCCACCGCCTGCCCGATCAGCGGCGAGGCCGCCTTCAGCTTCGCCTCGATCGAGGCCGGCGACATGTTCTTGCCGCCGGCGCCGATGATCAGCTCCTTCTTGCGGTCGACGATCCGCAGGTAGCCGTCGGCGTCGAACTCGCCGACGTCGCCGGTGGCCAGCCAGCCGTCCTCGCTCAGCGCCTCGGCGGTGCGCTCCGGCATGTTGCGGTAGCCCTTCATCACCAGCGGGCCGCGGACCAGGATCTCGCCGTCCTCGGCGAGCTTGAACTCGACCCCGGGCAGCGGCTTGCCGACGGTGCCGACGCGGACCGCTCCGGGCGGGTTCAGCGTTGCCGCCGAGGCGGTCTCCGACATCCCCCAGAGCTCGCAGATCTCGATCCCGAGGGCGAGGAAGAACTCGATCACCTCCGGTGGGGTGGGGGCGGCGCCGACGGCGAAGTGCTCGGCCCGGTCGAGCCCGAGCAGCTCCCGCACCTTCGCGAAGACCTGCTCGTCGGCGGCCTCCCATTCGGCCTGCAGCTGAGGCGGCACCTCACCCTCCATGTAGGCGGCGACGCGACGGCGGCCGACCTCCATCGCCCGCTCGACCGCGGCCTTTTTCTCGGCGTCGGGCTCGGCCTCCATCGCCGTCTCCAGGGCCGTCTTCAGTTTTTCCCAGATCCGTGGCACCCCGCCCCAGACGGTCGGCCGCACCTCGATCGAGTAGGCGACCATCTGGCCCGGGTCCGGGCAGCAGTGGACGCAGTTGCCGTACAGCATCTGCGCGTAGAGCTGTGCCCAGCGGTCGGCGACGTGGGCGCTGGGCAGGAAGGAGATCGTGCGCCCGCCTGGCGTCGCCCCGAACGCCCGGTCATAGGAGTTCCACTCGGCGAGCATGTTGGCGTGCGTCAGCTGCACCCCCTTCGGCGGCCCGGTCGTCCCCGACGTGTAGATCAGGCACAACACGTCATCCGGCTCGACCGCCCGCCAAGCCGCCTCGAAGTCGAACTCGCGATCGCCCATCGTCTCCAGCTCGTCGAGCGAGATCGTCCCTTCGGGGGCCTCGCCGTCGACTACCACGACGTGCTCGAGGCTCTCGACTCGCGCCCGCGCCTCCAGCACGGTTGGGAGGAACGCCTGCTCGGTGACGATCACCGAGTTGACCGCGTCCCCGACCAGGTACTCGACCTGCTCCGGCGACGAGGTGTTGTAGACCGAGAAGCAGGTCGCCCCGAGGTGCGACGCGGCAGTGTCGCAGAGGAAGAAAGCGGGCCGGTTCGTGAGCATGAACCCGACCGTGTCGCCTCTACTCACACCAAGCGCTGCGAACCCCGCGGCCCGCGCCCGCACCCTTGCCGCGTACTCCCCAAACGACGCCTCGTAGTCGCTGTCCTTGAGCCGCAAGGCGGGCGAGTCGCTCCACTCGGCCGAGGTCGTCTGAAACGCCTCGCACATCGTCTTCGCCTGCAATGCCCGCGGCCGCTCGCTCATCCGCCGACCATATCCGCCGGCGACCCAACTGCAATCGTCGGGTGTGGAGCTTTAATCGGCTCATAGCCGAGTAAGACTCCACACCGGAGCGACCGGAGGTTCGGCGAGCCCGCGTGCCGCGCGGCCTCCGCGGTCGGGTACCCGGGCTAGAAGAGCGAGGCGCCCGCGTGACTGGCGAAGTCGACCAGCGGCTGCGGGATCACGCCGAAGAAGACCGTTGCGGCCGCGCACAGAATCGCCGGCGCCAGGAGATGCCAGCGCCTTCCGGCGTCGGGATCGATCGGGTCCGCTTCCGGCGACGCGCCCGCGATCGCCGGGACCGCGCCGGCCCGCTCGTTCTCCTGCCGCATCCACATCGCCGCCACCACCCGCAGGTAGTAGGCGAGCGAGATCATCGTGCCGACGGCGATGAAGACGGCGAGCCAGGTGTAGCTGCCTTCGACCAGGGCCTCGATCAGGTAGAGCTTGCCGATGAAGCCCACCGTGGCCGGCAGGCCGGCGAGGGCCAGCATCGAGATCGTCAGCGGCCAGGCCAGCAGCGGCCGCTCGGCGCCGAGGCCGCGAACGGCGCGGATGTCGTCGCCGAAGGGGGTCTCGCGCTCGCGGGCGACGATCGCGGCGAAGGCGGCGAGGTTCATGAAGGCGTAGCCGGCGAGGTAGAAGACCAGCGAGCTGACCCCGGATTCGGAGGCGACGACGATGCCGCCGAGCATGTATCCGGCCTGGGCGATGCCGGAGTAGCCGAGCAGCCGTTTCAGCGAGTTCTGGCCGAGGGCGCCGACGTTGCCGATGACGATCGAGATCGCCGCCAGGACCGCCAGTGCCGGCTGCCAGTCGCTCGCCTCCGGGCCGAGGGCGACGTCGAAGAAGCGAAGGAAGACGGCGAAGGCGGCGGCCTTGGTGGCGACCGCCATGAACGAGGTGATCGGGGTGGGGGCGCCCTGGTAGACGTCGGGGGTCCACTGGTGGAAGGGCGCGATCGAGGTCTTGAAGGCGAGCCCGACCGCGGCCATCGCGATCCCGATCAGGATCAGCGGGTCGCCGAGCAGACCGTGGTGGCCGATCCCGGCGGCGATGCCGGCGAAATCGGTCGAGCCGGTGCCGCCGTAGAGGAAGGCCATCCCGTAGAGCAGCGTCGCCGACCCGAGCGAGCCGACGATCAGGTACTTCAGCCCCGCCTCGAGCGAGCCCTCGCGCCGCAGGTTGGTGGCGCAGAGGATGTAGAGCGGGATCGAGAGCGTCTCCAGGGCGACGAAGAAGCTGACCAGGTTGTAGGCCTGGGAGAGCATCACCATCCCCAGCACCGATCCGAGCAGCAGCGTGTGGTACTCGCCGACGCCGGCTTCCTCGGCGGCCGGCTCGCGAATCGAGAGCAGGACCGCGAAGCCGGCGGTGAGGACCGCGATCAGCGAGATCGAGATCGCCAGGTCGTCGAGCCGCAGGGCGCCGGTGACGAGCTCCTTGGCTTCGCCCCACTGCCAGATCAGCAGGCCGGCGGTGGCGGCCAGCGTCAGCAGCGTCAGGGCGGGGACGAGCCGCTTGGCCGGCTTGAAGACGCCGCTGAGCAGGACGACGCAGACCCCGACCGTGAGGGCGATGATCGGCGAGATGCCGGCGTAGTCGATGTGGGGGGCGTTGAAGTTCATGGCCTGCCTCCGGTCGTCGCCAGCTGCGCTTTCGGAGCCGGCCCGCCGGTCACCGCCGCCACGGTCTGCTTCACGCTTGGGTCGGTCCGGTGCAGGATCAGCTGCGGGTAGAGC
>OBLV0100000438.1_pt1 | contig 12848 bp, 10 predicted proteins | sample 1520071 | NCBI WGS metagenome assembly OBLV01 (sample SAMEA3888446, study PRJEB22518) | metagenome | reverse complement strand
CGGCACGATCATGGAGCTGTGCCAGGGCCGGCGCGGTGCCCTGCTGGGCATGGACTACCTGTCGGCCTCGCGGGTGGAGTTGCGCTACACCCTGCCGATGGCCGAGATCGTGTTCGATTTCTTCGACGCGCTGAAGTCCCGCACCCGCGGTTACGCCTCGATGGACTACGAGGAGGCCGGTGAGCAGGTCGCAGACCTGGTGAAGGTGGACATTCTGCTGCAGGGCGAGCCGGTGGACGCGTTCTCGGCGATCGTGCACCGGGAGGCCGCCTACGGCTACGGCACGTCGATGGCGACGAGGCTACGCGAGCTCATCCCACGCCAGCAGTTCGAGGTTCCCATCCAGGCGGCCATCGGCTCGAAGATCATCGCCCGGGAGACGATCCGCGCCATCCGCAAGGATGTGCTGGCCAAATGCTACGGCGGGGACATCACCCGTAAGCGCAAACTGCTGGAGAAGCAGAAAGAGGGCAAGAAGCGGATGAAGACGATCGGCCGGGTCGAGGTTCCGCAGGAGGCCTTCGTCGCCGCGCTGTCCACCGACGGTCCGGCCAAGCCCGGCGGCAAGAAGCCCTGAGGTGGCACGGGCCTCTCCCGGCGACGCTGGTGGCGCCGAGTTTCACCCTGGGGCTCTGGGTGCCGCGCGAAGCAGCCCTGTGGTGGAACTCGGGACGCGGAGAGCACGCGGCCCGGGGGTTAGCGGCCGCGGGTGAAAACGATCTTGCCGGCGGTGTCGCCGTCGAGCATCGCGCGGAAGCCCTGCTCGGGCTCGGACATCGGTAGCTCGGCGCCGATGTGCGGTCGTATCCCGGTGATGTCCAGCAACGACAGCAGATCGCGCAGCTCGTCGCGGGTGCCCATGGTGGAGCCGACCATCCGCAGCTGCAGGAAGAACAGCCGCTGCAGCTCCGCGCGGTCAGCGTCGCCGCTGGTGGCGCCGCTGCAGACGATGATCCCTCCCGGCTTGAGCGCCTTCACCGAATGCGACCACGTGGCCTTACCGACGGTCTCGAATACCGCATCGACCCGCTCGGGTAGCCGGGCGCCGGACTCGAAAGCCTGGTGTGCGCCGAGGGTGCATGCCAGTTCGCGCTTCGCACCGGTGCGCCCGGTCACCCACACCCGCATCCCGGTGGCCCGGCCCAGCTGCACCAGGGCAGTGGACACCCCACCGGAGGCACCCTGCACGAGCATGGTCTGGCCGGCCCGCAGCCCTGACTTCACGAACAACATCCGGTAGGCGGTCAGCCAGGCGGTACCCATGCAGGCTGCCTCGGTGAAGCTCAGCGAGGCGGGCTTGGGCAGCACGTTGCGCGCGGGCAGCACGACGGTGTCCGCGAAGCTGCCTTGCAGCCTCTCGGTGAGCAGGGTGCGCCGCGGGTCGAGGGTCTCGTCACCGATCCAGCCCGGGCTGGACACCACCGGATAGATCACCACCTCGGATCCGTCGGGCAGCGAGCCCGCACCGTCACACCCCAGGATCATCGGGAAACGTTCCGGTGTGATGCCCACCCCGCGCAGCGTCCACAGATCGTGCATGTTCAAGCTGGCTGCGGCGACCGTGACGGTCACGCTGCCCTCGCCGGGCTCGGGATCCGGCCGCTCCCCGACGCGCAGCGAGGCCAACGGGTCGGGGTGGTTCGGCTCCGCGGCGTAAACAGCGAACATGCCACCCAACCTAGTGCCGGTGAGGGCTGGGCAGCGCTGGGTGACTCGTGGCGAGCTACCCTGCGGCTGTGCTGTGGGCCGGGTGGGATGCGGTGGGCCGCTGGTGGGACGGGGTGGAGCTGTGGCTCACCCAGCTCGGACTCGCCGAGCAGGTGGCCCTGCTGATGCCGGTCCTGCTGCCGATCTGCTGGTGGGTAACCCGGGCCCTCGACCGTGGTGTCGGTCTGATCTTCGAACGATGTGGCCATCTCTACGGCACGGACGCGGAGGATGGGCAGGAGCCGCGGTGAGCTCCCGCAGGCGGGTCAGCGCTGCGCTGGTCGGTCTTCTCGTGCTGGTGGTCGGGGGCTGGCTGGGGCATCGGGTGCTGCCCGACACACCGGTTGACCATCGGCCCGCGGTGGTCGCCTCGGCGGCCCTGCCGGTCCGGCAGCTGTCCCAACTCCCGCCGCAGGCCGCGCAGGTGTGGCAGCTGATCCAGCACGGCGGTCCGTACCGCTACCGGCAGGACGGTAGCGTGTTCGGCAACCGGGAAAAGCACCTGCCCACCCGGGAGCCGGGCTTCTACCGGGAGTACACCGTCCCCATGCCGGGGGAGGACGACCGGGGCCCCCGCCGTTTGATCACCGGTGGCAGCACGGAGCTGTACTACACCGGCGATCACTACGTGTCCTTCGTCGCCGTCGACCCGAAGCGGTAGCACCGTGCCACGTGAGGTATCCGATGCCGCCCGCGCACTGGCGCAGGCCCGGGAGCGGGGCGCCCTGGTGCACCTGGTGGACCCGGTGACCAGCACAGCGCAGGCCTTGGACGCGATCGGCGCGGCGTTGAGCTTTCCAGCCTGGTACGGCCGTAACCTCGATGCGTTGTATGACTGCCTGACCGACCTGTCCTGGCAGCCCGACGGTGAGCACGTGCTCGTCTGGGCTGGTCACCGCCAGCTCCAAGCCGCCGACCCCGACGGTTACCGCGCCCTGCTGGCCGTCCTCACCGACGCCCAGAGCCCCCGTTTGTCCGTGCTTCTCGCCGACTCCTGACACCGCCCGCCCCACGTGATCAGGACGCGACCCAGGATGGGGGGCGTTTCTCGGCGAAGGCGCGGACGCCCTCCCGGCCTTCCTCGGAGGCGAAGCGGGCAGCGGACAGTTCGAGCATGGCCGCGAAGTCCGGCCGGCGCTGGCGGCGCAGCAGCTGCTTGGTCAGCGCGAGTGCCTGCGGGCCGCCTTGGGCGAGCATTCCGGTGTAGCGCTCCACCTCGGCGTCCAGCTGATCTGCAGGTACCGCTTTGGTGAGCAGCCCGATGGCCTCAGCCCGGGTGGCGTCGAAGGTCTCGCCGGTAAGGAACAGCTCGCGGGCGGCGTGCGGCAGCAGCCGGGGCAGCACGGTCACCGAGATCACGGCGGGTACCACGCCGATGCGTACCTCGCTGAACGCGAAGGTGGTGTGCTGCGCCGCGAGGGTGATGTCCGCGGCTGCCATCAGGCCGATGCCGCCGGCGCGAGCGTGCCCGTTGAGCTTCGCGATGACCGGCTTGGGATGTGTCCAGATCAGCTCCAGGATCCGGGGTAGCTCGTTCACCGCGTCCGGCGGCTCGGTCAGATCCATCCCGGCGCAGAACACCGGCCCGGTGTGATCGAGGACAACGACTCGCACCGAGTCGATGCCGGCGGTGCGCTCCAGTGCGCTCACCAGCTGGGCCCGCAATGGCGCGGACAACGCATTGCGGCGAGCGGGATGGTCCAGCGTGATCGTGGCGGTCCCGGACTCCACAGCCGCCACGTGCACCAGCTCGTCCCTCATGATCACCATGGTGCCATCCCCGCCGCGGGAGTGCCCCGTCGTGAACTCGACAGTGACGACGTCGCCGGCAGCGGTGAGGCGCGTGGTGACGAGTTCACGGCGCCGGGCGGCGCTCCGCGCGGATGCTGGGACGATGTTTGACATGTCAGGGCTGCCGCTCGGCGATCCCGCGCCACCGGACGGGACGCTGCCCGCTGCCGCACTGCGGAAGCTGGGGAAGGCGCCGTTCGGGGTGTACGTGCATGTGCCGTTCTGCGCGACCCGGTGCGGCTACTGCGATTTCAACACCTACACCCCCGGGGAGCTGGGCTCGTCGTCCTCCCCCTCGAGCTGGTTGGACGCGGTGTGCCGGGAACTCGAGCTCGCCGCCGGGGTTCTCGGGACGCCGGTTCCCGCGGACACGGTCTTCGTCGGTGGCGGCACCCCGTCGCTGCTCGGCACGGGCGGCCTCGCCCGGGTACTCGATGCCATCCGTGCCACGCTGGGTCTGGCCCCGGGAGCGGAGGTGACCACTGAGGCCAACCCGGAGTCCACCTCACCGGAGTTCTTCGCCGGGATCGCGGCTGCCGGGTATACCCGGGTCTCGCTGGGGATGCAGAGTGCCGCGCCGCACGTGCTGGCCGTGCTGGACCGGGTGCACACGGCGGGCCGCCCCGCGGCGGCGGCAGTGCAGGCGCGGGCCGCCGGGATCGAGCAGGTGAGCCTGGACCTGATCTACGGCACGCCGGGGGAGACCGCGGAGGATCTGGCGGCCTCGCTGGATGCGGTACTCGGCGCCGGGGTCGGACACGTCTCGGCCTACGCGTTGGTGGTCGAGGCTGGGACCGCCCTGGCGCGGCGGGTGGCTCGTGGGGAACTGCCCGGACCGGATGACGACGTGCTCGCGGATCGTTACGAGCAGATCGACTCGACGCTGTCGGCGGCAGGTCTGTGCTGGTACGAGGTGTCGAACTGGGCCGGTGGCACTCCGGCCCAGTGCCGGCACAACCTCGGCTACTGGACCGGCGGGGACTGGTGGGGCGCCGGCCCCGGAGCGCATTCCCATGTCGGCGGGGTTCGGTGGTGGAACGTCAAGCACCCGGCGCGCTACGCCGCCATGCTCGCGGCCGGTTGCTCCCCGGCGGCCGGCCGGGAGGTGCTCAACCCCGAGGAGCGGCACACCGAGCAGGTGATGCTCACCTTGCGGCTGGCCGACGGGTTACCGGTGGCGATCCTCGATCCGGCTGGTAGATCCGCCGCGGATCGAGCACTCGCCGACGGCCTGCTCGCGGCCATCCCGGGCGGGCGGCTGGTGCTCACCCGCCGCGGCCGGTTACTCGCCGACACGGTGGTACGCGCCCTCCTCGAAGGCTGACCGGCGACGACGCCCGGACCAGCCCGCGGGCCGGATGGGCTCGGGCGGGTCGGGGGAACTACGGGGTTTAACCGGGGTCGGGGTAGGGAAGACCCTCATGTGGCCGGGTGTCATGGCCGGGCATCGTAGGTGTTGTTCGGATGCATCGACTGGGCGCAGCGCCGGGACGCCCAGCGGCAGCAGACCGGACGGCCCGTGAGCGCGCAGGCAGGTTAGAGATGCGCGATCCGGGCGGCGGGGGCGGGCCCGGGTCGCCGGGGAGCGGCCCGGGTGCTCACCCGGTTTTCGTCCCTGGCTGGCCGGTTCCACGGCTCGGAATAAGATCGTCATGGTGTATGGTTGTCCGGACGTTCTTGCCTCCGTTGAGTGGAAGGCCGCTGGTGATGGCGCGTCGGGACCGGGCCAGAGCGGTGGATCGGACCAGCCCGCTGCCACTGTGGGCTCAGGTTCAGGGAGATCTGCGGAAGCGGTTGGGCAAGGGGGCGTTCGCCGAGCATTTCCCCACCGAGCTGGAGCTGGTCGAGCAGTACGCGGTATCCCGGCACACCGTGCGGGAGGCGCTTCGGCGGCTGCGGGATTCCGGCGTGCTCGACTCCGCCCGGGGTCGAGGTACCTGGCTCGCGCCACGACCCATCGAGCAGCCACTGGGCAGTTTGTACAGCCTGTTCCGTGAGGTAGAGGCGCGGGGCATGCGCCAGCGCAGCGATGTGCTGGCCTTGCGCGCTGAGTCCAACCCGGAGGCGGCCAGGCACTTGGAGCTCGCCGCCGATGCCAGGCTCGTCTACCTGGAGCGGGTGCGGTGGGCGGATGACGAACCACTGGCGCATGATCGGATCTGGTTGCCCGCGCACCTCGCCGCTCCGGTACTCGATGCCGACTTCACCAGTAGCGGGCTCTACGACCAGCTCGCCGACCGGTGCGGGGTCCGGCTGACGGGCGGCCGAGAACGGATCAGCGCCCTGGTGCCGGATAAGGCCACGCGGTCACTGCTGACGGTTCCCCGCGCGGTGGCGTGCCTGCTCATCGAACGCACGGGTTGCCTGAATCGCCGTCCCGTCGAGTGGCGGCTGGCAACCGTGCGCGGTGACCGGTTCGCGGTGCACGCCGACTGGGGTCCCCACGGCAGCACCCTGCGGGGCGCGGGGCAGTAGCGCGTCCCCCCACAGCCTGGCCCGTGAGGTTCCAGTCATCCCGGCGGTACCGTTGAACCTGTCCGGACAATCGGACCGGGACAGAGCCCGAGGAGCAGGCGATGATCTTGGAGCAATTCTATCTGGCGTGCCTGTCGCAGGCTTCCTATCTCGTTGCCGACGAGGCCTCGCGGCGCGCGGTGGTCGTCGATCCGCGCCGGGACATCAGCGACTACCTCGATGCCGCGCAGCAGCGAGATCTATCCATCGATCTCATCGTGCTGAGCCATGTGCACGCGGACTTCGTTCCGGGGCACACCGAGCTGGCGGCGCGCACGGGGGCTGAGATCGGGATGGGTGAATGCTCACCGGTGAGTTTCCCGATCCGCCGGCTTGCCGACGGCGAACGGATCTACCTGGGTGACCACGACGACGGCGTGATGATCGAGGTGCTGACCACTCCCGGGCACACTCCAGAGTCGATCACTCTGGCGGTCTACGAGCACGCTTCGGACAACTCTCCGGTCGCGGTACTCACCGGGGACACGCTGTTCCTCGGGGATGTCGGCCGCCCGGACCTGCTGGGCGCCGCCGGGCGCACCGCGGCGGAGATGGCGCGCGAGCTGTACCGCTCGCTGCGGACCAAGATCCTGCCGCTGCCCGACGAGGTGCTGGTCTATCCCGGTCACGGCGCGGGTAGCGCCTGCGGCAAAGCACTGTCATCGGAAACTGTGTCGACCCTGGGGCAGCAACGGGCGGGCAACTACGCACTCGCTCCGATGACCGAGGACGAGTTCGTCGCTGCCGTCACCGAGGGCCTGCCCGAACCGCCGGCCTATTTCGCGCAGGAAGTGGCGCTCAACCGGATGGGCCATGACGCCTTCGACCCGGACGCAGCCGTGCCGGAGATAGCGGCCGCGGAGGCGCAGAATCGGGCTCGGAACGGTGCGCTGCTCCTCGACGTGCGAGATGACCAGGCGTTCGCGGTCGGCCACCTGCGCGGCGCGGTCAATGTGGGGCTCTCCGGGCGTTTCGCCGAGTACGCCGCGGCCGTGCACGCGCCAGAGCAGCCGGTGATCCTCGTGGGGAGTGCGAGCGAGATCACCGAGGCACGGATGCGGCTGGCCCGGGTGGGCGTGGACACCGTGGCCGGGGCAGTCACCGCTCTCGATGCGCTGGTCACCCGGCCCGAGCTGATGAGCACCCAAAGCCGGCTCACCGTCCAGCAAGCTGCGGATCGCATCGTTTCCGTCGCCGAGCTCCAGGTGGTGGACGTCCGGAGCCCGAGTGAATTCGACGGCGGCACCCTGCCCGGCGCGCTGAACCTGCCGCTGCCCCGGCTCCTCGAGCTGACGTCGACCCTCGACCCGGCCCGGCCGGTGCTCGTGCACTGCGCCAGCGGTTACCGCTCCATCGCGGCTGCGAGCCTGCTGGCAGCCCACGGTTTCGCCGATGTCTCCGACCTCATCGGTGGCTGGAACGCCTGGCGGACCGAGCACGACGGGGCGAAAGCTAGTCCGGTTGTCCGGACCAACGTATGATCAGCGAATGCGCTACGGCTTCGCCATCGACCAGCGCACGTGCATCGGGTGCCACGCCTGCACGGTCGCCTGCAAGACCGAGCACGAGATACCGGTAGGGCAGTTCCGGACCTGGGTGAAGTACGTCGACTCGGGGGAGTTCCCGAACTCGACCCGGGATTTCGGCGTGCTGCGGTGCAACCACTGCACGGACGCGCCGTGCGTGCGGATCTGCCCGACCAAGGCGCTGTTCACCCGCGAGGACGGCATCGTCGATTTCGATCGGGACCGTTGCATCGGCTGCAAGAGCTGCCTGCAGGGCTGCCCGTATGACGCGATCTACCTCGACGAGGACACCCACACCGCGGCCAAGTGCAACTTCTGCGCGCACCGCATCGACGCCGATCTCGAGCCTGCGTGCGTGGTGGTGTGCCCCACCCACTCGATCTGGGTCGGTGACCTGGACGACCCGGCCAGTGGCATCTCGAAACTGATCACCACGAATCCGGTGGCGGTGCGCTCCCCCGAGCAGCACACCGGGCCGAACGTGTTCTACCTCGGTGCCGATCGCGCCGTGCTCGACCCGCTGGCGGCCCCCACCGTGAGCGGTTACCTCTACTCGACCCCCGATCCACACCGGGCGGTGGTGGCAGCCGACCTGCCCGGCGACCCGGTCACCCGGGCCCGGACGACGCTGAACACCGCGCACCCCCGGCCATGGGGGTGGCGGGTCGTCACGTACCTGTGGGCCAAGGCGGTGGGTGCCGGCGCGATGATGCTGGCCGCGCTGGCCCGGCTGCTGGGTCTCGATCTCGGTGTGGTCGGTGACGTCGTGGCACCGGCGGTCGGGTTGGCCGGTGTCGGGCTCACCGGGGTACTGCTGGTGTGGGACCTCAAACGCCCAGAGCGGTTCCTGTACATCTTCCTCAAACCCAACCCGCGGTCCTGGCTGTTCTGGGGTTCGGTGGTGCTCTCGGTGGGTGCGGTGTTGTTCACCGTCTGGCTGGTGGTCGGAACGCTGGGCGCGGGCGGGGTGCTCGATTCGGGCGCGACCGGCTCGATCCTGCACGGGTTGGCCGTGCCGGTTTTCCTGGCCGCGGTGATGACCACGGGGTACACCGGCTTCCTGTTCGGGCAGGCCGAGGGCCGGGACCTGTGGCAGTCGCCGCTGCTGTTCTGGCACCTGGTGATCCAGGCGTTCATGGTCGGGGGTGGCGCGCTGGTGATCGCGGCAGCGGTCTCCGACGTTGGGGGCGACGCTGCGGGCGCCGTCGGAGGCGCGGGACGCGCCCTGCTGGTGGCCGCGTTGGCGCTGGGCACGGTGGTGCACCTGGTCATGGTGCTGTTCGAGTACCTCGGGTGGCACCCGAGCGCGAACGCGGCCGCGGCGGCGCACCTGGCGGTGCGCGGCCGGTACGCCACGACCTTCTGGGGTGGCGGGATCGGGCTGGGCGTCTTCGGTGGCGCGCTCGCCGCGATCGGCTGGGCCGGTCCGTGGGCCGTCGCGGTTGCCGGTGGCGTGCTGGTTCAGGTGGCGCTGCTGGCCTACGAGAGCGTGTTCATCCGCGCCGGCCAGGACGTCCCGCTGTCATGACCCGCATCGCACCCAGGGATCCCGGCCGGATCCCGCTCCCCGGGGCCCGGACCCACGAGCACCTGCACAACTACCCACCGCCCGAAAGATGGGACGACCACGTCGAGTACGACGCCAAGGCCCATCCCCGGAAGGTGCCCCGGCACTACATGCTGGTGCCGACCACCTGTTTCAACTGCGAGTCCGCCTGCGGGCTGCTGGCCTACATCGATACCGACTCCGATGACCTGCCCATCCGCAAGCTGGAGGGCAACCCGGCTCATCCGGGTTCCCGGGGCCGCAACTGCGCCAAGGGACCCGCCACCGTCAACCAGCTCAACGACCCGGAACGGATCCTGTACCCGCTCAAGCGCACCGGGAAACGCGGTGGCGGGGGCTGGGAGCGGGTCAGCTGGGACACCGCGCTGGCGGATATCGCCGGCCGGATCCGGGCAGCCATCGCCGACGGCCGGCACGAGGAGGTGATGTATCACGTCGGGCGCCCCGGCGAGGACGGCTTCGCCGAGCGGTTCCTGCAGGCCTGGGGCATCGACGGGCATAACAGCCACACCAACATCTGCTCCTCCGGAGCCCGGTTCGGGCAGACGCTGTGGGGTGGTTATGACCGTCCTTCCCCGGATCACGCCCATGCCCGGGTGATCCTGCTGCTGTCCAGCCACCTGGAGACCGGGCACTACTTCAACCCGCACGCGCAGCGGATCATGGAAGGCAAGCAGGCCGGCGCGAAGCTGGTGGTGATCGACCCGCGGATGTCGAACACCGCTTCGCACGCCGATCTGTGGCTGGCGCCGTGGCCGGGCAGCGAGGCGGCGATCCTGCTCTCGATCGCGTTTTACCTGCTGCGGACCCGCCAGATCGACCAGCCCTACCTGCGCCGCTGGTTCAACTGGCAGACCTACCTGACCGAGCGCCACCGTGATGTCGACCCAGCCGCCGAGCGGGCCTTCGAGACCTTCCTGGATCGGCTGGAAGCCGACTACGCCGGTTTCACCTTCGAGTTCGCGGCGGCCGAGGCGCAGGTCCCGGCCGGCAAGCTGGCGGAGCTGGCAGCGCTGGTGGCACAGTGCGACCACCGGCTCGCCGCGCACGTCTGGCGCTCGGCGTGCGCGGGGAACTACGGTGGCTGGCAGGTCGCCCGCGCGCTGTGGTTCGTCCTGGCCCTGACCGGCTCGATCGGCACCGTCGGTGGCACCAGCCCGAACGGGTGGAACAAGTTCATCCCGCACGGCCCGGCCATGCCCCCGGCGCACGATCACTGGAATGAGCTGGCGTGGCCGGCCGAGTACCCGCTGTCCACCAACGAGATGTCGATCCTGCTGCCGCACTTCCTGGCCGAGGGCCGCGGCCGGCTCTCGGTGTACTTCTCCCGGGTGTGGAACCCGATCTGGACCTGTCCCGATGGTTTCAGCTGGATGAAGGCACTCTCCGACGAGGGCAAGGTCGGGCTGCACGTCGCGCTCACCCCGAACTGGTCGGAGACCGCGGAGTTCGCCGACTACGTGCTGCCGATGGGCCATTCCGCCGAGCGGCACGACACGCACTCCTACGAGACACACGCGGCCAGGTGGCTGGGTTTCCGGCAGCCGGTACGCCGGGTCGCGATGGCCAAGCTCGGCCGGGAGTGCGCCGACACCCGGGACGCCAACCCCGGGGAGGTGTGGGAGGAGAACGAGTTCTGGTTCGAGCTGTCCTGGCGGATCGATCCGGATGGCTCGCTGGGCATCCGGCGCTACTTCGAGTCCCCGTACCGGCCCGGTGCGAAGATCACCGTCGACGAGTACTACCGCTGGATCTTCGAGCACCAGGTGCCCGGGCTACCGGAGAAAGCCGCCGCGCAGGGCCTGACCCCGCTGGCCTACATGCGGAAATACGGTGTGGTCGAGGTGGCGGGCGGGATCTACCGGGCCGACGAGCGGACCCTGACCCCGGACGAGCGCGACGGCGCGGAGCCCGACGGCAACGGGGTGCTGCGCAAGCCGGTGACTCTGGACTCGGCGCCACCGCTGATCGGGGAGGCCGGTGCGGTCGGGCTCTGCCACGAGGACGGGAGCGTCACCGCCGGCTGGCTCACCCCGTCCCGCAAGCTGGAGGTGTACTCCACCTCCATGCGGGACTGGGGCTGGGAACAGCACGCCACCCCCGGCTATATCCGCTCGCACGTCGCTCGCGGCGAGATCGACCTCGACGCCGGTGAGCTGGTGCTCATGCCCACCTTCCGGTTGCCGACGCTGATCCACACCCGCTCCGGGAACGCCAAATACCTCAACGAGATCTCCAACTCCCACCCGCTGTGGCTGCACTCCCGCGACGCCACCCGCCACGGTGTGCGCACCGATGACCTGGTCCGGCTCACCACCTCCATCGGCTACCTGGTCGCCCGGGTCTGGGTCACCGAGGGGATCCGACCCGGGGTGTGCGCGCTGTCCCACCACATGGGCCGCTGGCGGCTGCACGAGGCTGAGGGCAGCCGGTGGGTCTCCGGGCTGGTCGACATCACCCACCCGGATGGCGAGGACTCCTGGCTGTTGCGCTACCGCAGCGGCGTCGCACCCTTCGACTCCGCGGACCCGGACAGCTCCCGGATCTGGTGGACCGACCCCGGCGTGCACCAGAACCTCGCCTTCGGTGTGCAGCCCGACCCGTGGTCCGGGATGCACTGCTGGCTGCAGAAGGTCCGGATGGAGCGCGCGCAGCCGGGCGATCAGTACGGCGATGTCTACGTCGATGGTCGCCGCTCGACCGAGGTGTACCGGGAGTGGCTCGCCGAAACAGCCGAGCGCGCCGGCAGCACCCACCCCGGGGGCCAGCGACGTCCCGAGTTCCTGATGCGGCCGGTCAAGCCGGTCCGGCGAGCGTTCCGGGTGCCCGAGTCACCACCTACCGGAGGCGGGCCATGCTGACCAACCCCCTGGGCCGCGGAGGCGCACCGGACCTGGACCAGGTCCAGGCCGCGGTCGGGGCCGTGCTGGAGCCGGAGATCGGCCGCACGCTGGCCGAGCTGGGTCTGCTGGGTGAGGTCTCGGCAGGGATCGGCGGCCGGGTCCGGGTGCCGATCACGCTGATCGTCCGGGATCACCCGTCGGTGGATCTGCTGCGCAGCACGGTGGCCGCCGCGGTGCGCGCCGTTCCGGGGGCGCGCCGGGTCGAGGTCGAATTCAGCACCCTGGGTCAGCGGGCCCGGGTCGAGCTGGTGGAGATGCTGCGCACCGGCACCCGCCCGGTCGCGACCAGCCCACGGGTCTACGCGGTGGCCAGCGGCAAGGGCGGTGTCGGCAAGTCCACGATCACCGCGAACCTGGCCGTCGCGCTGGCCGCGACCGGTCAGCGGGTCGGCGTGCTCGACGCCGACGTCTGGGGTTACTCGATACCGCAACTGTTCGGGATACGGCGCACCCCGGTCGCTCTGGGCGGGTTGATGCTGCCGGTACGCGCGCACGGCGTGGCGCTGATGTCGACCGGTTTTTTCGTCGCCGAGGAGACCCCGGTGGTCTGGCGGGGGCCGATGCTGCACAAAGCCCTGCAGCAGTTCCTGTCCGACGTCTACTGGGGCGAGCTGGACGTGCTGCTGCTCGACCTGCCACCCGGCACCGGCGATGTCACCCTGTCCCTGCTCGAACTGATACCCGACACGGCGCTGCTCGCCGTCACCACCCCGCAGCCGGCCGCCCGCACTGTCGCCTCCCGGGTGGCCCGGATGGCCCGGGAAGCCGCCATGGCGGTGGCCGGCGTGGTGGAGAACATGACCGCCGCGGTGTGCCCCGGTTGCGGGGAAGGCACCGCGC
>OBLV0100000437.1_pt1 | contig 12893 bp, 17 predicted proteins | sample 1520071 | NCBI WGS metagenome assembly OBLV01 (sample SAMEA3888446, study PRJEB22518) | metagenome | reverse complement strand
TCCTGAGACACAGGCCGGACTATTTGATGTCGTTGACGCCCGGTCGTCACCGGCCACCGGTACTGCGATCGGCCCTCCCGGCGTCGAGTTGTTCAACTGGTCGGCGTGGACCGATGACCCCAAGATCGTTATCGGCTATTGGGCTACCACCGGAGGCATCAACAACTATCCGCTGTGGTCGTCACCAACGGTTGATCAGATCAACACCCAGTATGGGTTGCAGGCCACTTCGGCACAGCGCACCGCCGCCTACCAGCAAGCCCAGCAGATAATCGCCGCCGCCGCCCCCTTGGTCCCGATCGTCGCCACCGGGGCAATCACCGTCGTCGAGCCCGGGATCCAAGGAGTATCGTTCTCGCCGGGCGGCTCCGGGCGTTTCTGGACCCTGCACCCAGCCGGGAAACCGAGCGCGATCGACGCCAGCTTGTTCCAGTAAACAAACCGAGGGCGGGTGTGGGCGGGTCGCTGGGGCCCGCCCACACCGCGTCGGACAACTGATGCGGCCGTGGTCATCCACCACGCGGCGCGCTCAGCGTGACAGCTTTCGACTGGCAACCTTACGAACTTCGACGATTACCTGCACGAGCCCGTTCAATGGATCTATGGAGGAAAGACGATGCGCGTCCTTGTGGTGAACGTGAATACCACGGAAACGATGACCGAGGCGATCGCGCAGCGTGCTCGGCGTTACGCGAACCCAGGCACCGAGATCATCGCACTCACCCCCTTCTTCGGTCCGGATTCCTGCAACGGCAACCTGGACAGCTACCTCGCGGCCGTGGCCGTGGCCGACCGGGTCCTGGCGTACGACGGACCGTACGACGCCGTCATCCAGGCCGGTTTCGGCGAGCACGGGCGCGAGGGTCTGCAGGAGCTCCTGGATGTCCCGGCAATCGACATCACCGACGCTGCTGCCCATCTCGCCTGTCTTCTCGGGCGGCGATACTCGGTGGTCACCACGGTCGACCGCACCATCTCCTTGATCGAGGATCGCCTCCTCCTGAGCGGCCTCGCCGGTAACTGTGCGTCCGTCCGTGCCTGTGGACTCGACGTACTGGAGTTGGGCCTGGACTCGGTTCGGACCATCGATGCGATCGTCCATCAGGCTCAACTCGCGGTCCGACACGACCGGGCGGAAGTGATCTGCTTCGGTTGCGCCGGGATGGGCGACCTGGCGGAGAAGGTTGAAGCTGCCGTCGGTGTACCCGTGGTCGAGGGCGTGTCGGCCGGCGTCAAGTTGGCGGAAGCGCTGCATGTGCTCGGGTTGTCTACGAGCAAGTCGCGCACGTATGCGCCTGCTGGCCGAAAGACGATTCTCGGCTGGCCCCTGCACGCCACCACTCCCCGAGCCGAACCCCCCTCTTCTCGAGGAGAAGTTGGAGCGATGGGAGGAGATCCGACATGCCTTTGATGTTTCTCAACGGAACGGCGATGTCAGGCCAGAAGGATCATGGTTCTCACAGAGGTTCGACATTCGTCCGGGAAGCACACACAAGTCCGAAGTACCGGTTCTTCGCCATCAGGGACGAGTTTCCCGGCTTACTGCCTGTTTCGTTGGCAGGGTGCTCCATTGCCGGCGAGCTGTACCAGATCCCGGACAAAATCCTGCGCACGAGGCTGCTGCCGTCCGAACCGGTCGAGCTGTCGTTCGGCGAGGTCGAACTCGACGGCGGTGAAATCGTCAACGCGATGCTGCTCACACCGGAACGAATCAAGGCCGGCGACAAAATCGTCGATATCGCCGATTTCGGTGGATTCCGCAGCTACCAGGCGTTCCTGCTCGCCAACGCGCGCCTGTGCGAGGTGCTCGGGCGTCATGACCTGAACACGTTGTGATGCGTGACCCCTACCCGCGCGATCTGATCGGGTACGGCCGCACGCCACCGCAAGCCGACTGGCCCGGTGGTGCCCGCCTCGCACTCAACTTCGTCCTCAACTACGAGGAAGGCGCGGAGAACTGCGTCCTCCACGGCGATGCTGGATCAGAGGCGTTCCTCTCCGAGATCGTCGGAGCCGACGTCTACCCCGCCCGTCACATGAGTGTCGAATCCATCTACGAGTACGGGTCACGCGTCGGCGTTTGGCGGGTTCTCGATCTATTCTCGCGCCACGAGATGCCAATTACCGTCTTTGCCGTCGGTATGGCAGCCGAGCGCCACCCCGACGCCATTCGTCACATGATGGCGTGCGGCCACGAGATCTGCAGCCACGGTTATCGGTGGATCGACTACCAGAACGTCGACATCGAAATCGAACGAGAACACATGCGCCTTGCCATCGAGGCGCTGCAGGCTGTTACCGGAGAGCGCCCCCTCGGGTGGTACACCGGCCGGTCCGGGCCGAATACCCGCCGACTTGTGGTAGAAGATGGGGGGTTCCTGTACGACGCCGACGACTACTCCGACGACCTGCCCCATTGGACCGTCGTCGATGGCAATCCCCACCTCATCGTTCCGTACACCCTCGACGCCAACGACATGCGCTTCGCGTCACCGCAAGGCTTCAACTCTGGCGACCAGTTCTACGCCTATCTGCGCGACACCTTTGACGTTCTGTACGCCGAAGGACAACGAACGCCCCGGCTCATGTCCGTCGGCCTCCATTGCCGCCTGGTCGGACGGCCCGGACGATTCGCCGCCCTCCAACGTTTCGTCGAACACGTCGCGCGCCACGACGACGTGTGGGTGACACGCAAGGTGGACGTCGCTCGACATTGGCGCCTCCGCCATCCCTTCGCGACGCTTTGAGGCCACTCGCCGACGACGCCGAGGCCTACCCGTCCAGCACGGCACTGCCGGTCGCGTCTCCGCCTTGACGAGCAGGTGGGCCCGATGGTGGGTGAGGGCGCGAAGAGTAGCGGCGCAGACCGCCAGAAGTAGGCCTGATCAGCACATTTACGGCTCGACGTGGCCTGGACGGACGTAGGGACGATCGGTGCGGTGGCGGTCTCAGAGGGGCGATGGTTACGGGGTTGGCGGGACCCAGGGGAACGACCCGCTGACTTGCTGAGGGTCGGTTCCGTCACAGCCCGTCGACACGACCGTCACGGTGATCACTCTTGGCTCGGGTTCCGCATAGGTGTGCGACGGCGGGTCGGGGGGTTGTGTGCCGCCGAGGACCGCCTGGGTGTAAGCGGGCCACCCCTCAGGTTCGTCGACGCAGGGGTTCGTGGCACCGGGGAAGCTCTGGACTGGACTGCCGTCGCCCCAGTCGACGCTGAAGCCGGCGATGTAGCCATCGGCGTCGCGGGCCTCGGCAAAGGCGACGGCAAGGTTCGGCACGTTCATCTGCGATGGGGCGCGGCCGTCGTCAACCTGCAGAACCGGCAGCGACGGGCCTTGCGACGTTGAGGGTCCGGGGCCGACGGCCACGTAGCTGTCCAAGATTCCCACGGCGTCGCCGTTGGAGCACACGGTGCCGGTCTGAAAGAAGAAGTCGATCCGGCCCGGCTTGTTGAACGTGAAGGTGACAACCCGCCGCGCCGTTTGGGGCAGGGTCACGGTGGCGCAGCCGGTCGAATTGTCTGTTCCCGTCGGCTGCCAGGCCTCGGTGCTCTCATCCATCGGGCTGAGAGACAGGTAGCAGCACATCGTTCCCGGTGGCGCCGTCGCCGTCTCGGTGAAGGTCACCGGTTCACCCGCGTTGGGATTCGCCGGTTGCATCGCCACGGACATCTCGAACCCGTTCGAGTCCGCCGACCACGACTGCTGCCCCGGCTGGTAGGGAACCGTGATCGCTCCGGGCGGCTGTGGGCCGAAAGCCGAACCCCCAGAGGACGGCGACGTCGCATGGGAGGTCGCCTTGCTTTTCGGGCGCAACGCCGTAGTCGAGGTCTGTGCCGCCACTGCAGAAGGCTTGGCCGCCGGCGCAGCCGGAGCCGCCGGCGCAGCCGGAGCCACCGAAGCTTGCACGGTGGTGGAGGTCGTCACCCCGGCGGCGGGTATCGAGCCCGCGAACGCAGTGTCTTCCGCTGGCCTCGCCGACTGTACGCTGGCGTCTGCCGGCCGCGGGCTCGAGTTCGACGAGGGCTGACCCCACGCCGCCCCGACGACCAGCACCGATATCAAAGCGATTGTACCCGTCCCTACCGACCAGGCAAGCCGCCACCGCGAGCGTGGCTTCGTACTCATTTGCACTAATTTCCCCCATGTCACCGCGACGGTCGTCCCTGCCATGCTGGCGGCTCGCGCGAAAACGGTCAATAGTCTTTTCGGGCCATTTCCGAGTAGTCACCGGGCACCGTGATCGAGGATTGGAAAACTTCCCGTTAGGCATATCGCAGCGCCAACGCCGTCGCAGGATGCGCGGAGGCAACCATGTCGCTTGGACCGGGCTCGATGCCGCCTACCAGGACATGGGCCTCGCCAGATATTTCGCCGGCTTCGTGATCTCGGAGGACTTCGGCTGCAATAAACCCGTCCCGCGCATGTTCCGCGCCGGCGCCGACCTCCTTGGGTTTGACCCTGCCGAGTGCTTGTTCGTCGAAGACCATCCGCCGCACGTCGCTGCCGCGATCGAACTCGGCTACCAGGGCCGGGTGATCTGCCGCGGCCCGAGCAGCGCTGCGGACGTGCCGACTATCGCTCTGCTCACGAACCTTCCCAACCTACTCGTCTGACCGTGAGTGACTCGGGCCGATGTTGCATTCGGTCCGAGTCTGTCGAAGTCTTCGGTCCGCCGGCGGCTCCTCGCCGCCCGAGAACATCGACGCCAGTCCCCGGCAGGTCCATTTCAACCACCGCGATACCGCGCCCGGCGAGCTGTCGCAGCTGACCATCCCGCCCGAGGTCGACCTGTCGGAGCCATTCCTCGACACGGCCGCTTGGCAACACGGGCATCGCGGCCGATCGCCACCCTGAGCCCGCCTTTCTCTGCCGCAGCCAAGAAGAAAATCGCGTCCAACGCGCTCCTTGTTGCCAACGCAAAAATACTTCACGAGAACTGAGGTTTACCAGAGGTCGACTGGTGAGCGGCGACTCACTGGCTGGAGACCCGTTTATCAAGGGCCAGCGAAGGCCTGACGTCGCCTGGGAATGAGGTTAACGACGAGGGAGGCACGTACCGCAACGGTCGCTCGAACGTCGGCTCATCCGGTCGCTGGTGGGCTAGGACCAGTAACTCGTAGTCGGCCCGAGTTCTGTGCTACAATAACCGAGTGGAACGACGGGTCCGGTGGTTCCGGTCTGCCCGCCGCCACCGGGTAGGCAAAACCCACGCCATGTTCATCATCAACCACACAAAAGCCGATACGCATCCCGGCGACCTCGGATCTCGACCCGAGGCTGTTGTGGATCGGGCCTGACGATCGCGGCGTCGAACTGGAGATCGTGGCCTTGGACCTGCCTGAGGAGATCATCGTCATCCATGTGATGCCCACCGACTTGAAGAACTGAGCCCCCATGGTCGAGAACACCCAATACGTACGAGGTTCGGATGTCCCTCACGACGAGATACTTCGCGACAGCAAGGGACGAGCCATCGACGACGACTACGTGGAAGCCGCCGTCGGCGACGCTCTGCGACGGGTTCGCGGCCGACCATCCCTATCCGAATCAGGCGAGTCCCCGCTCCTGCGGGTGCGAATCTCCCGGGATCTCGACGACGCGGTACGTGACGCCGCCGAGCGCGCCGGCAAGTCCCGGGCTGAGTGGGTTCGCCAAGTGTTGGCACGAGCTGCCCAAAGCAGGTCCGCGTAGTACCCCTCCCCGAACGGCCCGGAAGCGCCGTATCCCATCGTCTAACAATTCGTGTTTTACGGCATGAGACGTCGTGGAGAAGCACGACCGGTCGCTCGATATGTGTCCATGCCCGATCGGTCCTCGGACCGAAGACACTGAACAGGAACAGCACGTCCGTTGCGGTCGAGATTCGTGTGCCGGTGGACAACGAACGCGGACGCTGGCGATCGTGTCAGCCATGGGTGCGTCGGTGCCCACCGCCGACCGGGAAATGTGCGGGTGCCGCTCCTCGCAAGGGCTCATTACGCTGGGATGGACGGTGACGAGCCTCGCGGGTTGATCGACGGGGCCGTCACGGTCCGACGCGTCCACGGCAACGACGGAGCCGACCAGTACTGGGAGGCGGTCCCTCCGGTTATCGGTAGCGATGGTGGCAGCACCTGGATCGGCTCCGGCAACCGCTTTCAGCCGGCGGAGTTTCCCTTGTCAAATGCTGAGTCCTTTTTCTTAGGTATTGACACACAACCTGACGTTCTAACTGAACAAGCTGTTCTTGGCACATCCAATGCTGCAGGCGAGTTTCTCGTAATCCTAAATCGGCGGAAGCATGGCTCTATAACGATTCAGATACGAGACACAGCCGGTAAGGAACTTGTGGAGCACGCCGATGGGTCGTTAGCCTTAGGCCGGCGTATACTTGTAACTGGCACTCTAAACAAAACCAAATCGAGATATATGAAATCTAACCCTGGGCCAAGGCTCCGAAGACGCAACTTGACCTGGTGGTCGAGCGATCAGAAGGCCCGTTACACCTCCCGCCATCAAGTGCTGGGTTTTCCTTCGGAGGTATTGCACCAGAGCATAATATCGACTCAGGCGACTTTGTAGGTCGGATCGCGGAGTTCCTTGTTGGCCCGAGGCGATTGGACGGGAACTCAATTGAGGGACTTGTGGCTGCGTCGGCCAACCCCTCCGACCTCTCGTTCGCCAAACTAGGGAGTCCGACTTCAGAGCATGTCAACAGATTCAGGCAGGACTTAGGGCGCCTTCGTCGTTGGGATTCACAGAGCGTTCTCACCCGAGACGATCTCGATGATGCGTCATTGCTCGTCTACCGATGGTTGTTTGACAAGCATCCGGTGTTGGTAGATCTATGCACTTTACTGGGCGTGCAGCTTTGGCTTCCAGGAATGAGCGCGCGCGAACAAGCGTATGTCGACGCTGTCGATGCACTGGGACCTGCGTTTCGAGTGCAGGGCGTCATCGGGATGAATTCGCCCTTCGGGTTAGCTTGGAGGCCCTTAACCGCTTGGCGTAGGGAGTCGGGATTTCACGTCGATGGGCACGGTGTCGCGCGCGAGGCATTGGTCAGGTTTGTGCGGAACAAGCTGGGTGCGGGGCACTTCGATCAGGTTGAACGAACAAAATGGCAAAGAGATCTCACGGCTTTGTCGAGCTCCCTCATTGTCATGGGGCAGGACGCCCTCTCCTACCAAATGAGGGCGATTGTCGGGAGCGGGTAAAGCGGCGCATCCCCATACGGATCGTCAGATTCTGACGCTCCACATATGATGTCGAAATGTGGGTCGGGTTCGGGTCGCCGTTCACGATCTTCGTCTCCAGAATCTTGTACACAGCGGCGGCGGGACGAAGTTCCTGGGACTTCACGTACTCCTTGCGCTGCGTGGCGAAGTCAACCTCACCGTGGAACACCTGCGGGATAAGACGTGTATAGGCGCCGAAAGCGTCAGTTGTGATCTGCGGCCGGTTCACGATCCGAGCCTCCAGATCAACAAGGAACTCCCACGCGTCATTGTCCGTGCGCTCACCGATGAAGAATGTCGGCACCAACTTCGTGTTAGCGTCAATCGCGACCCAAGTCCACACGTCGCCGTAACCGAACTCGCCCTCATGCTCCGGGGCGACATTCTTTTCCTTGGAATGGCAGAACGACCAAATCTCATCGAGTTGCAACCGCTCGCACAGAAGGCCCCTCATGGCGCCGTCCATATATATTCCGAGCAGACCGTCCCCAGGTCCACCAGGAGCTTCGCGAACCGTGTTCTTGGCTGCGCCAGTCATCCGCACCGTGGCACGGATGCTGTTGCCCTCTACCAGCGCTGCGATTACTTGCGCGCGACGCTCTTGGCTCAACCTGTTCATACTGACTATTGTGACAGGGAGGGTGTGACAAATATCACGAGTGTAAGTCACTTGGGGAGACGAGATGAGGATCGACTGGGCGACCATTTGCACGGAGATTGACGTGGGACATCCGCGTGGCATTGCCATTTTAGGAGTCAACCGGGATACGGCTATAGCACCCGGATTCCCGGTTAATGTCAGCCTAGTTGTCGCAACGAATATCGTCTCCCATTTTGAGGAGATGAAGTACGACTCGGATCACAGAATCGTTTGGGATGTCCAAGGTCCGGACCTTGCTACTGTAACCGAGGACGGGAGTGGAGAAATCCCGGTTAAGGTCCTTGCGGGTCGTACGCCCTTCCATTGGCCGGGATGGGAGGGTCGTCAAATAGTCGAGGTGCCCCTTCGGTTTGTTGCCGACAAGCCTGGCCCTTATCTGGTAAGCCTACGATTTGACGGACTAGGCGAGATCACGTCTCTGCCGTGCTACGTCGTGTCACAAGAGCAGATCGAGGCAATGTGAAAGTATGATCCTCGATCCTATACCGGCGTCGGCGACCTGGCCCCGGTCCACGTCGGCAAGACCGGCCAGGCGGGCCGCACCGCGGAGGTGTCGGGCCGTGCGGCGCGGATCTCCTCGAGCAGGGGTCCAGCAGCGCCTCGGACTCGTTGAGGAGGTACGGGCGGCTCTTGAGGAGGCTGCGCCGGGCCTGATGCCACAGCTGGTAGGCACTCGGTGGTCTCGTCGTGGCCGGCGTCGCCCCCGGCCCGCGTAGGGCGCAGGGGCGGCACATTGAGCGCAACAACCCGTTGGGCCTCGTACTGTGTATCGACCTCCGGCCGACTGGCTAAGGAGGATCTGTCTCTGCCCACGCGTATACTCAACTGAGAGGAAGCCATGTCTCGGGAAGAGCGCGTTCTCAAGAGGAGGATCTTTACTCTGCAGGTGGGGGTAACGGCCGTGGCTGTGTCCGCAGCAGTCGTTCACCTAGTATCGCCCGGCATCAAGATCGACGGAGTGTTGCTAGGGCTGCTTGGAGTCGCTCTCTTACCCTGGTTGGGCTTTATATTACAGTCATTGGAACTTCCGGGCGGCATAAAGTTAACCTACAGAAACCTCGAAAGACGCTTGGAGGAAACTCGACAGAAGTTGGAAGTGACCCAGGGTGAGGTTGCGAGCACTCGTAATCGGGTTAATTTCGCCGAATCAGGAGGCGTTCCTGATTTGAAAAGCGACTCACCTGAAGGAGAATGGCGTCAGCTTATTGACCGCTACAACACGATCCGTACAACGATGAAGAGCGGTCCGATACGAACGCAGGCTATGACCGACGTCGTCCGACACCTTACGATACTCGCTGGACGACTGGATGCATACGATTGGCAGTCGGCACTTCGATCAAACGACGGCGGGGAACGTGTCGCCGCGTATGCATACCTCTATGCGCGCCCGATCGGCACATCGGTCGAAGAGCTCGTCTCTGCCTTGACGCACGCAGAGAGCACCCCATTCGGCCAATATTGGGCCATCTTGGCACTCGAAAAGTGTCTTCCAGGCAAGACCGCGAGTCTCCAGAATGTGGAGTACGAGTTGCGCAAATATCTCGCGGACGTTCCTGTCGGAAGTGACCGGTACTTCGAACTATCTCGCCTCCTTGCCGTTATCAATGATTCACAAACTGCGACATCGTTCCGGTTCTGACACTCGGAATGGGATCCAAACTGGGATCCAGCAAAGCGAAATCGGCCGTGGTCAGCAACGGTACAACCGGACAAGCGCGGACGGCGAAGTCGAGCTGGCCGACCAGGAAGTTCGGTGCATCCCTCCAAGTGGCCGCTACCCGCCAACCTCGCTGCGATGGCCAGCGCCGCGTTCGCGGTGAGCGACTGCGGTCGTTCTCGCACCTCTGGGCACCGCGTTGGGCAAGTCAGTGCCGAGACCTTCACTGTGGGCGTCGGTTGCCACCGGCGTGGCATCCAGCCTTGACCGACGCAGACCGAACCGTACGCGTGCGAGTCTGGGCCCGCCGCTATTCTCGGGACCGTCCGATCGATGGAGCATCTATGAGGAGTGAACCGGCTGCCCGCCCTCGCGGGCATATGAACCAGAGGCGAGCCTATTGCGGACTGCTCGATGACTTCGCCATCCGCCAGAAGGACGGGCGACCGATCACGACCGTCGACGAACTCAACAATCACCTCATATTCTCGGTGATAGCGGGCGATCCCTTGGTCGTCAACGATGGGCACCTGCTCATGAATCCAGCGGTTCGCGAAGCGATACTGCATCCCGATGAGAGCCCATTCCGCTCGCTGGTTGAGGGAGGATTCATCAAGATCCTCACCAGAAATGGCGGAGCGATAGAACTGCTGGCTGAGTCTATGGCAAATGAGCGTATCACGTCCGCCGAAAAGCTTCTAGCCAGCTCTTACTACTGCGAGCAGTTTCAGCCTGCTCTCGCCGAATGGTCGGCCGACTTGAACAAGGGATACCTCGATTGGTGCCGGCCGTGGCCACGACATCGGACCGAGCAGGTGTATCGGAAAATGACCGCACCTATTCTTGATTGGCTCATTGAAGAGTGCGGATCGGTGGTCAGCGAGGAGGTGGACCGGTTCAGAGACAGACTTGGGGACGACATCAGCTCGCGCACCTCATGGGAGGACGAGTCCGCCAAGCTGGAAAGGAGATCCCTCCTTTCGCCCGCCACTCGGCGCCTGCTCATGGCGGCGGCCAACGAGTCGTATCAATACTCGTGGGGATGTATGTTGGCCGACCCGCTCAATCCTATGAGCGTTCAGACCCGCGTCGCGTTCTTTCATGGCGACCTGGACCTTAAGGTGGGTGAACTCGCCTGCGAGGCCACGACTCCCGTCCGACTCTTTGTGCCCAACGTCAGGATAGCTCGCAAGGGCATCCGCAATCAATGGGATCTGTTCGCCCAAAGCGTCAACCCAGCCCACCCCGTGAATATCGAAAAACGCCACTTCTTGGACAAGGTAAACGGGTACAATACGCAGGAGGTCACCGTTCACGAAGTGCGGGACGCTGCGGAAGGGTACTCGGCAGCTCTCTCACGGACGTTCGCCCGCGACAAACCGGTGCACGACGGCATAGATTTGACCTTTGGTGCAGCGTCAATCGCAACCTCCATCGCCCTGATCGGCCATTTGGGCACCGCGATCGGCGTCGCGATCACGGTCGCTGGGCTGACGGCTTCACATGTCCCGCCGGTCCACGCGCTCATCTCCCGGCTCGGGCAAACGAAGCCCCGCAAATGGATCGACGAGACGCCTAGTTTCGACTCCGAGTGGTCGGCGACTTTTCAGCTCGACCTTCGAAAGGTCGAATTGGTGCTGGATGGCGTGCCGACCTTCCGGTAGGAGAGCGCGCACCGGCTCTGGTTCCCGGCCACTGACCATCTGGAGCACGCTAGTCGCTCGGTACGGCGGCAATGGTGAAGCACAGACATCGGCCATCAATGTGCCGTCGGCGACATGGAGCTTGGATAGCCCCATTGTTGACGACGCCCTCCCCAATCGTAGAGCTAACAACGCACCGTCCGAACCGATGCTTGTCAGGAGCCACCGGAATGGTCGCCGCCACGGCTGCGGTCGCGATGTAATCAAGGGCGACGCAAAGGCCATACACGCAGACGGCGAAGTGGCGGACGAGAGCGTTTTGCACAGGCGCGCCCTCTCAACCGAGCGGGCCGGCCGATCGTGCCATGCCATCACGTCCTAGTGGTAGGACAAGATCCCAGGTTCGCGACGCCACGATGGGCGAGGACGCGTCCAAGGTCGTATCCGCGTCCGCGCCCGGGCGCTGGCGACGATGCGCAACCTGGTGATCAGCGTGTTGCGCCTCGCCGAGCGACCAGTATCGCCCAGGCGTTGCGGCAGGTCTACCGCCGCCACGCCCTGGCGTTCACTCTCCTCGGCTTGTGACCGCGGCAACTGGGACCATGGCTGGCGACTACCGCGCCGGGCACCTTGAGCCCGAGAACCGGCCGCCTGTCGCGTCAGCAAATCGATGCTTATCCGGAGCCTCCGGCGGGACCAGGGCCTCGCTCCGTCCACCATCCGGCAGGTGCACAACATTCTGTCGGGCTCGCTCGATCAGCCCGTGCGGTGGGGAATGGCGTCTGGACAACCCCGCCCGAAAGGCGACGCTGCCGCCGCAGCGACAGGGCGAGACAGCACCTTTACTGTGCGCCCCGAGGGATTCGAACCCTCAACCTGCGGATCAAGAGTCGGCGTGGGGGCAGTCCACCAAGTCCGTGCAGGCCGCTGACGTGCACTTATGTCTCGGGCTCCGTCCGTCTGGTGACCCACTATCCACGCAGTGAGACAGAGATAGTGGGTCGCCGGAGCGTTTGGCCGCGACCGCCGGAGCGTCGTTTGGCGTGTCCTCACCGTTGAGCTCGGAACGAATGATCGGGAGGTTCCCCCCGAGGTTGTCCCGTCTGGCGTGGAAGTTCGGGGTGACGGTCCCCAGTAGCTATGCGGCTACTTCTTTGTTCTGATCATATTTGTTGGCTTTGACAGTCTTGTTGAAATGGGCCTCAAGAGCGGCTCTGAGGGCGGGTAGATGTAAGTAACCGTTGACGCGACGGAACTGTTTTCCGGCTTCGAGCATGCCAGCGGCACACCAACGCAGCGCCATCGGCCCGTCCCGCCACCGTTTCACGTTGACGGCGTGATCACGGCAGATCTCGATCATCGACTCGATCGGGTTGGTGGAACGCAGTGTTCTGGCCAGGGTGGGTGGCACACCGAGACGATTGACCGTCAGGGTCTCGGCGAGGCCTTCGCGTAGGGAGCCGGCGGCGCCGGGGTGGGCCTTGTCGAGCTGGCGGGCCAGGGCCTCGAGGTCGGCCTCGGCGGCCAAGGCGTCGGGGTTGTGGTAGGCGGCGCGGATCTTCTTGGCCACCGTCGAGGCCAACGGTTCGGGGAGTTTGTCCTCGACGTTGCGGATTTTGTGCAGTTGGCACCGGTGGATCAACGGCTGGTCGAACACGTCGAGGACGGCTCGGCGTAGCGCCTTGGAGCCGTCGATGACCGCCAGGA
>OBLV0100000436.1_pt1 | contig 12916 bp, 14 predicted proteins | sample 1520071 | NCBI WGS metagenome assembly OBLV01 (sample SAMEA3888446, study PRJEB22518) | metagenome | reverse complement strand
ACCGAGATCTACACTCTTTCCCTACACGACGCTCTTCCGATCTCGGGTGCGGTGGCGGCGAAGGCCAAGGCGGCGTGCTCGACGCGCTCGGCCAGCGCCGCGGCCGGCAGTGCGGTGGCGGCCCGCAGCGTTGAGGGGAGTTGGTCTTCGAAGAAGCGGCGATGCTGCCGCCGTTCGGTGATCCCGTCGGTGAACAGCACGACGGCGTCGCCGGCGCCCAACTCGACGGCGTCCTCGACCGAGTCGATTTCGGGCAGTATCCCGAGCAGGCTTCCCGGCGTTCCGATCCGCGCCACCGTGCCGTCGGCCCGTACCACAAATGGCAGGGGGTGGCCGGCGGAGACGACATCCATCCGCGCCCCCGTCGCGGTCGGCGTGAACCGGGCCAGGCATAGGGTGCAAAAGCTGGGGTCGCCGTAACCTTCATCGCGCCGGCCCCCCGGCAGGTGCTCTCCGCCGGCTTCGACGAGTAGTCGGTTGACGTCGTTCAGCACGGAGCCGAGTGAGTCGGCGTGCAGGGCGGCGGCGCGAACACTGTGCCGAGTAAGGCCGGTCACGGCGGCCGCCGCGATACCCCGACCGCATACGTCGCCCAACACCACCATCCAGGAGTTTTCGCCGACCGGGAAACAATCGTAGAAGTCGCCGCCGACGTCGCCGGCGGGACGGTAGCGGGCCGCCACCTCGAGGCCGGGGATGTCGGGGAGCCAGCCGGGCATCAGCGCGCGGGCCAGGGTTTCGGCGGTGGCGTGCTCGCGTTCGTAGGACCGGGCATTCTCGACCGTGGCCGCGACTCGCGCCGCCAGCTCCTCGGCCAACGCCACATCGGTGGCGTTGTACGGGGCCCGGGTGGCGCCGCCCGCGATACTCAAGACGCCGACGGTGCGCCCCCGGGCGCGCAGCGGGATGAGCATGGCGGAACGTAGATCGAGGCGGCGCAGCAGGGCGAGATGGTCGGCGTTGATCGCCACTTGCTCCAAGATGGCGGGCGTTACCTGGGCCATTAGGATCGAGCGTCCCTGCCACAGCTCGTCCACAACCGGGCTTGCCGCCATGACGTCGCGATAGTCGTTCAGACCCGTGATCAGCTCGGCGGCGACGTCATCGAGATACCCGAACACCAGCTGCCGCGGCTCGTTGCCCTCGGGGAGTTCTCGAACTGAGCACCAGTCGCCCAGTTCGGGCACAACGACATCGACGGCCACTTCGAGCACCCGGCGGGGGTCGAGAGGGGCCTCGAAGAGGCGTCGCCCGGCCGAGGCGAGAAAAGCGAGACGGGCTTCGCTCCCCCGCAACTCTTCCAGCGCCTGCTGTCGCTGGGTGACGTCGCGGAACACGTTGACGGCGAACTGGACCCCACCTGAGGCATCGAACACCGGATGAGCCCGCACCAGCGAGACGTGCTCGCTGTCGTCGGGGCCCGCCCGCCAGCGGACCAGCACCTCGGGAAGTTGTTCGCCGCGTAGAGCGGCGCGGCCGGGGAGACGTTCGGCCGGCAGTGGCTGACCGTCCAGGTCGCGCATCTCGAAGCGTTTCCGCACGCCGCTCGGGCCGACGGCGATCAGCTCGTCCACCGAGGCGAAGCCGAGCACGGCCGCGGCCGCCTCGTTGGCGAGCAACAGTCGACCGTCGGGCGACTGGACGGTGATGGCCTCGCTGACGGCGTTCAACGTGGCCGACAACTGGCTCTCGCTGTGCTGCTTTTCCAACGCTAAAGCGATGTGGCCGGCCACGGTCGCCGCGAACGCCAACTCGTCACGGTCGAATCGGCGCGGCCGGTCGCTGTAGATCATGAACTTGCCGAGTAGCCGCCCCCGGTAGACCAACGGCACGAAGACGATCGCCGCGATGCCCTCGGCCAAGACCGCCGGGCGCAAAGCTCCCAAGCTGTCGTCTGCGGACACGTCTGCGATCACGACCGCCTCGGGGCAGACGGCGTCGGCCGACCACGGGCTGTGCCCCTCAACGGCGGCCCGATAACGATCGGACAGGCCTCGCCATGCCCGGAAACGCATCACTGCCTCGGTGTCGTACAGCAGCACCGCGGATCGCTCCACCGCCAGCGCCGAGCTGAGGGCGTCGAGGGCGGCCTCGTACATCGACTCGACCGTAGCCGCCGCCACGGTCTGCGCCGTCAAGCGATGCACCGCCTCAAGCTGCGCCGAACGACGATCGGCATCCGATCGATTCAACGAGGGTCTCGCGGCATCACGACCGCCCCGTCGAGCAGAAGACAGCCTTTCCCCCTCATTCGCTAGTGGACCCGACGCTTAGCTGTGAGTTCAACTGGGCAAGATAAAGGGTACCTCCTCCCTGAATCCTTGACCGTAACGCCGCCGTTGTCAAGATGGCGTCAACCAGGGTCTGGACGCCCGACGGAAGGGTTGACCGTCGCCGTCGCGAGAGTCGCCGGCGGTGTTATCCCGATCATGGCCTCGTCGCAAAGCGCCATCGCCAACTGCCCCCATGATTGAGGGCGTGGCGACATGCAGTCCAAAAGGCGTTGACAACACGAGAATCGGGTACAGCTTTGGCATGCCTGTAATCCGAGCGGTCGCCCGCCCCATGCTTGCCGCCATCTTCGTCTACGGCGGTATCGACGCGCTACGACATCCCGAGACCAAACTCGAAGCGGCGCAAAGCGCAGCCGATTGGCTCGGTCAGCCAACGGATACGACGACATTGGTTCGGATAAATGGCCTCGTCCAGACCGGCGCGGGTCTTCTCTTGGCCTCGGACACCGTCCCCCGGCTGGCTTCCTTGGCCCTCGTCACCTCGCTGATCCCCACCACCCTGGCTGATCACCCGTTCTGGGACCTGCACGATGAAGCCGACCGGCGCGCTCAGAAAACACAGTTCCTGAAGAACCTTTCGATGCTGGGCGGGCTCATTCTGGCCGTCGTGGACACCGCTGGGAGGCCGTCAGTGGCCTGGAAGGCGAGGCGTTCGGCCGCGGCCGCGCCTGGGGCGATAAAAAGCCTATCTCGTCGCACTCGACGCACGGTCAGCGCCGCGTTGCCGAACTAGCTCAGATCCACCCTGGCCTGGGTTTGGTTCCGGGCGACTCGGGGGTAGAGGACCGATGGTTCTGACCGCGCCCTACATCTCATGGAGGTTGTGATGACCGGCCCATTGCGTCTCAGCGTCGACGCCAGCGACCCTGGTTACACCCTGGTACGGGTCGAAGGTGAGGTCGATGTAGGCACCGCAGCGACCCTGCGCCGCACGCTTGTCGAGGTCGGGGACACCGGCGTACCACGAATCGTGGTCGATCTGCAGCCAGTCGAGTTTCTCGATTCGACGGGACTCGGAGTCCTGATTGGCGCGCTCAAGCGCCTTCGAAGTCGCGATGGTGACGTCGAACTCGTCTGCGACCGGCTGGGGATACTCCGAGTCTTCGAGCTCACGGGCCTAGCGACGGTATTCACGATCCACCAGAGCATCGACGACGTCACGACAAGGCCGGTCGCGGTGTAGATGTTCTTGGCATCAATCGTCGCCGTCACAATCGAAATTCTCGGCCCGACAAGATTACTCGTTACGACTTCCGGGTATTCATAATTGCGCAACCCCGTTGTGACAGGAGGAAAACGATAATGGCGAACACGGACGAAAAGCAAGAGCGGGCCGCAGGCGTGGGCCGCCAATTGAATGGTGAGACGGCACCGGAGGATACCGATCGCACAAGTCAGGTCGGACCGACCGGCGGCGGCAATGGTCAAATGGCGCCCGAGGGCGTCGGCGAGAGCATCGCTCACCGCGGCGAAAACATGATTGAAGAGGAAGGCAAGGAGCCGGGACGCTTCGACACTGGAACTCAGGGCCCTACCAACCGCCCGGTCGGCAAGTCGACGGCGCGTGACTCGACCGGTATCGACCCTCAGGAACCGATCGACGACAGTTCACCTGTGCTACCCGGAGCCGGCATCTGAGTAGCTGTGCCAGCGTGCCGTCGCATCCGGGTGGCGCCGGGTGCGGCGGCATTCCGCTCATGATTTCGTAGCGCCGCCGGCGGACGAGGTCAGAAGTTGAGAGGTACCGTAATGACCGACATGGCCACCGAGCAGGTCGAGGCAACATTCGCGGGAAGGCTGGCCTCGGTCGGAGCGAGCCGGGCATTCGTCGAGGCGACCCTCGCGGTGTGGGATTGCGACGACCCCGATGAGATTGCGGTGCTGCTGACCAGTGAGCTGGTGACGAACGCGGTCATCCATGTCGGCCAGGAATTCCGGGTCGGACTTGTGCTCCGAGACCTCGAACTGGAAGTGGCAGTGGCCGACTCCTCCACCGACCTGCCGCAGCTGCGACAACCGGCCCCGGTCTCCGAAGGGGGCAGGGGCCTCTGGCTTGTCGCGCTGCTTGCGAAGACCTGGGGCGCCCGACGTACGACCGAAGGAAAAGCAGTCTGGTTCCGAGTCCCAGTCAGGCGCCGGACGGTCTGCTAGTCAGCAAGGCCAAGTCCTCTGGTTCCGTACCTCGCGGAGCCAACCGAGCAGCTGCTCGATGCCCGCGTCGTCCCCTGTTTCATGGACGCTCAGCCAAGCGCGAACGTCGTCGGGACTGGCGAGTTCTTCGACCAAGGCGAAGAGGAGCATCATTAGCGCCTGACGCCGGCGGGGCGGCAGATCACCGACGGTGTTGGCGAACCGTTCGATGAAGTCATCCCATCCCTGCGCTCGAAGGAGCCGCCACCGTTCCCCATCGGCGAGTTCAGTCGCGAACTCGAAGAAGGCATCCACTGCATCGTCGGGCACGAGTCAACCGTAGCGACGGAGCTCTCATGACTCCAAGTCGATTGATGTGGGAGTGGAATCTCTTTTCAGTCGCGCTCGTCCGTCATTCCGCACCGTCATTCCCCCCACCAATGAGATGGGCGGCGAATCCAAATGGGGCGGCGGCCGCCTCTCTTTACCATCAGCTTGGGCAGACGGATTCGGTGGGTCGGCGTTGCGGGATACGTGCCGTCGGGCCGTCCTGTCGGCGACCACGGTCGGCAGTCGGAGCCGATCGGCATTTGGTCGGTCGCGTCCGCGGTGGGCGCCAGGGCAGGATCGACCATATCGGTGTCGGATCAGGAAACACCGCCCGCGGAGATGCGTTCCCCACTCACCGGGTCGAACCACGACCAGGCCGCCAGGTCGGCGAGGAGACAACAGTCCTGCCCGACCCGCTGTTCCGCTGGCCCCGAAACGCGGGCGAACACCAAGGGTGGGGCGATGTCCTCCACACTGTCAGTTAGGCGGCACCCAATCAACGTCTCTGCCCCGAGACGCTCCACCACCTCGACCTTGGCCGGGAGGCCGGCGCACTCGGCCGCCGGGCCGGCGCCATTGGTCGCCAGGTCAGGTTCCAGCGCCGTGATGCGCAGCGCCTCTGGCCGCACCCCGGCGACCGCCGCGACCCGACGACCGTCCAGGGAACCCGACAAGCCGGCAATCGACCTGGGATACACCGCCAGCCGCGCGCCATCGATCAGATTCATGGGCGGAGATCCCACGAACGTGGCGACGAACACGTTACGAGGGCGGTCGTAGATCTCCTCGGGCGTTCCGATCTGCTGGATCAAGCCGTCGTTGATCACCACGATCCTGGTTGCCATCGTCATCGCTTCGATCTGATCGTGGGTGACATAGATGAACGTCTTTCCGACCGCGCGGTGCATGCGGGTGATATCACTTCGCATTTGGGTGCGGAGCTTGGCGTCCAGGTTCGAGAGGGGCTCGTCAAGGAGGTAGGCCGAGGGCTCCCTCACCAAGGATCGAGCCAAGGCGACGCGCTGGCGTTGGCCGCCGGAAAGTTTGGCGGGCCGACGATCCAGCAAACCCGAGAGCTCAAGTTGCTCCGCGATCGCCGTGACCTTGGCGACGAGGTCGGGTTGGCGCAGGAGACGGCGACGGGCCAGCGTGCCCACGAGCGGGAGGTGATGCCATTGCTTGACGCGGTCCATCATCAGAGGAAATGCGATGTTCTGCCGCACCGTCATCTGCGGATAGAGGGCGTACGACTGAAAAACGAACGCAAGATGTCTCCGTCGAACATCCCAGCTGTTAACAACCTCGCCGTCGAAGCGAATCTCACCCGAGGTGACATCGGTCAACCCGGCGATCATGCGGAGCAATGTCGACTTGCCACAGCCCGACGGCCCGAGAAGGACGAGAAACTCCCCATCCTCAATCACGGCCGAGAAGTCCTGGAGCACCTGTGTGTGTCCGAAGGTCTTGCTCACTTCGTGGAAATCGATGCGAGGCACGTCGTGGTCAGCCCTTCACGGCCCCGGCGGTAAGGCCGGTCACGATGCGGCGCTGCACCAGCATAAAGAAGAAGACAGCGGGAACGCTATAGAGGAGGGATACAGCCATGATCACCGGCATGTTGGCCACGGGATTGTTGACGAGTCCCGCCAACTCGACGGAGGCCGGCCATTTGCTCTGGTTGGTGACAAAGGTCGACGCGTACATCAATTCGTTCCAGCCCGAGAAGAAGGCGAGCACCGCCGCCGAGGCGATGCTTGGAACGACCAGCGGGATGATCATCGTGGTCAGGATGCCCAGCCGGGAGCAGCCGTCGACCCGCGCCGCTTCTTCGATTTCGAATGGGACCAAGTCGATCCCCGCTTTGATAATGAACGTCGACACGGGCAACGTGAACGCGGTGTTGACCAGGACCAACCCCCACAGGTTGTTGATCAGACCAACGACGATGAACAAGGTGTAGATCGGGATGAGGAATATGCCCTCGGGGACCATCTGGGTGGCGAAGAGCATGAACGACGCCATTCCCTTGCCCCGAAATGAGAATCGGCTCAGGGCGTAGGCCGCGAGCACCCCAAGCAGGACGCTGCACACCGCTGTGCCCCCGGCGATGAACGCCGAGTTGCCCAGCGCTCGGGCGATCGGGATCCGGTGGAGCTCGCCGGCCAGCTGACTGAACTGGCCCAAGCTCGGCAACGGTGACTGCGGCCGGGTGTACAGGTCGCCCTGGCTGGTGAATGCCGTGTCCAGCATCCAATACAGGGGAAGCCCGACAGCGGCCACCAAGGGCACCACCAGTAGGTACACCAGCGGCGTGGGTCGCCGCGCTCGGCCTGCCCGACTCACTGGGCCGCCACCCGGTGCCCCTCGCGCCGTTCGAGCAGGTAGTAGCCACCGGCTAAGACGGCCGCGAGCAGGATCCCGATCATGGCGTAGGCGGCGCCCATGCCAACCTGCTGGTAGGTAAAGGCTTGTTGCTGGGTCGCGACCACCACAGTGCTGGTGGCGTTGACCGGACCGCCGCCAGTCAGCACCGTGATGACGTCCCACCGCCGCAGGCACCAAATTGTCAGGAGCACCGCCACCAATCGCACGGTCGGCAGGATGCGGGGCCACGTCACATACCGGAAAGTGCTCAGCGGGGACGCGCCATCGATCCGAGACGCTTCGATCAGCTCACCGGGGACGGCTTGTAACGCCGCCAGCACGATGATCATCACCAGCGGTGCATAGAGCCAGGCGGTGACGACGATCACCGACACCATGGCCCAATGCGGTGACGAGAGCCACGAGACCGGACGGACGGATACGAGGCCAAGAATGCGGTTGAGGACACCGGTGTCGTTGAACATCCACAACCAGATGAGAGCGGCGGCGACGCCGGGCACCGACCACGGCGCGGCCAGGACTGCTCGGGCGATGTTATGCCCTCGGAACTTGGTGTCGATCACGAGGGCGGAGACGATCCCACCGGCGAGCGACAGGGCGGCGCTGCCAACGGTGTAGACGACGGTGTTGCGCAAGACCTGCAGGAGCTCAGGGCTGGCCAGCAACGTCCGGTAGTTACCAAGACCGACGAAGGCACCCACGTTGGGATTGGTCAACCGGGTGTTGGTAAAGCTGAGCCACACTTCCTTCAGGAGGGGAAGAAACAGCATGACCGTCAGGAAAAGCATCGGCGCGGCCAGGAAAAGATTGGCCGACACCCATTCCGGAATGGCGCGTCCGGACCCCCGTTGGGAGGTCCGGACACCTACATCGTGGTCCAGGCCGAGCCCTGCCGCGGTCATTTGATCTGCGACTCGACTTCAGACTGGGCGGCGGCCATCGCCGCTTGCGGGCTGACACCCGAGACCACGATCTGCTGGACGTGATTGACAACGATCTGCATGATCTGCGCCGTCTGAAGCTCGAAACCTGAGATCAATGTCGACTGGGCCGTCTCGCCCAGGGCGGCGAACTGCGGCGCCCACGGATTAGCGGCGGCGTACGCTGCGGTGAAGGCGACGGTGGTGGCGAGAGTGTCAGGCCCCGACGCAATCCGCAGGGCAGCCTGTCCCGCGGGACCGATCAGCCATTTTACGAATGCTTCCGCGGCTGCCACGTTCTTGGAGAACTTGTTGACCGAAACGTACAGCTGCTGATCGAATCCGACGTTCTGCGGGGTCGGTTCGGGGGCCACGCCGATATCGGTGGAAGGGACTACGCCGCCCTCGGCGGCGCCGATGGCGCCACACCCGCAGTCGGTCAGCATCGCGACCTGGCCCTGGGTAAACGCCGCGATCATGGTGTTGTAACCCTGGGTCTGCATGATCCCCGCCTTGGCAATCTCGGCGAACTGGGTGACGCCGGCAACGTTGGCCGGAGTGTCGATGGTCAGCTTGCCGTCTTGCTCCCAGGAGCCGCCGTTTCCGTACGTCCAGCTGTCGATTTGTTGGACCCATGAGCTAGTGCTGACCGCGATCGACTGGTCGCCGAGACCGATTTCGCCCGTCACCTGGTGCACCTTCTGGGCCGCGGCGATCTCCTGCTCCGGTGTGGTTGGCACGCTCACCCCGGCCTTGGCCAAGAGCGCCTTGTTGTACATGAGGCCGAATGGCGCCTGCTGCCATGCCACTCCAAGGCGCTGCCCGTTGACAACGGCACCGTGATTGGTGTCGTTGAGGCTAACCCCGTCGGTCACCGTGGCTGGGAGCGGGAGGAGATAGCCGGCGCTCGCCAGGCTCTCGAAGAGGTTGTCCTGGAGTACGAGAACATCGGGACCGCCGCTGGCGCCGAGCTGGGTGGTGATTAGGTTGTTGTACTGCGGGGCTGGCACCGCCTCCTGCTTTAGCGTGACACCTGGGTCAACCTTTTCGAACTCCAGCATGGCATTCCACAAAGCGGTCCCTCGATCGGGGTCCAGCCATTGCGAGTTGCCAAGAACAAGCGTGATCTTCGTCCCGCCGGTGGTACCGGCGCTGGAGGGGCTTTTCGACGAGCTGCAGGCGACCAGGACCCAGGTTATGGCCAGGCACCCGAGGGAAATAGCGGCGATGCGACCTCGTGTTCCCGAAAGAGGCATTGGTGTGCGGTCCCTTCTCGACGGGTACGAACGGCCGGACTCCGGCCACCGCTTGGTCTAGTACAGACACCGATCCTCGTATACGATCTTTGTGTTAACTGCGCATGAAATGGCCCTCACTGGCTCCTTTCGGCTAGACGAACGAGAAGGATCGTATACGTGCATACGCCACTCCTCTACTGGCGGGCGCATAGAAGCGAACCCTGCTGGTCCGCGCGCAGAGGGCGCAGTCGGTCTGACTCCTTCGACTCCGGCGTCTCCGGCGTCTCCGGCGTCGAGGCTCGTCCACCCGCGGGCGCTCGCTGCTAGCGGTGATCGACGGACGGCAGTCGAAGTTGACCCCCGTGGCCCGTGGCGAGACCCCGCGACAAGCCTACCGTAGGATCGTATACGGGTCGAGGTTAGTTGGGTGTTCGCCTACGGAGGATTCGCCAACGTGCCAGCGTCGTAGCCTCGCAATCGTATACCATGTCACGAGTCGGGCGCTGGTTCCGGCTCGTGTGCGGTCCAGTACTTCTTCCAATAGAGGAACTCGTCCTTGGCGATGTGTTCGTCCATCAAAAACCCGGCCTGGGTGCTCGACCCGATGAGAATGGCGGTGGCGATCAGCGTGTGGTCGAGCCAGGATGTATCGACCCGGGCGTCGAGGTCCAACTCGAAACCCCAGGAGATCCGTTGCAGGACCCGCTCGAGCATCAGCTCCAACTGCCGGTTGCCCGACGCTTTAGCCACGAGTTCGTGGAACTGGAGAATGAGTGCCGGCAGTTCGTCGAGCCGATGCTGGCGGCCCGCCTCAGTCCCTTTCTCCACCAGCTCTTTGAGTGCCTCCGCTTGGTCCCCACCGCGTCGATCGGCGGCTAACCGGGCGGCCAGCACCTCCAGTCCCCGGCGGACCTGCATCAGCTCGAAGCTGTCGGACCACGAGGATTGCGACACTCGGGCGCCGTGGAACTCGGTGAGGGTGACGAATCCCTCACTTTCCAGCCGCCGTAGTGCCTCGCGTACAGGGACTCGGGATACGTCGTGCTCTTTCGCAATGACCTCCTCAGGCAGCCGCTCGCCGGCGTTTAGTCGCCCGGAGATGATGTCGTGGCGAAGTGAGTCGGCAATGCGGTCTCGGCGCGGGATCCGGCCCCTCTCGGTAGTCACGACGCCCACCATAAACGACGACCGCCCCATCGCCTCAGAACGTCCGTGCTGATCCTCACCAGATCGGATGTCCTCAGCCTCCTCGACATGGGCCGCGTCATCGAGGCGGTGGACGGGGCGCATCGGGCGCTTGCCACCGGCGCCGGCACCGATCTCGGACCGGTGAGCTTGGCCGTCCCATCGTCGTCGATGCTCCTGCTGCCGATGTGCTCGACCGTCCCCGAGGGTTTCGGAGGGGTCAAGCTCCTGACCGACTACGCCGCCGAGTCTGGGGATACGCGGCGGCAGCAATCAACGGTTGCGCTGGTGAACACCGTCTCGGGGACATGCGAAGCCGTGTTGGACGGGGGCGCGATCACGAGGTTCCGCACGGCGGCGGCGTCGGCGGTGGCCACGAGGCACCTAGCCCGGCCGGACGCCGAGGTGCTGGGATTTGTGGGAGCTGGAGCCCTGGCGCGGACCCATCTGCTGGCGCTCATCTCGGTTCGCCGGATTAGCCGGGTTCTGGTGTGGAGCCGCAGCACATCCACCGGGTCCGGCTTCGCAGAGTTCGCGCGAACCCAAGGCGTGGAGGTGGAGGTGTGCGACTCACCCGAGAGCGTGGTGAGCAAGGCCGACGTCGTTTGCACCCTGACGCCGTCGAAAACGCCCGTGGTTCTCGGTCGTTGGTTCCATCCGGGCCTACATGTGAATGTCGTGGGTGCGCCTCCCCGCCCGGAATATCGCGAGGTCGACACCGACGGCATTCGGTGCAGCCGGGTCGTGGTTGACAGTGTCGCGGTGGCATCGAAGAAAGCCGGGGACCTGCTCATTCCGCTCGCCGAGCGGGCGATCGACCGACGACATTTCGAAATCGAGCTCGGCGACGTCCTGATCGGGAGGCGCACTCCCCGCACCCGCGATGACGACGTGACCCTGTTCAAGTCGGTCGGCATCGCGGTGCAGGACATCGCCACGGCCGTTCAAGTCCTCGAACTGGCACGCCAAAAAGGGGTTGGACACCACGTCGAGCTGACGTCGTGACAATGGGCGCCACCGACTCCTCATGCTCCTCGACGCTTCGCCGCCTCGAGGGGCGGGAGAGCACCGCCAAGGCCAAGAAGTCGGCGTCGGCCGGGGCGCACTGAACTCGCGATGCGCCAGGTTCGCCTCCTCCGGATGGGGGTATAAGCACCTTGGGTCAATCATCTTGACTCGATCTGAGGAGGAGGACCTGTGGCAGGCGAAATAGACAAAGCGAAAGGCCGTGTGAAAGAGGCGGCGGGCACTCTAACCGGCGATGACGAACTGAAGAACGAAGGCAAGGTCGACAAGGCGACCGGTCACGTCAAGGACGCAGTCGACACCGTCGCCGACAAGATCAAGGGCGGCTGACGGGTCGCTCCTCGGCCAGCTGCCGCAGCAACCGCGGCGAACTCTCTGCCGTCCGGCAGCCCACGTTGGCTACCGCGCAGCAATTCTCGACGAAGCGGGCAACTACTGTCGCAGCCGAACCCACCTCCTCTCGCTGGCCGCCTCGCCCGAGACCGCCCGGTTCCGCCACTGGTTCCTCGACGAGTTCATCAACCAACTCAATTGCCGGCCTCCGACTCGATAGGCGGACTACCGGACGTAACTCGACGTTCCAGGGTTTGGACTGATGCCACGCGGACTCGCATGCCTCGCGCCACATTTGGGTACAAGATTGCCCATGGCAAACAAAGACCAGGTCAAGGGCAAGATCAAGCAGGCCGCCGGTGACCTCACCGGAAACCAGGACATGAAGAACGAGGGCAAGATCGACGAACTTGCCGGCGACGTCAAGGACAAGGTCGGCGACATCGTCGACAAGGTCAAAGAGGCGCTCCACAAGGACTGACCTGCGTCGCCACGTCGATCACGAAGGGTCGCTCCTCGGGAACGGACCCGACATGACTCGTCGCCGAGTTTCTGTTATCACGAACGGGTAACGTTTTATCCAGGTGGGGGAAGGTGACTTGTTCGAGGATGAGTTGGATCGCGGCCGCCACGAGGATGGCGACGAGGGGCAGGTTGCGCTGAGATTCTGAACTTCCTTCGTGATCGTTGGCAGGGCAGCGGCGACAAAGACGGCGACGAGGCCAAGGAAGACGACCGAGACGACCATGGCGGCCACGAGTCGGGGAAGGCGGAGTCGGCCGATAGTTTGCCAACCGGGTTGAGGCCGAAGGCGCTGAATAGGGCAAGGCCGACGACGGTAAGCACGTCGGTAGCTTCGAGGACGGCCCGGCAAATGCCGTTCAGCCCGCCTTCGTCACCGACCTAAATCACCTCCCCCATCCAGCGCGGGCGAGAAGATTTGTCCAGCCGTTCGGATATGAGCGAGCCGATTGCGGGTAGAAGGCCTTCTGCCACTGGGCTGGTCCTGGCCCGGTCTCGTTAACGGAGGACCTCATGGATGTCATCGAACTTTTGATTGCCGATCACAATCGGG
>OBLV0100000435.1_pt1 | contig 12922 bp, 10 predicted proteins | sample 1520071 | NCBI WGS metagenome assembly OBLV01 (sample SAMEA3888446, study PRJEB22518) | metagenome | reverse complement strand
AGTAAGAGCGTCCTCTCGTCTGACGCTAACGATGCGTGAGTGTCTTGAGTGACGCGCCCGAGTCCGCCGGCCCGCCGCCTGATTATCCCCCGCCACTCGCAGTCATAAATCAGACCGCGCCCGTGCCTCGACGGATTCGCGCAGTGTTGAACCGGCGACAGGTCGTCGACACCAGCTCAGCGCTCTACGTATGGGAGTGGAATCGCTATCCCCAGTACTACATCCCTATCGGTGATGTAGATCCCGAGGCGCTGGTCGATGAACAGCACGAACAACGGCTGAGCCGCGGAACGGCGCGTCGTTATGGTTTAACTGTCGGGTCAGTGTCCCGGCCAAGCGCTCTCAGGGTCTACGGCGAGGACGCTCTTTACGGGTTGGCTGGCCGCGCTCGCTTCGAATGGGACGGCGTGGACGCGTGGTACGAAGAGGACGAGCAGATCTTCGTGCATCCACGCGATCCCTACACGCGAGTCGACGCCTTGCGCTCGACCCGCCACGTCCGAGTCGAACTGGATGGCATCGTTCTGGCTGAGTCCACCTCACCTGTGCTGGTCTTCGAGACCGGGCTGCCAACGCGTTATTACCTCAACGGTACCGAAGTCGATTTCAACCACCTTGTCCCAACTGACACTGTCACGAGTTGCCCGTACAAGGGCACCACGACTGGGTACTGGACCGCCGAAGTCGGCGAGAGCACCTACAAGGACATCGCATGGACGTACGGCTTTCCGACCCGGCAGCTCATCCCGATTGCAGGGCTAATCGCTTTCTACAACGAAAAGGTCGACCTGGTCCTTGACGGTATACGGATTGAGCGGCCAATCACCCACTTTTCCCACGGATACACGCCTCCTCCGCCCTAGCTATCAGTCACATCACGCTGATTCGGCCCTGACAGCCCACCGTCCAAACGATCTCAGAGGATGGTCTGACACGGCTCCAATGGCTATCCGTGCCCGCAACCAAGAACCCGACATGCAAAAGGAGAACAGGATGAGACGCCACAGCGCCAGTAGGTCGCTGACATTCAGAGCGGTAATCGCCGGAGTGGTACTATCAGGAACGCTGCTCAGCCTTTCGAGCACCGCCTCCGCCGACACTGCACATGAACCCTCTTCGCATTCACCAGGCGGGGCCGTCTTTGTCCAGACGGACAACCCGTCGGGGAATCAAATTTTGGCGTACCACCGAAACGGCAATGGGCAACTGACAGAAGCCGAAACGTACAACACTGACGGTAACGGGTCGGTTGCGGCGGGTTCGGCGGTTGACCCCTTAGCGTCACAGGGGTCTCTGACTCTCGCGGCGCAGGGGCAGGTGCTTCTCGCAGTTAATGGCGGAAGCGACACAGTCTCAGTGTTTCGCGTCGACGGTGCCACCCTCCACTTGTCGGGAGTCGTCCCTAGTGGAGGGGACGTTCCCTCCTCAATCACCGTTCACGGGGCCCTGGTCTACGTTCTCAATAGCGGTGGAGCCGGCTCAGTCCAAGGATTCATACTCATTGGAGGGCGACTTTGGACCCTTCCGAACTCGAATCGCAGCCTCGGATTGGCCAATACGACCCCGCCATTCTTCCTAGACGCACCTGGTCAAGTGGGAATCACACCTGACGGCCGTCAGCTGATCGTGACGACCAAGAGCAGCGGCAACGATATCGACGTTTTCTCGTTGAACTTCTTCGGTATTCCGAGTTCGGAGCCTGTCGTGAATCCGGCGGCGGCGCCTATACCGTTCGCGTTCACATTTGACTCTGCCGGTCACCTCGTCGTCACTGAGGCAGGTGCGAGCGCCCTGACGTCGTACACCGTTCATCATGACGGGACGATAACGTCCCTTGGGACCGCCGGGGATGGACAAGCGGCGTTGTGCTGGGTGATCCGGGATGACGGCTACTTCTATGGTTCCAATGCTGGCAGCGCCAACGTGAGCCAGTTCGTATCGGGTCCGTCCGGGGCCACGCAACTCGTCGGGGTGGCAACCCCCACGACCGGCGGCGGTGCGACCGACTCCGCAGCCACCCCCGACGGCCGGTTCCTCTACGTGGAGGAGGGGGGCGCCGGTACCGTCGACGAATTCCAAGTCGGACGTGGGGGCTCCCTTACCCCAATCGGGGAACTGGCGGGGCTGCCGGCGCCGATGGAGGGTATAGCGGCCAGTTAGCAACATGTGTCAACGCACTCGGCGAGTGGGGTATGGGACCGTAGTCCCATACCCCACTCAGCAGCCAGCTCGTTTATGGTCATTTGGATTTACGCACAGATACGAGGTCACGCGCAACCGCCGATCTCAGGGTAAGAACTTGGCCAACCGTTCAGCCAACTAGTCGTGAGCAGTGATCCGGCCAGATTGCCACCCCGGAAGCAAGTGACATCTGCCGCGGTCGGCTCGATCGCTCAGAGATGTTGTCGAGGCATGCGCTCGGTGAGCCACGAACGTCAATTGGCCGGCGACCACACGTCGGCAACCTAGGTCAGCCTGATCTGTGGGCGCGAATACCAAAAGGAGACATTGTTGAGCGAGCAGTTTCCCTCGGAAGGTGCGATGCCCCCCGACGTGAGCAACTCGGGCACGGGCGGCCACCTCTACATGCAAACGAACGAGAGGGAGAACCGGGTCGTCCATTACCTGCGTTCAGCGGACGGAAGACTTACGGAAGCCGACCGGTGCCCCACTGGCGGGTCAGGTGCTGGTCCGCTCAACTTTCGCGCCAATCCAATGGGGCTCGTCGCTGAGGGCGCGAACAGCATGATCCTGACATCGGACCACAGGCTTCTCTTTGTCACGAACGTGGGTGACAACTCAGTGTCCAGCTTTGCCGTCGGTAGCGACGGCCAGCTGCGACTTCTGGACGTGATTCCAACTGGGAGCGCGGTGACCGGACAACTCGGGACGGCTAAGTCGCTCGCATACGGCGCCTCGAGCCGCACACTGTACGTTCTGCACACGATAGGATCAGACAACATTCGACTTATGTCTGTAGACGATGACGGCATGCTCGTCGCCCGTCCCGAGAGTTACACCGCGGCCCCTTCAGACAAGCCCGGGCGCCTTAACACGATGGTCGTCGTTTCGCCTGACGATCGGTTTTTACTCGTCGGCGCCTCGATCGACCAGTTTCCGACTGTCAATCCGGACGGAACCGCCAACCTCTGGTTCGAGCGTGATGGCAAGCCGCACTCGATATTTCCGAATAATCCAGACGGGGACGGCTGGGCCGTGTTCCCGATCGGCGAGTGTGGTCGCCTTGGCGAGCCAACGTTCCAGGACGCTGGTGGGAGTTCGCCCTGGTGCCCTCTTTTCCTTCGTCACCGTCCCGATAGGTTCGCCATCGGATACGCAACTTCGGACGGGGTATCCCTGGCAACCCTGGCCTCTGACGGCAGGATCTCAGTTGGCCCGGTCGCAGAGGCAGACACCTCGAGGGGCAAGCCCTCGGCGCTGTGCTGGATGACGATCACACCGGATGATCATTTCCTCTTCACCACGATGACCGGGTACGGCTACATAACCAGTTGGCGTATCAACGATGACGCCGTCTCGATCGCCAAGGATCCGGCCTGTACCCCGATCCCCGGCGATGGAACCTTCCGCGGTCTCGGCGGGATGGTTACGTCGGGTCCGACGGATATATGGATCAGCCCTGATGGTAGCATTGTGTACCAGATTTACCCAAACGCCGCGAGGTTGGTCGGTTACCAGGTCCAGCTGGACGGATCGCTTGAGGAGATCACGACCGTAGAGATTCCCCACAACACCTCGACCGGTTTGGCTGGATTCTGATAGGTGGGAGAGGCCATCACATTTCATGGCGTGCGCCACTCGGCCTGTCACAGTAGAAGAGGGCATCCTTGCTTGGCCGCGAGCGCGTGACGAGTTGGTGGTTTGCCGACCGGCGCGGGCCTAAATCGGTGAACTCGGAGACGTCCCCGTTCGCTTCGCCTCAGTGCCACCGAATCCTGAGGTACATGCAGCTCTCCGGCGACTGCAGGACCAAGGGCTTCCGCTCCTCACCCTGACGGACAACACTCTTGAGATCTCGGCCGGCAGTTAGAGGAGGGCGGCATGATTGACCTGTTCGAACGGCGTCTCGGCGTCGACGAATCGGTCAGGCATCACATGCGGCATTAGAGGGGTGCGACTTCGTTGCCGGCGATCTCGTCGCATGCCACATCTGGGAGACCATCGGGGCTCATGCGGCAGGCTGGCAAGCCGCCCTGATCTTTCGGATCGGCAACGCCCCACCCGGCGTCGGATCTCAGCCGACCTACGTCGGCCCGGACCTCGACGACGTCGCGAGCCGACTCACAGCACGCGGCATGGCAGCGGGATGATATGAGCCGGAAGCGGGGAGGCCGCGTTCGCGGCAAGACGAGGAGAAGAGCCATGGTGCCTTGGGATTGCGTCCACCCATTACCATGTCGTACGAGCGATTCACGAGCACGACCGACCTGGCGCGAAGCCCTTCGGCGAGGGCGCCCCCGCGCCCCGCGGCGAACACCCCCTTGGCCGTCGGCCGGCCGATCCGGCGTTATCGGCGTTTGGCCAGAGGCGACGACTTCGGTCGTTCACCGGTCGAGGCCCACGGCTTCGTCGACACTGAGGTCTCGTTCAATCCCGTGCGAGACGACGGACTGACCGGCCGCCAGCTGCAGCTGGGCGCCGTCGATTTCGACGACGAGCTTGTCGGGCTCGAAGGAGACGTGGCCGGAGATGCGCTGGACCTCTGGGAAGGCGTGCTCGTACGACCAGGCGGCGGCATGGCTACCCGCAAGGTCGTAGTAACTGCAGATGCCCTTGTACGGGCAGAACGTCTGCATCTCGATGGGACTCAGCTTGGTCTCGTCAACGTCGGTTCGGGGAAGGTACCAGCGGGGGGCGAAGCCGGATTCGTACAGCACGACGGGATGACTGCTGTCGGCGATAACCGTGTCGCCGTGGCGCGCTAGCAGACGACGGCTCGATTGTCGGATGTCGATGCGATGGTAGGCGTCGGCGGCGTGGCCCAGGATCCGCTCGTCCTCCTCGTAGAAGCTGTCCATCGCTCGCCAGGCGAACGCCACCCGGTCCGAAAACTCCGAGGCGTAGCTTGGCGGGGCGGTGTGCTGCCACGCCGCCCGGGGCGATTTGTGGTCGCCGGCCCGCACGGTGAACCAGGTCGTCTCACCCAAGTCCCGGTGGCTCGTGCGGTGATCGCTTGGATCCAGGGTCTCGGTGGTGACATCATCGAGGCGGAAATAGGCCACCGGGTAACGTCCGGGTTCGTGGAGCAGGATGACGTCTTCGCTGTCCGCGATCCAAGTACCGGCGAACCGCACCCGCATCCGTCGGCGCAGGGGTTCGGCGTAGAGCAGCCGCTCGGGGAGGGGCACAGCAACGAGAAAGCGACCCGTTCGGGCAGTAGCCAGAGGCGATCCTTGCCAGGCTAAGCCCATCGCCCGCCTCCGAGCGCCTTGTTCCGAGGGCGATCGCCTCGGCTACGACGACGATGCATCATTCGGTGTTGCTCCTATCTTTGCGGTGGCTGTTGCGGTCCGTGACCCTCGGGTGCCTCGGCGTGATCGGACGTGGTCCAAGCTCCGCCAGACGGGATCGTCTAAGGACGCGTCCTCGGTTCGGGCCAGCGCCCCGGCTGGCCCAAACATGCCGTCGTTGCGACCCCACACCGCCAGCACTGGAACGGCGCTCCCGCAGGTAGCGGTCCAGCCGAGGGTAGAGCGCTAAGTCGGAGGCGCAATTGGCGAAGAGTTGGATCTGGATCGCGTCGTTGACCGGACGACTGACGAGGGCGTGGTCGTGGATCCAGGTATCAGGGCTGACAACGGTCGGATCAGGTGTGCCGTTGAGGTACTGCCACCTGATCGCGTCGAGGGTGAGCACTTGGCGGAGCCCAGCCTCAGTATCGAGATTCTGGTCATGCCAATAGTCACGGATCGGTTCCCAGAAGTCGTCGATGAAGCCGACCTGGTAGGCATTGCCGTTCTGGGTGATGATGGCCGACACCGCATCGGGATTGCCGAGGGCCAATCGCCATCCGACGGTGGCCCCGCAGTCCTGGACGTACATGGCAAAGCGCTGGACGCCCAGCTTTTCCAGTAGGCCGCCTGTGAGTTCCGCCAGGGCGTCGAACGTATAGGTGAACTGCGCAACCAAAGGTGCCTCCGAGAGCCCGAAGCCGTGGTGGTCGGTTGCGATGACGTGGTAGCGGTCGGCCAGGGCGGGGATCAGGTCTCGGAACATGAAGGAGCTACTCGGGTAGCCGTGCAGCAGCACGATGTTGGACGCCCGCACGGAGCCCGCCTCGCGGTATAAGAGCCGATAGTCGCCAACGCCCGCATAGCGATGGTGCGTGACAAACGTCTCTGGCACGTCTTCTCTCGATGGCTCGACGTAAGGGTTGGACCACGTTCAGCCCGGTGGTGACCGACAGCCTGCTCACAGCCGTTCCGGGCTCGCATCCCCCGGTGGGTAGTTCCTCCGCTTCGCACCCGACGGTTATGGCAGTACCAACCATGCGAACTAACCAGCGGGTGATGTAACCAGCACTCAGCAGGCGGCATGATCCGCCTATCCACTGAAAACTCCGATCTCACCGTGCAATTCGTGGCGTGGTGCGGATGGCTCGGCTCCTTCGACAAAGAAGCCAGGCGTTCCCCCGAGTCACTGGATTACACAGCCACACCGCTATCCGATTCAACTGCGTCACAAGGAGACTGCGATGTTGCCGCTACGGTGCAAGACCGTCGAAGCTGTGGGCCTTCGTGTCTTCTACCGACAAGCTGCGGACCTGCAAGCGCCGAAACTGCTACTCCTGGGAGGCTTTCCGTCGTCGTTCCATCAGTTCCGAAACCTGATCCTTGCCCTGGCCGACCCCTTCCACGTGTTGTCCTTCCCGTACCCGGGTTGCGGGAGCACCGACAGGCCGGATCCAGCGCAGTTGGACTACACCTTCGATCACATCGCCGAGGTCATTGATGCACTCGGCGCCATCCACTTCACCGGGTCGATGGGCTTGTACAGGCAGGATTATGGCGGTGCGATCGAAAACCGCCTAATTGCCATGCATCCCAACTGGCTGTTGTGGCAAGTCATCCAGAACGCCAACAGCAACGAAGAAGGATTTACCCGAAGTGTGGGACGGCCTCCGGCATGCGCTGTGAGTCGATCCCAGTGCGGCGACCAAGGCGCCGCTCCGGGCCTTTCTGGAACACGACACCGTCAAGGCGATCTACACCACGGGCCACGTCAATCTCGACGTCATCAGCCCGGACATTTGGAACATGCACCTGTTCTTTCTGACCCGGGACTTCTACGACAAGGTCGTCCTGCCTCGAACGGCCCTCGGGCGCTACGGAACGGCCGGCTGTGTTCGACTTGACCGCGCGGCGACAGAACGACGCCGGTTTCCACCGGGGCGAACTCGAAGTCCAGCGGCGAGCCGGCGTCGAGGCACAGGCCGCCAGGCTGTCTGGGATGCTCGAACCGGTCGAGCTGGTGGGCGGAATCGTCACTTTCTTTGGTGATCGGACCTTCGCAGCCCTCACAGCCCGTGACGCCAACGGGTTGCTTTGGGTGAGCCCGCTTGTCGGACCGCCCGGCTTTCTACACGTGGCCTCGCCCACCATGCTGGAGGTCGTCACCCGTCTTCCGGAGGGTGATCCCCTCCATGGTCTGCCGGTTGAGCAGTCCATCGGTATGGTCGTCATCGAGTTCGCAGCGCGGCGACGAGTTCGAGTCAATGGCCGGTTGATCTACGCCGGTGACCACCTCGTCGTGGCCGTGGAGCAGGCGTTTGGAAATTGTCCCCGATACATCCAACAGCGGGTGCTGGCGATCGAGACGCTTGAGGACCTGCCCGCTAGCGGTGTACGCCAGGGCACGACATTGGCCGAGAGCGACGTCGCCCTCATCCGTCAGGCGGACACGCTCATACTCGGCACCACGAATCCTGATCGAGGGAGCGACGCGTCTCATCGTGGCGGGCCGCCGGGGTTCGTGCGCGTCGACGGCAACGAGCTGTGGTGGCCGGACTACGCCGGCAACAACCTATTCAACAGCTTCGGGAACCTCGAGGTGGATCCGGAAGCGGCCCTGCTGTTCCCAGAGTTCGAGTCCAGTCTCACCCTCCAGCTGTCCGGGATCGCCCGGGTGGAGTGGGGGGCGCCGGGACAGGTCGGCGACGACGGCCAGACCGGACGACGGGTGCGCTTCGTGGTGGACCGTCTGGTGGCTGGCCAGCTCCTGCCGGCGCGGGAGACGGCACACCTGGCCTACCCCCGCAACCCGACGCTGACTGACTGATCTTACCAGTGCCGACCTGTCACGTCGGACACCCAGCGGTAGGTAGCCAAGCTCAGTCGCCTGGATCCGGTAATGGCACAGCTCGTCCGCGCCCTGGCTGCCAAACTGCGGTAGAAGTCGGCGAAGGTCGCCGCCCCCACCTGAGGTCGAGAGAGACAGTCTCAGTTGCCCCTGACCGGCGCCCCGCAGTGTTTTGAATCCCCCAGCGGGTAGTCCCACCAGGTGGTGAGGGCGACCAGCGATAGCGTTTTGGCCGATGCGCCTGACTGGAGGACCTTCGTCGTGGCCGCCAGTCGGCGAATTGGTGGACCGTCGAGTCGAGCGTCGGACGCTTGACCTGCTCGTTCAGGCGGCGCGCGGAGGAGAGAGCCGCACGCTGGTCATACACGGCGAGCCGGGGATCGGCAAGACGGCACTCCTCGATTACCTCGACGACAATGCTCAAGGTTGTCGAGTTGAGCGGATCGCGGGCTTCCAGTCGGAGATGCAGCTGCCATACGCATCGGTGCAGCAACTCTGCGCTCCCTTTCTCAACCGTCTCGACCACCTGCCGTCCCCTCAGCGTGACGCCCTACAGACCTCGTTCGGCCTAAGCGAACAACCACCGTCTGACCGCTTCCTGGTTGGCCTGGCCGTCCTTGACCTGCTGGCCGACGCTGCTGAGGCGCGCCCGCTCATCTGTCTGGTGGACGATCAGCATTGGTTGGACTTCGCCTCGGCCCAAGTGCTGTCGTTCGTTGCCCGCAGGCTGGGCTCCGAGTCGCTCGGGATCGTCTTCTCGACCCGCGTCATCAACGAGCATCTGGCCGGCTTGCCAGAGCTGGAGATAGGCGGGCTGCCGGCCTCGGAGGCCGCCGCCCTCCTTGACTCGGTGTTGCCGGGCAAGCTCGACCCCCGCGTCCGCGACCAGATCGTGGCCGAGACCAGGGGCAATCCGCTGGCGCTGCTCGAACTGACCCGGGAGATGACCCCGGCAGAGCTGGCCTTCGGCTTGGAGTTACCCGGCGCAGTTCCATTGTCCGGGAAGATCGAGCAGAGTTTCCGTTCCCGCGTGGTCGCCTTACCCGAGGACTCACGGCTCCTCTTGGTCTTGGCCGCCTCGGAGCCCACCGGCGACTCGGTGCTGGTCCGCCGAGCCGCCGAGATCCTCGATGTCAGCATGAACGCGCAGCAGGCACCGACCGACGCCGGGCTGATCGAGTTCGGGGAACGGGTTCGGTTCCGCCATCCCCTGGCTCGCTCGGCGGCATACAGCTCGGGCTCGATGCGCGACCGTCATCGTGTCCACCGGGCCCTTGCCGACGTTACTGATCCCGAGCTTGACCCTGAACGCTACGCCTGGCACCGGGCGCAGGCTTGTGAGGCCCCGAGCGAGGAAGTCGCCGATCAGCTCGCCGGGGTGGCGCAACTGGCGCTCGCTCGTGGCTGCCTCGCCGCCGCTGGTGCCTATCTTCAACGGGCGGTGGCGCTGTCCGTCGACCCGACTCGCCGCACCGACCGAGCCATCTCGGCCGCCGAAGGCAAGATTCGCAACGGTGATTTCAACACCGCCGTCGACCTGCTGGCCATCGCTCAGAACTCACGGGTCACCGATATCCAACAAGCCCGGATTGACCTGGTGAAGGCCCAGCTGGCGCACGTCACCGATCGGGGCGGCGAAGCGCCGTCGCTACTTCTCAAGGCGGCTCGACGCCTCGAAGTGGTCGACCCCGACCTGGCCCGAGCGACCTATCTGGACGCTCTGTCGGCGGCGGTATTCGCGGGGCGGTTCGCGGCTCCCGGTGGTGGATTGCTTGACGTGGCTCAGGCGGCAGCCCAAGCCCCTAACGTCACTGGTGTCAAGTTGCGAACCCTCGATCTGCTATTCGACAGCATGGCGGCCAGCTACGCCGATAACGGCACGTCAGACGTGTCTAGTCTGCACACGGCCCTGTCCAGGTATGGCGAGGGCATGGGTGCCGACGAGGAGCTCCGCTGGATCTGGATTGCCAGCCTTGCGGCCATGCGGACCCTAAACGACCAGCGGTGGGACGAGGTCTCGGCGCGGCACGTGCAGTTGGCTAGGGGAGCGGGAGCGCTGAGCGAACTGCCCCTTGCTCTCAACTCCCGGACCTTCGTGCAGGTGCTAGCCGGCAACTTCTCGGCCGCGGCCGCCCTGGCCGACGAAACCGACGCGGTGCAGCGAGCCATAGGCAGCAACCTCGCCCCCTACGGCGCATTGGCGCTCTGGGCGTTGCGCGGCGACACCGTGGCCACCCAGAAGCTGGTCACCATCACCCACGAAGACGTCAGCCGTCGCGGCGAAGGTATCGGCATCACTATCGCCGAGTGGGCCCGGACGGTTCTGCACAACGGCCAAGGTGACTATGACGAGGCATTGGTCGCGGCCACGACTGCCACGCAGTACGAACCGGACCTCAGCACCATGGCCTGGCCGATTGTCGAACTGATCGAGGCCGCCACCCGGGCCGGCGACAGCGAAACGGCCCGCGCCGCCCATCGTCGTCTATCAGTGGTGACCGCCGCCAGCGGCACCGACTGGGCGCTCGGGTTGGAGGCTCGATCCGGCGCCCTGCTGGCTGACGACGAGAGGGCCGAGGAGTTGTACCAGGAGGCGATCGACCGGCTGGGACGAACCCGCCAGCGAACGGACATCGCCCGCGCACACCTGGTCTACGGGGAGTGGTTGCGGCGTCAGCGCCGACGTAGCGATTCTCGGGAGCAGCTGGCAACGGCCGAGCGGCAATTTCACGCCATAGGCATGGAAGCCTTCGCCACCCGAGCGGTCCGCGAGCTGCGGACGACTGGGGAGACTGCCCGCAAGCGCATCGCCGCCGGTCCTGAGAGACAGCTGACACCCCAAGAGGCTCAGGTCGCCCGACTTGCATGTGACGGACTGTCGAACCCGGAGATCGGGGTCCGCCTCTTTATCAGCCGCCACACCGTGCAGTACCACCTGCGCAAAGTCTTCGCCAAGCTCGGCATTACCTCCCGCGCCCAGCTCGACCGGGTGCTACCACCCGAGCCCTGACGTCGGCGAAAATCACCGAGCCGAGCTTGCGCCGTTCGACGACTCGAGATCGATGGCTCCCTCCGAACCCCTACTGACTCGTTGATGAGGGTTCAAAGCACTTTGGCGACGGCCCGTCGACACGAAAGGGCCGCGGACTAACTGGGGCGACTATCCATCGGGTGATGCGACCGCTCGTCACTGGACACGATAATCCAGTTCTCATCCGCGCCGAACCGGTTCGCAGGGACCTCGGAACCCTCCGTTTATCGAGTCGCCCTGCCAGCGCCGCGACCACCACCCGCGTCTACCCCTAAGGAGACCCACCGTGAAGCAACTGCTGCATATCAGCGCCAGTCCCCGAGGCGATGCCAGCGAAAGCCTTACCGTCGCCAAGGCATTCTTGGAAGGCTTCACCACGAGGAACCAGCACGTCAAGGTTGAGGAACTCGACCTCTTCGACGGCTCGCTGCCCGCCTTCGGTCGCCTGGCGGCAGGTGCCAAGATGGCCATTTTCGCGGGTGGCCAGCCGAGTCCGGAACAGACTGCCGAGTGGGACACAGCGCGTGCAGTCTTCGACCGTTTCGCGAGCGCCGATGCCTATCTATTCTCAATCCCGATGTGGAACTCCGGCATTCCCTACGTGCTCAAGCAGTGGATCGACATCGTCACCCAGCCTGGCTGGGTCTTCGGGTTCTCGCCTGAAACCGGCTACGAGGGTCTCATCAAGGGAAAGCGCGCTGCCGTGGTATACGTCAGCGGTGTCTTCTCGCCTGGAGTCCCCCTAGCGTTCGGGGCTGATTTCCACTCGACCTATTTCAAAGACTGGCTACGGTTCGCCGGCTTCGCAGCGACCGACATAGTCGAGGTCCGCTTTCAACCCACCGTCCTCACCGCGACGCCGCAGGACGACCGAGCAGAAGCTATCGCTGCCGCTCGCAACGCCGGCCAGACGTTCTAACCGCGCCGAATCGGCTCGCGGTCTCCCTCATCTCCCTTCGGTTCCGCGAGGAAGGACTCCATGCCCGCCGTTCCCGACAACCTCCGCTTCAGTGAGAGTCACGTGTGGGCCCAAGACCGTGACGGCCTATGGCGGCTCGGAATCACCGACTACGCCCAGGACAGCCTCGGGGACATCGTCGCCGTAACTCTCACGAACATAGGCGGCTCCATAACCGCCGGAGAGCCCTTTGCCACGATCGAGTCGACGAAATCGATCAGCGACCTGATCGCACCCATTTCGGGAACCGTCGATCGTCGTAACGACCGCCTTGAGGATTCACCAGAAGTCGTAAACGCCGATCCGTACGGAGATGGGTGGCTCGTCGACATCCGACCCAGTCCCGACAAATTCCTCCATGAACTTAGCCCGCTCCTCGACGCGGGTACTTACCGGCAACTCACTGGCGAATGAGCATCGACGTCGTCTACGGCTCCCACCAGGTCAGTGCCCATGTGCGGAGCAGCCAAAGTGGTCGAGGCCGCGCCCGGTACGGAGCATGCTCGATGGTCCATGGCCAAGAAAACGGTGAGCGTCCGCGCAAGGCAGCCAGGGTTGGGTGGAGTTCATGGAGCGGACACGGTGCGGCGGGTGATCTGCCACTGGATGCCGGC
>OBLV0100000434.1_pt1 | contig 12991 bp, 14 predicted proteins | sample 1520071 | NCBI WGS metagenome assembly OBLV01 (sample SAMEA3888446, study PRJEB22518) | metagenome | reverse complement strand
ACCGGGAGCGTCGCGACCGAGATCACCCCCGACAGCGCCCGCACGGCGAAGTTGCCCTCGCCGAAGATCAGCATCCAGTAGTGGAGGAGGAGGTAGTACAGCGGCGGGGAGCCGTCGTGGCGCAAGGCGTTCGGAATCTGCCCGAGCGGCAGCCGTGAGATGTTGACGCTGAGGGTCTCGTCAAGCCACAACTGCGAGGTGCAAACAAACCTCAGGACCACGCCGATGGCCACCAAACCGGACGCGACCGCAAAGGCGTAGCGCATCGCCCGGTCGGCCCGCTGCCCGAGCACATCGGGAGCGTCGCTGCGGCCGCTCACCTCGACCGTCTCCACCACCTCGACCGTCTCCAGCACCTCGACCGTGGCGACGAGCTCGACGAGGTGCTCGACCATGACCTCGCGCGTCGCTGGGGGCTGCTCGGGAGCGGCAGAAGCGATCGTCGGGCTCGATTGGTCATCGTCCGCCGAGCCCTGCTGGGTCTCGACAGTGGGCGGCACGACAGCAAAGGTACCTATTAACCCAGCCTGGAGCACATCACCACGGGCCCAGGGTCTGGCAATCCCAGCCGGCGTTGGCAACGGCGGTCTCGAGGGCGGCATCGAGATGCCGGCCTATCCCTTGGTTGCGATGCTCGGCGGCCACCACCACGCCTACGTCGCACCGGCCGAGTGTCAGGTGGGCGTGGGCTACCCCGACCACCTCACCCTCTCGCCGGGCGGTCACAAACACGCCCTGTCCCGGCGCCTGCACTCCTTCAGCCGCCAAGAGCGCCTCGGCTTCGGGATCGAGGTACCGGCTTCGGACCATTTCCAGCGCCAGCGGCCCGGCGCGAGCGACGATCGATGGCGGGCCGAAGGCGGCGTCGGCCAGCGGCTCCCATACCGCGCCGCCCCCCTCGGCCCGGCGCTCGACCAGGAGGACCACGCTGTCGAAGGTGGCCTCCGCCTGGTACCCGGCCAGTGCGGCCGTCGCCGCCTCGATCCGCGAGGCAGACGCCTCGTCGGCGAGCGTCACGTGGGCGACGAACGGCCACGTCAACGGCCGGGTGAGCGGCGGCTCCCACACCCGGGCCCGTAACGCGTGGATGGCGTCGAAACCCGCCAGTATCGGGAGGTACAGCACGGCGTTGTCCGGCAGGAAACTGGTCGGCGGACCCAGCGAAACGCTCAGGTGAGGTGGTGTGCCGGCCGCCGCCGCCCTGAGTACGGCGAGCGCCCGGCCAAGATGTTCGTGGCGCACATTGACCGGCGGGACCAGGGTCAGATGCGGTGGTATCCGACCGAGGCTGCCGTCACCCAGCGCCCGGCGCAGCCCGTCGACCTCCTCGGCGACCGGCGACGGCAGCAGCAGGGCAACGCCGAGTCGGAGCTTGGGCATGACGCCCAGGATGCCTTACTTGTCGGCCGCCACCTCGAGGCGCACCTTGGCCCGGCGTATGGCCCGCTCGCACTCCGCCGCCGGCGCCTCGGCGCAGCGCCGCTCGGCCGCATCCAACGCCCGCTCCGCCCGGGACACGTCGATCTGGCCAGGCAGCTCGGCCACGTCGGAGAGGACGTGAACCTGGTTGTCCCTGACCTCGACGAAGCCGCCGTGCACGGCCGCCTTGACCTCGGTGCCGTCGGGCAGGATCACCCGCACCGGCGAGATCTCGAGCGCCCCTACGAAGGGCGCGTGGCCGGTCAGGAAGGCGATCTCGCCCTCCGCGGTGCGGCACACCACCATGTCGGCGTCGCCGGTGTAGAGGATGCGCTCGGGCGAGACCAGGGCAACTTCGAGGGTCATGAGTACAGCGACCTACAGCTTCTCGGCCTTGGCCATGACGTCGGACATGCCGCCGACGGCCACGAAGGCTTGCTCGGGGATGTTGTCGAAATCGCCGTTGGCGAGCTTCTCGAACGCGTCGACGGTGTCGGCGATGGGGACGGTCGTACCGGGGATACCGGTGAAGGTCTCGGCCACGTACATCGGCTGGCCCAGGAACTTCTCGATCTTGCGGGCCCGGCCGACCAGGACCTTGTCGTCTTCCGACAACTCGTCGATGCCGAGGATGGCGATGATGTCCTGCAGTTCCTTGTACCGCTGGAGGATCCGCACGACCCGGCCGGCGACCTCGTAATGCTTCTCGCCGACCACATCGGGCTGTAGCACGGTGCTCGTCGATGCCAGCGGGTCGACGGCGGGGAAGATCCCCTTGGCGAACACGTCACGGGAGAGGTTGGTGGTGGCGTCAAGGTGGGTGAAGGTGGTGAAAGGCGCCGGGTCGGTGTAGTCGTCGGCGGGCACATAGACGGCCTGGACCGAGGTGATCGAGTGGCCCTTGGTCGAGGTGATGCGCTCCTGCAGCTCGCCCATCTCGTCGGCCAGGGTGGGCTGGTAACCCACCGCCGAGGGCATCCGGCCGAGCAGGGTGGAGACCTCGGAGCCGGCCTGGACGAATCGGAAGATGTTGTCCACGAACAGCAGCACGTCCTGGTTCATGACGTCGCGGAAGTACTCGGCCATGGTGAGCGCGGAGAGGCCGACGCGCAGCCGCACTCCAGGCGGCTCGTCCATCTGGCCGTAGACCAGCGCGGTGTTCTTGATGACACCAGACTCCTGCATCTCGAGCCACAGGTCGTTGCCCTCACGGGTCCGCTCACCGACGCCGGCGAAGACCGAGACGCCGCCGTGCTCCTTGGCGACCCGGGTGATCATCTCCAAGATGAGGACCGTCTTGCCCACGCCGGCGCCGCCGAATAGGCCGATCTTGCCGCCCTGCACGTACGGCTCGAGCAGGTCGACGACCTTGAGGCCGGTCTCGAACATCTTGCGCTGCGGCTCGACCTCGTCGAACGGCGGGGCCGGGCGGTGGATCGCCCAGCGCTCGTCGAGGCCGGCGATGGGCTCGCCCCGGGTGTCGAGCGGCTCACCGAGGACGTTGAAGACGTGGCCGAGGGTGGCTGGTCCGACCGGGACTGAGATGCCCCGGCCCAGGTTGCGCACTGCCTGGCCCCGCTTCAGGCCATCGGTGGGCTTCATGGCGATGGCCCGGACCCGGCTCTCACCGATGTGCTGGGCAACCTCGGCGGTGATCGTCGTCGTCGTGCCGGCGACCTCGGTCTCGAACTCGATGGCCCAGTTGATCTCGGGCAGCGAGGACGGGGGGAACTCGACGTCGACGACCGGGCCGATGATGGCCACGATGCGGCCGTCCTTCAGGCCCTCCTGGGTGTCAGTGGCGTGGGTGTCGGTGATGATGCTCACGGTTGTTCGCTCCTACTCCTCGTGGGCGTTGGCCGCGGCCTGGGACATGCCCTCGGCGCCGCCGACGATCTCCATGATCTCGGTGGTGATGCTCTCCTGGCGGGCCCGGTTGGCGATCCGATTCAGGTTCTTGATCAGCTCGTTGGCGTTGTCGGTGGCGGCCTTCATGGCCCGCTGCCGGGCGACCTGTTCCGATGCCGCCGCCTCGAGCAGGGCGCCGAAGAGCCGGGCCTCGATGTAGCGCGGCAGCAGCTCGGCCAGGATCTCCTCGGGGGACGGCTCGAACTCGTAGGAGTCCCCGGTCCCACCCTCGGCGGTCTTGACCGTCTCCAAGATGGTCGCCGGGTCGAGGGGTATGAACGTGCGCTCGACCGCTCGCTGCGTGCCGAGCGAGAGGAAATGGGTGTAGATCAGCTGCACCTGGTCGATATCGCGGGACTCGTATCGACCCATGATCTCCGCCGCGATCGCCCGGGCGTCCTCATACGTTGGTGTCTCGCTGAAACCGGCGAAGGCCGCGTCGACCCGGTAGTTGCGGTAGCGGAAGAAGTTGCCGCCCTTGCGGCCGACCGCGATCAGCCGGTAGTCCCGGCCCGCCGCCTGCTCGCGGGCGATGGCCCGCTCGGCGCTGCGCTGCATGTTGGCGTTGTACCCGCCGCAGAGGCCCCGATCGGCGGTGATGACGACGAAGCCGACCGTCGACACCGGTTCGCGGGTCTCGAGCAGCGGGTGCGAGAGGCCAGCGCCGGCGCTGGCGAGATTAGCGATCACGGCGCTGAGTTGGTCGATGTAGGGCCGGGCCGCCAGGACGCGCTGCTGGGCCCGTACGATGCGGCTGGCTGCGATCAGCTCCATGGCCCGGGTGATCTTCTTGGTCGACTGGACGCTCTTTATCCGGCGTCGCAGCGCCCGCTCTACCCCACCGGCCATGCGTCAGCCTTCGGAATCCGCGTTGCCTCCGCCACCGGGCCCCGCCTTCGTGGTGACGAACCGCTCCTTGAACGAGGCGACCGCGTTGCTCAGATCGTCCTCGGGCAGCGCCTTGCCGCCGCGGATGTCGGCCAGCAGGCTGCTGTAGCGGGCCTGGACGTCGTCGAGCAACCCCGACTCGAACCGGCGGACATCGCCGATGGGCAGGTCGTCGAGGTAGCCCCGGGTGCCGGCGAAGAGCGAAACCACCTGCAACTCGACCGGCAACGGGTGGCCGTTGGCCTGCTTGAGCAACTCGACCAGCCGGCGGCCCCGGTCGATCAGGGCCTGGGACGACTTGTCGAGTTCGGAGCCGAAGCTGGCGAAGGCTTCGAGCTCGCGGAAGTTGGCCAGGTCGAGCTTGAGCCCGCCGGCCACCGACTTCATGGCCTTGATCTGGGCCGCGCCACCGACGCGCGACACCGAGGTGCCGACGTTCATGGCCGGGCGGACACCGGAGTTGAACAGGTCGAGGTCGAGGAAGATCTGGCCGTCGGTGATGGAGATCACGTTGGTCGGGATGTAGGCCGAGATGTCACCCGCCTTGGTTTCCACGATCGGCAGGGCGGTGAGGCTGCCGGCGCCGAGCGGGTCGGAGAGCTTGGCCGAGCGCTCGAGGAGTCGGCTGTGGAGGTAGAAGACGTCGCCGGGATAGGCCTCGCGACCGGGCGGGCGGCGCAGCAGCAGCGACATCTGGCGGTACGCCTCGGCCTGCTTGGAAAGGTCGTCGTAGACGATCAGGGCGCTGTCGCCCTGTTCCATCCAGTGCTGGCCCATGGCGCAGCCCGAGTAGGGAGCCAGGTACTTGAACGGGCTCGGTTCCGACGCCGGCGCCGCCACCACGATGGTGAACTCCAGCGCCCCGGCATCATCGAGGACGCGCACCACTTCGGCGATGGTGGAGGCCTTCTGGCCGATGCCGACGTAGATGCACTTCACGCCCAGGCCCCGCTGGTTGATGATCGTGTCCACCGCCACCGAGGTCTTGCCGGTCTTGCGGTCGCCGATGATCAGCTCCCGCTGGCCCCGCCCGATCGGCGTCATGGCGTCGATGACCTTGATGCCGGTCTGCATGGGCTGCTTGACCGGCTGGCGGTCGACGATCCCGGGGGCCTGGATCTCGATGCGGCGGATGACCGTCTGCGGGATCGGGCCCTTGCCGTCGAGGGGCTGGCCGAGCGGGTCGACCACCCGGCCGAGCAGGCCGTCGCCGACCGGGATGGACAGGATCCGCCCCGTGGCGGAGACTGGCTGGCCCTCCTCGATGTGGGTGGCGTCACCGAGGATGACGGCGCCGATGCTTTCCTCGTCCAGGTTGAGGGCTAGGCCCAGGACGCCGCCGTGGAACTCCAGCAGCTCGTTGACCGACGCCTGGGGCAGGCCGGAAACGCGGGCGATGCCGTCGCCGACCTCGATGATCCGGCCGACCTGCTGGGCCTCCACGGTCGGCGTGTACCCGGCCAGCGCCCGGCGGAGGGCGGCGGCAATGTCGTCAGGATTGATGTCGAGGTCGGTCATGCCGGGGCTTTCTCTTCTCTAGAGACTGGCGCGAAGTTGCTCGAGCCGGTTGCGGATGCTGGCGTCGATGACCGTGTCGCCGATGGTCGCGACCACGCCACCGAGCACGGTTGGGTCAATCACTTCCTTCAACGAGATGCGCTTGCTGCTGGCCTTGCCGAGGGCTTCGGCCAGGCGGCGGCGGTGGTCTTCATCGAGTGGGAAGGCGGTGCGGACCTCGGCCACCGCCTCCTGGCGCTCCTCGGCGGCCCGGGCGACCAGCTTGTCGATGATGGCGGGTAGGTTGCGGCTTCGACCGGCGCCGACCACGAACGACACGAGTGACACCGTGATCGGGGAAACGAAACGCGCCCCTTTTCCCCCCAGAAGTTCCTCGACCACCTGCTGGCGGCGCTCCACGGGGATGGTCGAATCGCTCAACGTCATGCGCAGCTCGTCGCTCGCCTCGATGGTCCGGGCGAAGCGGAACAGCTCGTCCTCGACGCGCTCCAGGCTGCCTTCGGCCTTGGCGATCTCGAACAGGGCGGCCGCCTCGGCGTCGGTCAGGTCGGCCACGTCATGCCCCTCCGGCGGGCCGGGCCTCGAGCTCGGCGATCAGCTGGTCGACCAGCGCCAGGTTGCGGGTGCGGTCGAGGTTGGCTCCGACGACCTTCTCGGCCAGGTCGATGGCCAGGTCGCGCACCTGCAGCTGCAGCTGGCCCATGACCCGGTCCTGGGCCGCCTTAAGGTCCTCGATGTTGCGCCGGCGCAGCTCGGCCACCTCCTCGTCGGCCCGCCGCACCATGTCCTGGCGCAGCTGGTCGGCCGCCTGGCGGGCCTCCTCGATGATCCGGTTGGCCTCGTTGCGGGCGTCGGCCAGCTGGCGCTGGTACTCGGCCAGGATCTCGGTGGCTTCCTGGCGGACGTTCTCCGCCTCGTCGAGGTTGCTCCGGATCTTGTCGGTCCGGGCCTTCATGCCCTTGGCCACGGCCGGGAAGGCGTATTTCCACATCAGGAAACAGAGAATGGCGAAAGAGATGGTCCCCCACGCCAGCTCGGTGACCGACGGGATGATGGGGTTGGGTGCCACCTGCGCCGGCGCGGTTGTCGATGTCGTCGACTGCGCGACCAGATGGCTTCCCGCGGCCGCAAGGCCGCTGACGAAGGCGAGCATCGGCCGGACCCCTTTAGGTGTACTTGAGCAGGATGAAGACCACGAAGCCGATCAGGGCCAAGGCCTCGGTAAAGGCGATGCCGAGGAACATGGTCGTGCGGGCCACGCCGGCGGACTCGGGTTGGCGGGCCATGGCGGTGATGGCGTTGCCGACGACGATGCCGATGCCGATACCGGGGCCAATGGCGGCTGCCCCGTAGCCGATGCCGGCACCGACCGCGCCGAGACCCTTGAGGACCTCCCCGCTGCTGATGGTTACGTTGCTGGCAGCCACCAGCACGGCGTCGATCATCGATTTCTCCTCGGTTGTCTTAGAGCGTCAGTGTTCTATGTGGATGGAGCTGCCGATGTAGACGGCAGTGAGAATGGTGAAGATAAAGGCCTGCAGGATGGCGACGAAGGCCTCGAAGCCGGTGATGGCGATGTCCATGGCGAAGGGCAGGACGAAGACCGGTTTCAAGAACACGATGCTCGACCCGATCAGCGTGCCGGCCAGCACGGCGAAGGTGACCAGCAGCAAGTGGCCGGCGAGCATGTTGGCGAAGAGCCGCACCGCCAGCGAGAACGGCCGCACGATGAACGTCGACAGGAACTCGATGGGGACGATCAGGAACAGCAGGGCGAAGGGGACCCCGGGCGGCTTCACGCTGGCCGAGATGTAGCGCAACCCATGCTTCTTCAGCCCGACCACGATGTACATGACCCAGGTGATGACGGCCAGCATGAGCGGAATGGCCATACGGGCACTGGCCGGGAACTGGAAGACCGGTATGACCTCGAAGATGTTGCAGAAGAAGATGAAGAAGAACAGCGACGTCAGGTACCAGAGGTACTTCATCCCCTCGGGGCCCATGGTCTGGAGGATGATGCCGTCGGTCACGAACTCGACGACCGACTCCACCAGGTTTTGCACCCCGCTCGGCACCAGTGACTTGCTGCTGCCGGCGACGAAGAACAGCATCAGGGTCAAGATGGTGGCGAGGACGACGATGAGCGCGACCTTGTTGAAACCCCCGGGCAGGAACTGCGGCCACTTCACCAGTTGGCCGATCGGCGGGAAGCTCAGGGCGGCGACGACAAGGCTCACGACGGATCAGCGACCTTTCTGCCCAGGCTCCGGCGCTTCGGCCGGGGCTTGAGGGCGGGGTAGGCCAAGGTGGCCGATACATACCGCGTCTCCCAGAAGAGGAGGCCGAGGTGGGTGATCATGATGGTGAGTGCAAGCGGCACGACGACCACCCAGGACTGGTGGATGACGGCGAGCACGGCGACGGTCACCAGCACGAGGCGCAGCAGGTAGCCGCCCAACACCGAAGCCATCATCACCACGAGGGAGATGCGGGCGGTCACGGTCAAGATGGTGGCGGACAGTGCGAAGTTGGCCAGGACGATGGCGAGGGCGTAGCCGCTCGAGAGCGCGCCGTCGACGCCCCAGATGATGCCGGCGACGAGGAGGAGGACGGGCGCGGCCCACATGGCCCGGCGGATCATGTCCCAGGCGATCTGCTGCTCGACCGCCGGCCCGTCGAGGCGGGTGGTCAGGAGGTTGGGCTGGCTCATGCCCTACCACTGCCCGCTGGCGCCTTCTCGTTCATGTCTTTCATGTCTTTCACGGCCGCCTTGGTTGCCGCCGCCCGGCCCCAGGGCGAGTTGGCGTCGTGCGCTTTCATCTCGAGGTCGTAGGCGTAGTACATCTTGAGAAAGGTGGCGATGACCGCCAACACGAGCAACGTGATGGTAAACACGGGGACCAGGCCGAGCAGCCGGTCCAACCCGTAACCGATGGCGCCGGCCACGACCGGCGTCAGCGCCAGTTCCATGGCGCGCGTCCAGGCGTCGTCCTCGGCTCGATGAAGGTCGCGCTTGTGGTTGGCAGTCATCTTGTTGGGGGTTTTGGCGGGGCTCAGCTCAGTTTTCGAGCCTCTCCAACCGCAGGCGAATGTATGGAACAAACGTCCGCTCCCGCAAGTCCGCCCCGTTCAGCGCCCGGCGCCGTCCCGGCGTTTCGCAGCAGCTACCAGGCCGGATCCATTGCCCGCGGCCAGCGGTGGCGCCCCGGCCGGCGCCGGCTCGCCCTTGGGCCCCACCGCGCCGGCGGGCCCCGCCGGCTGTTCGGCTGACGCCCGCGCCCGGCGCCCCGACGGAGCGAAGACGGTGTACAGCCCGACACCTAGCGTCATGGCGCCGAATGGGATGATGGCATTGCCCTTGTTGTTGAAGAAGATTGGGTACAGGACGAGGGCCGAGAGCAACCCGGTCCACAACCAGAGAATGATGACCGCCCGCCGGTGTCCGTGCCCGAGGCGCATCAGGCGGTGGTGCAGGTGGTCCTTGTCGGGCTTGGTGGGGTCGCCTCGCCGGCCGGCCCGGCGGACGATGGCGAAGGCGGTGTCGAGGATCGGGATGCCGAGGATGAAGAAGGGGATGAAGATCGGGGCGAAGGTGAAGTAGGTCCGGCCGCTGAAGGCGTTATCCGTCTGGCCGACCACCGAGAGCGTCGACGCCGCCACCAGCAGGCCCAGCAACATGGCGCCGGCGTCGCCCATGAAGATCCGGGCCGGATGGAAGTTGTGGGGCAGGAACCCCAAGCACAGCCCGAGGCAGATCACCGCGATCAGGATCCCCGAGTTGTCGGGGCTGATGAGCCCGGCCTTCAGCAACTGGTGCGAGTAGACGAAGAAGGTTCCCGACGCGATGGCGACGATGCCAGCGGCCAGGCCGTCGAGTCCGTCGATCAGGTTGATGGCATTGGCCATTCCGACCACCCACACGACGGTCATCAGCGGCGCCGTGTCGGGCGACAGGACGAGCGTCGTGCCGAAGATCGGCACCCGGAAGAAGAGCATGGTGATGCCGGCGAAGTACAGGATCGTGCCGGCCAGCACCTCCGCCGCCACCTTTCCCGGCGGGCTGACCTCCCGCAGGTCGTCGGCCAGGCCGATCGCGACCATGACGGCGGCGGCCAGCACCACCCCCAGGGGTTCGGAGTTGGCCCGGAACACCGCTTGAAACTGGTGCAGCCGCGACGCCACGATCATGGCGGCCAGGAAGGCCACGAACATGGCCCCGCCGCCGGTTACCGCGGTCGGCCGGGTGTGGATGCGCCGCTCGTCGGGCATCACGAGAAACTGGAACCGCACGGCCAGGCGGCGGGCGGCGAAGGTGAGGGCCCAGGTGCCAACGGCCGCCACCGCCAGGACGATGGCGTAGCTGCTGTAGTCAGAGATCGGCCGGACCTCCCCTGCGACACGACATCGCCGACAACGATAAGGCCAGCAAGTCGGCGCCGTCTTTCACAGGGCTAGAAGTCAGGCGAGAACTTGCTGCACAATGTGGCCACCTCGTCGCGGACGGTGGCCAGTTCGGCCTCGTTGGCCGGCTCGCGCAGCACCCGGCCCATGAGGGCGGCAATGACGGCCATCTCGGCTTCGCCCATCCCCGCCGTGGTCATGGCCGGGGTCCCGAGGCGCAGTCCACTGGTGACAAACGGCGAGCGGGGATCGTTGGGGATGGTGTTCTTGTTGCAGGTGATGCCGGCCCGGTCGAGCGCCTCCTGGGCCGCCTTGCCGGTCAGGTCGGCGTCGAAGGGGCGTAGGTCGACCAGCATCAGGTGGTTTTCGGTGCCGCCCGAGACCATCCGGAAACCCTCGCCGGTCAGGGCCTCCGCCAACGCCGCGGCGTTGCGCAAGACCTGGGCGGCGTAGTCACGAAACGCCGGCTGGCTCGCCTCTCCGAACGCCACCGCCTTGGCCGCGATCACATGTTCGAGCGGGCCGCCTTGCAGGCCGGGGAACACGGCCTTGTCGACGCTCTTGGCCAGCTCGGGGCCGCACACGATGCAGCCGCCCCGGGGACCCCGCAGCGTCTTGTGGGTCGTGAAGGTCACCACGTCGGCGACGCCGACTGGGTTGGGGTGGACCCCGGCCGCGATCAGGCCGGCAACGTGGGCGGCGTCGAAAAGGAACAGCGCCCCGACGTCGTCGGCGATGCGGCGGAACGGCGCCGGATCGATCAGGCGGGGATAGGCGGTCGCCCCGGCCACGATCAACTTGGGCCGGTGCTCGCGGGCCAGGGCCTCCACCAGCTCGAAGTCGATCCGCTCGTCGCTCTCGGTGACGCCGTAGGCGACGAAGTGGTACAGCTGGCCGCTCAGATTTACCGGGGCGCCGTGGGTGAGGTGCCCCCCCTGGTCGAGTCGCATCCCGAGAACCGTGTCGCCCGGTTGGAGCAGCGCCATGTAGGCGGCGATGTTGGCGTTGGCCCCGGAGTGAGGCTGCACGTTGGCGTGTTCGGCGCCGAACAGCTCGCAGCACCGGCGCCGGGCGAGTGACTCGGCCTCGTCGACGATCAGGTTGCCGCCGTAGTACCGCCGGCCCGGGTAGCCCTCGGCATATTTGTTGGTGAGGACCGATCCGGTGGCTTCCCGGACGGCCCGGGATGCGAAGTTCTCCGAGGCGATCAGCTGCAGCGTGGTGCGCTGGCGGATCTCCTCGCGGTCGATGATGTCGAACAATTCCTCGTCACGGGCCACCGGCCAAGTCTACGGGGGCGCCGCGCCACCCCGGGGATGGGAAAAATGGCGCGCTCAGCCTGCCCGCGCAGGTTCTGGTGACGGTTGGCTGTCACATGAAGCAGCCAGACGTCACCAAAAGCTGGGAACCACCGCCGGCGCCCTCGTCGCTCACCGATCAGGCGAGGGCGGCCGACACCACCGAGTCCCAGGAGATGCGTCCGGCACGCAGCAGCCGGGGCTCGGCACCGGTGCAGTCCACGACCGTCGACGGCTCCCCGGCACAGTCGCCGGCATCGAGCACCACCTCGACCAGTGGCCCAAGGGCGGCGGACTCCAGCGCGGTCGTCGCCGACGGTGAACCGTGCCGGTTGGCGCTCGTGGTGGCGATCGGACCAACGCTGCGGCACAACGCCAGAGGAACGGGGTGATCGGGGCAGCGCAACCCGATCGTTTCGTCGTCGCTGCCAAGATCGGCGTTCAGGTCGGGGCGGCGGGGCAGCACCACCGTCAGCGCGCCCGGCCAGAAACGGGCCATCAGGCGTGAAGCGGCCGGTGGCGCGGTGATGGCCAGCGTCAATGCCTGTTCGACGTCGGCGACCAGCACCGGCAACTCGAAGGTGCGGGGCCGGCGCTTCAGTTTGAACAGGCGGTCCGTGGCGCCGGCCCGGAACGGATCGGCCGCCAGCCCGTACACCGTGTCGGTCGGCACCCCGACGATCCCGCCCGAGCGCAGGATGGCGGCGGCGGCTTCGATGGCCGACGCCGGCGGCGGGTCACCGCGGGCGTCGACGATGTTCATACGCCTTGGACGATACCGGCCGTGGGGCCGGCGACGTCCGCGCTCGACGCGCCCGTACCTGGCCCCGGCCAGCACCGGCCACCGTTCCCCAACTCGCTCTCAGCCGATGAAACGAGCGACCAGGGCCCGATCCCGGCCCGCCAGGTCCTTCTCGATCCTGATTTCGTCGAACCCGGCCCGCTCCGCCAAACCCGAGGCCGCCGCCGCCTGGTGGGGAGCCAGTTCGACGACCAGCGTTCCCGGGCGACCCAACCAGGAGGGGGCGCCGGCGACGATGGCGGCGATGGCCTCAAGGCCGGTGGGGCCAGCGTCGAGGGCCGAGCGCGGTTCCCAATCGGCCACGACCGCCGGCAGGGTCGCCAGCTCGGCGGTCGCGACATACGGCGGGTTCGAGACCACCAAATCGATGTGGCCCGCGAGCGAAGAAGGGAGGGCGTCCCACCACTCGCCGGTCAGGAACCGGACCCTCGCGGCGCGGGAACCACCGAGGCCGACCAGGTTGGCCCGGGCGATGACGAGGGCGTCGGACGACGCATCTGTCGCCCACACTTCACGAGGCTGGGACTCGGCCGCGATGGAGAGGGCGATGGCGCCCGAGCCCGTTCCCAGGTCCACCACCACCGGGTCGGGTCCGAGGAGGCCGAGCTCCAAAAGGGCGACCGACACGACCTGCTCGGTCTCGGGCCGGGGAATGAGCACCCGCCGGTCGACCAGGAGGTCCAGCCGGCGGAATCCCCAGCGGCCGACCACGTACTGGAGCGGCTCCCCGGCCGCCCGCCGATCGACCATCTGG
>OBLV0100000433.1_pt1 | contig 13040 bp, 25 predicted proteins | sample 1520071 | NCBI WGS metagenome assembly OBLV01 (sample SAMEA3888446, study PRJEB22518) | metagenome | reverse complement strand
CGCAGCGCCCCGGTCACGACTCTCCTGCGCGAAGCACATACCCCAACCCCCGCACTGTGTGCAACAACCGCGGCCCGCCCGCCTCGAGCTTGCGACGCAGCGCGCTGACGTGCACCTCCACCAGGTTCGGGTCGTAATCCTCATAACCCCACACCGACGTCAGGATCTGCGTCTTGCTCACCACCTGCTCGCGCTGCGCGGCCAGGTAGCACAACAACTTGAACTCAGTCGCGGTCAGCTCGATCCGTTCCTCGCCGCGCAGCACCACGCCTGCCTCGGCGTCGATGACCACATCGCCGACCTGCACCGTCGAGGGGATACGGCCCAATCGGCGTAGCAACGCACCCACCCGGGCCACCAGCTCGACCAGCACGAACGGCTTAACCACATAGTCATCCGCACCCCCCGTCAGACCACGCAACCGATCCGCCACCCCGTCGCGTGCGGTCAACAGCACCACCCCCGCCGTTGATGCCCGGCGCACCACGTCCAGCAGCGCGAAGCCGTCGCGCGCCGGCAGCATCACATCCAGCACCACCACATCGGGACGAAACGCCGCCAGGTCCCGCTCCAGCACCTGCCCATCCGCCCTGCCCAACACCGCATACCCAGCGCCGCGCAATCCCGTCTCTACCGCGACCCGGATCGCTTCCACGTCCTCCACCACCAACACCCTGGCCTCGGCCACGAATCCATCCTCCCCACCGCACGGGGCCCAGCGCTCACCCTCGGCTGGTGAACGGGCACGGCGCCAGCATCACCAGGCTAGGGTGGTGCCAGCTGGTGTTGTCGCTGGTGAGGTTTCGGGAGTTTCGGGGGTCTGGGCATGGTGGCGAGGACCGGATGGGGACCGCGTACGCGAGTGCTGCTGATCGGGATCGTGCTGGTGGTGGGGTTGGTCTCGGCGGCCGGATGCGGTCCTAGGTCCTCGAGCTCGGCGCCGGCATCCGGCGCCTCGGCCGGTGCGTCGCCGGTGCCGGGCGCGGCGTGCCAGCGGGTGGGCAGCGTGCACTTCGACAAGACGAAGTTCGTGCTCCACGCCGGGCTTGGTTTCGGCGCCTTTCACCACTTCATCTACGCGCCGTACAAAGCGGGCAACCTGCATGGTGTCGGCGCGCTGGCCAAGGCCGGGTTGGCGGGCCTGTTCAGCGTGCACGAGTTGAAGCTGGCCAAGGCCGATGCCGAGTCCTCGCCGACGCTGTGCCACCTCGCCGCCCCCTTCGACAAGGCCAGCGCAGCGATCAGCGGTTCGACCAGCCAGATCAAGAGCGGCAAGGCCAGCGGCCAGGACATCGAGAGCTTGAACAACGATGTCAACGCGGTACAAAACGGTGCCAAGGCCGACGGGGTACCCGCACCCGACAAGGTCCCCACCGACTCGCAACTCGCCTCCGGCGGGAACTGACCCTCGGGATGGCTTACCAACGGCTTTCGGTCCGGGTTTCGGGTTCAGGAAGCCTGACCGGCCTGGAATGCGCGGACCCGGGGCAGCGCCTTGGAGGTCGGACACCCACCGTACCGCCTTCCCCCCGAAAGCTGTTTCCCACTCCAGCGCCTGCCGACTGACCGGATACTGACGGTAACAAAGGAGGACGGCTCATCCAGGACAGTGCCTGGCAGACCGGGCGGCGGGATTCGTCGGTGTGGTCAAGGGTGTTGAGACCGTGCTGGCTGTGGGCCACGTCGATGACTTCCGGGGATGCGCCCTGGGCTTGTGAGGCGGTGACGAACGTCGCCACGGTGTCGGCGATCATGGGCTGCTCGTGCCCGAGCCGGTCCTTGCGCAACCTTCGGGTCCTGCGACCGCGACGACGACTTTCCCCACTGGCGCGTTACCGGTGCGGACGACCAACGTAAGAATGCTGCTGCATTCACGGCGTCCGTAAGAGATGCGCATCGGGCCACGATCCTCATGGTCTACCGAAGCGGCAAACGACCTGCTCGGGTCATACAGCGGCACACACGGCGCATTGGGGGGGCATATAGTCGGTGGAGCAGGTTACGTTATGGGCACACACTCACACGACTGATTAGCGTGGTGCGTGGCTAACAGAGTGTGTCAAAGTACCGGCATGCTTGGCGTTGGCCACCGTTGCTGTCTTCGGGGAGACGTTGCCGGCCATTTGTTTCAGCATCCAATCGTGATTGAGGTCCAGGACCGCGCGTGTTTCGGCGGCGATAACGGCATTGCGGTTGAGGGTGAGCTCGTTGTCTTGTTGCTCTTCCCCCGAAATCGACCAGTTGGTTGATCCCTTGACTGTATAGACGCCGTCGACGATCACGATCTTCAAATGTGAGATAGCGTTGTGGACACTACTTGTACCGATAGCGATACTATTGCCGAAGTCATTATTGCTCCACTTGGCGAGTAGCTCGCTCTCGTGCACACCCTTGGATTGACTCCGGTCCAGACTCATCTGGATGTAGACATGCGCGTCCTCCAGCTTCTGCCGAATGATCGCGTCGAGCTCGTCATCATCATACCCGAACATATTGATGACGATGGAGCGCTGCGCACTCGACAGAAGAGACGCCAACAAGCCATGGATGTCATCACGAGGAGCGAAAAATGTGCGCTCGTCTACCGGATAGCCATCGAGAAAACGCTTCTCCGCCTTGTACTGAGCGAGATCATCCCACGCAAACAGATCAGCCATCTCCACACTCTCCTAACGATCTCTGGTTATTAACCTCTGTATCAAATTTGGTGTTGGCTTAACCTCAGGGCAGCCGCTCTACATCTGCATACTCGCCATCTGATAGCCACCGTGGAAAGTTCCTGCTTATTATTAACGGTGATCAGATTTCGGTGTAGCAGTGACAGCAATTCGCCGATCACGGTTTGATGGGGTGGTTGGTGATGCGGCAAGGGATATCAGTGTTTTCGTCGAGGTGGTAGCTGGCGCAGACGCGATGGTAGCCATCGGCGATCTGCAAGGCGATTCCGTGGGTGAGGTCTCCGCGGATAAGCAGAACCGGGGACAGTGCCTTGTTGTTTTTCACCTTGGTCAAATCGGCCGCCACGTGGGGGTTGTCTGGCGGGAGTAGCCGCAGCCCAGAGGCGCGCAGCATGTCCTTGGCCTTGTAGTGGCTCAGTGGGGCGGCTTTGAGTTGGTCGATCAGATCGTTGATCTGGTCAGGAGTGGCGATCAGGGACAGGTAGGAGGCTGCGGCCGGGTAGTCGTGCGGGTCTGGCGCGGTTTTCCAGCTCACCTTGGTCACGATGGTGCTCCCTGCTCGTGGCGTGGGCGCAGGGTAACCGATGCGGTGTTGAGGCCACCATCGAATTCTCAGATGAATGGCTGATCATCGGTATGCGTGGAGGGAGTCGTGTGGTGGAAGGCTTCGAGGGCCCGACCGGCGGTGTCGAAGTAGGCGTCTGATCCCAGGGCGTGGTGATGCCATAGCGGTTCAGTCGTGCCCGGACCGGTTCGATGATCTTGGACAGCACCAGGCGGGTGTCCCGAGCCTGGAGTAGCTGGGGGAGCCGGATCAGGACCGCGGCGGCGGTGTAATCCACATCGCCGATGCGCGCCATCCGGACACAGCTGCTCGGGGGATTTTCCTGTTGGGTGATCACAACCGTCTCGGCGGCGAGGCGGGAGGTGACCAGCCCCTCGGTGGTGCGAGCGCCCGCCGAAACGGGCAATGATCGACAATGCTCGGCGGCTGATTTCACTAGCACGCTGTTGCGCGGGTGATAGATGTGCCGCAGGTGATCCACCATGGAGGTCGCGATGGCCAGCCGCACACCCTGCTTGGCGCCGATGACCACGACCGCGGCCGCGGTGAGGGCGGCGACAAGGAACTCCTCGCGGCGCAGGTGCATGCGGCGCATCCCGGCCACATTGAGCGAGCTCGATGATCCGGTAGTCGTGGGTTGCTCGATGATCGCCGCGGGGCCGCCTCTGCTCGGGGCGCAACTTCCCAGCGATTGGTTCAGCAGGAGGTATTTACTAGGGGGCTGCTTGTCCTCCTCTGTGGTGACAGATTGGCCTGCGGATGTGGAGGAGTGTCGAGATATCAGGCTTGCGGGCGGGGCCAAGCATTTTCTGGAGCGAAATGTGGGAGTCGGTGGCTGCTGCCCAATTTAAGTTCGAGCTGATTTCGAGAAGGATCAATCATGGACGTTAGAAAAGATCAACGCGTGCTTAGTTCGACAGAACGGACCGATTTTGTAAGTGCCCTACTGGGCCTTAAGAAGAGGCCTAGCCTCCTGCACCCTGGCGACCCCGAAGCTAATCGATACGATGACTTCGTCGAGGTGCACCTCAATGCTATGAATGCAATGGGAATGCCTGGAATGGGCGGAGAGCCGTCCGCGAGCTGGGCACATCAAACGTCCTCGTTCGGTCCCTGGCACCGAAAGTTCCTGCGAGTTTTTGAGCTGGAGATGCAAAGCGTAAAAGCGGGAGTAACCATTCCATACTGGGATTGGACGGTAGACCAGGGCAAGACCAGTCCGCCATGGTCCAGTACCTTCTTAGGGGGCGATGGACAAAATGGTGACAATAGGGTAATGGACGGTCCGTTCGCATTCAATCAAGGCGACTGGATAATCCGGATAAAAGACAACCCATCTGATCCCGATTACCTAACTCGGTCAATGGGCACCGACACGAGCGCCCAGAATTTGCCTTCAACCGGGCAGATGTCTTCAACATTAGCGGCCACCCCGTATGACACGGCACCCTGGGAAGACTCACTCCGCGATCAGCAGGACCCCAACCAGTGGAGAGGATTCCGCATCAGACTCGAGATCGTTCTCCACAACCTCGTCCATCGCTGGGTGGCCGGTGCCATGGCCACGGCTTCGTCACCGAATGACCCTATCTTCTGGCTACACCACGCCAACATCGACCGGTTATGGGCCCAGTGGCAAGACAAACACACTACCGAGCAACCCTATTTGCCGACCTCGGGGGCTCCTACCGGGCAGAACCTTAACGACGACATGATCTTTCACGCACACGAGCAACCAGCACCATGGCCAGGAGACGCAACCCCCGCAGAGATGGTGGACCAGCACCTCCTGGGTTACCGCTACGACACTGACCCCCCAACACGGATCCCCGGACCGCTGCCCGTAGCCGTTCCAGCCATCGAGGAGGCACGGGTTGCCGCCGACACAGAATTACGGCAGCGCGATCTCCAACCCCTGCCCATGTTCGTTTTGGAAACCGAGATCCCCGGATTGAATGAGCAAACATCGTCGAGCTCACCAACATAGCTTCGACGCACGTCATCAGCACACAGACACGGTCTGTTGCATCGGTGGAACGGGGCATTGAATCGCCCCGGCGATTCCGGAGACTCATGTTATTGAGACTCCAGCCTCGGTGAGTGCTGGGTGTTGACCGTAGTGGATCAGTTCGTATTCCGCGGGTGTCAGGTCGTGGCAGGCGCTGTGCAGGCGTCGGTGGTTGTGCCAGTCGACCCCATTCCAGGTGGCCAGCTCGACATCGTCGAGGCCACGCCAGGGGCCGCGGTGGTGGATCAGTTCGGTTTTGAACAGGCCGATTTCGGTTTCGGCCAGGCGTTCGGTAAAGGCGATCGAGGTGTACTGGGACCCGGCATCGCTGTGGTGCACCAGCCCGGATAGGTCGCGTATGCCTTGGCGGCCGCGGGTCCAGATCGCCATCTCCAGCGCGTCGAGCACCAGATCGGTGCGCATGCTGGTTGCAGCGCGCCAGCCCGGGATTCGCCGGGAGAACGCGGACGACAAAGGCCACGTACACCGTGCCTGACCAGGTCGCCACGTATGTGAAATCCGCTACCCAAGTGGCATCCGGCCGGCGCGGGGTGAATTGGCGATCGACCAGGTCCGCCGGGCGGGTTGCGGCCGGGTCGCTGATCGTGGTGCGCCGGATGACCCCACCGCGCCGAACACCCTGCAATCCCAGCTCGCGCATCAGCCGCTCGACGGTGCAGCGGGCCACCGGGATGCCTTCCCGGTTGAGCGTCAGCCACCTTGCGCGCCACATAGACCCCGTAGTCGTCCTGGTGCACCCGGCTGATCTCGTCTTTAAGCTGCTCATCGCGCAGCGCTTGACGACTGGGCGCCCGATCGCGGGCAGTGTAGTAGGTGCTGGGGGCGATGGGCGTGCCCTGACCAGACAGCACCGCGCAGATCGGCTCGACCCCCCAACGCAGCCCATCGACCGTGACATGGTCGGCGTGCTCAGTAATAAACCTCACGAGATCTTGTGTGGCCGGTCGAGCTCGGCCGCGAAGAAACCGGCCGCTGCCTTGAGGATCTCATTAGCCCGCCGCAGCTCCCGGATCTCCGCGCGCAACGTGCGCACCTCCGCCGACTCCTGACTGCTCACCCCCGCCCGAGCGCCAGCATCGATCTGCGCCTGGCGCACCCACTTGCGCACCGTCTCCGCGCATCCGACACCCAACTTGGCCGCCACCCGACGTGATCGCTGCCCACTCCGAATCATGATGCGTCCGCGACTCAGCCACCAGCCGCACCGCCCGCTCCCGCAACTCAGCGGGATATCCCCCACGCCGTCCCTGCATGACCCCATCCCATCCTTCCCCAATGGTTGGAGTCTCCGGACACGTCGGGGCGATTCAATTTGCTACCCCCCGAGCGATCCTTCAGTTAAAGGATCAGGCCGGATCGGCGGCTGATACCACTCATCAGCAAGCGATCTGCGCACGGATGAGGGCCTGGTGCGCTTCGACAGGTGGGGCATCGGCGCAGTCCTCGATCATCTGCAGCTGACGTTCGTCGAGTCGGGCCGACCGATAGGACGAGTCAGCTCACGGCGTCCGATGTGCTTGTGGCAGTGCTGGCGCCCCGACGCGCGCTCAGCAGTCAAACACCGGTAAACACCGAAACCGAGCGCCCAGCGTCCAACGGGATCCCGTGGTTCGCTTTCGCCAAGGCCAACCGGCGGGTGACGTGCTACTACTTTTACCTCTGGGACATCGATTTCGGGCCGGCGTTCATCAAGATCTGTGCCTATTTCCCGTATCCGGCCAAGATCTGGATCAACGGTCACGAGTGGGCCAAGCGCCAGGCCACCGGGCAGGGGCTGGAGTTCGCCGAGCTGTCCAATGGCTTCGCCGCCACCACCGATCCCGTCGCGTTGCAGGCCATCTGTGACCGATTGGGTCCGGGCACGATCACGGTGTTCGTCGAGCGTTGGTTGTCCATTCTGCCGCTGCCCCTGACCGAGGCTGACCGGGCCGCCGGGTACTGGTGGGAGATCTCTATGCGCCAAGTCGAGGTCTCGCGCACCATCGTTCGCCCAACCCCGGCACGCTCGGGGGTTCTTCGAGGCTCTGGTCACCGACAACCTCGACATCGGCCGACCTGAGCAGGTCGAGCTAATCTTCGCCAATCGCCGGGTGCGACCAGGGCGTGCGCCAGCCACCCCCGAGATCTTCAAGACCAAACTTGTCACCCGTGGTGTCGAGGTTACGGTGAACGCGTTCTACCAGCACTCCCGAATCAAGCAGTACCTCAAAGACGGTCGCGCGCTGCGCATCGCGACCGTCATCAACGACACCTACGATTTCGGCTGCCAGCGCCGCCTGCGCAATCTCGATGAACTCCAGACCAAAGCCCGCGCCATCAACCACCGCCTGCTCGATACTGAACGAGTCGGCCAGGGCTGCGTCCTTGCGAGTCCAGCCTTTGAGCGGATCGCACACCCCACCGTCACCGATGATGGCAGGAGGGCCCCGGCCCTACGGTTCGGCGACCCTCGGGTCCAAGCCCTGGCCGGCGCCCTCTGCCACACCCTGCACGCCCTGACCGGCATCACCAACAAGAGCCTGCGCGCCTTGATGACCGGACTGCTCGGCGGCAGCTACACCACCAACCAGCAAGCTACGACCTCACCCGGCTACGCCGAAACGGCCTGATCACCCGCACCCCAGGCCGCAACCTCTACCACCTCACCGACGACGGCCTCGCGTTCGCGATCTTCTACACCAAAATCCACAACCGGGTACTGCGACCGCTGCTCACCACCACCGCATCACAAACCCCACCACCACTGCGCACCGCGTTACGCACCATCGACCAGCACATCAACGCCCGCTTCACCCACGCACGACTACCCACGGCGGCTGCCTGACACGCTGACCAAATGCCAAAGTCCTAGCAACCAAGGATCGCTAGACGAGCTGGACCTGGTGGCGTTGATGATCGACGGGGTGCACTTCGGTGATCATCTGTGCGTGGTCGCGCTGGGGATCGGCATCGACGGCACCAAACACCCGCTCGGGCTGGCCGAGGGGTCACAGAGAACACCACCACAGTGATCGAGCTGCTCACCGGGCTGCACGAGCGCGGGCTGGACACCACTCGTCCACTGTTCGTCGGCATCGACGGTGGCAAGGCGCTGCGGGCCGCGGTGGTGCGGGTGTTCGACCATCCGGTGATCGGTCGCTGTCAACTCCACAAGATCAGAAACGTGGCCGACAAGCTACCCGACCATCTCGCCTCGACCGTCGACAAGCGGATGCGTGCCGCCTACCACGCCGATTCGCCGCTGGCCGCCCAGGCGCAGCTCGAGGCACTGGCCAAGGAGCTCGAGCGCACCCACCCCGGCGCGGCCAGCAGCCTGCGTGAGGGCCTGGCCGAGACGCTGACCGTGCTGCGCCTGGGTATCCCGCCGACGCTGGCACGCACACTGCGCAGCACCAACAGCATCGAATCCATGATCTCCATCTGCCGCACTCACGCCAGCAACGTCAAGCGCTGGCGCAACGGACAGATGGCGCTGCGCTGGTGCGCCGCCGGGATGATCGAAGCCGGCAAACAGTTCCGCCGCGTTAATGGTCACCTGCACCTGCCCGCACTACGCGCAGCTCTCGACGCCCATGTCGCTGCACAAACTGTCGGTGCCGTCCGTCAAGATGAACCCATGATCGCCGCCTGACGATCATGAGGACCGCCACCGAAGTTCAAGGGGAGCGGGGCAACCTCGTATTCGAGCCCTACAGGTCAGCTCACTGACAAGATCGATGACCAACGAAGAGGGGGACCGTAACGTGCCCCCTGTGGTAGCGGATCAGTCCACCAGTGCCGCCAGGGCATCGTTCACAGTGGCGTAGGTATCGAAGAGCTCTACCAATCCGGTGACTTGTAACGAGCGTGCTACAACGCGGGTGACCATGCCGGCGAGATGCAGTTGGGTCCCGGTGGTCTGTGCGAGTTCGCGGGCATGTAGCAGGCTAGTCAGTCCGTTGGAGCCTAAGAAGCGCACCGATTGTAGGTCCAGGATGAGGTGGGTGGGGGCAGCGGTGAGCTGTTCCTGGATGCGTGTATCGAGCAGCGGCGCGGACAGCGCGTCCAACTCGCCTTCTATCGTGGCTACGCATATCCCCACCATGGGGTTCTGCACGGTTAGCTCAAGTAGATGCTCGGGGGCGTACAGTAGGCGACCGTTGGCTATATTGTCGCCATTCAGGTCGGCTGTGCGCGGTGGGTCGGAGGGATTGGTGGTGTCAGCGGCGGGTGACCTGTCCGCTTGATCACCGGAAGGATTTTTGATGGTCGTCATTGACGGTACGCTCTCCCCTGCGGCGCAGCATACATACACGGAGGCATACCCCCACTGCCGGAGGTGTGATGCGTCGCGCTTATCCCAGAGTACTGACAAGCCAGAGTTCCGTCGAACCGGGTCCTGTGTGACGGCACGGACCCCACACGATTCACAGGACGGTTGGCCGAGCGGTGGTGCCGAGTCAGTCGAGCAGCCGCTAGCACGTCGAATCCGATGCGGCCGGCCCAAACATTTCAGCCTGATCACCCAGCACCGTAATGTCAGAGATCGTGAGTGGCACCGTAGCGGATCGTAGCGCCAAGTCGATCAGGATCCGATCTGGATCATGACGGACCCGTGGCTTGCGTAGCATCGCCAACCCCCTTGGGCCAGTTACACGGTCCAGCGTGCCCGGTCCGCCAGGTCAGCGAGCACCGCAACCAGCATGCGACACCACTCCGGTCCCGTCCGTCGTTACCGTGATCTTCGGGCGCGTCGTTGTAGTCCGCACCTGAAAAGTGCCTCTCCATCAGTGGATCCGTACCCTCGGTAACCCGGTTTCCCCCGGCACATAGGCACTTCTCCGCATTTCTGTTCACTGAAGTCATTTTTCTTGATCTGACCGATGCGCAAGTAGCCTTTTAATTTTCTTCAAGGCGTTGCCCGCGGCGGCCGGGGTGGGGCGGCTGGGTCCAGCCGGCCACCAGCCCTTCCGGCAGCATGCCAGTGTCACCGACCTCGACAGCGATCTCGTGCAGCTTGCGGTTCAAGTGCTGGCTGGCCACTCTCAACAGGTCGAAGGCCTGCCCCCGAGTGAGCTGGTGGCGAGCCATCAGCACACCGACCGCCACCCCGATCTCACGACTATTGCCCAGCGCTCGCTTCAGGTTTTCTGCCTGGTCCCGGTTCACATCGGCCGCGACCGCCATCGCGCCATGAGTGGCCAGCAGTAAGCCGACCTGGGTGGCCGAGTCAACGAATGCGTGCGGTCGCTCGGCGTACAGGTTCAATCCAGCAATCAGCTTGACCGTCGCCAGCTCAGGGAACAACCGAAAGGAGAGCATGCTCGTCCACCCGAACTCCTTGTGCACCCGAGTGCCGTACTCCGGCCACCTGCTATCCCGGCGCAGGTCTACGGGTCGGTAGAGCGTTTCCTCGACGATGGCGTCTACACAAGGACCGGAGCCCAGCTCGTATTGGATGGCATCAGCCTGCCGCGCACGGTCATCGGTGGCCGAGACTGTCTTGAATTGCCCATGTCGATACATCGTGATGCTCGCCGCGTTCGTACCGGGCACCCGTTGGACCGCCACCTGGGTCAGTGCATTGAACACCGATCCCGGATTAGTCGAGTTGATTTGCCGGCCAAGATCATCGAACATCACCGCAACATCGCGCAAACAGGTGGACTGCACCTCCGAAGCTGAGGGCTCTCTCATAACGATCTGCCACCAATCGGTAGGATCAGATACGGGATGCTGCACCGGGCACTGGGCGGGCAGAGCACCTGCCTGAGCCGTCGATCAAACAATCTCACCACTGTAGACCCATCAAGCCCACATGGGTGGGGCGTGCGTGAATACAGGTCGGGGTAACTCCGAAACGTAGGCCCGACGAGGGCACTGTCAACTTGTGGCGGCTGGAATGATCGTCGGGTTGGTCGGGCGTGAGGAGAGGCTGGGGCTGGCGGGTATCGAGGTGCCGTCATACCGAAGGTTTTCGCTACCCGATAGAGATCATCAGCCATTGCGTGTGGCTTACTACCGCTACCCGCTCAGCTCCGCGAGGTGCAAGATGAGCTTCCCCCCGTAGCACGGACACTCCACCTGAGGTGGCTTCGGCCACCAGGGGGGATGTTGCTGTGCCGCCTGCTCATCCTGCTGAGTTTCGTCGTCGTGCTATTGAGTTGGCCCGTGCGCGGACCAAACCGATGGCTGAGGTGGCGAAGGATCTCCGGATTTCTCCAGTCGTGTCTGCGTAATTGGGTGGCCCAAGCCGACGCCGACGAGCGCGGGAGTCAGACGCGGCTGACCAGTGCTGAGGAAGAGGAGCTGGCGGTGCTGCGGCGGGATAAGCGCCGATGAGAGCTTGAGGTGGAGATTCTCAAGCGGGCGGCGGCGTATTTCGCCCGGGAGAATGTTCTCCCCAGCTGATCTACCCGCTGGTCCGTGAGCTCGGGCGACGACGACATCGATGTCGCGGTGGCCTGCCGGGTATTGGCGGTATCACAATCGGGTTATGACGACTGGCTCGGCCGGCCAGCCTCGATCCGCGCCCAGGAGGATGAATATTTGCTGAAGCTGATTGAGCAAATTCACACCGATTCCCGCCAGACGTATGGTTCACCGCGGATCCATGCCGAACTCGCGCTGGGACTGGGCCTGCCGGTGAACCTCAAACGGGTCGCCCGACTGATGCGGCAGGCCGGCATCCAAGGACGCTACCAGCGCCGACGCCACGGCTGCACGATCCGGGACCCGCACGCTGCAGCCAGCTCAGGTCTGGTCAACCGAAACGTCACCGTCACCGAGCCGAACCGGCTGTGGGTCACCGATATCACCGAACACCCCACCACCCAAGGTGTCCTGTACTGCGCAGCGGTGATGGATGCCTATTCCCGGATGATTGTCGGCTGGTCGATTGCCGGGCACATGCGCACCGAACTGGTCACCGATGCACTCAGCGACCATCATCCGCCGCCAACCCGGTAAACAGCCCGGCCACGAACGAACGATATTGCACTCTGACCACGGCTCGCAATATACTTCTTGGGCCTTCGGCCAAACGCCTCCGCGCGGCGGGACTACTCGCTTTCATAGGCACCGTCGAGGATTGCTATGACAATTCCATGATGGAGTCCTTCTGGGGCACCATGCAGCTCGAAGTACTCGGCACGAAAGAACGGTAAACCCGCGACGAGCTTGCCAACGCCATCTTCGAATGGATAGAGTGCTGGTACAATCCCAAACGACGCCATTCCAGCATCGGAATGCACAGCCCCGTCACCTTCGAGACCCTCCACACCAGGCCAGACCAAGATCACTGACCCCACACCCGAGGTGTCCGTGCTACGGGGGGAAGCTCACCGAATCACCAATCGTGCTTGACTACAACCCGGACTGGCCCGAAGTCGACATCTTCGGCTATCGCAACATGCGCCGCCTGAACTGGTTGGGCGTCTCGCGCTGCCGCCCGATCACAGTCGATGCCCTCGATCTGCACATCGAGGAACTCGACGCCGTCCACAGCACCCCCCGTACTCGACATCAAACCCTGATTCCACGAGTTCGGCCCACGTGGCACCGCGCGGCAAGCCCCCTGGTCAACCGAGATGCTCACCAACTACTTCGCCACACCACCACAAGAGTCCTGTGTGTCAGCGATCCTGGAGACCTGCCAGGGCGTGGGGTCGCGAGCGCCCGTAAGAACCTCAACAAGATCACCGAATTCATACCCGCCGTCTCACCCGGATCAGCGTGAGCGCAGCACGGGTGTGCTTCGGGGACTTGGGCCGTTCAAACTCGACTGGAG
>OBLV0100000432.1_pt1 | contig 13043 bp, 17 predicted proteins | sample 1520071 | NCBI WGS metagenome assembly OBLV01 (sample SAMEA3888446, study PRJEB22518) | metagenome | reverse complement strand
CCGGCTCGGCGCCCATCGAGAGCGCATTCAGGGGCCGGCCCTGCAGGATCAGGTACCCGATCGCGACCGCCAGGGCGGCCGCGGGGATCGGAAGCTGGGTCCAGTTGGCGTTGCCGAACGACCCGAGCAGCCAAAAGAGCACCGACTGGGTCGCCTGCGGGTTACCCCGGAAGAGCAGGAAGCTCGTCACCGATTCGAACAGGGCCGAGAGCACAACCCCGCACAAGATGAGCTGCGTGGGGGCCAGTTGCCGGCCCTGACGGGAGACCAGAAAGACCGCGGTCATGGCCGCGAGCGCCCCGATCACGCTGCCAAAGGAGATCGCCCACACCCCGAGGGAGGCGAAGGCGCCGAAGAGGAGGACAGCCGTGGCGCCGACGCTCGCGCCTGACGACACCCCGAGCAGGAACGGGTCGGCCAAGGCGTTGCGGACCAAGGCCTGCACGACGGTTCCCGCCGTCGTGAGGGCGGCGCCGACCACCGCCGCCAGCAACACGCGAGGTAGGCGGATCTGCCACACGATCTCGTCGGCCACGGTGTTCCTCGGATGACCGCTCACGTGGTCGACAACCACTCGCCACACCGATCCCGGGCTGAGCGCGACCGACCCGATCCCCACGCCGAGGGTCACGGTGACGACCAGGAGGACGGCACAGGCGAGCAACACCAGGGACACCGGTAACCGGCTCCGCCGTCGTACCGTCCCTTTCTGCTCTTTCTGCTGGCGCAGCGGTCATCCCTCCATCGAGTAACCCGAGGAAGCGAGGTCGGCGGCGGGTGTTGCGCTCCCGCACGAACCGCCCTTCTTCCGAGGGCCATTGCGTCGACCCAGGCCAGGCGACCGGACTCGCCCCCGAGAGGGACCACCGTTGCGGGACAGCGCCGGGATCACACCGGACTTCGCTGGAACTGCGCCACCCCTGTCTGTGACCGGGGCAGCCGCCACCGTACTGTGCCCCGCCGATCATCGTCAAACCTGGAGAGCTACGCAGTTATCCAGTCAATCTGGCATGCTGGCGGCATGCACCTCGTACCGGCCGAGCGTCGAGGCCGACGAATGCTCGACGGCGAGCGGGTCTGCGAAGCCATGGGCGCCATCGTCGAACCAACCGCCATCGCTCGATGGGCCGACCGGTTCGGCCTCCTAGCCGACCCAACCCGCCTCACCCTGCTGCTCTGCATCGTCCAGGGCGGGCCGATCAGCGTCACCGACCTCGCCGTGGCGACCGACCTGAACGACACGACCGTCTCGCACGCCCTCCGGCTCCTTCGCTCGGCCGGAACCGTCGTCGCCCATCGCGACGGAAGGATCGTTCGCTACGAGCTCGCCGACCCCGAGGTCGCCCACCTGCTCGAGCTCGTCAGCCCGATACCGAAACGACGCCGGCACTCCTCCCACGCCCTCTGACGCCGCCGTCAAGGTTCTGGTTGCCCGAACGCGCCATTGGCCGGCGCCTGGCGCCCGGGCGGGCAGCATCCACGTGACGCAAGCGGTTCGCAATAAACTGAGTGGGTGGCCCCAGCCGATCGAGTCGAGGCGATCCTCGCCAAGATTCGTGCCCGCGGCGGGCGGGCCACCGACGCCCGCAGGGCGACGATAGGTGTGTTGCTCAACACTGGCCAGACCCATCTGAGCGCCGAGGACATCGTGAGCCAGGTGAAGATCCAGCAGCCGGAGGTGGCTGAGTCGACCATCTACCGCAATCTGACGGCGCTCGAGGAACTTGGCGTGGTCGAACACGTCCACCTCGGGCATGGGCCATCGACCTACCACCTCACCGAAGACGGGCACCAGCACCTGCTGTGCGAGCGCTGCGGCAAGGTGATCGAGGTTCCCGACGAGACCTTCACTCCCTTAGCGGCCCAGCTAGCCGAAACCTACGGCTTTCAGATCCACCCTCGCCACTTCGCCATGATGGGTCTGTGCCGCAGTTGCCAGCGACGCCGGCGAAGTGCCGCCCGGATCCCGGCGGTGGCCGACCACTAGCTGACCGTGATCATCACGGTCCACAGGATTGCCAAGTCCGGGCAAACCTGGCCACCGGGATCGTATTCCACGCCTGCTGAGGTGAGCTTGGCGGTGCCCGGGGCCACGGCCCGAAACACGGCGTCGAAGCTGTGCGCCGGGCCGCCACCGTCGACGTATGCCACGACCCCGGTGTCGGAAGACGATGGTGCGGCGTTCCACCCCAAGCCGCACCCGGGTCCGCTGTAGTCGAGGTTGACGTCGATGGTCGTCCCGGGCGCCACGGTGACAACGCGCCCGTCGGTGCCGTCGTCGATGCCGAGCACGATGGCCGGCGGGGTCGTCGTGGTCGTCGGCGCCTCACGGGCGAGCGTCGTCGTCGTCACGGTGGACGACGTCGTCGGCGCCGGCCGGACGGTCGTTGCCGTCGTCACGGGCCGCATAGTCGTGGTCGGCGCGGGGCCACCGGACAGCGCCGTCGTCGGCGCCGCCACGACTCCCCCGCCGCCAAGGGTCGTGGAAGGCGCGGCGGGCTGATCAGAAACGGCGGGGCCCACGGTGGACACCTGACGGTTCGGGTTTGACGACCTGGTGACCAGGGCGACTACGGCCGCAAGCACGAGGACCGCGGCGACGGCCGCCAGGACCGCGACCGGCACTCGCCGGCGTTGCGCACCGTGGCGGGCGATGCCGGCGACCAGCTGCTCGCGCAGCGCGGTCAGGACAGGAATCTCGTCGTCGTTCATGCCATCTCCAGACGGTCGATCAGTTGGCTAAGCCCTCGGGCGACGCGGGCCCGCGCCGTCCCCTCGGTGGTGCCCAACCTCCGGGCCACGTCCCGGTAGGGCAGGTCCAGGCCGATGCGCAGCCGCACGGCATCGGCCAGCTTGGGGCTGAGCGTGGCCATGGACGCGTTGACCGCATCGCGCAGCGGAACCAGGTCGGCGAGGGTCTCGATGCGCTCGTACGACAGTTCCTCGACCTCGACGCGTTCCATCCCGAGTCGCCGCCGGGCACGATCGGGAACACTGGAGCGCCGGAAGGACCGCAGAAGTTGGTGGCGGGCGATGCCGAGCAGCCACACCCGGGCCGGCGCTCCAGTGTCGCGGTAACGCGTCCGACCGGCGAACGCGGCGGCGAAGGTTTCTCCGGTGAGGTCGGCCGAGGTCTGGGCACAGGCGGTCCGCCGGTAGAAGTAGGCGAGCACAACTCGAGCGTGGCGTTGGTAGAACTCGCCAAAGGCCTCGGACGCGCCCGCCGAAGCCGCCAGCAACTCGGCGTCGGACAACTCCGCCCACCCTGCGCCTTCGTCAATACGAGCCATCTTGACTAGTAGATGCCACGTCGAGCGCAGCCTGTTACATCGCCGCGCTCGCCACGATCACCGGCGCCGGCGCCAGCCCGAGAAAACGCAACACATCGGCCCCGTCGGCGCGCAGCGCCTCGATGGTGGCCGGGTCGATGGGCTCCAGAGGGCGGATGGTGATCGTGCCGCCGGCGAGCCCCCACGTCGCCACCGGCCGACCCTGGACGAAGGCGAAGGGGCGGAACAGGCCGTTGGTCGTCACGATGCTCCGGTGGTCACCGACGAATGCGGCGCGCGACACCCACCCGAGGAGGAGGGGATCGAATGGCCCCAACAGCCGAGGTGGGGGCAATGGCCCCGGCGCGACCTTCGACTCGGCCAGGCCGACGAGTCCCCCGCCGAAGGACACCAGGTCGTCGGCGGCGGCAGAGAAGCCAAGGCGGGCGTCGCCCAGGGTGATCCCGGCCCACTTGGCCAGGTCGCGGGCATCCGCCGGTCCGTGGCCCTCGAGGTAGCGCCGGGCCAACCTCCCAAGCGCGTCGACACGCTCGAGCGGAGGCGGAGCCGGCCCGAGCCAGTCCGGCACGGCCACGAACGCCGATTCGCCCCCGATCATCGGGCCACGGACGACGTGACCCCGAAGCGATGCCGCCAACAGCACGTGGACCAGCGCCTGCCCCTCGGTCGGCACGCCGGCGCGCCTAAGCCGTTCCCGGAGTTGGGCGCGGGTCTGCGGGCCGTCTTCGGTCACGGCCCGCATCACAACGGCGACGCCACGATCCGCTTGCGGCGGCGTCACCCCCTCCTGTCCCAGGCGGCGGGCGTTGGCCGTCGCCAGCTGCGGAGTAGTCAGAGCGTGCAGCCACCAGTAGTCCGTGGGTGTGACGAGGTGGAGCGTGCCTCGGTTGAGCGTGGTGATGAGGAGGGACCGTCGCGTCGTCAGGGCCTCGTCGACGTCGGTGACGGACGAAACCGACGATCGACTGCGGATGCTGAGGCGAGCACCACGCGGATCCTGGGCTTGGACGGCGAGCAACCGCGTCACGACCGACTCTGCGGTCGCGGCCGGTGTCCCGCTGAGCAGCTGGGCACCGAGGCGGCGAGCGATCAGGTCGACCACGTCGGCAACGGTATCGACGGCCGCGTCGCCCGCGACCAACCAACGGCTCACCCAGGGCCGGAGGAACGCAATGTGGGCGGCGGTGAGGCAGGCGGCCCCGGTTGGTTGGAAACCGGTCGGCGGTAAGCGTTGGGAATGGGACGGGGGCCGACCCCGAGGTGCTCGATCAGGCCCGTCGTGACGACCGCGTGCTCCCCTCAGCGGACATGGACTTCGGCACGCTGCTGGCGCAGACCGCGGCCACTCGCCCCTCGGTGATTGTCTTCCGACGCATGACGGGCCGGCGTCCACCGGCCCAGGCCACTTTGCTGACTGCGAATCTCGCAGCGATCGCCGACGACCTCGACGAGGGCACCGTGGTCGTCATCGAAGATGCTCGGCTGCGAGTCCGCGCCCTGCCCATCATCGAGTCGCATCGCGCGGACCCTGACCGGCCGGGGAGTGCGGGTCGAGTTCGTCAAGGAGAAGCGGACCTTCACCAGCGATGTCTCGAGGTCGGGGGTGTGGCTCAGTGGGGCCGTGTTGTCGGGCCAGGTCGAGCTTGGCTTGCAGGTCCTCATTCTTGGCTTGGAGGGCGAGGACGGCGGCTATGCCGGCCAGGTTGAGGCCATCGTCGAGGAGTTGGCCGATCTGCCGTAGGCGGGTAACGTCGTCGTCGCTGTAGCGGCGGGTGCCGCCTTGGCTGCGGGCGGGATTGACGAGGCCGCGGGCTTCGTAGAGCCGGAGGTTCTGGGGGGCGCTGCCGGCCAGGTCGGCGGCGACGGAGATCCCGTAGACGCCCTGGCTCGGCTCGGGCCGCTCGTCGGAGCCGCTCGGCGGTGTCATCGGAAAAATCCCGCACAGGGTCTTGCGTAAGACATGGTTGCTACGGTATAACAAATCTGTCGCAGTCACCATAGATACCGGGAGCGGGGAAGGACGCTCTCGGCGCCAGGAAGGAGCCAATGATGCTTGTTCGCTCTGATCCGTTCCGTGGGTTCGACCGCCTGGCCGAGCAGGTATTCGGAACCGTCGCCCGCCCGGCGGCGATGCCCATGGACGCGTGGCGTCAAGGTCACGAGTTCGTCGTCGAGTTCGACCTGCCCGGCATCGAGCCCGCCAGCATCGATCTCGACGTCGAGCGCAACGTGTTGACCGTTCGGGCCGAACGCAAGCCGTCAACCGGCCCCGACGTGGAGTTGGTGGCCTCGGAGCGGCCGAGAGGCTTCTTCAGCCGGCAGGTCATCCTTGGTGACGCCCTCGACACCGGCGGAATCACCGCCGCTTACCACGGCGGCGTGTTGCGACTCACGATCCCCGTGGCCGAGAGGGCCAAGCCCCGCAAGATCACCGTCGCCTCCGACGAGCAGTCGGCGGTATCGGCCCCGGGAGGCTCGCGGGTGATCTCGGCCACCGCTGAGGACCGCCCTCCCGGCGCCCGTGAGGATCGCCAGCCGGCCACGGTGTGACCGTCATGGTCACGGCGAGATCCGACCCGGTGGCCAGGGATGAGTTCTGGGCCGTGGTGCTGGCCGATCCGGACCTGCTCGACGTGGCCTTCGCCGGGGTGGTCGCCTCGTGGCAGGCCGAACCACCACCGCCCCCGAATCCCACGCTGGTGGCCACTTCGCAGCGGCACCCCCGACAGGCTCGGGCTCGGCGGACCGACGATCATTGCGCTCCTTGGTGCGCGTGGATGCGGGCTGTTCCCCGTCCAAGATTGGCCCGGTCCCCTCCGGAGTTGATTTCTGTGGGCACCGTCGGCTGGCACTGAGACCTCCAGGAGGCCCCCGGCGAGGCCACCCCGCATGCTTGGTTGGCGCCAAACCTGGCCGCCACCACCCTTGCGGGTGACCACGCACGACCACGACCAAACGCCACTGTCGCCGAAGATCAAACAGCGAGAAGGCACCGCCCGGCAGCACCACGAGCCGGACGGTGCCTCCGCGTCACCCAGCGACGCAAAGAGCGGACGAATCGGGCGTGAGCCGAGTTCCGAATAGCTGACGGCCCCAACACCCTAAACACATCTCGGGGGTATGACTCAAGTAATGAGCAGGAAGCCAAGTTTCGACTGTTAGCGGCGTCCTGAAACTACCATTTGGGGTGCTGAGGCCCAATATCGCGAGTTGCGCGGCTTCGGCGCCGAGCGAGTCCGACGAGGGAAGGCGATCGAGCCCGTAGCCAAGACAGGCTTCAAGCGAGCGGAGGCGACCTTCGACCCTGTTCGCTCGACGACAGAGCGGCCAGGGCGTACAGGAGAATTTGCGCCGCAGTCCTGGCCGCTGGACGCAAGGCGCGCGCCGTCCCCGACGCCGTCGGCGCTGACTTCAAGGCCCTTGCCGCGCTCGTCGAGGTCATACAAGCCTGACCGCGGCCGCCGGCAGAGCGCCTGCATCGGCATGACCGCTTCTGCGAGACCACGCTCGGTCAGTCAGGTCGGACGGGCGAACTCAGGATGACGTCGCTCAAGCGCGGCGACCTTTTCGGTGTCGAGGAAGATCTCGTCGGCGACCACTTTGGCCCAGCGCATTCGCAGGAACTGCACCCCGTCATCGCGGTCGGCCCCGACGAGACGGACGCGTAGTGACGTCACCCGCCTTGGTGGCCGTCACCACGCGGGCGCCCCGGGTCGTGCTGGACAGCGTGTGGGGCAACGAGGTGCTCACGGCGCACCCGTTCGCCGTGCTGTTGGCAGCCGCATACGTGACCGCTCCGCCGCCCGACCCGCCGCTGAACGTCAACGGCAAAGGCGTCCGGAACGTACCCGAGGTCGACAGCAGCGTCAGCGGGACGTGCGCGACGTTCTGGGCCAAGGACGCCTCCACCGCGCCGATCGTGCACTTGGTCATCAGGGCAAGCGGCCCGGCAACCCCTCGCTGGTCGGTACGTGGGCAGACATCGAAGCCCCCTAGGGTCGTGGTCGGGGGGATCTTTTCGATGGCTGGACTGCTGGCTCCGGCAGCACGGTGAGGTTTGGCCCGCCATTGTTCTGCAGCGGGCCAAGTTTGGGGTCGGTGTTGTTGGTGTCGCTCGGTTGGTTCAGGCCGCAGGTGGCGGTCGAACTGAGGTTGTATCCGGCGCTAGAGAACCCGTTCCCGAAGCAGTTGCCGATAATCGTCGCGGCGTCGCTCACGGTGGCCGCCTGGATGGACGTAACGACGTCGCCAGAGCCGCTGTTCCCAACTACCGTGCTGGCCACGAAGGTCGCGGGACCAGCAACGCTGACACCACCGCCGGAGTTTCCGGTAATGGTGCTTTTCGTAAACCTCGACCGAGTCCTGGGTATCTATGGCGGTGCCCGCTGAGGCGGAATTGCAAGAGAGCGTGCTGTCCGACATCGATATGTCCGTATTCAATCCGGAGGTGTCAATCCCGCCTCCATCGCTGTGCGTCTTGTTGTCCGACACGACGCTGTCCGCGAGGACAAGTTCGATGCCGCCGGCGCCGGCCGCCGTACTGAGGTAAATCCCGCCGCGGCCGGCGAGGAGGCCAGGACCCATGGCCGCCGCATTCCCTGAGACACTGCTGTTTGAGACGAAGAGGAAGCGCAGCCGAGATTCAGCGCACCCCACATCAAGACATCGGTCACGGCCGCGACCGTGCCCTCGACGCCTGTACCGGCAACGACCGCGCCTGCGACGACGACCGTCCAGGCTCGCCCAATCGACGCCGGCATCGAGGCCTATGGCTACTGCGTGATTCCGAGTCTCGAGCCCACGGACATCGTCCTCACCTGTGCCGATGACGGGATCGTATTTCAGGGGCTCCACTGGACGAGATGGAATGCGGCGAGCGCGGCGGCGGTCGGAACCCTCGCGTACAAGAGGTGTGTGACCAACTGCGCCGTCGGGGGATTCGGATACGTTCCCAATACCGCGATCGTGCTCACCGACCCCGTTCGAGGTGTCGACGGGCAGGTGGTGTGGTCCCGCATTCAGGAGAATCCTGAACCCCCAGGGTTTGTGACAGGGCCGTACCAAAGCGGTCCCCAGCCGCTCCAGATCGGGCCAGACTGATCGTCCCTGCCGTAGACCTGCGGGGTGCTTGAGTCGCGGACCGGCCGGGTGAGGCCGGTTGTGATTCGCGCCGCCCGCGCAGGCTCGCGGCCTAGAGAGGGGCATGAACTATCCGACGAAGGTGTACCTGGCTGTTCCATACGAGGAGAAGGGCAAATCCAAGGCGCTCGGGGCGAAGTGGGACCCGAAAGCGCGATCTTGGTACGTACCCGAACAGGGCGAGCTGGCGCCGTTCGAGCGCTGGCTACCGAGATGGGCGTTGGACCCCAGAGATACGGTCCGCCTCCCGGTGTTGCTCCTGCCCGCTTCCTGCTACGGGTGTCACTGGACCATCAGCTGTGTGGTGGGATTGCTCCTCCCAGATGACGGCGACGTGGAGCCATCCGCGGTTGTCGACGATGTGCGTACCTCGCAGTCGACGACCGTGCCGACATCCTGGACGTTTTGCTGGACCCATCGATCCGGGCCCGCATGGCGATCGGCCCGGTGCTGTTTCGACGAACTCGACCCTGCCCTGACGGCTACCTGGCCAACACGTGTGTCCACTGCGGTTCGACCCAGGGGGCCCTTCCACTCGGGGAGGAGTTGATCGGCTTCATCGGGGGTGATCCGAGTCGAACACCGTTGCTCTGGTCCGACGGCCTTGAGGTCGATTACCCCCTCGCCGCGCTGGTCGAACGGCAGACCGCCCTCTTTACGTCGGATCTCCCGTCGGGCGGCGAGGGCGATCACCACGAGGCCGACGCCGCCGACGACCCGCCAAACGCGGCAGCGGCGTTGCCGCCCATGGCCAGCAATGAGCAACCGGTTCAAGGCCTCGTCCGGTCGATTCGTAGCGGCGTGTATCTGGCCAGGGCGTCAAAACCCTTATCTGCGTGCAGGATCGGGGTGGACGTTCGAATTGCGGTCGCGCCGATGAGGCAGTCGATCAACCTGCGAACGGTCTCTCCATGGTGACGACAGGCTCGGTAGAGAACAGCCGCATCCTCATAGTCTGTTGGTTCGGTCGGAATAATCGAGGCCCGAGTAAGCAGCCCGCGGAGCTGAACGAGGTGGGGCTCGTCGCGGGCCCCGGCCAGCACCTCCATCCGGATGGGGTGGCATGTGGCGATGTCACCGTCGAGGAGGGCATCGACGCGTTGGCAGACGTCGCTGCCGGTATCGCGCAGGAACTCGACCCACGCAGACGTGTCGATCAGGATCACCTGACCCGGCTGGTCCTCAGATCGTCAAGGTTGCCGTCCCAACCTGAGCCTCGGAGGCGGCGTGACTCGGCGACGCTGAGCTGCTCACCCGCCACCGTTCGCAGCGCAAAATTCACCGCCTCGCGCTTCGTCGTGAAGTGATAGCGCTCCATCACCTCGCGGCAGGCGCTGTCGTCCAGGTCGATGTTGGTGCGTGACATACACCAACTTTACACTATCTCTAACCAGGGCGTATGTTTGCTTGGTCCATTCCCGCTGTCGGCAAAGACGTTCCCCAACCGATGGAGGCCGTGGCGGTAACCCCTTTCAACCCGGCCTCCACGCGCCGCCACCTCATGGTTTACTCAACCAGTAGGCAGGACAATCCGACCTGAGGGGGTCGCATAACTATGCGTGCCGCTGTATTCAACGGGCCCGGCGCCATCGAGGTGGCCAACCGGCCCGATCCGAAGATCAAGGAGCCGACCGATGCAGTGGTTCGGGTGGTTCTGGCCTGTGTGTGCGGCTCGGACCTCTGGTACTACCGGGGCCTGTCACCTCACGCGGTCGGTTCGATCGGCCACGAGTTCATCGGCGTCGTGGATGATGTCGGTCCCGAGGTCCGCGGCATCGCCACCGGCGATCTCGTGATCGCCCCATTCATCTACAGCGACGGCACCTGCCCGCACTGCCGGAACGGTTCAACCATCTCTTGCGTCACGGGCGGCGTCTTCGGCGATGGGGAGATCGACGGCGGACAGGGCGAGGCGGTGCGCGTGCCACTTGCCGGCAGCACGCTGGTAAAAGTGCCCGGATCGGGCCACTCAGACGAAACACTCCGCTCGCTCCTCACCCTTTCTGACGTCATGGCCACGGGTCATCATGCCGCGGTCAGCGCCGGCGTCAGAAAAGGGGATGTGGTCGCGGTGGTCGGCGACGGCGCCGTCGGACTCTGCGCCATTTTGGCCTCGTCCCGCCTCGGGGCGGAGCGGATTATCGCCCTCAGCAGCAATCCGGCCCGCCAGGAGTTGGCCGTCTCCTTCGGGGCCACCGACCTCGTCGCTGAGCGAGGCGCGGCGGCCAACGAAGCGATCATGGGGCTCACCGGCGGGATCGGCGTCGACGCCGCCCTCGAATGTGTTGGCACCGGCGAATCGGTGGCCACGGCGTTCGCCATTGCTCGGCCGGGCTCAACAGTCGGCGTGATCGGCGTTCCACACGGCGTCGCTGTGCCTTTCGGCGACATGTTCTTCCGCAATGTCGGCTGGCGAGGCGGGCCCGCCCCGGCCCGGATCTACATCCCCGAGCTGCTCGGCGATGTGATCGACGGCGCGATAAACCCGGGCCGGGTCCTCGACTACGAAACCGACCTCGAGCACACCCCGGACGCCTACACGGCCATGGACGAACGACGCTCCATCAAGTCCCTTATCCGCGTTGATTCCCTCTGATCATGACCACCTGGACGACCGATGTGCCCACCACGATCGATCGTCCTCAAACGGCACGGTCGTCCGCGGCGGACTACGCAATCGACCGGGTCCCTGCTAGCTCAACAGTCGGCCAGCGGGCGCCCGGAACGATGGTTTACAAACCCAGGCCGCTTAACTCATCGTGACTGAAAGGCGTGCTTGACCAGGCCGTACATGCTGCTCCACAAGGCCTGGCCGGAAGCCCCGTAGATCACGACGTTGCCATCATGCTGGACGGCCAGGTATGCCCCGTCGTTACCCTCGGTCCCGGAGCTCCAAACCACGTAGTTGCCGAGGTACAGCACCAGGTTCCCGTCGTTTGCATGACCGCCCGCGTCCCCGGATAGACGTCCGTCCTGGTCGACCACAGCGCAGCCCCGGTGTCATTGTTGTATTCGACCAGGTTGCCGTCCTCCTGCATGACCAGCCGGTATTCCTCGGCATTCGGCGGCGAATACCGTTCGGCACCAGGCACCAATGTGTCGCTGTCCAGCAGGTAACTGTCGATGGTGTAGGTCGCGTAGTACGCACGGCCATTCTGGTCGTACCACACCAGGTTGCCATCGTCCTGCGGCACGACGGTCCCGAAATTACGTCCGGGTGACCCGTACACGATTTCACCGTCGGGCGCCGTGACCACCAGCTCGCCGTCGGAGTCAAGCGAGGCCGAACTCCCCGGAACGTAGGTGTCGGACTCCCACAGCGTCCGGCCTCCAAGTTCCGAGAATACCAGGTTGCCGTCCGGCTGCATGACGAGCTGGTAGCCGCCATTGTCGGATATCGCCGAGCCCCCCGGCGGCAACGTGAAACCCGGGGCTGGGTGGTCCAGATTGCTCACGGCGAAGCTGCTCGATGCCGGCGGGAAGCTCGTCTGGGCCAGCACGGGATTGCTCGGCCCCTGCGCACCTTCGCCGCGGGTGATGTCGTACATCGTTCCATAATCGCTCTCGGTCAAAATGACGCTCTGCCCACCCGTTGTGGTCGCCCCGACATACAGCAGCTAGGTGTTGGCAAACTTCGGCACCGGCGCCAGCGGTGCGCCGTTGGCCGGTGTCGGGTTCTCCACGATAAAGTCCGCCTGGGAGAACGTTGGATACGGGGCCGGGATCGACATCGGCGGAGTTCGGACATTGGTGGTCAGGTCCTCGAATATGTAGTTGAGCGTCACGGGATACGCCGGATACGGGCCCGGTGTTCCTCGCCGACCGGCTCCCCACCCGAGCTGTACCAGTCGTCGACCTCGACCCGGGCACCGGCCGGGCACGGCTTTCCTGAGCCTAGAGGGCTGGGCCGCTGCTCATCTGCTGGGCTCTGGACGGGAGTCCGATTCTCGCCGCCGAGAGTTCGATCTTCTGCCCAGCGAAGTATGCGCAGGCCCTTGCCGAGATCGACCCTCTCGACTCGAACGGCCGTAGGACTGTCAACGACTCGTCTCTAAGCTCCGGTACCTCTATTGCCTGGGCGCGAAGCCAGATGGTCGTTGCCAGCTCTTCGGCGACGTCGTACCGGCTCGGTTTCTGGTACCACAGGGTCCGCCGGAGCGTCAACGCCGGGTCCAGCAAAGTCGCGGTCTCCTCGACTGTGCGGGCCTGGTCCCCCAGCCGTTCGTGGGAGACGGACAGGTCCGCGCTGGAAGGTGGCGTTGGCCGGCTCGGCCCGGCCAACGCTTCGCAGATGAACCGGGCCGGACGAACGTGGACTTCCCGAAACCCTGGCGGCCCAACACCAAGATGTTGGCCGAGTTGATGACCCGCTCGGTGTACAGCACGAACGGGTCGAAACAAACGCTGCCCCGCCCGACAACCCGTCGGTGCCCAGGTACACCCCGTTCGGGCCGAGCCCGCCCTCGGTCGGGCACGGGTACAACCCCGTTCATGTAGTGGACCGTTAGGCACCGCTGCGCACGCGGCGCTGCGGGCCGACAACAAATCGGGGGTCGCGCACCGACGCCCTTCCCGCCTCGACGATGGCGAAGCGGGCAAGGGCGGCGCCGGCCG
>OBLV0100000431.1_pt1 | contig 13050 bp, 10 predicted proteins | sample 1520071 | NCBI WGS metagenome assembly OBLV01 (sample SAMEA3888446, study PRJEB22518) | metagenome | reverse complement strand
CTGGCTCCCGGTTCCCAGCCCCGCTTCCTCGCTATCGGATGTCCCGCCTGCTCTCATCCGGCCCCGCCGGACAGCGCTAACTATATGACTATCTTCGGATAACTGGCTGCGGCCGCGCCTCCCATGCTAAACTCGCCTTAGTCTCGCATCTGGATTGCAATGATCCGAATTACCACAGCAGATTTGCGAGTTTCCTCATTAGAAGAACGGCTTCTGCCACGCCGGTTTGCCGAATCCTCGGGCAACACCCACCGCAACGGCGCCAGTCGCGTTCTCTATTATTGCCACAGTGTCATTATTCCGGTCTTACGGTTCGGGTTGAAAGCCGCCGGGCTTTACCCGCGGGGCAAACGCAATGCGCTCGACCTCCACGTGCGTCATCACCGGCTCCGTTTCCCCGACCTTCCCGCATCGCTCGATGGCTTCCGTTTGCTGCACCTTTCGGACCTGCACATCGATGGCGTCGAAGGGCTGACGGAAGCACTTTGCGGCCTGCTGCCGGATCTGCCGGCGGACTTGTGCGTCCTCACCGGGGATTATCGCTTCCACACTCACGGACCCTCCGACGAGGTGCATGCGCGCATGCGCGCCGTTGTCTCCGCCATCCGAAGCCGTTTGGGAATCGCCGCAATCCTGGGAAATCACGATACCGCGGGCATCGCGGTTGAGTTGGAACGGATGGGAGTCCGGATGCTGATAAATGAAAGTGTGGAGGTAACGGACCGTCTTTGGCTCACGGGCGCCGACGACATCGAAGGCAGCGCGCCGTTTGCCGACGCTCTGCGGCAGGTTCCGCCGGCAGTCTTCCATGTGGCGCTGGTGCACACGCCGCAGTTTTCGGCCGAAGCTGAGTCCTCCGGCGCCGCGCTCTATCTCTGCGGCCACACCCATGCGGGTCAGATTTGCCTGCCGGGCGGAGTCCCGCTGATCACCAACGCAACCTGTCCGAAGAAGTACACCAGCGGATTATGGAAACACGGCGGGATGGTCGGCTTTACCAGCGCCGGCGCGGGTTGCTGCATGCTGCCGGTGCGTTACAACTGTCCTCCGGAAATTACCGTCTTTCATCTGTCCCGCTGAGCCGCGCCGCCATCAATCTTCCACTACGTGTTTTTCAAATTCGTGGCGGCAATCTGCCCAGCGAGCCCGGTCGAGCGATCCATCGTCGCGAATGCAGCCGTCCAGCGCGTATGCCATCGCCAACGCGTGATGGGTATTGTCGTGGGCGAACAGGCCCTGCCGCCCAAAACTCACCAGCCCGTCAATCCCGCTCAGCCATTGATCGATGCACTCAAATTGGCTTCGGTACCCGCGAGTATAGATGGGATATGCCTGTGCCAGCCTGCGGGTAACCACCTGCGCGACCCGGCAGCGCACCGGCAAGTTAGCTTGCTCCAACGCCTGCGTGCACAATTCGCCGAGCTCGCGGTCCGTTGCGCGCCAGAGAGAATCGTCCGTGGAGCAGGGCAGCTCGGCGCATAAAACCGTGCGGCCCGGATTGGCCGCCAGCCCATAGTTCTTCGGCTCGGACAAGCGGGTAATCGGAATTCCCGCTTCGGGAAAATAGTGCGCATCGAACTCGGTGAACTGTTCCGTCTCCAGAACCAGATAGATCAGAATCATCGCCCGGAATTTCAGCGAACAGGCGGCCGCCTGCACCGATTCCGGAGCGGAAGGATGCATCAAGCGGGCCAGTTGGGAAACGGGGATGGTGGAAAGCACCTGTTCTGCCTCGATGCGCTCCGGTCCACCCGGTCCGGTAATGTGGACCGCCCGTACGCGGTGATTGACGGTTTCGATTCCTCCTACGCCGGCGCCATATTGCAGACGCGCGCCGCCCGCGGCAGCGGCTTGGCCATAAGCGTCCGAAATGGCCCCGAAGCCGTTCCGGGGGTAGTAGAACCGGCCGCGGCCCTTGCTTTTCCCCATACCTGGAATGGCGCCCAAGATTTTGGCGGCCATCTTCCGCAGAGAGTTGGCGGAAATGCGCCGGCGAGCCTGCTCCGCGTCCAGTTCCGCCGGGTCCAGGCCCCAGATTTTGCGGGCGTAGGGAAAATAGAAGTCCCGGCAAATGGTGCGTCCCAGGCTCTGCTGGAGCACCGCCGCGAAGCTGTCGCCCTCGCTATGAGCGGCAAACTTGGCCAGCGTGTCCCAGGCTACCCCGATTCCGAAAGAGGGCGGAAGGTGCATCACCAGGTCGGCTGGATGAAGCGGAAAATGCAGCCACCGTCCGCGCAGGCGAATGCGCCCGTGCCGCGGACGATCCATCAACCCGCTGCCGAGCATGTTTTGAATGTCCGCGAGGATTTCGGCGCGGCAGGAGGGATGAAGGCGATGGCTGCCGTAGTCCACTCGCATTCCCGCTAATTCGAAACTGCCGGCATTCCCTCCCGCCACCGGTCCGCGCTCGAGAACCGTTACCTGAAAGGAGCGGCGGGCCGCCAACCGGCAGGCTGCTCCGAGCCCGGCAGGACCGGCGCCAATGATGACAATAGGGACGGGTGGATTGCTCATTCCGTAATCCAGATAAATTGCAGGTACGATGCCAAGCTCATCCGGTGGGCTCTAGGCAAACGCATTCCGCACGCTGCGCAGCAGGCTGCGAACATAAATGTAGCCGGAACCATACCACTCGCCCAACCCGCGAAACCAAAGCGGATTTCGAAGATAGTAGACGTCCAGGCGCGGCGAGTCCCACCATCCGGAATGCGGCTTGAGAAATCCCATGGTGGTGGTGCAGGCCAGGCGAAAATGCCGCTCGGCTGCCTGGCGCACGCGCGGATTGAAATCGCCATAGGGATAGGCAAACGTATCGGCCGCCGCTCCCGTTCGATCCTCCACCGCCTTCCGGCAGTTTCGCATTTCCTCGTCGAGTTGAGCGTCCGGCAACCGGGTCAGAAAGGGATGGGTCGCGGTGTGACATCCGATATCGATGCCGGCCTTGGCGGCCTTCCGCACCTCTTCCCACGCCATTAATTCGAGTGTGGGTACGCCGCCATCGCGCGGTTGCGACGGCCAATCGTTACGCTTTCCGCAAAAATCGGAAACCACAAAAACAGTTGCGGGGAATTTGTATCGCGCCAGCACCGGAACTGCTACATCGATGAAGTTCCGAAAGCCATCGTCGAAAGTCAGGGCTACTGCGCCCGGCGTCTCGCGGACGCGCGTTAAGGGCACTACGGGAACGCCAGTCCCGGCAAGACAAGCCATCTGCTCCCGAAAAACCTCGGGCGCCGTGGAGATCACCGAGCCACTGGTATCGAGGGAATGATAGGTCAGAATAAACGACCGGCGCGCATTCATCGATTCCATGAAATCGGAACGCGCTTCTCCTCCGGAGCGGCGGAGCGGCGCAGTAAATGCCTGGCGCCGCCGATCAGAAAAGAGATGCCGTTATAGAAATGGAACAAAAGATGGAACGGGATTGCGGCCAGAGCCAGCAACCTGCCGGTTCGTCCTGCCAGGAATACGTAGAACTGGCTGTTTAACAACACCACCAGGCTGAGCAGCAGATAAAAACAGAAAACGATGGTGTGATGCGGCAGGTAAACCGCCACAAAGACCATGATGAAAAGCAGGTAGGCGCCGCATACCGCGCCGCTGATGCGTCTCCTCAGTAGCGTTTTAAAAGAATACCGGTGGCGCAGAAACAACAGCGCATAGGCCAGCAGAACCGGTGGAATCAGCCACTTGTTGTTGTTATAGAAGGCGAGTCCGATGATCGACACAATCAGCAGGGTGGTGGCGATTTTGGCTTTCGGGTGCGTTTGCCAGGTGCTTTCGACTTCAAATTGCGACAACGTCAGAAACAGGATGGTCAGCAGCATCAGAATGAAAGCGCTGCCGGCATACCACGCTGCCGCCGCGGCCACACCTAACAAAAGAAACACCAGGGCTACGCTCACGCGTTGGCTGAGTTGAAGATTCAGGTCATTTGGCAGAAACCGGTCGCGGAGAATCAATTCCGTCCAGGGTATGCCGCGATCCAGAATATCGGTCTTGACCAGCGAGAAGAAGCTCCACTGCTTTAAGTGCTTTACCACCATGCTGGTATCGAGCAGCAGCTTCTTGTTATCGCGTTTCAGGCGGTAGCCGAGTTCGATGTCCTCGATGGCCGGCCGATCGTAGGATTCGTCAAATCCGCTGTAATCGTAGAAAACCGACTTGCGCATCGCTCCACAGCCGCTCCAAAACGTGCAGGCTTCGCGGCGCGCTTGATGATGCACATAACAGTGCATCAGGTTTCGATAGAGCGAAAGGAAATCCTGGCATTCCGGAAGATCGTCATAGGATCCGATTACGGCCGCCAGCTCCGGATCCTGCTCGAAATTGGCCTGGACACGCGACAGGGTCTGCGGATAGACGCATACATCGGCATCGATAAAAAAGAGAATGTCTCCCGACGCCTGCTTGGCTCCCAGGTTGCGCGCGTATGCCGGTCCGCGCCGCTGCCCGCCGGTGACCACGGTTGCCCCGGCTTGCCGGGCTACCTCGACAGAACCATCGGTCGAGCCATCATCCACCACGATACATTCGAAGTTCTGCACCGTGGATTGGCGCAGGTGCTGCAGACAGGAACGCAGCATTTCCTGGGAGTTGTAAACCGGAATGATGACCGAGATGACGCTCGCCATGTGTCTGACAGTTAAGAAATCAGGAAATCGCAAATGTTCTGCATGTGCATCGCCACAGGCGCTGCCGCCGGCAAAAGGCTGGTCGCGGCCGTCCAACTCAGGAAGAAAAGCCAACAAATAAAAGGACTTCGCTTCTTATGGGCTTCGGCCGGGATGTAAAAGTCCGTCCCTCCTCTAGGAGACCGTACTAGGAAACGATCCCGATCGCGGCGTTGAGACGCTCCCGGTTTCTTGGAATCTGCCGGACTTCCAAATCCTTTGGAAACTCGGCGGGTTTTTTTGTCCAGGCCGGTGACCTCTCGGCTGCCCGAACCGGTTCGCCGGGTGGCCCCGCCCGGCCCGCGGGGGCGATTGGTACTTGTTTTGCTTCATCTGAAAGCCCCTTCCGGCGAATATGGTGGAAAAACATCCGCGTGTTTCGGTAGTAATCGCGTCCCTTGTAGGCCCTCCCTTCATCGACGAGTGTCTCCGGTCGCTGGAGTCGCAAGCCCATGAGTGCGGGGCGGAAGTCATTGTCGTCGCCTGTGGCGACCAGGCTTACGCGCAAAGAATCGACCGGGCATTCCCCTGGGTCCGTGTGATCCACCGGAGTGAACGCGAGACGGTTCCCGGCCTGAGGCGGCACGGCGTCCTCGAAGCCTCGGGAGACATCATCGCGGTAATCGAAGAACACTGTCTGGCTGCTCCGGATTGGCTTCGCAGCGTCATGGATGCCCATGCCAGCGGAAAATATGGAGTAGTGGGTGGCCCCGTCGTGGACTACGCCTATGGGCGGCTTCGCGATTGGGTGGTCTATTTTTGCGAGTACAACGGCTATCTCCCCCCTTGGCGCGACGAGGAAACCTACAATTTGGGCAGCGCCAACATCGCCTATAAACGGCAGTTGCTGTTGCTGTACGAAGGTCTGCTGAAGGACGGCTATTGGGAAGCCGGACTGCACCCGAAACTGATCGCCGACGGCGTAAAATTTCGCTCCGTGCCGGGTATGATCGTACATCATCGCGGGCCTTTCGATTACGGCTATTATTTGCAGCAGCGATATTGGTTCAGCCGGGCTTTCGCGGGAGCGCGAAATTTGACCGCGGCGCGTAAAGCGGCTTATCTGGTTGCCTCGCCGCTGGTGCCCTTTCTCCTTCTCGCGCGCATGGCGCAGCGCGTTTTCCGGCAGCGCTGCCGGGTTGAGAAATTTGCCCAGGTACTGCCTTTGCTGATTCCCGTTCTCATGGTGTATGTGGCGGGAGAATTCGTCGGCTATCTGGCCGGTCCAGGCGATGCCCTGTTGAAGGTGGAATAGTGGCCGCGCCCGAAAATCCCGTTTTGTCGATTGTGGTGGCGATTGTCAGCGATACCACGGATCGTCCGGATGCCACTCACCTCGATCCATGCCTGGCGGCGCTGACCCGGCAATCGGGCGCTCCGCCGATTGAAATCATCGTTCCCTATCACCCGGCCATCGAGGGCATCCCGCAGGTGCGCCGGAAATATCCTCAGGTCCGTTTTTTGGAAGTTCCCGATCTTCGCACTTACCTGGGGCGCGGCAACAGCCGTGAGCATCACGATGAATTGCGGGCGCGAGGTTTGGCGGCGGCGCGCGGCGAAATTGCGGCGCTCATCGAAGACCACGGCATCGTTTCTCCGGACTGGTGCGCCTGCGTAATCGAAGCGCATCGCCAGCCCTTTGCCGGAATCGGCGGCGCCATCGAGAACGGGATTGATCGTCCGCTGAATTGGGCGGTCTATTTTTGCGACTTCCTGCGTTACCAGAACCCCGTGCCGGACGGCGAATCGATGCTGGCCAGTGACGCCAACGTCACTTACAAGCGGACGGCACTGGAAACGATCAGGCCTGTCTGGAAGGAGATCTTTCACGAGTCGTCGGTAAACGGAGCTCTGCGGAACCGCGCGGAGCGGATCGCGCTCTCGCCGCGAATCGTGCTCTACCAGCATCGATTAGGTCTTCGGACCGGCGCGGCTTTGCAGGAGCGCTTTGTTTGGGGACGATCTTACGCCGCCACTCGAGCCCGCCTGGTGGACCTGCCGAAACGGGCGTTCTGGGCGATTTTCTCGCCGGCGCTTCCGGCTCTCATGATCGCTCGAATGACGCTCATGGCCTGGCAAAAGCGCCGCACCTTCTCCGCCTATCTGCGCGCCCTTCCGCTCACCTTCGCCCTGACGGTAAGCTGGTCGATGGGCGAGCTGACCGGGTATTTGACGGGGCGGGCAACCGCGGCCGGCACGCCTGCCGCCGAGGCCATTGCGCGCGGCTCGCATTCGGCGACTTAGCCTATGCGAATCGCCGTCGACGCGACCTGCTGGCACAATCGGCGCGGTTATGGAAGACATGCGCGGGCGCTCCTACGCACCCTCGTCCGCCTCGATTCCACCAGCCGCTACACGCTCTTCCTGGATTCCACTGCCGCCAGCGAGCCGACACCGCCCGAATGCGAAGTGCGCATCCTGCCCTCCGCCACCCCGACGGTGGAGGCGGCGTCCGCCGCGGGCCGCCGCTCCCTGTCCGATATGTGGCGTATCTCTCGCGCTCTCTCCGCGCGCGAGTTCGACGTTCTGCTGTTTCCCACCGTCTACAGCTATGTCCCTACGTTCGGCCCGGCGCGCAAGCTGGTAATGGTGCACGATGTCATCGCCGAAACCTATCCTCATCTCACCGTGCCGCGCTTTTCCGCGCGACTCTTTTGGAACACCAAGGTGGCATTGGGCCGGCTCCAGGCGGATGCCTGGATCACGGTTTCCGACTATTCCCGCGCCGGGATTCTGAAGAGATTCGGCATGGATCCCGGCCGCGTTTTTGTGGTCGGGGAAGCCGCGGATCGAGTCTTCCGGAAACTGGATCGGCCCGTGCCCGGCGAAAAACTCCGCGCGGCGGGAATCCAGCCGGGGCAGCGCATAATGGTTTACCTCGGCGGTTTCAGCCCGCACAAGAATTTGCAAGCCTTGGTGAATGCGTTCGCACGGATCGCCGCCCGCCCGGAATTTGCCGGCATAAAATTGGCAATGGTCGGCGATACTTCGGGCGACGCATTTCACACGTATTTCGAAACCATCGCGGCGCAGGTGGCGGCGCTTGGGCTGACCGATCGCGTGACCTTCACGGGCTACCTCGACGATGAAGACGTGGTCGTGCTGTTGAACCTCGCTTCTGTCCTGGTGCTTCCCTCCTTGATGGAGGGCTTCGGTTTGCCGGCGGTGGAAGCAGCCGCTTGCGGCTGCCCGGTGATCGCGACCAAGGCCAGTCCGCTGGAAAGCCTGTTGGGCGCCGGCGGGGTCTACATCGACCCCCATGAGGACGGGATTGTGCAGGCGCTGGAGGAAGTCCTGGCTTCTGAGGAACGAAGGGCGCGCATGGGACAGTGTGCGCTGGCGGCCGCGCAGCGCCTCACCTGGGAAGATGCTGCCCGCCAGATGATCGGCGTCATTCACCGAGTGACCGGCCCGGGAGCGTCACGGTGAACTTTCTCCACCTGACTACGTTCTACCCGCCCTATAGCTTTGGCGGAGATGCCGTACAGTTGTACCGCCTCTCCCACGCACTGGCGGAAGGCGGCCATCACGTGGACGTGATTCATTGCGTGGATTCCTACCACCTGCTGCATCCGGGCCCACCGCCGGTTCCGTTCGCGGAGCATCCAAACGTGGTCAGGCACGAACTGCGCAGCGGCTACGGATCGCTCTCCCCGCTGCTGACGCAGCAGACCGGCAGCCCGTGGCTCAAGCGCAAGACGATTGACGAAGTGCTGGCGGCGCGCCCGTATGACGTGATCCATTTCCACAATATCTCGCTGCTCGGTCCGGAGATTCTCGCCATTCAGCCCCCGGCCAACCGTCCGTTCAAAATCTACACCACGCACGAACATTGGCTTATCTGTCCCACTCACGTGCTTTGGAAATTCAACCGCGCTCCCTGCGACAAGCCCGAATGTCTGCGCTGCACCATCCAGGCGAAACGTCCTCCGCAGTTGTGGCGCTATTCCGGCCTGCTGAATCGCATGGTGAAACACGTCGACCAGTTTGTGGCGCCCAGCCGGTTTACGGCGCGCATGCACGCCGACCGCGGTTTTCCCCGGCCGGTTGCCTATCTGCCGAATTTCATCGACCGCGTGGATGACGACTGGCGCAATCCGGCGCCGCGCCCGCACCGGGCGCCGTACTTTCTGTTTGTGGGCCGGCTGGAGGTGATCAAGGGCCTGCAGACGCTCATCGCGCTGTGGAATCGAGTGCCGGGACACGACCTGGTGGTAGCCGGTACGGGAAGCTATGAAGCGGAGCTGCGCGCTCTGGCAGCCGGCAACCCGCGCATCCGCTTCTTCGGCCCCCTCTCCCAGGGCGATCTGGGAGCGCTCTACTATCACGCCGAAGCCTGTATCGTTCCTTCGATTACTTACGAGACTTTCGGCATGATCAGCGTCGAGGCCTTCGCCCGCAAGACGCCCGTGATCGTGCGCGATCTGGGAGCCTTGCCGGAAGTCGTATTGGATAGCGGCGGCGGTTTCGTCTACCGCACCGACGACGAACTGCTGCAAGCCATGACGCGAATCGCATCCTCTCCCGCCCTGCGCGCCGAACTCGGCCAGAAGGGGTACGACGCCTTCCTCCGGAACTGGTGCCGGGAAGCGCACCTCGGCCTATATTTCGATTACCTGAACCGGAGCGCGGAAGCGCGAGCGCGGAGGTCTTCAGCTTGAGCTGGCACCGCCTGAATGCTTCACGCCGCGCATGGCAAAGGGTTTGCCCATACCTGCTGGAAATATGAACGATAACTGGGCGACGTCCTGGCGAATTGCCGCCGTTTTAGCTTTCGCCGGCGTTTTACTGGGTGGATGGCTGAGGTTTACCGGCCTGGAACGAAGGAGTATCTCCCATCCCGAGATGTACGTACCCGGAATTCCGCTGCCGGACGGGATCTCTGAACCCGCTGAGCGGGTGACATTTAGTCGTATTTTGACCGGAACTTTTTCGTCCGACACCCATCCCCCCGGGTACTATCTCCTGATGCTGCCCTGGACGCGCGTAATGGGAACGCGTCTGGAGGCCATCCGTTTGCCGTCCGCATTTTTCGGATTCGCCTGCATTCCATTGATTTTCTGGCTGGGCTCCCTTGCCGGCCACCGGCTCGCCGGCGGCGTGGCAGCTATCTTTCTGGCAGTCAATGGGTATCACGTCTTCTGGAGCCAGGTGGCGCGGATGTTCGCTCTAGCCTGTTTTCTGGGACTGGCCGCCAGTGTTCTGCTTTTGCTGGTCGCCCGAGGCTCCCGCTACCGGGCAATCCTGACCGCCTTATATGTGATGCTGATTCTAGCCGGCGTAGCCACCCACGTTTTCTTCTGGAGCCTCTTTGGAACTCACATCGTTTGGGCGTTTGCCAATGCCCGGAAGCAGTCAGGACTGCCCGCCATTTGCAAGGCTCAGCTTTTGGCGCTGGTACTCGGTTCGCCCCTGATTGCGTTCGCCGCTTATCAGAGCGGCAATACGGTGGCGGATCTGAGCAATAACATTTTCGTTTATCTGGCGGCGCTTCTTCCCTTTGCCTTCGCTCTGCCAACCAGCGCCTCCGGGTTTTTCCCCTCCTCTGTCCCGTTTACCGGAACACCGCTTTTCTGGGCCATCCGTGCAGCGCTGCTGCTGCTCGCCTGTTTTCTGCTGTTTCGAGCTCTGCGGGCGCTCTGGCGGGAGAAACCCGGACACTCGCTAATGTCCGATTCCACGCCGCAGCAAGCAAACCCTTTGTGGAGAATGGGTTGGATTGCCGCCGCGGCAATTGCAACGGCGGAAATCGGGGCTTTTCTTTTGCTGGTGCGGCATCTGCCGCCCGATCAGATCCGCGACACCGTTAAGCTGACCAAAGCTCTCACCGTTCTGCCTGCCGTGTTGGCTACCCTGGCCTTCTGGATCGATGCGCGGTGGTCCCGGTTTTCGAAGCCGCGGGCCTGGGAGCGCTACCTGTGGAACGAACCCGCTTTCCTGATCCTGTTGGGGACCGGACCCCTCGTTCTGCTGACGCTGCTGGCCCAGGTCCGGCCTATCCTGAACCAGCGGGGACTGTTGTTCCTTTCCCCATACCTGCTGCTGCTTCTGTCTATCGGCATTCTGACCCTCCGCCGGACCTGGATTGTCCTTCTTTCTCCTGTGCTTGTGGGGTTATTTGGGGCCAGCCTGGCATCCTTCCGGGGAATGAGCGTCGATCCAGCCGATTACAGCGTGTTCGCTTCCTCGCTGCAATCGTCGATTGCCTCGAATGATTTGGTTTTTATCCGCAAAGCGTGGTACGAAACGCCAATCCTGTACTACCTTCGCAAGGACAAATATCGTCTGGTGGGGCGCAACTATGCCGGCTCCTGCACCGCCGATCCGGCCGCCGATGTATGGGTAGTATTGCTATACGATTCAGCCCCCACCGACGAAATGCAAACCGCACTTTCCGGCTATGCCCCCGTCCGGACAATTACCGCGCCTGGCGGCAGAGCCATACTTTATAAACATTCTCCAGGCTAGCCGGCGGTTATCTCTGTCCCAACGGTTGGCAACATGGCCGCTCCTTTGGGAATCCGCCGCCGGAGGCGGGAATTTGGCAAGAAGCGTGCCATGAGGTATGCCTCCGCAGTTCGGGTTCGGGCGGGGATAACGGGCCGACGTAAAGCGAAAATTATGAATCTTCTGGAACGCTCCCTCCGCCATGCCCGGATCACTTGGCGTAACTACCAGGATTTGCCCAGTCCGCCATTCCTGATTCTCTTTATCAACTCTATCTGCAACCAGAAATGTGAGCACTGTTTCTACTGGCGCAATCTGAACCGGCGTGACGATCTGACTACCGAAGAACTCTTCGCGCTTTCGCGATCGCTCGGCCGCGTCGAAAACCTGAACCTCTCCGGAGGCGAGCCGTTTCTACGGCCGGAATTCGGCGAGATCTGCCGCCAGTTCATCCGCCAGAACCAGGTCCGCCAGATTTATGTCCCGACCAACGGCTATTTCACCGAGAGGACAGTCAAACAGATCACCGAAACCTTGAAAGAGAAGGATCTGAATCTGTTTGTAGCCGAAATATCGCTGGATGGCCTGGGCGAATTCCACAATCAGTTCCGAGGCTCCCCGGGCGCGTTCGATAAAGCCATGCAGACCTACGACGCGCTGGCGGAACTTCAGCAGCGCGACCCGCGCCTGCGCATTCACTCCATTTCCACGGCTACAGAAGTGAACCTGGGCGAAATCCGCCGCCTGACCACGTACCTGTTCGACCGCTGTCCGAAGATGGATCACCACAATCTGGCGCTGATCCGCGGCGACCGCAAAAACCCCTCGCTGCAAGGTCCCAATCTGGAGGAATACCAGCGGCTCTACACCTATGTCCGGCGGCTGTGGACTTCCCGCGAAGAAGGACGCTACGGCTCGGTAGTGGAGCCCATGCTGCAATGGGCCAAATCGCATACCGCGGCGGAGCAGACGCAGTTCGTGCCTTGCCGCGCCGGACGTCTGAACGCAGTGGTGTACTCCAACGGAGACGTCAGCGTTTGCGAGAACCACCCGCCGCTCGCCAACCTGCGCGAGAAGAGTTTCTGGGAGATCTGGACCTCGCCCGAAGCCAACGCTTTGCGCCAGTCGATTGCTTCCAAAGAATGCTATTGCACCAACGAAGTTTTCCTCTGGCCGAGCATCACCTACCAGCCATTCCAACTGGTGCGCGCCATCGCCGGCGCCAAGGTATGGCGCAAAGCCGAGCCTTTGGCAGACGGTGAAAAGGTCGAGGCCGACCTGGATGCTCCCTCCGCGCCCCCCTCCGAACCGGAAAAACTCATCGGCATTCAGGAATCGGGTGGCCGGCAATAATGGAGCGCTCCATTCCGACGCAGGAACTCCCGCTCCCCGACCTGGAGGCGCCCGCCGCGCCGGTTGCCGAACCTCGCCGGCTCGCCATCAACTTCCTGTTTCTTTCCGCGGGTGAGTTCACCGCCAAGCTTCTGACCTTCGCCAGCTTCAGCTACATGGCCCGGGTCTTCGGCGCCTGGGAATACGGCATGCTGGAGTTCACCCTGGCCATCATGGTCTTCTTCACGCTGCCGGTGGACCTCGGCCTGGGATCGTATGGGGCGCGCGAAATCGCGCGGAATCCGAAAGCGGCGCCGCGCCTGCTGCATGAAATCACCGGACTGCGCCTGGCCCTGGCCATCTGCTCCATGCTGGCGCTGGGCGTTTTCATTCTGCTGCTGCACAAAAGCACGGATCTGAAAATCCTGCTGGCTCTTTACGGAGTAAGCCTCCTCGGCGGACCGTTCCTGTTGCAATGGTTCTTTCAGGCCCACGACCAGATGCACTGGGTGGGCATCGCTTCCATCGTGCGCCAGGCCGGATTTGCCGTGCTGGTGTTCCTGATCTGCCGCGGTAATTCATCGCTGATTTATGTCGG
>OBLV0100000430.1_pt1 | contig 13058 bp, 17 predicted proteins | sample 1520071 | NCBI WGS metagenome assembly OBLV01 (sample SAMEA3888446, study PRJEB22518) | metagenome | reverse complement strand
TCAACGTCCCCTCATTTGCGTACACATTACTAAAACAGTAGCCGTTCTACCGGGCTACAAAATACCACGTTACTTGGGCATCAAGAATAGAACAAAGGACTAATACTCGAAGAAGAACTCACGACTCAATGTCCTGTTTAACCAACCAGGCTTCGTAATTCAACGTCCCTTCATTTGCGTACACATTACTAAAACAGTAACCGTTCTACCGGGCCTCGAAAACACACATTATTCGGATGCCTACGAGAGTACACAGAACTAATACGCAAATAGGGACTCACGAATCAATGTCCTGTCCAACCAACCGGGCTTCGTAATTCAACGTCCCTTCATTTGCGTACACATTACTATAATAGTAGCCGTTCTACCGGGCTACAAAATACCACGTTACTTGGGCATCAAGAATAGAACAAAGGACTAATACTCGAAGAAGAACTCACGACGCAATGTCCTGTCCAATCTACCGGGCTTCTAAAATCGCCTTAGCTTTTCGGTTTCCCTTAAGATGGAAAGTAGAGAGCAATCCTAGCACGACCGCGAATCGCGTTTCACTGAAGGTGGAACCTCGACAGCATTCCTATCGTGAGCGCGTCAGCCCATTTTGCCGATCATCGATCCGAGTCTGGTGAACTTAACATCTCTTCCGGGCTCAGCCGTGCCAAGACAGGGCATCTGCAAGCTCACTTGGCCTCCAAAAGATGAGCCTTAATATTTTGCAAAGTTCAAATCGTGGAAGACCTCGCCCTTTTAGGAAGTTAATAATTCGAGGTGAGCATGACTTAAAGGAGCAACAAATAATGTTTATTTCAGAAACATCAATTTATTTAATCAGTAACGGGTAACTATTTACATAACAGAGTAGTTCTTAAATTCTAAGATCCGTACCTTAAAAATAAAGCTGTAAAAATAACAACTGAATGCTTAACCTAAAGCTAAAACTTTAAGTATTTGGATAAATCTTAAGTTCAGGTTGTCTACTAGTCGAGTTTAAAATAACAACAATAGGTAGTGTTAAAAACATGAATCTGTAAAGTTTAGCAGCTATAAAATCCTAAAATTTTAAACTATTACTAGAAATTACGACTTAACAAGGTCTTAAATGCTATCGCGTTCTCTGTATTCGTTACACTTTGAATATGTACTTGGTTAATGACCCTATCCCAAAATCGGTATCTTTTGGCATCATCATAATTCTCATCAATTACAGTTGCTAGACATTCAGCAATCCTTTTCACGAGTACTGCGTACTTATATCGCAAACCGAAAACGTACGTAATCATGTCAGCGCATTGATTCTTTCGTCGAATCAATGGAAATACAATAAAATTGGTCTTCATTCTGGGGTGAGGAAATACAAGTGGATTATTATCTCTTTGAAGTCTTCGGTTCAAGTAATTAGCAAACCTAATCTTGAATAGGTTTTCTCCACCACTACTCATACTGAAAATGATGTTTCTTATCCAGTACAAGCCGGTATGGCCCCCATAATCCTGCCTCTCTATTGAAAACAATGCCTCACAAAATTCATACACGCTAACGACTCTCCTTCTATCATAAGCATACGCAAGTGTCATGTGCGCGGTAATACTTGTAGTTAGATTATTAGTCCGACTGCCAAAGCATTGAAGTATTGAAAATATAATTACATTTAGAAAAACTACACACAACTCTTTTAACCTTTCTGGGTGGACGCTAAAGTTACACAACCTACCAAGTTGTTTAAATTTAAGAAGGTTTGGTATGCACTCGATATCATCAAACTTAGGCAGTGGATGAAGTGGGTGGTAGTTAACTACGTCGTCCTCCAAGGTCAAAGTGTAGTTGTATATACCATCGCCAACACTTATGGCTTGCCCAACGTCGCCAAACAATGACTCTCCTTCCCTCCTCGTGTCAAACTTTGAGACAATTAAATTCAAATCTCGACACAGCTTGTTGTTGTGGCCTCTCTCACTGGAAGTAGAGACAGCTATACCACGAATGAAGTATTGAGCAATGGCTTCTGCAGCACAGCAATCCAAGTAGTCTCCTGCCAAAATAGAATACAAAACTATTGTTGGCATCATTCTTGCAATCATGGCAAGCTTATCCACTTGATTATGATTACCTTACCTTGATTAAATTCAAAAATCTTGAAGCTTGCGTTATCAAGGGCAAGGAGAGTACTTTGTATGTATCCATTCAACGTATTTACGACTGGTACCAAGTACTTTCGTTGGTGTTCAAGCAAGTAGACAGGGTTTATTTGCTCGAAAGCTCTGACTCGACTTAATTTCTTTGAAGCTCTGAATGTATTTGCCATGTCTACCGCATTCACAAGATTTAAATCACCTTGACGCAATGATACAAATATTTCCAGCCTGGCTGCTGCAGTTTCAACGTCGCTATAAGTACTCTTCAACACACTTACGTTATAACTAAATTTTTGTAGTTTCTTCCTCAATGTGTTCATCTTCGCAGCTGTTCTAATCATTATCGACGTGGTGCAGTACTTCCATATGGTCTCTGAGATATCGGGCGTCTTGAAAGGTACTGGTCGGATCGACTTTATGAATTTGTTTTGATCACAATAAATTTTCACCATTGTGATTGCGGTTGGTTCCTCTTGGGATGAACGAAATAAATTGAAATATTGATTCATCACTCCACGCAGCGCATTAGGGTTGTACTTGGTACCAGTAACACCTCTCATTCTACTTTTGATATAATCAGCTCTCCAACCCAGTACAACTCCATCAATGAAGTGGTCAAAGGCAACATGAAGTACAATCTCCTCTGCGAAATCTAAATTGAATCGTTCACTTGTCCAGTTAATGTATGGTCTTGCATCAAAAGATTGTCCAGTACAGCGACTAAGGAATCTCCATTCTAGACTATCCCGTACAACTGAGTCGGTCCATCTTGAGACCTGAGCATTCAACTCCGAAGCAAAAACCTGGCCAAAAATTTCAATATCTTCCATGAAAATTGTCACCGCTGAGTTCTTTGGAGCTTCTCCAAGTGGATGCTGGCTAACATTGTCTTGTTTGAATTTTTTTCCTGTGATTGTATTGTACACGCATAAAACTCTTAGTGTCTCCTCCAGTGCACTGTGGTAGGTTTCTAGCAATGAAGCGTACGGCATGTACGTAGAATCATCTCTCCAAAAAATAAGGGTGTGATAAAAGTCAGATGCTTCGAACAAATTAAAAGAGTACACAAACTCACACTTGGCACAGGTTCGACACCCTTTTAAGTGCTTCCTAGTCATATAAACTGTCAAGTTCATGGGAACAATGATCTTCACATTCTTCAGCGGTTTCAAAAACGATAATGTCTTGTTCAACATCACAACTCCATCTATCTTGGTTTCCATGCTATTGTTATCTCCGATGTCTTCTTTGTCACTTTCACTGTCACTATTGGATACTTCTCCACTCATTTCGTTATATTTTGAAAAGATTTAATTCTGCTGATTCTGCTCAGGTTTCCAATTAACAAGACGGTGCAGAAGATTAAGGATACTACACAAAGTGTAATGAAAGTTGGTCAACTCAAAAACAATTGAAATTAGCATATGGAATTAATAGGTATAGACTTACTCGATCGTGCTCTTTGCAATCTGATTCATATTACTGGATCCATCCTTGGTGTACTTCATAATCAATCCAATGCTGTTCTTCACTACAGCCTTTGTTGTGTCATTAAGGGGAAGTGGGGAGAATTGTTTTTGGTTGTTGGCAGCGATGACGGATGGAACAATCAAATCGGCCGGAGAGGCACCTGGAAATTCTGACACTTGTTTTGTTACCAACGTCTCTGAAATGCGCTGCTTCTTTTGTGAAACATTAACGTCTGCCAGTAGTTCCTTTCTCTTCGGAGAAGATGAGGGTTCTTGCACTGATATTTCTTGAAACTAGACAAGAACAATGATTGATAATAATTGGCAAACCATGCACACCTTAGACATAGCGTTTTGCTTTATTACCAAATTTACGGCTGCAAATGGCGCCGCCTTGCTCTTCCCAGAAGATGAAGGATCTTGTTCAGGTGGGTTCGGCTTGGAGGATTTCTTCTTTTTCGGTTCTTGTACTTCTGATGCTTGCCCTTCTTCTTCGTCGGAGAGAATCTAAAATGATTTGGAGATATCACAACCGTAACAAAAAATTCCTCGCAACATGTTGAATGCAGTTACACCAACCTCAATTAAGCTTATTGTAGGTTGTTTGTACTTGACAGGTAGCTTGTTATCTTCTTTCTTAATACCGGTGTTTGGTAGGGTACTACCCAAGCACTGGATTAGAAACTTTATGTCATCATGAGACACACCCCAACCATCCAAATGTTTATAATTCCTTGAAGACTTAATCGCCTCCAGCTTGGGCCTAATGTATTTCTTAAATTGCGATTGCAGCGCACTCCACGTCCTGTGCTTGATTCCTTGAACCTGCAGTAACAAACCTCGTTTTTCTTACCGCACAAGAGAGCTAGTTTACAAAGTGCTTTACCCAAAGAATATAACTAACCTTTTTGGCTTCAATGGCTTTATACAGCAGAGTTCCACCTAAAGTATGATTGATATTTCCCTTTACCCCAGTAATGACTTCTTTGATCAGTATTTTAGGCTCATTGCTCCTAATATTAACTTGTTTAGCTCCTTTTTTTCTACCTCCTCGGCCCTTACTAGTACCAGCTATAATACTCCCCTCCTGTTATATCGGGACATGCTTCTCGTCAACGGAAACCTCTCCAAGGAGTCTGGCACAATCGATCAAAGGTCACTTACCTCATCATCCCCTGAAATAGGGTCTACCGGCTCACCATGATCTGACTCTTCGTTTTCCTCTTCTTCACTAGTGTCTTCGTCTTCAACTTCATTTTTGTCGGCAAACCTAACGTCCCTCCCCATCTTTCTTTTCCTTCTCCTTCCTCGCTTCGATCTCTCTGTCTCGGCACTCCAATAACTGCGTTAGCGTCGATGATATTAACCTGTTTAAAAATTTGTACGCCGGTTTACTTAATTTACATGCTCTAGAACGACAGTAACAAGATTCTGGGGAAAAAAAATTTCAATCCTTACTTGTACGTTGTTCGTCCAATGTATTTCCCGAAAGGGTCTTGAGAATTGCGCAAAGACACGAGCCTGCTAGCTATACGTATAGCTTCCTCTTCAGATAAATCAGAAAACTCTGAAGTCTTCTTCGAAGCCATAAAACCGAATCAAATCTAAAAGTCGACTCTCCTTCAAACACTGGCACCACCCACAAAAGTTTCACGTCACTTAAAGAATTCTCACCCCACCGAACTTTCTGAATTAAAAGTCTTCAACTTGAAAGACGAGCGAGCTCAAACTGAACACATCAGCACTTCAAGAGAACTAAACGACAACTGACATCCAAATTCAGCGTCGCGATCGTATACAATCGTTGAAGAAATGAGTATTCGAAGAACAACTCTCGGGACAAATGCTCGACTGAGACACTTTATTCAAATCAAGTCGCGGCTCTTAAAATAATATAATTAAACAACGCGTTTGTGAATTAGCATACGCAATGTGTACAAATCAAACTCAATGTCTTTGTGAATGTACTTTCAAACTGGAACAAAGGAATCATGAAGAAGCTTCTTAACGGCATTCAAGTGCTCAAGGGGAATTAGAATTCCAACCAAACACTCCCCATTCTCGAAAGAAAATTTCGCCGATGCCAACTTTTTCTGAATGATCGCTTCAAGGTATGGCCAGACGTCTGTCAAACATCCCGAAATTACTACAAACTTCTTTACTCTTGACCCATGTTGACACGATATTAGTTTGCACAGACCACTCCTTCAAAAAAAATTGCCATTAATGACGCACTGACAAGTATTTAATCTTAATGAGACAAGCTAACGACACTACCTGGTTTGATGGATGCAGGTTGCTGCCTGGTTGTATTCCAGATTCCATAATTTCTCTACAAGTTGGGTGTCTGCGGTTTCCTTGAAACCACTAGATGCAACATATTGCAGTGTTCGTATTCCCTGAATCAAAAATTGCGTAATAGCACACATACAAACAAAATTTGTGTGGCGAAAAAACTTACAGACAGGCCAGTCGATGCGAAATATGTGTCCAATAGTTTCTGCTTTGGTGATGATGTAGGCGAACGGAGGGTCATCATAACCTTGGATTTCAATTGATTTATCCAAAATTGCGGCTGCTGGTCAATCTGACGAAGACTCCGAACTTCTTCCCAACCCATTCCTCTGTCTAATTTGATACTGTTCAAAGTCACCCGTCTGTCATCATTCTTAACACCTTTATACAAGTATTCTTTCTTGGAAGCAATTCTTGCACTCCCTTTGTACCTTGGGGACAAGTCTGCAACAAAAAAGTGTAATTCTATCAATATCAAATGTTCGGGAAAAGACAAAAAATGAAGCATTAATAATTACCTTTAATGCCCACATCTAATTCTTCCTTTTTCTTCATCCTTTCAACCGCTTCTTTCTCAAGTAGACTCAACGCGGTGATTATTTCTTCTTGATCACTCAATTCAAGCATCAGTAGTCTGTTTAGCACTTTTTGAATGATCTTGTTTTTCTTTGCCAATTTAGCTACACCTGTTGTTTCGTCCTCCGAAGCTAGCCCGAGTTTGATAAGCAAATCCTTTGTGTGCGCTGGGTCTGCCAGGTGTGCATCAGTGTTTACGTCGTCATCATTGGCAAGCTTAATCAACTTCCGAATGGCTTGCAAGCTCGCTTCGCGATGGAGTCCGAAATGAGCTGTCATGCCAAAATTCGATGCATTGCGATCAGCATTACTGATGGCGCCCTGTTCAATCACATGGCGTTTCAGTTTTAAGCTCGATACTTTTGCTATGGGAAAAGTGCCAAACGGGAAGAGTCGTACCATCATTCGAAGTCGCTCCAGTACCGCAAAAACAAACCTATTTTCCGCCGTGGCGGCTGACAACAAGACCAAGTACTCAGGCGGATATACTTGATTGGTTCTGTTAGTGCGTCCTGTAAACATAATCGAATTTCACGAAACATAATCGAAACACTTTCAAGAATAGTATAGCCGAAAGTCCAAAATTTATGGCCTACCAAACTGTTGAATAGCCTTGTCGGCGCTCCAGGCTAGCTCTACAGTAATGTGCAACCTGCGATAAGGGCAGAAAGGATTCCCAGGAGCGTCTGGCATTCCGGGGGGCATCTGCTTTCCACGCCCCGGTGGTACTTCGGAATGGAGTGAAATGCCAATACTTGCAGCGTCACTTATAATCGCAATTCTTTTTCTTCCTTTTTGGAATTCTTGACGTTCTATGGAAAGAACCAGGGTAATTGGACGTCATTTAATCCACTTTCCTTACAAATATATGCGCACCTCCCATGTTGTCTAGCTGCTTTATCTTCCTATCAGTGCCTGGAGGATACTTTGTTGAGCGGTCCCGTCCAGACATCTGTAAATGTGCACAATGTGCACTTAGAGAATAACAACTTAAAATGCGCAGAGTATAACAACAACCACTTACCTCGGCAACTTCATTTTGCCCACCCAGCTGCTGAATAATCTGGTCTAGAGTAGTCACCGGAATTAGTGGCCTCAACTCGTGGTAAATATCTTGGATTGCGGGCACTTTCTTCCTCCTCTTGTGCTCAGGTTCGTCGGTCGCAGATTTGTCAGGTACTGAAAGACTGACTTCCACCAGCTTCATGGCATCGGTTAGCATATACCTTCGAAAACGAATTTAATTCCTTAAATTATACTCGAGTAAAAAGTCCTACATAAGTTAAATTGTTGTCCCACCATAAACTGGATTTCGCGATTTTAGATTCCTTGTACATGGCACCTTTAAATGAAGTTTCGCCTGTATGTTGCAAGCCAATGACGACGGACATGCCTTTATCAACCGCCTCCCTACAAGGATTGTACAAATCGTTTGGGTAATAAAAATAAAGGACGAGATAATTGGTTTGTACCTTGTCTTGGAGACCAGAAGATCAACTTTTGACGCAACACATAAAGCTGCGAAATATCTTTGTTGCAGGCCGTAAAATGTGGCGGCGGTCGTATTTGGATTTCCTGATTTTGAGCCACGTTTTGAGCTACGAAGGTTCTGTAGTTGTTCGGCTAGTTTCAGCCACTATAAAATAGTTTGTATCAAAGAACGAACTGGAACCAAATGAAGGTTGTTGACTTACGATTTCGGATGACAGTTTGTATATCCTCTTAAACTCTGCTGTCATAGGGACGGTAATTTGGCTGAATTTAACGCCTTCAAATCCGACATGTCGGGATAAATATAGCCCCAACGTCTTTAATTCAACCGCTAATAACTCAGCGGAGCTAACCCCTCTAAACAAAAAAAGCATTTAATCACACGAAAAATATTCTGGAATTAAGTGCGTGCATAGTCTTACCTTCTCTGCATTTCGCTTATGAAATGCAAGGAGGTTGGAAATGTTCGTCCTTTGCCCCACAGTCCAAGTCTTTGCATGTACGAGAAGTGGTTTAAGTCAGTTGCTCCCGTAGCAGAGACGTACAAAATCCTTGCATTTGGAAGCTTCATCTGGAGGGTGACCACAGCGGTACCAGTTCTTGAACATTGTGCTCCTCGAGAGTCGAAACCCTCTTTAAAGTTCTTCGCTTTGTGACACTCATCAAAGATAATCTACAAAAACACTGAAGCATGTATTACGAGAATATCGTGGGGAACAGATTTTTTTGACAAAAAGATAAACTTACCAAACCTTCAAACTTTTCACCCCCAAGGTAGTTTACAATTTGATGTAGTTGCAGCTTTAGTTTGGTTCTTGGAACCAGATTATTATAAGTCCCAAATATGACATACGGTCTTGTTGACGGTGGTGGCATCTGGAAGAGCGTGGGTAGATTTACCACTTCAGCATCACAACGAACAGCCCTGAGGTCGCACTCGGCCTCACACTTCAAGTCTTGACTCGTTGAAATCCATACTGAAACTCGGCGGCCACGCAGGACGTTTTCTTTTATTGCAAACGCTATTTGGCGTCCCTTCCCAACTCCAGTGCCATCCCCTGCAATCAAAGAGACATCCCTGAACCACGGATTCAGCGGCAACTCGTTAAAATAAATAACTGAAAGTTTATCTTACCCAATAAAAATCCGGCACGTTCACCTCCGGGTAACCTTTTCTCGTGCGCTTGACAAATCCTTGCCACAGCTTCATACTGCAGGCATGACACTCCTGAACCTCTTGCAGGTGTCGTAAGCTGGTATATTATTTTAGGAGCAACAACCATTCTCAGCGTGGATGACTCCAATATCTTCCCGGGATGAGGATCCCCGTCAACCCCTTCAAATCATAGAAATGTGCATCAGAGGTATAGTATATTAAAGTAGTTTCCTTGAAACGTTCCCTAAACTTACCACTTTTGTATTCTTCGAAACCGGGTTTCTCGACCAAATCATCATCGCTAGAATACATTTCATCGTCACTTGAGTCCATTGTAACCCTGAAAATTGAACGCAGGTATGTGTGTGGGATTCGTTCTTTACACTCCCGATCACTTCGACTGATTCGTTGAAATTATATTGATTTATATGCTCTGCTTACCTGCGTTCTGGCAAAAACTGATGCTCGTTTTCACTTGATCAACAGGGAATGACAACCATGACTTCTTCACAATTCCGTCGAATCTTTCAACTTAACCCACAAAAAGCTTCACCGAGCTGACAAAGGTTTGTAAAGTGGAGAACCCCTAAACCTTTCTGAAATGATGCTTCTGTTGAAAACGGAAAACTCAAACACATGACCTTCGACGTCGAAATCCAACTGACAACTGAAAGAAAGATCAAACAGCTGCTAACAGGTGCCTTGATTACACACACGAATCTGTTAGACGTAGTGGAATGTTCTGATCCTAGCGGTGCAGAATACACATTGAGCGTCACAACATCAGGAGGTTTTGACTAGCTGGACTTTCTTGTCCGTCTCGAAAATAGAAATAAAAATGACGCATGCACAGGTGTATTCAAATCACAACCCACTTCTTTATTTAATAAACTTAACTAAGCAACACAAATCCAAAAGTACGATGTAGTCAACACTTAGCCTTAAAAACTATCATGAAAAGCGGGGGGAAATATTGTTGCCTACAAAAAAAACTTCTCTTGTCTATTCATAGCGTCTACAAAAAGGTGTCTTAGTCACTCTCTTCTTGGTCGGCGTTAACATCGGCTAGTAGATCACGAATATGTACCACCTCATCTGAAAACACAACCAGTACCAATGATACAATCTCTCTTCTAACTTAAGATCCAAAAAAGCAACACTTTCAATTAATTATTACCTGCATCACTCTGAGTATCAGGACGATTCGTTGCAGGAACTTCCCCTGGAGGATTCATTGTTGCTTGGGCGTCAGCCGCAGTCGAAGCCCCCACATTCGCTGATGCGGCATACCGCGACTTTATATAGTCAGGAGGTACAACGCCAACGGGAACACTTGAATCAGTATCATCTTCTTCATTAGAATCCATAGAATTGGAATCCTCGTCTTCTTGTGTCAAGTCATTAACTAAGAGTTCAAAATACACAAATTAGTCACAAAATTAAACTTCCGCAAACGCATGAATCTTGTTCATAATACTTACCGCTTAGTGGAATGAGCTTCAAAGCGACAAGATCTCTCAGTTCATTAGGCAGAACACCCTTCAGAGTATCAACAAGAGTGCTACAATGCAACTTTTCCTTACACGCTAGGAGGCACTTCAGGACACTTAAAAAGTCCGATGCTATAATGTCAAACCCGTCGATTTCCGGAATCAATTTTCTGGTCATAACCAGCCAGTTCCGATCCTGCTTCTCTTTTAGGGCCTTTTTCTCCAAAATAAGAATCTCTCCTTTTTTATCTTCAAGCTTGCTCTTCAAAATGTCCACAGTAGTGTTGGCCTCTTTGTACTGTTCTTGCAAATTCGCAAGCTCTTTCTGGGCAGCTTTCAGTTGATCGGTGGTGCTGTCAAGGAACTTGAAGTTGGTCTTCGGCAGATCAGAAGGCGGATGCAGCGGAGCTTCGTCATCATCCTCGTCATCGCGATCGGGCGTCCGATCTAAATAACATAAAGAAGATGATACAAATGAACCACTAACGAGATGCTAGATCGGATTCTCAAAAGCTTACAACGTCTCCGTGACAACACCCTTTCGTTGTCATCTGAGACTTCTGGGTAAGCGAGGGGGAATGAGCCTTTTAAAACATTTGGCAACGACAGTCTGCGCAGCCATTCTTCGTTCACGGTAGAAAAATGCTTCTTTACGAATTCATATCGAACAACAATTTCTTCACCCAAAATGTTTCTTCTCTTGGTTGTTGATGGGTCTCGTGAACATTTTACGTCTAAAGCAAATCACTGCGCGTTGAATGTCTATGCTCATTTTGCTCAAATAAATTATCAGAACCACTACCATATTATGACTCGACTTACCAAAAAGTTTCACCAAAAAAGCGGCGGTTATAAGCGTAAACTCACGTTTCTTGCCAGCTACATCATGTGTTAACGCGGTACGGATACTCTTCATAATGGTGCGCCACCATGGATTGTGTCTAAAATTTTAAACAATTTAATCAATTTTCTATGTAGATCAATATCATGATGAGTGAGGACTTACTCTAATTTTCCAACATCCAATTCTTTTCCATTATATGTCAACACCTTGTCTTCCATAGATTTCAACAACGCCTCTTTGTAATGGTCCTTCAGACGCACATATTCTGGGGCCTGAGCAACTTCTTTCTTGGATTCAATGAAGAGATGGCGCCAGTTTTTCGGGTCAGAAGTCTCAGCATAGGCCACGAGGGCTTGCACAAACTCCTGTGGGAAGAAATTTGTGGGAAGATCGGTGGACTTTATCTCTTCCATTCTTGCAATAATGAACGCAATTGTGAGTCTTCCATCCGAGTTGGTATCGTCTCTCGCCCTTTTGCTAGCTGATGACTCCTCTAACTCTTCGTCCTCGTCTTCAACAAAAGGACGTCGTCCAGGCTTCGGGAGAGCCATGTCCTGCATCACCTTAAGTGATTAAGCTCAGGCAAAATGCAAACACTTGAAAACCAATGGCATTAAATTGATTTCTTTAACTCACCTGGTTATATTGAAATTAATGAAGTCCAAATTTCCAAATCCACGTGAGACCAGGAAACTCACTTACACTGTAAACATAGAGTTATGTGAGATTTTTATAACGAAAAGCAGGTGATTAAACTTTACCACAGCATTTCTAATCTAACAAAATAAGAGTAACTTACCCAAATTATTTCTAGTAGACCAGCTAACCAAAGTCACTCGAACTTGAACCCCTTCTACACATGAAATCAAGTTCACCTCTTCGCTTCAGCCGCTCCCCCCGAAAACCAAGAAGGAAATTGTACACCTTATAAAATTGATTCACTTAAAAACACAGAGCACAATCTAAACACTTCCTGCCTAGTCCGAGGTCTAAATACGAATGAGAGCTTCTCAATGAACGACAACTGACAACGTCAGTTATAGTAACGTCTATAGCTGGAGCTATAGATAAGCTCAAAAATAAAAAAAAAAACTTGTAGCTTACCTTCCAAGCAACTATTTTTGTTGCGCGATTTTTAAAAATCATTTATTGAAGACAACACTAACACGTCTGGTGGAAACCCGACAAAAAGAAACGAGACGATTCAGAAAAAATCTAATCCCCTCATTGCTCTAATTGGTTTTCAACAGCTTCAATTTCTAACACAATACACGCACGACCCTCACCTTCAGCTTCGCTTTCACTTTTACTTTAACCTTCACCTTCACCTTCAATTTCAACTTCAACTTCACCTTCGCAAACAACTCACCTAGGCTAGCCTCAGCTCTGATCGGGCTAGACTCGGTCACCGCTCAGCATCGCTTGAGGGGCGACTATACTGAACCTAAGATCAATACGGGCCTCAACCCTGGAGATGATGGGCAGGTACTCAGCACACCTTGAACTGACGGCCGACTCTACCGAAATTCAGACTCAGGTCGGGCTCAACCAAAGTTCTTCGCAATTCTAACCTAATTCAAACCAAAACCAGCCACAGCACTGGAC